>Ga0068859_100000513_pt1 | contig 38335 bp, 61 predicted proteins | sample KBSSwiS22_FD_66585 | JGI IMG/M metagenome (GOLD analysis project Ga0068859, IMG submission 66585) | Switchgrass rhizosphere microbial communities from Kellogg Biological Station, Michigan, USA - KBS Switchgrass S2-2 | ecosystem: Host-associated > Plants > Roots > Rhizosphere > Soil ... | reverse complement strand
GGCGAGGCCGTCTCCGACGAGGATGGTGGAGGGAAGCGATCCGCTATAGCGGATCGCGAGGTGGCGGCCGGTCGGGTGGGGCGCGAAAACGAGAGCTCGACTCGCGTGAGCGGGACGCGGGATGTCGAACGCGTGCAGGGCAAGCTCGATCCGCGCGAGCAGAGCGCGGGGGCGGTACCGCCTTCCAGCAGTGATGACTCGACTCGCGAGAGTGGATCGCGGGGAGTCACCGCACCTCGGGGTGAGCTCAACCCGCGCGAGCAGGACGCGGAGACGCATGGCGAAATCATGCGTGGCGTCGACGACACGAGCTCGCTGCTCACGACCAGCGGCGAACTCGTTCGCCGCGCGGACCTCGAGCACGCCGTCGCGCGACCGTCGTTCGCTGGCTACGACGGTCAAGACTTGGCTTGCCGAGCGCTCGCTGGAGATCGGTCGGCGCTTGACGCGTTCCATGATCTCGCCGGCCTGGTCATCCCTGGCGTAACCGAGTACGCCGAAGGCTACCCTGTCCGTCTGGTGAAGCGGGATATCGATCCGGGCCGCGGTCGGTGGACGATCGATGCGCGCAACGAGGGCGGCCAAAACGGGACAGAGGTGGACGTCGCTCAGCTCGTCGAGTGGATCGACAGCAATGAGGGCCGAGCGGCGCTGCTGAGGCGTGGCGTCGACTCGACTCGCGAGAGTGGATCGCGGGGCGGAGACGGCAACGTACTTCTGGACATTGCTTCCCGTCTCGAGAAGGGAAGCATCCTCCGTAGAGATGCTGCCGTCGCCTTGCGCGCGCTGTCGGGCAAGCTCAACCCGTGTGAGCAGAGCGCGGGACACGTCTCCACTGACTCGACTCGCGAGAGTGGTTCGCGGGGAATCTCACTTATGGACAGCGGTGATCAGCTCAGCTCGCGTGAGCTGGACGCGGTGACGCATGGCGAAATCATGCGAGGCACCGGTGATGGTGAGCTCGACCCGCGCGAGCAGAGCGTGGGGGCAGCAGACGCCGACCTCGATGACGACTCGACTCGCGAGAGTAGATCGCGGGGAGCGTACGGTAGTGTCCATGGTTCTGTCGATGGCGATCGGCTCGACCTCCGCGAGCAGAGCGTGGGGTCGCAGAGAGTACTGGCGGCGGTTGCTCGTGACGAGATCGAGCGGCCCGAGGGCGCGCCGATCACGGTTGATCTTGGTGGACGTCACGACTCTCGCGATCCCGGCATTCGTTACCTCGGGATCGCGTCGCTGCAGCCGGACGGCGGATATCGCGTGCTGGCGGACGTGCACGGTAGTCTTTGTATCGTTGCCGTTCGGATCGTCTTCCAGGATGGGCATGGCGCGATCGTCGACTCTGCTCGCGAGAGCGGATCGCGAGATGCCAGTGGACGGAGTGAAAAGCTCAACCCGCGCGAGCAAGGCACTGGGATCGGCGTGGAAGTAGACAGAGACGACTCCGTCGATGTTGGTGGGGCCCAGAAGCGCGTCGCCACGATGAAGGTTCAACTCGAGAGCTCGACTCGCGTGAGCGGAACGCGGGTAGCGACCGCTCGTCTCGTCCGAGTGGACGGCGGGGACCCGGTGACGATTCGAATCGATCATCGGCATCGCATGGCTCTTCTCGCGTTCGCGAACGGTGACGACATCGACGTCGCAGCGATTCGTGCGGCCTGCGGCGCGGTGCTGAGCTCGATCCGTGCGAGCGGAGCACGGGATGAGAGTGCTGAGCTCGACCGGCGTGAGCGGGACGCCGGAGAGGTCAAGTCGTCGCCGCAGGCGTTCCGCCTGTTCGGCCACGCTGGAACCGGCAAGAGCATCCTGCCCGATAGACTCGACTCGCGTGAGCTGGACGCGAGAGCGGAAGCAGAAGCTGGTCGGTCCTCGGGTCTGGCGGCGCGCGCCGTGACGAGCGCGATGCACCTCATGGAGCGCGTCGATCGACTCGACGGTCCTGCGCTCGCGGATGCGATCGCCTCGGCGCACTGCGTTTTGAGCGGTGACTCCGGTGTGGTGTTCAGCCCGATGCAGCGCGAGGCCATCTCGGAGATGATCGGCGTGATGGACGCTCGGGAGCTGCGCGGCGTCGACATCGGTGCCAGAGCTCGCGAGGATCGGCGACGCCTGGTCGAGCTGCTCGCGGCGCTGGACGAAAAACTCAGCTCGCGCGAGCGGGGCGCGGGAAGTGATGGAGGTGACTGCGCGTCCGACGACTCGACCCGTGAGAGTAGATCTCGGGAGCCGTGGGGCGACGACCCTGCGGATGAGCTCCGCAGTGATGTCATGGCGGCGATTGAGAACTATGGGATCGCGTCGCAGGAGTGGGGTGTCGCCGTTCATCGCCTCGAGCGGGGAGAGGTCGACTCCGCTGACGATGGCGTGGTGGGCGAGACGTACGCTCGGCTGCGCTCCCTGGTCGTGGATCTCTGGAGGCTGTTCGTAAACTCTGCCGGCGAGAGTGGATCGCGGGACGGTAAGCACAAGGGCCCGAATGCGCGGCAGGAGATGAAGTCCGAATATGACTTTGGATCTGCGCAGCGCGGGAAGTTCTACCGCGAGGGTTATCGCAGGGTGATGCTCGGCTCTGCTCGCGAGAGTGGTTCGCGAGAGATCGGCGATATCGGTCCTCGCGATTATGCGGGAGGCGGAGCTGAGCTCGGCCAGCGCGAGCAGAGCGCGGGCAAGACGAATGCCGACACCGTCGACAGCTCGACTCGCGAGAGCCAATCGCGAGAGGAGGCGATGCAGGACAGCCCTCGAGTCACGGTCGTCGCCGACGACGAATCCGCCCGCGAGAATCAGTCGCGGGATAGTACGCAAGTCCGCACTTCGGACATCTCGGTGGTCCATCAATTCCTATCTACCGTTCCCGGGAACAACCCGGTGAGCTCTGCGATGCGCATGTCCATTGCCCTCTTCGAGGGCAAGCTCCCGGATCTCGAGCGCTCGGCGCTCGAGCGCTGGCTCTCCGACGTCTCCTCGATCAGGTGCGGGGATCTGGTCGAGAATCTCGTGCGCGCGGTGCGAGCGCTCCTGGCGAGCGTCGACGCTCGTCCGTCCGCCTCGACCGTCCCGATCCCAGACGTCATGAGCCGCGGCCACCTGGTTGGTGGCCAATTTCAGAGCGACAAGTACCCAACGACTCCGCCCGGCAAGGTTCCGCTGAGCGTCCGGGACCCATCGGCACAGGACCTGCTATGGGAGTACGCGCAGAGGCGTCGCGCCGTCGACGACGGGTTCTCCGAGGACCTGGAGACGGCGCTCCGCTCCGCTGGTTACGTGGTCCCTTCGGTGGGTGATCCTTCCGGGGGGTCGCACGGGGGATGAGCGAACAAGACGACCGTTCGGTTCGTTAGCTAGGATAGGTCTACAAAGGACAGGAGGATATTGAGATGGCCCTTCAACCGCTCATCGTCGACTTCGCTATCATGGATGGCATTACCCCGGCCAGCGTCGCCACGCTCTTCGCGGCGGGCGTTCCCTGGTGCGGCTACATCGCGCAGGCCAGCCACGGTGTGGGCATGGCCGGCTCGTGGTTCAATGGGATCTGGCGCGCGGGTTCCCGCGGCGTCGTCGGCGACCGCTACGGTCGCACGTGGTTCCGCGGCGCGTACCACTACCTGCTCCTCGGTCAGGACTCCCGCGCCCAGGCCGATGTCGCGCTCACCGCCATCGAGAACGCGGGCGGCTGGGACGATGGAGACCTCTGGCTCGGCGTCGACATCGAGCGCGGCGAGCAGCCGGCCGGGGTGACCAAGGAGCAGGTCGAGAACGACGTGACCTGGTTCGCGGACCGCATCCTGTCGCAGACTGGCAAGAGGCCGATGCTCTACGCGGGGAGCTACACGCGTGACCTCGGCATCACGAGCCGCATGGGGTGCTCCCTGTTCTGGTATCCGCAGTGGGACCAGACGCTGAGCTGGCCGACGGTCGCGAGGATGGGCTGGGACATGCGGACGACGCTGCTCTGGCAGTGCACTGGAAACAAGCCGGCGTCAGTCCCGGGCTACCCGACGGAGACCCCGATCGGTCTCCAGGACTTCTCGATCATGGTCCGCGACAACCTCCCCCAGGACCAGGCGCTCGAGTGGACGCGGACGCACACCGGCGGGAGCCCGACGTGAGCGACGCCGAGGTTCGTCGGTTTCGCAGCATATCCGTGTGCAAGGCGGAGCCGCTGGTCGGTCACGATCCAGAGCTGGAGGACGTCCACATCGTCATCGGTGGTCGGGGTGAATTCCCCCACTGCGACAATCGCCGGGATGCCGACGAGATCCGTGACCAGGATGCGATGGCCATCCTGCGCGCATTCAAGTCCTCACTCCCGGGCGGCACACTCGATCGCCTCTGCGGGCTCATGATGCTCGATCGCGGTTCCGAGCTGATCGTCTCGTCGGATGCCCTCGCGGCCCGGCGCGCCCACGCTGGCGATTCCCCTCCGTTGCCCGTCGTGGACGAGACTGGGGGGTTCATGACCTGGAGGTCGCTCCACCGCCGACTCGACGAGCTCGCGCGCAGAGATGACTCGCATGCGCGCGCTGCGCTCGATCATGAGGCCGTTGTTCGCATCGACGAGGATGGCCTGATCGCGTGCTGCGGCGGCGTGTCCTGGGTTGATGTCGAGGTCGGCGTCGGGGAGGAGGCAGCCCTCGTCCTCAATGGGACGACGCGTCTCTTGTGCGACGACCTCGTCGCGTTTTCGAACGGTCAGCTCGTCCCCGTCCGGGAGGCGCAGTTCCGGCGACACCTGTCCGGCTGCTCGACCTGCCAGGACGAGCTCGTCGACCATTTGGCCACCATGGCCAAGCTGGGAAACCCCGGATACTCCGTCGGTCTGCGTGAGGATCACAGGGCCCTCCTGTCGTCATTCGTGCGTCTGGAGGAGCGGTCGTCGGATCCCGTTCGCAGGATGCGCGGCATCGTCGTGGGGGCCGCCCTGTCGGCCGCGTTGAACGGCCCGAGGCTGGTCGTCGAGCTGGCGAGGCCGCTCATGGCGCTGCATCAGCAGTGGACGAGGGATCCGGGCTCGCCTGTCTACTCGGACTCGCTGGATGCGCTCATGGACTGCCTGGGCCTGGCCGTCGATGACTTCTGGGAGCGCAGACACGCCTCCGTCTTGTCCAGCACGGACGACTTTCCGGGCGTCCAGATCGTCGGCTGCAGCTGCGACTGGATGGTCCAGGCGGGCGAGACGAATCGAGCACAGGCCTTCGAGATGCACGCCGCCGGCTCCTGGGACGACGAGCTCGACGCGGAGATCGAGGCGGCGCAAGCTGGCGGCGATGCGAATGGGGGCGTCGCGGTCCAGGGGCGAACCTCGTGATCGCGCTGTCGTTCGTCACTTTCTTCCTGGGCGTTGCCGTCGGAGGCCTCGCGGTCTGGAAGATCCACATCCACGCGCACCCCGATTGCCCGGGCAGTCCGAAGGACACCGACGATCCAGACGGACCCTGAACCCTCATCGGGGGCGGAATAACATGCCGGATTTGCGCGTAGTCTCTCGCGGAGGTCCACTCAGATGATGAGCGAGGAGATGGTTCGAGTGCTTCGTGCGCACGTGTTGGCGCGCCGAGCATCCCCGGCGCCGGCAGTGCGGCAGCTCGCCGACTGCATCTCGCACTGCCTGGCTGCCCACGACGATCGCCTCATGCCACCGCCGGAGGTGAGCTCGGCGCTGTCCAAGATGCTGGACGACCTGGCGCAGCCGTCCGCTCCGCTGGTCTGCGCTGCGCGGGCGCTGCTCGCCGAGCTCGCCGGCGTGTCGGTTTCCCCGGAGGAGCTCTCGCTCCTCGTCAGCTGCTGCGCGTCCTTCCGGTTCGCTGGCCTGGCCGATCTCGGCTCGGCGATCGACGCTGGACTTCGATTCATCACCGAGGGCGCCGCGCTCGATCCCGGGCTTCGCGGGCGGCTCGACGACTTCGTGGCGTCGGAGTGCGACTCGGTGGCGCTCGCCGTGGCTTCCCTGCTGCGCGCAGTCGACGCCCGCGCGGCCGTTCGCGAGGTCGTCCGTGGCTGACCGTCCGACGATCGAGAGCCCGACCTTCGTGTTCACCTTTCAGGTCGGCCACTCCGTGGAGCTCACGGTCGACCAGATCTGGCCTGACCTCGACGGTCCCGATGCACCGACCGCGCAGGACGCTCGCGATTCCGTGGAGCGCTACGGCGGCGCAGAGGCCGTGCTCCGCGGCTGGCTCCTGGACCGGCCGACCCTCAACGAGGGTTCGCTGGAGTCCGATAGGGTCGCCGGGCGGGTGTCCATCGGCCCCGTCACCCTGCGGATCGCTCGCGGGAGGATCGACGCCGAGTCCCCGATCGAGCCGCCGGCGGAGGCCGAGCTCGTGGCGTCGGCGGATGACTCCGGCGCCATCCCAATCTCGGCCGCGCTCTCGCTCTCGATCGACTTCGTCACCAAGACGCAGGCGATCATGGCGCGGAAGGGCTCGGGGAAGAGCCACACCGGGAGGACCCAGGCCGAGGGTCTCCTGGCCCTGGGGCAGCAGATCGTGGTCATCGACCCGACGGGCGCCTGGTGGGGCCTCCGGTCGAGCGCCGATGGCAAGTCCGCCGGCTACCCCATCGCAGTGCTGGGCGGCGATCACGGCGACATCCCGCTTGATCCGACCTCCGGTGAGGCACTCGCGGAGGCGATCGTGTCACAGGGCTTCTCTGCGGTGCTCGACCTGAGCCTGCTCAAGAGGTCCAGGGCGAGCGGTTTCGTGGCGGACTTCCTGGAGGCGCTCTACCGACTGAATCGCGAGGCGATGCACCTCTTCGTCGACGAGGCAGACCTCTTCGCGCCGCAGGTGACCAGGTCGAGCGATGTGTCGCGTGCGCTGGACGCGATGAACGACATCGTTCGGCGCGGACGCATCCGCGGCATCGGCGCCACGCTGATCACCCAGCGCGCCCAGGTCATCAGCAAGGACGTCCTGTCTCAGGTCGACATGTTGACGGTGCTCAGGATGAGCCACCCCAAGGACCTCGCGGCGGTGAGGGAGTGGGTTGACGTCCACGCGGATCCTGGACGATCCAAGGAGATGATCGCGTCGCTCCCGGGCCTCCCCGTCGGCGAGGCGTGGATCTGGGCCCCGGGTTCGGGCCTGTTCGAGCGAGTGAAGATCCGCAGGTGCCGGACGTTCGACTCCGGTCGGACACCGCGCGCCGGCGAGCGAGTGTCCTCTCCCAAGGTCCTGGCGCCGATCGACATCGCTCGGCTGGGCAAGACGATCGCGGACACCGCGGCGCGCGCGCAGGAGGACGATCCGGTGGTCCTCCGGTCTCGCATCGCCGACCTCCGGCAGCAGGTCGACCGAGCTCGCGCGTCTGCCGCGCCGGTCGAGGTCAGGGTCGAGGTCCCGACCCCGGTCCTGCCCGAGGCGGACCTGGCGAAGTTCGAGTTCGCCGTCGCGCGCCTCGACGCCATGGGGAAGGCGCTCCTCGGGGATCTCACGCGGGAGCTCACCTCGGTCGGCCAGGCCACGAGGGAGCTGGAGGCGGCGGTCCATCTCGCGGCGGTGCTTGGGTCCCCGCGTGTGCGGACGGCGGGGGCGTCGTCGTCGGTGCGCCCGACGGCACCGCCCGCTCTCGAGCCCGTGATTGCCTCGTCCGGGCGGGGGGTCGCCGCCTCGGCGGGTCCTGCGGCTGCGGGCGGACCGTCGTTCGGCCTGGGCGAGCGCAAGATTCTTATCGCGCTCGCCCAGCACGCCGGTGGGCTCACCAAGAGGCAGCTCGCGGTCATGACGGGGTACGCCGCCTCTGGCGGCGGCTTCCAGAACTACCTGAGCTCGCTGCGTGGTCGCGGCCTTATCCGGGGCGACCAGTCGGGCCTGCAGATCACGGATGTCGGGCAGGCAGCCCTGGGCAGCTATGAGCCGCTGCCCACCGGTCGCGCGCTGTTCGAGTACTGGCTCCGCCACCGGCAGCTCGGACGCGCCGAGCGGGAGGTCCTGCGCGTCCTTCACGAGGAGTGGCCCAAGGCCCACCCCAAGCAGTTCGTCGCCATGAGGGCGGGCTACAAGCCTGACGGCGGCGGGTTTCAGAATGCCCTCTCCAAGCTCCGCACGCTCCAGCTAATCGAGGGCAAGCTGAAGATCAAGGCCAGCGACCAGCTGCAGGACTTCTCTCGATGAGTCCCGATGCTGAGCAGGCGAGGCTTCTCGGTATCGCCGTGGCGGTCCTGAGCGGCGTGGAGTTCTTGGTCCTGCTGGTTCGCCACGGCATCGCCGTCAGGCGAGTGCGCAGGATGATGAGAGACATCCAGGGCAGCCATCACCCTCGAGTCGCTTTGTTGCGTGAGCAAGGACCATCGAATGACAGCCATCCATGACTTTGATCTCCGCTATGACAACCGTGTGCTCGCGTTTCACGCGGTCATCAATACGGACCTTGATCCGTATGTCCTGACCAAGCAGATCGGGCGCGCGATTCGAGGCTCACAGAACGAGGCGATCGCTTGCTGGGTCGAGAAACCGTCGGATGGATCGGCGATCTGGCGCGATACGTGGCAGGAGCGCAATCCGCAATCGCCAGTACCCGTGCTTCAGCACAATGGCTCCGTCTTCGCTTGCCACGTGTTCATCAACACTGATCGAGACGCGTATCACATTCACAAGGCTGTCCTGCGGATCGCTCGCGGTCCTCGACTCAACGCATGCATCGTCTGGTCGGAGCTGTACGAGGGCGAGGACGGACATAAGGTGTGGACTGCCATTCAGCAGTTCGCGGTCAAAGCCCATGCGAGCCCACGCGCCGTGCCATTCCGGCTGTGAGCCAGATCGGGTGGTCAGTTGTATGAGTATGATCAGTCGAGAATTCATGCACGTCGTATCCGGTGCGCTGTCGAACCCCGGGCTAGATGGGATCCTGATGGGTCTACGCCCTCGCTCGTCGCTGCGCCCCCTCCTGTGGGAGTTCCCGGGCGGCAAGGTCGAGGCGTCTGACCAGGACCCCAGGTCAGCCCTCGCGAGGGAGTGGTTGGAGGAGCTCGGGCTCATCGTGTCGGTCGGCGAGCGCATCGCTACCGCGCCGGTCCATGCCGACGTCGTCGTGCTCGTTGAGCTGTTCGAGGTGTCCGTCATCCGCTCCATCGCTGGCGTGTGGCCGGTCTCGTCCCCGAGCTCGAACTCCCACGAGGAGATGCGCTGGGTCGATCCAGACGATGCCGTGCGAAACCTCGGCTGCAGCCCGGCGTTCTACGGTCACTACCCCTTCCTCAGCCTGTGGTGGAGGGGGAGGGAGAGGAGGAAGCGACCATGGCGGGCCTGACCGAGCCGATCGCCCGCCACTGGAGCCAGATTGCCGTCGGGGATGTCGTCCGGGTGGCGGAGCACGTGTGGATGCAGGTGTCGTCCGTCGGTCACCGCGAGGGCCAGGTCGTCCTGAGCGGGGTAGAGCTCGACGGATTTCGTCGCGGCCGGAGGGTCTCTCGTCGCCTGTCCAAGGATCAGCTCTTCATCGTCGACGAGTCCAGGCGGGGTGCGCCATGCCTCGTGTGGAAGCACCTCGGCCCAGGCCACTGGACCACATGGGGGTACGAGCTCAAGCGCGACCGCCCGCGCGAGAAGTGGCGGATGCTGCGAGACGGCGCGTTCTGGGACGCGGTGTACTCGCTCCGCCGGGCGCGGCGCTTGTGCGAGGAGGACGCGGCCAGGAGGGCGGCCGCGGGGAATACTCTCTCGGCTGGGGGCGTACCTCCGCCTGGAGGGATAAGCCGATGAGCGATTTCTCGATCCTCTGGTACTGGGTTCGCGAGCGCGAGGCGATCCGCCTCCGCAGGGAGACGAGCGGCAACCCGAGCTCGTGGACCGAGGACTACATCCTCCAGACCTACCGCTTCTGCAACGTGCGGCGGGAGGACGACCGCGTCACGCAGTGGGTCCGCGAGCACATTCGTCAGCGGTTCGGTCTCCACCCGAATCTCTGGCTGATGCTGTGCATCGCGCGGCAGATCAATTGGCCGGACACCCTGGCCGAGCTGATCGCGTCTGACGACGCCTGGCCGAGGCTCCATGAGCACTTCGTGCCGAGCGCGATGACGACGGTCCTGAGCGCGAGGAAGGCGCGCGGGATCAAGGTGTACACCGGCGCGTACACGATCTCCGCCCCGCACGCTCCGGGATCCGACAAGGGGCAGTACGTTGCCGAGACGGTGATCGGAGACCTCTGGAGGCGTCGAGGTGAGTTCGCCGACTGGGATGGGGCGTCCCTTCAGGGCGTGCACGCGCGCCTGATGAAGTCTCCCGGTTGGGGTCCGTTCATGGCGTACCAGGCGGTCGTCGACATGCGCTTCACGCGGCTCCTCGATCGCGCGCCGGACGTGTCGACGTGGGCCGCGGCCGGCCCGGGGACGCTTCGCGGTCTCAATCGCGCTCACGGTCGCCCGGCGAAGGCGCCCCTCCCACAGGCGCAGGCACTCCTCGAGATGCTCGAGATCCACCGACTCGCCCCGAGCTGCACCGGGGTGCAGATGGACCTCTCGGACGTCCCGAACATCCTGTGCGAGTACGACAAGTACGAGCGCGTCAAGAACGGCGACGGCAAGCCTCGTGCGCGGTTTGTCCCGGGGAGGGGATGGTGACGCCGCACCGAATGGCAGAGCTGCGCTCGCTGGTGACGCAGATCATCGCTCAGGAGGCGAGGCATCTCGCCGACTCTGCTGATTACGATCAGGTCACACAATCCGACGAGGAGGATGACTTCATTCGCGCGGAGCTGCGGCGTCAGGCTGACACGATGGACGTCAACCGGGTTGTCCGGTCTGCTCTACAAGGTGGGCGCCATGTCTAATGGACGAATGGGAATCATCGCGAGGGACGTCCGCATCGTCACGGCGGCGCTGTCCGAGGTCGCCGCGCTGAAGACGGCCTCGGCACAGGGGTGCGCGATGGCCCTCGCGCTCGCCGCCGCCGCGCGCGTGGTTCGCAACGGCGGGACGAGGGACGACTACATGAACCTCGTGAACGCGGCGTGGGAGCGGGTGACGAATCCGGGAGGCCGGGGGTGATGTCGGTCGACGCCTTCATGAACCTGGCCCTCGCGTACGCGACCGTCGTCGTCCTGGCGACCCGCAACATGCCCCGCGAGCTTCGCCTGCTCTCCGAGCGGGCCGATCTCTCGCCTGACGCGTTCGCGCGGGCGGTCTGCCTCTGTGTCGCGCTGTCTGCGCTCCTGTTCTGGCCCGTGGGGATCCCGCTCGTCCTGCTCCTGCGCCTTGCCTCGGCCATCCTCCGGCGCGCGACCATCAGGTGTCGCGAGCTCGCCCTCGCTCGCTCGCTCGCGCAGGCCAGGGTCTGCATTCGCCGGCCCGGGGCTCGCCGGCCGTGAGTGGACGCAGGGATTCCTCGGAGCAGAGCGCTGCGAGGTTCCTGCGGCTGCGCGCCGAGCACGAGGCGCGGGAGGCCGCGAGGCACCTGCTCCGCGACGACGCCGGCCTGTTCGAGCGCGCGACCCCCGGGGGTGAGCGCGGGACCCTCTCGGTGGCGGCGGAGATCCTCGGGTCGTCTGGCCGGTCGATGTCGGCCAGAGAGATCGTCGTGGCGGCCGGAGATCGGCTGCCGACGCGGTCGAGCACCCCCTGTAACGTCGTGGCGAGGGATCTCTCCGTGGAGATCAAGCGGATGGGCGAGCTCTCGAGGTTTGTGCGCACCTCGCCGGGTCGCTACGCCCTGCGTCCCGCCGTGTCGTCTCCGGTCCCAGACTCGGGATCTTCGCCCGAATCGGGAACCCCCCATCGTCTTGATGATGGGGCCTTCGAGGCGGAGCTGCGCCGAAGGAAGGATGAGCGTCGCCGCGCGAGTCGGTCGGAGGTCGCTCGTCTCGACGCGGTTCCCGCGCAGTGGCGCTTTGTGGAGAAGCATGTTCCCGGGGCGTGGGCGTCCTGGACTTCTCAGGTCGGCGCCTCGAGTGAGAACTTCTCATTGGGCATCACGAGGCGACCGCCCGTCGTCGTGGCGACGCTTCTTCAGTGTCGCCACGACTCGTCGTGCGAATGCCGAATATTCGAATACGGCAGCTGGAAGATGCGTAATAGGACCGTCTGATTTCGTCTTGTGTGTTCATCGCGGTTCGGGCGACGTTGGTCCTGGCCATCCCGAGAGTGACGAGACGATCGGGCCCGGAATCAACGAATACGAATTGGAGATGAACCAGATGGATCGGATGAATGGACTGAATACGAAGCCCGCGCGCGGCGTGGGCCTCCTGATCGCGCTCTCGCTCGCGGCGCTTGCCTCGTCTTGCTCGAGGACGACCGGTGACGAGGCCGCCGCGCTGGCGATCGGTCACGCGCTCGCGGCGGCGTGCCCGCTGGGGGACGACCCGTCGGACGTCTCAGCGAGGGATCGGTGCGCGGACCGACTCGCGGATCTGCCGCTCCTGCGGGCGGTGATGCGCGAGCCGTTTCTGTGGGGTGGCCAGGCGCGTGCCGGCGACTACTCGATGGAGGAGGGAGTCACCAAGTTCAATCCGCGCGTGTGGCGCCGGATGTACGCCTCGACGCTCATGTTCGCCGACGCACCGACCACGGAGCGGGCCGGAGCGCTGACGATCCTGCACCTGCCGATGCAGTTTCGCCACGCCATGCCGGCGGGCGCGTTCCCGTACCCGTTCTGGCATCGCAAGGGCAAGTGGGACTCGTACAGCTACTCGACCACGCTCCACGTCGTCGTCAGGGACGGGGTGGCGCTCGGGGCGCTGCGCGCGGCGGATCAGGACAAGTCTCGACCGACGACGTCTCGTGCGTGGTCGGGCAGCTGGACTTGGACCGACGGGGGTACGCAGGAGCCGCGCGTCTCGCTCTACGGATACATGTTTTCGCCGGGCAACCTGCACGTGAGTCGACTCGACGAGGCCTACCGCGTCCTTGAGCGCGGCATGCGCGCCCACCGCTGCCAGGACTGCCACTCCCCGGACAACCAGGGCCACTCCAAGCAGCTCGAGCTCCTGCTGTATCCGAACCAGGCGCTGTCCGCCCGGCATGACATCGTCGCCCAGCTCGGCGATGATCAGATGCCGCCGGAGAACGACCTGGGGATCTCCGCCGGCATCTCCGATCCGGCCGAGCGCGCCGAGATGCTCGCGGCGGCTCGCGCCTTCGAGTCCGCTGCAGACGACGCACTGTCCTGGGAGGATCGCCAGGGGACGCCCTCCATCCTGGAGGCCTCCACGTCCGTCACGGTCCACCGCTAGCCTCCTGCACCCCGCTGCCCGCTTGCCTCGATCACCGCCTGGGCGGCGGGCCAGAGTCGCTCGCCCCCAGCGACACGGTCACCTTCAGCTCGGCGCGGTCGACCACGTAGCATATGTACAGGGTCAGGGACATGCCGGCGGCCCTGGCCTTCTTGGCCCACTCCTGCTTCTGGCTCCTCCCGACGCGCATCGTGATCTGGGTGCTTTCCTTCCGCGGGTTGTTGGCCATGATCATGCGTACTACGCGCTGGTCCGTCGCGTCAATCGTACTGCACGATGATGGACGTCTGATCGTGGCACGTGGTAGCCTGCGCAGAACACCGCAAGGAAGTACCACCGATGAACGACTCGTCCTCTCCTGCCTCTCCCGCCTCGGCTGGCACTGATGCAATCGTCGTCGTCAAGGACGCCTCCGCCCTCCAGGACGCACCGTGCGACCTCTGTGCTGGAGCGCTTCGAATCTTCGACGCGAGCACGGGCGAGTCATCGCCGTGCTCCTCGTGCCTCGCCATGTCGATCCGCACCACGCGAGAGATCGCCATCCAGACCCCGGAGATGGTCGGCAGGACGGTGATCGGCGAGCTCGCCGCAGAGGGTGCCGGCTCACCGGCCTCGCCGCTGGCGTGCCTGTCGAAGTGGGTCCTCGAGCACCTGGACGCGGAGCGCGAGCTTCGGGTCCTTCACGCCGGCCTGTTCGCGGGGGCGACCAGCTCGAGGCACGATGAGGCGCTCGCGCGAGCGTGCTCGGCGGAGGTCAGGCTCCGGCGAGCGCTCGGGGCGACCGACCTGGGTTCGCCGGCCTCGCTGGAGCTGGACATCGAGCGCGAGCGCATGAACCCAATCGAGGAGGTCGCGAAGCTCCCGGGCGTGGACCTGACCTCGCATCCGGCGCTCTGCGACGCCCTGATCGCGTATGGCCTCCGCAGGCGCAGTCAGGAGGACGCCTCGGTGCCGCCCGCGGAGCGCGTGGGCTCGCGCATCCTGGGATCGATTGGTCGGGCCTGGGGCAGGCTCCGCCGCGGGTGGGAGCCCTGATGGCACCTGCCCGGCAGGCGTGCGCCCGCGGAATCGGCGAACTCGACGCGGCGATCCTCGTCGCCGTCGCGATGGCGGCCAACGGTCTCTCGGCCTCCGAGCTCCTCGCCGTCGTGGATCCGGCAGTGCTGAGGGGGTCATCCCTGATGTCCAGGGCCCGCCGGGCGTCGGCTGTCATGACCTCGCTCGCCGGGTCTGGCCTCCTCGTGCGCAATGCCGGGAGGACGACGCGCTACTCGATCACCAGGTTCGGGCTCGACACCCTTCGCGCGTGCGTCGAGCCGTCGTTGGTCGGGGCGCGATGAGGACGGTCGTCCTGGTCCAGGTCGTCTGCGCGTGCGGGTTCAGCGGGATCCTGCGCATCCAGGCGCGCTGCCCGTCCTGCGGCGGCCCCCAGGCCCGCCGGCTGAATCGAGCGCGGGTCGCGGCGCTCGAGGCGATCTCGTTGGCTGGCCCGGACGTCCCGGTCCGGATCAAGCCTGCGACGCGGATGTGGCTCACCAGGAATCTGCTCGTCCGCGAGGTCGCTGCGGATGGGGGTCAGCCTGCGGCGCGCGCTCGGACCTCGGGCGCGCCGGAGGGTCGAGCAGCGAGGTTCTCGTTGACAGAGGAGGGGTCAACCGTCCTCGGGATCGCCCGAGGGGCCGGGCCCCTCCGCTCGTGATCAATCCAGGGGAGATGCGCGATGAGCCACGGACTCGACACCGACACTCACATCTACTGCTACGAACACGAATTCTATCCATTATCTAACTTCTCCTCGTTTCAGCTCGTCTGGTGCGACCTCCTGTTCGCCACCAGCGAGCACGCGTACCACTGGGAGAAGTTTCACGGCCACCCGGAGGTTCAGCACGCGATCCTCCACGCGCGCTCCGCGCACGACGCGTTCCGCGTCTCGAGGGACAACGCGAGCCTGGTGAGGTCCGACTGGGTCGAGGTCAGGGTCGGCATCATGCGTCACATCCTGCGCGCCAAGGTCTCCCAGCACCCCTACGTGCTGAAGAAGCTCCTCCAGACCGGGGCGAGGCAGATCGTCGAGAACTCCTGGCGGGACTCCTTCTGGGGCTGGGGCGAGGGGCACGACGGCGAGAACATGCTCGGGCGGCTCTGGATGGAGATCCGGTCCGAGGTCTGCACGAACCGGCAGGAGCCGTGATGGAGCTCGTCCTGGATGCCAGTCGGATCTCGGGTCCCGAGGCCTGCCGGAGGGTCATCCTGGTCGGCGAGCTCAACCCCTACGGGGCCGACCCCCGCTACGCGCTCTACCACGAGCCGGCGTACAGCGCCGGCGGCCGCCTCCAACGGCTCGTCCTCGGGGTGAGGGCCAGGTCGACGTACCTCGCGATGTGGCGCGCAAACCTGTGCACCGCGCGGTGGAGCGACGACCTGGCCGCGCACCGTGCCGGCGAGCTGTGCCGCGCCGCCCCTCCTGCGCTCCCCTGGCGACTGATCGTCGCCCTCGGCGTCCGGGTGTCATCGGCGTTCGCGCGCGTCGCCCAGGCGAGCGTGAGCGCGTTCTGCGAGCCCGTGGCACTGCCGTCTGGGCAGACCGTGGTGTCGCTTCCGCATCCGTCCGGGCTTGGCCGTGCCTACAATGACCGCACGGTGGTTGCTCGCGCGCGCCTCCTGCTCGCCTCGGTCGCGCCCGACGTCCCCTGGGGTGAGCTGGAGCGCGAGTCATGACCTTCCGCGAGCTGTTCGACCTCATGCACCGGCACATCGAGGAGCATCCCGAAGACGAGGCGCTCGATCGCGAGGTGGTCGTGCGCGTGGTGACCGGGACGGCCGATGACGAGGGGGATCTGCACGTCGGTGGCCTCAGGTCGGCCTCGATCGACGCGGGGTGCACCGACCACCCGGCGCTCACGCTCGACGCGGATCAGGATCAGGAGGCTGCCGTCGACGACTTTGATGAGGACACGGCGGAGGAGGTTCGGCCGTCATGAGCGCCAGGAAGCGCGGCATGGTCGTCCCGGCAGTGGAGGTTGCGAGGCTGTCGCGGCTCGACTACGCCGCGTCGAGGCAGACCATCCTGATGGGGCGCAAGCGCGGGGCGGCAACCCGGGGCTCCTCGGCGCCGGACGACGGCGACGTGGTCGCCTCGATCGTCGGGCCCGACCAGGTCTCCGTGACGATGAGCGCGCGCTATGCCGCGGAGCTCCTCGATCTGTTGCGCAGCTCGCCGAAGCCGCCGCGCGGCATGCGCTCGCAGATCTCCGTGGACTGCCCGGTCGAGATCGTCGTCGACGCGGATCAGCTGGAGATGCTGATCGACGGTCTCGAGGCCGCGACCGGCGGGGCCGTGGCGCGCGAGGGCTGATGCTCACCTCAGCGGGCCGCAGTCGCAGTCGCAGCCGTGCTGATTGCACGCGCAGCAGCACGTGCGCTTGAGCTCCGCGTCCACGTCGTCGCACGTGAGCGCTTCTGCCCCGACCGTCAGTACGATCGGGGTCGGCGGTGGCGCCGGCGTCGGGGGTGCGGTGCCGTTGCAGCACAGCGCCCAGTTGTCGATGGCGCTGCACTTCTGCGTCTCGCCCGGCTGCAGCGCGGGCAGGAGGCCTGCGGCGAGCGCGAGGTCTGGCTTGCGGTCGACGTCGGACGTCGCGGTCGACGCGCTGGGCTCGCGCTCGGGTCTCGGCGACTCGGCGGTGCATCCGGTGATGGCGATCAGTGCGATGAGTGCGTGCTTGTGCATGTTCGTGGATCCTCCTGAGCCCTTCGGCTCCCGCAACGCGAGATCCCGATCTCGCGCTGCGGGAGGCGCAGGTTCTCCTCGGTCGTCGGACGTCGGCTACCTGCCGGCGACGACGCGACCGCGCCAGTACTGGCGTCGCGGCCTCTTTCCGTCGCCCTCGGCCTCGCAGGTCGCCTGCGTCACCTCGGCAGCGGCCATCATGGCCAGTCCGGCCTGGGCGGCGCCGTTGGCGCGCCCCTCTCGTCCGATGCTGAACGCGCGCGCGACCGCCGCATCGACAAGCCTGGCCAGCTCGGCGAGGTTCGTCGACAGGGCCACGGCGATGCGGTGGGCCTCCTCGAGATCTGGGGTCGACTGGCCGAGCTCGAACCTCGAGAGCGCCGACTTGGAGAGCACGGCGGCGCCGGCGAGCTTCTCCTGGCTCATCTGCTTGGCGGCCCTGAGCTGTCGGATGACCTGCCCGAGGACTGCGATGTAGACCTGTCGTTCGGCCGGCGGTTCCAGCATTGCGGGATGCCTAGATGACCGTGCCGCCGGTGAGCCGGATCGACCCCCACCCGAGCTTGTCCTTGGCCTCGCTGAAGGACTCACGCAGGGTCCCGGCGGTTCGGCTGGACGTGGCGAGCGAGCTCGCGCCGGCGGGCGGCTGCGGCGCGGTGCCCAGCGAGATCGCAGCGGCCACGGCGCCCGCGAGCGCGCAGCGCATCAGGTCCGAGCGAAAGGGTGCGAGGTCGGCCAGGATCTGTCCCGAGCTCGGCCTGGCGCCTCCGGCGAGCCACTGGTCGACCTTGGCGTCTGCGAACACGCGCGCGTCGGAGAACACCTTCTCGTCGAAGTGGGCGGCCTCGCAGTCGAGCCCCGTCGTGATCCCGGCGGTCGTCGCGCGTCCGGCGGATGCCTTCGTGCACCCGGCCTCGATCGCGACGACGCTGGCGGCGCAGATGACGACGATCAGGATCCCGACCTGGCTCGCCACGCGGCTCATGGCGCTGACCGCGCTCGCGCGGTCGATGCTCGCGGCCCCTGCGCTCTCTGCGACGGCCTTGATCTGCGCCGCACTCTTGCCCGCGTCGGCGATCCCCAGTGCGCCCACGTAGAGCAGGATCCCCTCGTAGATGTGGTCGATCGTGGCCTTGTCGGCCCCGAGGAAGGTGCCGGCCAGGTAGACGAGGATGGCGATGCTCGTGGCGATGAACTTCTTCGACGTGGCCATGGTGAGGAGGGAGGTCTTCATGTCGTCCGTGTTCTCCGATGACCGGGTGGAGTCCCGGCATCAGAGATCCTACGGCGTCGTCGATCCGTGCCGCAATCTGCGCCTGCCAGCCACCGTGCAGCGAATCGCTGCACGATCGCGAGCTAGGTGTGTCTGGCGACGACGGCCACCGCCATGATCACCGCCGAGAGCGCGAACAGCGCGGTCGCCACGATGTAGGAGCGGGCCAGGCCGCCGATCTCCGCCTGATCTGCCTTGGGCCACCTGGCCGCGCGCCTCAGCATGCGCACGCCGCGCGCGCGCTCGATCGCGAGGTGTGCGCTCACGATGATCCCGACGATGAGGATGGAGTCCCCGATCACGACGACGGTCCCCCAGCCCTGCGGATCTCGTCCGGCGTGAGCCGGTCGAAGAGCCTCGAGCACGTGGCTGCCCGTCCCTCGTGGAAGCCGATCACGGCGAGACGCTCCTCGCCCAGGGCGGTGATCCACCAGAGCTTGGCCTCTCGGTCATGCGAGATCCGGAGCTGGTAGGGGCCGCAGGTCCTCCGCCGGACCAGGGTCCCGAAGCTCGTCCGGCTCCCGTCGGCGGGGTCCGTGATGACGACCTCGACCCGGCCCTCCGCGACGGCGTGGTCAGTCGCCTGCTCTCCCCGGGCCGCATCTAGATACCTCTTCCCCGTTCGCGAGCCCTCCGCGACGATCGTCTTGCACTCGCACGGCTCGCTCATCCGGTGGCCGTGCGCGGTCACGCTGCGAAATCCCGCCTTGTGCAGGGCGGCCGCGGCGACCGGGGACTCTCTCACGCCGTAGACGTGGATGCCGTCGGGCGGGTCGAACTTCCAGCCGAGGAGCGGCCTCCAGTCGTCGTACAGTCTGGAGAGCAGGCTGGAGACGTCGCGCCGTGCCCTGTTCGGATGTCCCTCGAGCATGATCGTCCTCCTCGTTATTCTCGTTTGTCGGCTGGGTGTCGGCTGGCGTCAGTTGGGTGCGGCGCCCTTGGGGTACGGTCGCCGAGGTCCGTACCCGAGGATCTCCGACCGGCGGCTCTGGTCTAGGCACCAGAGGTACCTGAGGCAGCCCTCGTGACGCATCGAGCGCGTCAGCTTCTCGCGCCACAGCCGGAGCCACGCGAGGACGTCCTCGCCGTCGGTGGGCCGCCTGGCGCCCCAGCGCACGAGCTCCTCGATCGCGAGCTCGCCGCCGCGCTCGCCGCGCGCGAGCTTGCCCTGGGCTCGGTTGTTGAGCACGGTGCCGTCTGGCAGGAGCCGGAGCGTGGCCGGGTTGGTCTTACCCTTGAAGCACCCGTTGGTGGCCTGATAGATGATCCCGAGGTGGCCGCGGAACACGCGGCTGCCGTCGGCGCGCACGCGCGGCTGCGGGTCCGCGCAGGACTCCACGCCGACGATCCCGCGACTCGCGAGGATCTCGAGGCAGCGCGAGATGAACCAGCTCTCCCCGTTGCCGGGGACCTCGTCGAGGAGGACCAGGCGGCCGAGGGTGACGGCCTGCTTGATCTCGAGCGTCGGCCAGACGGCCCGGTGCGCGTTCATGCTGGCCGGTGGTCCGAACAGGGCGACGCCGACGAGCTCGCTGTGGCGGTGGAGACCGAAGCTGTGCGATGTCGGGCTCGCCGTCCGCGCGTAGTGGTGCGCCGCCACGAAGCCGCGCGCGGTCGACCAGTCCTCGATCGGGACCACTTCATACTCGGCCTTGCGGATCGTCTCGCCGACCGGGCGTCGGCTCTCCCGTCCCATCGTCCAGCGCTGACATTCGGTCACATCCATGCCTCACCCATGGTGCGCGATCCGTGCCGGGCCGGGCAATGACGGTATGTCGGCGGAGGTGCTGTTGAACGCGGCATGTCGCGTCTCGCCTGACACGGCGACCGTGGCCAGGAGAGCTCGCCGTCGATGGCCGAGGACGACGCGATGACGCGCATGGTCAGTGGAGATGTTTTTGCGTGTCGCAGGCAAAAAGGTCTCCGCCCTGGAGATGTTTTTGCGTTTCGCGGGCAAAAAGGTCTCCGCCCTGGAGATGTTTTTGTGCGCCGCCCGCGGAAACGTCCCCGCCTGCCATCGCCTCACCCCTGCTCTGACGCGGCCCCTGCGATGATCGCCCTGCACCTGCAGGTGGCTCCTGCCGGGTGGTCGTGCGTGGTCACGCTGCGAAACCCAGCCCGATGCAGGGCCGCCGTGGCGGCCGGCGACCCCTCCACGCCGAAGATGTGGATGGCGTCCGGCTCGTTAAATCGCCACCCTCGTCCGGGCGGGAACAGCGGCCTCCAGCCCTCCTCCTCGTACAGCGCGGACAGGAAGTCGTCGACGTCGCGCCTCACTTCCCGGAGGTTGCTCGTTGCGCTGCGCAGCGCGTTCGCGAGGGAGCCCACGATGGCATATCGAACGTCCAAGCCCTCTCCTCTCGCCCCTCCCGCTCGCTCTATCGACCCGTTCCCTGGCGGTCCGCGGGCGTCTTCCGCACGTGTCGGCCGCGGGTGCGGTTGGGCGTGCGCACGTACTGGAGCCCCAGCTCGGCGACGCGCAGGACGGTGCCCACGACCTTGTTCTGGCCCAGATCGGCCTTCTGGCGGGCGCAGGCCGTCGCGAAGGCGAGCTGGTCAAGCTTCGCCAGGCGGGCGGGAGATCCCGGTGGGTTGTCCTTCGCGACTCGGTAGGCGTCCTTGGCCCAGCGCGCCGCGTCCAGGATGGAGCCGACGGTGATTTCGCGGTGTCCCATGCTTGCGTTCTCCTGGTCCTTCGTCGGGTCAGGGTACCACGCCTCGTCGACCGGACGCTCGCAATTCATCACCAGCCGCGGCGGCGGCGGGCCTCCTCGTCGAGCACGAAGTGGAACTGCGCCCCGAGGTCCGAGATCTCGGACTTCTCGACGAACTCGGGGTTCATGTCGTCAACCATATCTGCGCGCATGAGGGTCAGGTGCTGCTCTCGGTTCTCGTCGACGAGCCAGCGCTTGAACTGCTCGAGCGACATCCCAAGCTTGCCCTTGATCTTCCTCCACAGGGGGTAGACGAACACGTCGGCCGGCCCGTACCTCGCGCTCGCCGGCGCGGCCCTCACGGCGGCGAGTACGACGGAGAGCGTCGATGGCGGCGATGGTCTGGTCTTCGCGGCCCCGGCGACGGCGGACTTCTTGGTCGTCCTTGACCAGGCGGGGGCGTCCCGCGTCTCCGTGGGGATCGCCGGCCAGTGGCCGACCTGCCCGCCCGCGCCGGCGAGCGCGTCCTCGATGTCGCGGTCGAGCTCGACCCTGGACTTCGTGCGCCTCATTGGTTCACCCCCAGTCGAACTTGTGGTCGTGGTCGATGACGAAGTGGAACGTGGATCCCATGTCCGAGATCTCCGACCTCGAGACCTGCCCGGGATCCATCGCCCCGACGAGGTCGGCCCTCGCGAGGTCCAGGGTTCGTATGCGATTCTGCTCCACCAGCCAGCGCTTGAACTCGCCGAGCGTCATCCCGGTGTTAGCCTTGTCGTGGATCTCGGAGATGAACACCTTGCTGCCGTACCGCCCGTCGGCTCCCATGCGACGAACGACCTGCTTGACCCTCGCGAGGAGGTCCCCCGAGCCCGCCGTGCCGGTTGTGGTCGTCACCCTGGTCCTCGCCCTCTTCTTCTTGGTCGTCGACTTCTTCGAGCTCTTCTTCTTCGCCACCCTCTTCTTCGTCGACCTCGCCCTGGGCTTCCTCGAGCTGGCTCTGCGAACCGTCTTCTTCTTGAGCGGTCTCGCCTTCGCTCTGCTGCGAGCCTTGCTTCGGGCTTTCTTCCTGGTCGCGCCCTTCTTGGGGGCCTTCCTCTTCCTCGGCGTCGAGGAGCTCGCCTTCCTGGCGGTCCTTCTGCGCGGCCTGCTCGCCGTTGACTCGTCGGGGAGCGCGGGCCAGTACACGATGGGCTCGCTCGCCCCGGTCCCCTCCAGCGCCTCGCTGATCTCCTCGTCGAGCTGACCCCTTGACTTGCCGTCTGATGACTGGATGTTCACCTGATTTCCTCCTCGCGCTGTCCCGTTCGTTTGACTGCGTTTACTTCGATTCGTCGACGACGAAGTGCCACTCGGGGTATGTCTCCCCCTGCGGTATCGTCGAGGATGCTGCCACGAGCTCGGGGTCCATCGCGGACACGAGGTCGGCCCGGGACAGCTGGAGCTGCTTCGCCATGTGCGCGTTGATGAGCCAGCGCTTGAACTCGCTGAGCGTCATCCCGAGCTCGCCCCTCGCTCGCTCCCAGATCCTCGAGATGAAGATCTTGCGGTCGCCGAAGCGGTCGGACGCCGGGGCGGACAGGACGACCTCTCTCACGACCTCGAGCGGATCGCGCCGCGCCGTGGCCGCGGTCGTCCTGCGCGTCCTCTTGCTCTTCTTGCCCTCCTGCCCTCTCTCGCCGTCGCGAGCCCCTCGCGGCCTCGTGCGGGTCGCCTCGACGGGGATCGACTTGCCTGACCTGGCATGTCGACGGTGCTCTGCAGTCGAGTGGAAGCGGCCGCACGTCTTGCAGCTCGCGGACGTCCTTCGGTGCGGCTTCACGACGGGCGATCCCCTCCGTCCGCGCCAGTACAGCTCGCCGCCCTCGACCGAGGTTGACGCGATCTTCCGGTCGACGTCGGCGAGCGCGTCAGCGATCTCGCGCTCGAGCTGGCTCTTGGTCTTCCTGGTCCTTGTCCTCTGGGCCATCCTCGTGTCCTCCGTGGGTCGGCTCGGTTCGGTCCCCTGGCTGCTCGCTACCTTCGCACGTCGAACGCGATGGTCACGCGGGGCATTCCGCTGGGGACCCTCGGCACGCGGTGCCAGAGATCGCCCGGGAACAGGACGAGCCGGGCGAACTTCGGCTCGACGACCGCCTCCTCGCCGCTTGCCAGCTCGAAGATCGTGGGCGCCGTCGGCTCGGTGCCGGGCTGAACGTAGTAGACGCCGGACACGGCGGCGCCGTCATGGCGATGCCTCGGGTGGCTCGAGCCGTCCTGGTTCACCATCGCCCACCCCGTCGGGATAGCCCCGTCGAGGAAGTCCCGCGAGAGGACGCGGTAGAGCTCGGTGAGGCACGGGTCCCTCCACCCGAAGAGGTCCTCGCCAGACTTCCAGGCGCCGATTGACAGCGAGGGCGCGCTGCGCTGGCCGGTCCTCGCCCGCGCGAGGATCGCCACGAGCGCACTCGTGGCGAGGTCGGGCCGGACCTGGTCGTGGATGGCGGGCCGGCCGGCGAGGAGGGCGCGGAGGCTGCTCATCGGAACGCCGGAGATCTCGTCTTGCTCAGCGCTTCGTGCAGTGCCTTTGCCTTGGCGAGGATGCCAGAGCCATGTGCCAGGAACCTGACCCGGTCCTTGACTGCGTCGGGCCAGTCCTCATGCATGCCGCCGCTGATGATCGGTCCGTTGCTTCCGTGCGCTCGCTCGGCTTCATTGACCACTCGCCGATGCTCCTTGTCAAACCTTGTACGCAGCCCCGCGAAGTAGTCGGCGCGCAGGCGGTGGGCGTGCTTGCTCGTCGGTATGCCGAGCTCATTGTGATGACGAATCGCTACGTCTGCGGTGTCTAGCATTGTCGGCATGGTGTTCCAGCCGCGCATCTTGAATCTCCTCGAGTACGCCGGGTCGCCGAGGATTGTGCTGGCCAGGTCACCAGACGCGGACCCTCGACGACGAAACATGCGCTCGATGTCGGCGTCCGAGAACTGGAGCGCACTGGATCTGCTGCCCGTCTTGAGCGCGGCGTCGATTTCGCGATCCAGCTGTTTCCCCATCTTGCGTGTCATGGTTCGCTCTCTTTCATCTAGTGCGCGGTGTTGTGTCGAGGCGACCCGCGATGCGGTCCAGGAGGCCGGCGTCCACGGTGCCGCCGGACTCCAGGAGACGGTACAGGAGCTCCTGCGCGATCGGCAGCATCTGATCCCGCGGCTCGTCGGCGCCCTCGCCGGGGAGCAGTGGCTCGAGGCCGCTCGCGGTCATCAGGAATGATCCCACCTCCATCGTGGACCCCCCTCGGTTCTTGCCCGGGCAGCGCAGGTACCTGACCTCCGAGTCGGGGTCCTTGCTGAGGTGGAGCGCCACGTCGAACATGTGCTCGAGCCTCTTGGGTCCGGCGTAGTTCCCGTCCTTGGTCATGTGCACGATCGCGATCGTCGTCATCATCGTCCGCTGCGAGAGCGCCATGAGCTCGGTCGTGCAGGCCTCGATCTGCTGGACGGTCCCGGCGGGACTACCGCCCGCGCTGCGGCTGACCAGGGTCTGCATGGAGTCAATGACGAGGACCTGGGCCCCCAGGGTCTCCGCGTGAGAGATCACGCGCTCGGCGATCGTCTCGCGCACGACGCGGATCCGCTCGAAGGCGCACCCGACTCGCCGCGACCGGTCGGCCACCGCCTGGATGGACTCCTCCCCGGTGGCGTACAGGAGCCGCTCGCAGGAGATGCTGCCGGCGACCTGCGCCAGGAGCGTGCTCTTGCCCGATCCGGGGTCGCCGCTCACCATGATCAGGTGGCCGGGGACGAATCCGCCGCCGAGGACGCGGTCGAGCGGCTCGATGCCCGTGATGACGCGACGCTCGGTGACCGACTCGACCTCGGTGATGGGCACCGGCGTCGACCACGGGGGCTCCTCGACGGCGATCCTCGCCTCCCGGGTCTCCTGGGCGCGGGCCTCGTCGGCTGCCGGCGCCTCTGGCTCCCCGTCCTCGACGGTCGGCGGTCGGCGGGAGGGCGCGGGTGCCGCTGGTGCTGGCGCCGTCGGCCTGGCCGTCCTCGTCATCCAGGCCTGGCAGCTGGGGCACCGCGCCTTCCACTCGTCGAAGGACCTGCGGCAGGTCGTGCAGGTGAACCTCCGGCTCTGCGTCGCGGACGAGCTCACCTCGCGCAGCCTCCCCTCGCGAGCGCCTCCGAGATCGACTCGAGCGCCCGCATCTGTCGGTAGGAGATGCCCTGCCCGACGATCGATCCGACGGCGGCGCTGGTCGTCAGGACCGCTGCGACGAGCGCCCAGAGCAGCTGTCGCCTCAGCCGACGGGGACGCGCCGCCTGGGCGACGATTCCCTCGAGCTCCTCGGCGGTGATCTCGCCGACGTGCCCCTGTCCGCTACTGCCCTGTCCGTGACTCGACGCTTCCTGCACGATGAACAGCCTATCACGCCGCCTAGGTCCCGCTCGAGTCTCCCCGTCCCGTCGTGCCCCTGCGCTTGCCGAGCTTCTTGGTGACCACGCGGCCGGACTCGACGCGCTCCACGCGCTGGGATTCCTCTCGCCGGACGTCGCTGACCACGACGGCGGTCGGGAGGTTCACCTCGGAGGGCTCCGCGAGGGCGCCGGCCGCGGCGATGCTCATGGTCCCGCTGGACAGCAGGACCTCGACGAGGCGGTCGAACCTCGCGGCGAGCGTCTCGATCCGGCCGGTCAACGACTCGAAGCGCGCGGCGAGCGTGGCATTGCTCTCGGCACTCTTGATGAGCGCGGCGACGCTCCGGTCCTGCGCCCTGGCCATCTTCCCCGTCCCCCACCGGATCGATGCCGCGATGGTCGCGCCGACGGCCGTGATGGCGCCGACGATGGCTTGTATGTCGGTCACGACGATCGACGCTACTACGACGATGACCGACGACAGACGCAGCGCTTTGCTGCGGCAGGAGCTCCTCTCGGATGCTCTCCGTCCACCTCATCGCACGTCGTCGCACGTGCTGCGGTATGGACTCACGCGGTGGGGACGCGCGATTGGTGTCACGCAAGTGATTGCCCCGTCAAGCCGGCTCTTCGACCTCTACACGTTCAGGCGACGACGCCCGGCTGGACACGACACGAAATCGATGAAATCGACATCCCGGCGAGCGCGGGGGTCAACGAGCTCGCCGTGGATACCGGGATCTGCCCTCCTCATGGAGGGCCTTCTCGATGTCGGCGTCGAGTCTGCGGCCCTCGCTCCGCTGGTCGCGCCAGGCGCGTCCCGCGGCCGACAGGCTTCCCTCCTCGGCGTGCGCGACGGCCCCGAAGTCGCGCCGCGCCCTCTCTAGGAGGGCGTCTGCGAGTCCTCGGCGTCGGTGCGACGGGGTCGTGTAGACGTTCGCGATCGTCGCGTGCCTGCCGTCGCGCGTGACGACCTGCAGCGCGGCCAGCGGGCGTCCGGCCTCGTACCAGACGTAGCGCACGCTTCCGTGCGGGCTCTTCAGGCGGGCGATCCCGTCGAGTGGTCTCCTGCCGCGCTCCGGCCCGATACCGGGGACCCTGCCGGGATCGCCGAGGTAGACCGACAAGTATTCGGAGACGTCGTCACCCGAGGTCGACATCGTCACGCGGTCCTCTTCTGGGTCGTGGCGTACCGGTAGCTCGCGCTGGCCCTCGGCCCACGGAGGGTCTCGATGCGCTGCTCGGCTGCCTCGCGCGATCCGAAGTCGTGGGCCTCCTCTGGGGAGAAGCTGCCCGTCCCCCTCGACGTCAGCCACAGGAGCGGGCCGCCGGGGACCTGGAACCGGATGTGGTGCCCCCTGGCGAGCTCCTCTGCGAGCTCGCGGTCCAGCTGAGCCTTGGACTTCCTCGGCATGGCCCGACCTCAGCGCGCCGTCCTGAGCATCGCGTCGATCTCGCGGTCGAGCTGGGCCCGGGACTTCTCGATCATTGCTCGCGCGCGCGGCGTGCCGCCGGAGCCGCCCAGGATCCAGCCTGCACCCATCAGCATCGAGATCCTTCGACGGGCGTCGTCGACGGGGATTCGCGCCGACTCGCCGGCGCTGTTGATCATGATCGCGTACGGGTTGCCCTTCGTGCGATCGAATCGGACGAAGTCGTCGCCCCTGGACAGAGTCACGATGCTCCGATCCTTCCTTGTCTTCGAGTGACGCTTCGTCTTGCCGCCGGTGGATCGTCTGCTCATGTTGCCAGTCTGCCACAGCGGGGTCGGTCACCGATCGGGATCCTGTCGGCATCCTGTCGGTGTCCGGCCGGGGGTCGGACGGGTACCACGGCGGGCCGCGTCGACTCCTCGTGATACCCTCGGTGGCATGGTGGACGACCACGATCGCGACAGGCGACGGGCCAGGACGCCCCCGAGGGGCGTGCGCCAGCAGACTGCCCCGGAGACCTGGGATGAGGACGTCACACCCCTGCCGATCGATCCGCGAGAGGCCCTCGAGAAGGTGGACCGGCGAATCAAGCGCTCGGGGACCGAGACCGTCGATCGCGTGGACGCGGTTCGCACCGAGCTGAACGGGAACATCCGGGACGTCATGCACAAGGTCGACGCGCTCGCCGCGAGCCTGCTCAGCGTCTCGACCCAGACCTCGGAGATGGTGGGGCAGGTCAGGATCCTCGTGGGCGATCGGGATGCGGACCGCCGAGAGCGCTCGACGCTCCGGGTCGAGACGGTGCGCAACGAGCTCGAGATCAGGAAGACGGCGGAGCTCGCCGACGTCGAGGTCGCGCGCACTCGTGAGCTCGCCGAGATCGAGGAGCGGAAGAAGAGGATGGACCACCGCCGCGCCGTCGCCCTCAAGGTCCTCGCGGCCGTGGCCGTCGTCTGGGGCGTGCTGTCGGCGGCGCTCCTGGCGCGCGGTCACTAGGTGTCGATCGAATACTCGCCGCTCCTGACGCGTTCGTGGAGGTGATGACCGAGCGAGAACTCCTCGAGCCCGTCTTTCTGCAGTCCGAGCATATGCTCCGGGGTCTCCTCGAATGCGAGGGGCCCCCGGTGGAGGTCGTCGGCGACGACCCCCTCGAGCTGGACTTCCTGGTGCGCGCCGACCGCGCGGTCGCCGGTGGGCAGGCGAACGACAGCGCGAACGACTGCGCGACCGACCATGCGACGCTTCGCCGGATCGTCAAGACGTGGATCTTCCGCGGTGAGGACGGGACTCGATGCCGGGTCCGCGGCAATGCCTACCTCGACCACGTCCTCCCGGACTTCGTCGGCAGGGTGACGATCCTGGTGTGCGACGCCGCCCTCGTCGGGATCGGCGGCCGACTCCAGCCCTGGATCGTGTACGCCTCGCGCTCTCCTACGCCGGTGGAATCATCTGGCGGATGGGTTGCTCGTCGAACCAATCACGGTGGTCCGCGTCCGGGTCGACGTTCGGGAAGCCCTCGCCGGCAGCGAGGCGCGCGCGCAGGGCGCGCAGATCGGGCGTGAACTCGGTGCGCCTGCGACTGCCGAACCGCGCGAGCGCGGCGTGCGACTTGTCGTTGGGCGCCCTGCCCTTGTCGGTCATCGCGCAGCCGTGCTCGGTCCCGAGTGACCTCTCCTGCCGCACGAACATGCGCGGCTCGAAGTCGATCCGGCGGCCGCAGTTGCTCAGCATGAGACCGAAGATGTAGTCCTCCCCGGTCACGGAGTCGCAGCCCTCCTCGAGCCCGTTGACCTCCAGGCACCACTCGAGCGGGAGGGCGAACGAGCACCCGTAGAGCCACCCCCCGCCGCAGTTTCGCTTGCCGTCCGGGCACAGGCCGCGCCGGTGGTCCTGCGTGACCCGATCCTCCTCGAGCTTGTCGTAGGATCCGCAGACGACGCTGCCCCGCTCTTGCTCGGCCTGCCGAACGACCTCGAGCCAGCGCGGACCGAGCCACGAGCGATCGTCCATGAAGACGATGTAGTCCGTGCCCGCGAGCGCGATGGCGGTGTTGCGCGCGTTGGCGGTCGCCCACCAGTCGACGGAGGTGATGCGCTGCGGCCCCTGCCAGATGCAGGGCTTGGGCCTGGTCGCGACGACGCGCTCGATCGCCCCGAGGGGACGGAAGCCGATCTGCGCCGGGTCCCTCCCGCGCGAGTCGACGACGATGAGCTCGATGGCGTCCCCGGGCCTGGCTTGGGCCTCCAGTCCGTCGAGCGTCCAGTCCAGCCGCGGCCGCTCGCGCGCGGTCATGTACACGAGGGTGATGCGCATCATGGGTGCTGGGTCCTCAGCTCGGCAGCTTCACGCCGTAGGCCCTGGCGAGCTTCTCCGCCTGCGCGAGCTCGGCGCTGGCGATGCTCGGTGGCTTCGGGACCTCTTCGCCGCGCGCGCCCATCGTGTTGCGCCGGCTGTTGTAGAGGCAGCGTGCGGCGTCTGCGCCGTCGTGGAACGCCCCGGGGGCGCTCGCCACGCTGGTCGAGAGGTCGAACACCTCCTCGGGGGTCCACCCGGCGAGGACGTCGCGCCGGACGTACTCGAACCCCTCGGTGAACCACTTCGCATTCTCGTCGCCCCTCGCCCCCTCCGGCCGCTCCGAGACCAGTCGGTTGTAGTCCCGGACGGCGGCCTGGCGGCCGCGGACCGCGCGGACGGACGACCGGGGCCCGCGCGCCGCCCTCGTCGGCTTCGCGGACCCCAGCGCGGTCGCGATCTCGGCGTCGAGCCGAGCCTTTGTTTTCCCGGTCGTCATCGCTTCCACCTCCGTGAGTGCCCCATCCTATCATGCTGGCGGGATGCCGCAGGTGCCGTCAATCCGCGAGACGGATCGTGGTCAGGGGCGCGGCGCCACCGCCGAGCGTCGCCCGGCCTCGCCTGCGCACCTCGTCGGCGACGTCCACAAGCTCTGGCATCTCACGGTTGGCGTCGGCGAAGTCTCCCCATGTCATCACGTCCCGATCGCCGTCGGACTCGACGATGATGATCGCGTTCGTCGTGAGCAGGCGCCCCACCGCTCGCCCTCCCTCGCGTGCGATCGACGCGTCGATCTCTCGATCGAGCTGAGCCGCCGTCTTCTTCTTCGCCATGGTCGTTGATCTTATCAAGCGGCGACCGTTCCTGAAATAGCATCGACTGCTCGGGCGTAGTCTCTGTCGATGACCATCGTCTACAGCTACCACTGCGAGCCGGCCGAGGAGACCGACGAGCTCGCGCTCATCGAGCAGCTGCGACTGGCGGCGCTGTACCGGCGCAGCCTGGCGGAGTCAGAGAATCGCGGCCGCGCGCTCTGGCGCTCCTGGTCCAGGCTGGTCACCCAGGACGCGCGCGCCGCCATGGCTGCGCTCCGCAGGGACGCGGCGGCCGCCTCCAAGGCAGGGGAGCCCGAGCCGGCCTGGGTCTCGGTCCTGTCCGATCGCGCAAGCGATTCGTCTGGGGACTGGCGGCCCGTCGCGCGGCAGCGCCTCGTCGACCTGGGCATCGATCCCGTCGTCGCGGCGCGCATGGTCGAGCGCGAGGACATCTCGTCTGCGCAGCAGAGGCAGGACACCGCGAGCCGCAGCGAGTTCTCCGAGCGCGGCCTCGGGTGGGGGACCTATCAGCACGTCGAGGAGGCGCAGGCCGCGTCCTGCCGGACCACGACACGGGAGAAGGACGTCTGGGTCCCGCCGCCGCTTCCCATCGGTGGCGTTGCGGTCCACCTGCAGCCGGCACGGGCCCTCCGTGGCGAGGGTGACCTCTGGGTGCGCGTGGGGACCCGGCTCGTGGTTCGCCGCGGCTGGCAGCGGATCGGAGATCGCTTCGTCCGCCGCGAGAGCAACCTGGACATGTCCGGCCGCGTTCGGCCGGCGCGCCATCGCGAGATCGCGCTGCGCATTGGCACGCTGCCCGATCGCTCGCCTCGCTGGGTGAACCTGCTGGTCCTCGTCGACCGGGACCTCCCGCCGGATGCTCGCGTGTCCTGGGCGATGGTGGTGCGCAGGCGGATCGCCGACGCCCACCGCTGGGAGGTCAAGATCGTGTTCGACGCGCCATCCCTGATCCGCCCCGTGTCGACGCTCGAGTCGTCGCCGCACGCGGCGGGCGTCGACGTCGGCTGGCGCCGGATGGATGGATGCGTCCGCGTCGCCACCTGGTGGGGGACGGACGGCCGGTCGGGTCAGGTGACGATCTCCGACCAGGTGCTCGGCGCCGATGAGAAGAGTGACTCGCTCCGCGCGATTCGTGATCGCATGCGCGACGCGCTGCGTGCGCAGATCGTGGAGTGGGCCCGTGTTCGCGCGCTCGGTCCGAGGGTCGTCGCTCCGCTGGAGCGGTTGTGCGCGTCCTGCCGGGAGGTCGACACGGCGCTCTCGATCGGTCGGACGTACGGGGAGCTGATCCTGGAGCTGGGCCGGATGAGCGCGGCCCTGGATGACATGCGCGAGGCGATCCTGCTCCTCCTGGGCGACGACGAGCAGTCCCCCGATCAGAGCGCTGGCAACCAGGCGCTCGCGAAGCTGGCCATGCTTGGGATGGATGCCGGCGCCCTCCCCGCACTGTCTGATCTTCTCGTCGCCTGCCGCGGGCTCTGTCACAACATGGGCAATCCCGACGCCCTCCCCTCCTCGGCCTCCCGAATGAGGGGTGCCCTGGAGGTCTTCTCTCGTGCGCTGCTGAAGGCAGATCCGGACGCGGCGTCGGCCGCGCCCACGAGTCTCGAGGTCTCCCCCGTGCTCGCGAGGATGAGGGCGAGCGAGCTGACGGGCACCTGGCTTGACGACGAGCTGGCTCACGCCCACCAGTGGCAGCGCTACGGCAGGTTCGCCCGGCTGGCTCGGCTCTGGGCGCACTGCGATCGGCGAGTCTCGGGCGATGACGAGATTCGCACCGCGCTCGCGGCGTGGGTCAAGCAGAACCGCCACCTCTGGCGCTGGGAGGCCTTCGGCCGCCAGAAGCGCGGCAGGCGGGTCACCGAGGTGATCCGACAGTTCGCCGTCCGGCTCAGCCGAGAGTATGGCCGGATCGGCATCGAGCGCCCCTTCGTGTCCAAGCTGGTCAAGAAGGAGGAGCGCTGCGAGGCCTGCCGCGACCTCCCTCGGCGGTGCGCCGAGTGCGGCGAGCGCGAGCGCATGCGTCGACTGGCGTCTACCCGCATTCCCCACGCGGCCCCGGCGAAGACGCGGGAGGAGCTGATCCGCTTCTCCAAGAAGTACGGGGCCGCGCTCGTGCAGTGCGATCCAGCGAACACCTCGCGCGACTGCTCGGCGTGCGGGCAGCGCCGCGAGGATGTGGCCGACTGGTCGGCGCGCGTCATTCGATGCTCGACCTGCGGCGCCGAGGAGGATCAGGACATCACCGCCGCCAAGAACCTGGCGCAGATGGCCAGCCACGCCCAGCTGGACGAGTCCGGCAAGCCCGTCGTGGTCCCCGACGAGAGGTCCAAGGGCAAGAAGGTCCTCGCCGCGCGCAGGACGCGCCGCGCCCGCAGGGAGGTCGGGTGACGCCGCACGAGTACCAGGAGCGCATGCGCGAGACCGCCCCCTGCGTGCTCGCCTACGCGAAGAAGATGATCCTGGGCCGACTGGACCTCGTGGTCATGTTCGCGCGGGCCGTGCGCGAGGCGATGGACGAGCTCTCGCCCGAGGAGCGCGGCCCGATGTTCGTGGTGCGCACCTGGGACCTGCCGGCGCTCTCGCCGTCTGGCGACGGGGCGCTGACGCTCATCAGGCGAGCCTGCCGCAACATCAGCTCTGGAGTGGGGCGCGTGATCCTGCTCTCGCATGCCACTGACCTCGCGCTGGACGAGCTCTCGCCGGACGAGCGGGGCCAGGCGCTGGCGGCGGCCACCCGCATCATCCGGCAGGAGGGGTCATGCGCGAGCATCTGACGCGTCACGAGATCAACTGGTGCTTCGGTCTTTCCGACGAGCGCCTCGCCGTTCTGCCGCTGGTGAGCACGCACGACGAGCCGCAGATCGCGCCCCAGGAGTACGAGTGCGGCTGCATCACGATCAGCCGGATCACCGACCGCGACCACCGCCGCGGCGAGCGACCGTTCGAGATGCGGCTCGCGGTTGACTGCGAGAGCGATGCGTGCGAGATGGTCAAGAACGCACCCCGATGCGAGCTAGTCTCCCTCGAAGAGAGGGGAGTGACCGCATGAGGGTGATCCGCAAGAGTAACTTTGACCACGACGATCACCGCGGCGATCAGTATTTTGTCACGTGCGTGCTGAGTCCGGCGCGAGCAGAGGCCGTCGCGAGGGTTCTCAATGAGATCGAAGGCGAGCATTCGGACGATCTGTTCTCGGTCGTCGCTGATGACTACGTCTTGCCGCCGGATTGGCAGCCATGACGACGCACTCCACTCGGGGGAGTCGACCCCGGGATTGTCGGCAGATCCGCAAACAAGAGAGGAATGATCCAATGAGTGAACGACTGCCAAGTCCGGCCGTGTTCGTGGCGGATGGCTGTGTGATTGACCTGCTGGACGTGTCCACGGTGATCTGTGGCATCGAGGCGGCATCGTCTGGGCACGTCGTCGTGTGCAGGGTCATCCTGAAGTCTGGCGCGTCTTTCGTCGTCGATGCTCAGTTCAGTAATTCCTTGATTCACGCTGTGGCCTGGAGCCGTTCTCCGGCGTCCGTGGCCAAGCCCAAGGACGGAGCCCCGGATCAGGGCGAGCTCGCGGGTAACTCGTGGAGCTCATTTAACCGGTCGTAGGTTCTCCACCGCAAGGCTCTGCCTCGGAGAGCAGATCCCGAGGACGAGGAGATGTGGCGACCCCTGGCCGGTCACGTCAAGAGGGAGTGTTCGATGCCGAATCCACCACCGACCCAGCTGATCCTGCGCTTCGAGCAGCTCGACGCGGGCGGTCCAGCGGCCGCCGGCTCAGAGCCGAGGTTGCTTGACGGCACCGCCCTGTACCGGATCGTCGGCAGCGACATGCCCATCTGCTCGAGGCACCTGTCCGAGCTCGCCTCGTATCAGTCGAGGCTGGAGGCCCGCGTCGTTCTGTCGCTGGAGCAGGTCGACGCGATCGTGGTCGAGCTCGGCCTGCGCCGTGACGACCTCATGCGGCTGCACGGACCGCAGGACCCGATCCTGGGCGAGGAGCGCTGCCGGATGTGTGAGACGCTGCACGCCGAGGAGAACGTCTGCCACGACGACAGCTGCGCGAGACCGCTGCATCCGCAGTGGCCGGCGGTCTACTGCTCTAGCGAGTGCGCGTTCAATGACGGATGATTCCTCGCTCGGGGAGGTTGACCTCGAGATTACGAGTGCGTGCTGCCGGGACCTCGACCGGGGAGGTTGACCCCGGGATTATGAGTGCGCGTTGGCCCCATAGGGGCCTCGCCCTCACCTCCTCTGCATGACGACGCCAAAGCCCAGTCGGTAGAGCTCGACGAAGCCGAGCTCGACGGCGCGGGCATGTCCGCGCCGGACGTGCCCCTCGGACCACTCGAGGTCGTCCAGCACGAGGATCCCGCCGGGCGAGACGGACGGCGCGAAGCGGACGACGTCGCGCTCAGCCTGGTCGGCATGGTTGCCGTCCACGTGCAGGAGGTCGATCTCCGGCGGCACCGGGGCCTCGTCGGACGATCGCCGGACAACCTCGCAGAGGCTGGTGAGTCCATGCCGGTCGAGGCGCGCCAGGAAGGCGCGCATGGCCTCCTCGTGGTCGACCGATCTCCACCAGGCCGCGTTCACGGGGAGCTGGTTCGCGCAGCTCGCCTCCGGTGACCACGGGTCGACGGCGACTGCCCTCCTCGTCACGGCGGGTCGATCGCGGGCCTCGTCCATGCGCGCGAGCGTCTGGAGCGCGAGCATCATCGGGACGAGCGAGCCGCCCATCCAGACGCCGATCTCGACCACGACGCGGGGCCGCAGGCCGATGACGAGGGCGGCGAGGACCTGGGCCTTCTCGAGGTCACACCAGTCGCCGCCCTCCGCGAGCTTGTCCCGGATCTCGGACATCAGGGCGGATAGATCCACGGCTGCCGCGGTCACCGCGTCTCGCGATCCACGGCGACCTCGGTCTCCTCGTCCCAGGTCGTGACCTGAAAGAGTCCGCCGTCTCCGACGCCGAATTGATCGATCGCCCCGACGGCCTCGATCAGGAATGCGAAGTGGCCGCCCTGATAGTCGACGACGCGCACGATGCCTCGGCCGAACATCCTGGCCGCGGCGTCGCTCGGGGCGGATCCCCGGCGCGCGATGATCACGCGCTGGCCGACGATGTTCGTCGTCCTCGGGTCGATCATCGCTAGACCATCCGCAGCTGGGAGCGGTCGAACGTGACGATCCCGCTGCCACCGCCGACCTTGCGCGTGTAGACCTGCACGAACTGGCCGGACTTTCCGGTGTGCGACACGACGAACTTGCTCCGGCCCTTGATGTCGCGCCGCACGACGACGTCGCCGGGCTTGAGGTCGTCCGGGTAGGCGTTCCGGCGCTCTCGCTCGATGCCGTGCGAGTGCTGCAGGCTCCCCACGCCGAATGGGATGGCGAGCCTGCCGGACAGCTCGTGCGGGCCCATCCCCTCGCCGGCGAGTCGCCTGGCGTGCGCGGGGTCGAAGCCGGCCCTCTTGAGCATCCCCTGCATCTCGGCGAGCGCCTGCTCGATCTCGCTGTCGAGCTGTGCTGATGACTTGGGCATCCTGACTCTCTCCCCGGGCGGCGTCGGCGCCCCTATCGCTTACGGTACACGAGCCACGCGGCCGTGTCGAAGTGGTCCTGGAGCCAGGGCTCGAGGTCGTGATCGGCGGCAGCGCGGTCCCCGTCCTTCTTCCAGATCTCCCCCCACCCCCACCACGTGTTCTCGTACCCCGTGCCGTCGTCGGCAGCGTAGTCGTGCGCCCCGATCACGTCGCCGGGCTTGAGGTACTGGGAGAACGTCGCGAGCTCGCGCCTCTTGTCGCCTCCATCGCACAGCACGTACGTCATGCCCGTGCCGCGGATCAGCTCGGCGATCTCGCGCTCGGCGGCCCAGATGTCGGCCTGGCGGAACTCGATCCGGAGGAAGCGCGCGAGGTCCGTGAGGCTCTCGTCCGGTGCGCTGCGGTCATAGGTGACGACGCGTGCGCAGATCTGGCGCGCGTGGATGCCGATCGCGCAGGTGAACCCGCCGCTGTAGGTGCCGAGCTCGACGATGCGTCGGGGCGGCAGGACCTCCATCGCGTAGGACCAGGTCGGCACGGCGAGCCGGTTCTGGCACATCGGGAGCCCGAGTGGACGCGCGGGCGCGAGGCCGGCTCCGCGTGCGAAGGGCGGGATGGTGTGGCTCGTCGAGATCGGCCTCGTCACGCCCCACGCCCCGCGAGGGCCTTCATCCAGCTGGGCCCGCGAACGCTGCCGTCGCGCAGGATGACGAAGTTGTCCCGGGCCTGCCATCCGGCCTCGGCGCGTCGCTTGAGCTCGTCGACACTGGCTCCCCGGGGAGCCCCGCCGACCGCGGTCTGCTCCTCGACCACGCCGCCGATCCCGCGCGTGCCTCCTGTCGTCTGTCGCAGGCGATAGAGGCGATTCCTGTGGAGGTACAGGTCGCGCTGACCCGTGGTCGCGAGGCAGGCCTGCTGGATCTTCTCGAGGCAGGCCAGCGCGGCGGCGTCGTCCACGTTTGGTCCTGCATCCCGAGCGAGCGCTCCCTCGATATCGCGGTCGAGCTCGGCCTTCGTCTTCCTGGGCATTGCCCGGGCAGCATATCGCGCCCGGCCGGCAATCAACACGGCCTTTGGGGGCCGGCGCGGTGTCGTGATACGATCGTGGGCCATGACGGATACTCTCGTGCGGTCGGCCGGTCCCACCATCCCGGACGTGTACATGGTCTCCGCGGATCAGGAGACCATCATCGGCAACGGCACCACGGGGGACCCGCTCCGCGCGGGCCCGTCGGCCGGCAGCTCCATCCTCGTCCAGTTGACGAGCAACCGGGCCCTCGGCACCCCGGTCGTCGCGGCGAGCTCGACCCCCACCGTCGGGATCGTCCGGGTGACCGGCGGGTCGTCCGGGATCAGCGGCGGCGGGTTCAGCGCCCTGGCCCAGGTCATCGGCGTCATCACCGAGCTCGGCGATGGAGTCTCGGCCCGGATGCAGTCGTCCGGCCTCGTCACCCTGGACGAGGACGACTGGGACGGGGTGACGGGGGACAGCGGGGGCCTGACGCGCGGGGCGGTCTACTACGCGTCGACCACGATCGGCCTCCTCACGACGACGCCGCCCTCGGCGAGCGGCTCGTTCATCGTCCAGGTCGGCATCGCGATGAATCCCACGACCATGCTGCTGTCGTGCCCGTGCGTCCCGCGCGTCAACCCGTAGTGCGGCTGATTCGGCCGCCGTGTTACGCTCGCCCCATGGCACCCAGGCGACGACTCACCGTCAGCGGCAGCGCCCACCTGGGTGAGGTCGACAAGTTCCTGTCGGACGCGCAGAACTCGCTGAGCAATGTGCTCACCACGGAGATGTCGGGCCGCGACAGCGCCGCCTACGAGCTCGGCAACGATCTGTACCGTCAGATCGAGAAGATGAGGCGTCGCATCCTGGACCTGACGGTGTACGGCTCGTCTCGGTCGTAGCGGCGAAGAGGTCGATCTCCGCTGATCGCGCCTACGGGGCGATCTCCCCCCACGGCTTCCACGTCCCGCCGGAGTCCCCTCCCTCGACGCAGATCCATGCGGCGAATCCACCTGGTACCGGATCGCCGACGAAGACTATCTCGCCGGCGACGTGAGTCCCAGTGCTCGGAGGGGTGAGTCGAGTGCCTGGGCCGATCAGCGACGACTGGAGGATCAGCAGGTCCTGCAGCGTGAGCGGGTTGTAGAAGAACCCCCTGCCACTGGTCTCGAAGTTCAGCAGATTGACTGGCCCGCTGAAGTTGCGGAAGCGGATGTCGTTGCCGAAGAACTGCCAGCCGTACGCGAGCGTCTTGTCCTTGTTCAGGAACAGGAGTGGCCGGTCGTTGAAGGGGTTGGCGACGATATCGAGGGAGGAGTCGAACTGGGATCGTCCGTTGAGTCGGCCCTCCCTGTCGAACCAGATGCGGTTCGTTCCCGAGGAGTCCTGAATCGCCATGCTGATCGCGGCATCCGCCGAGCCGGGCCGGAACCCGGGGCCTCCCCGGAACGCGATGTCTGCGGTCAAGTACTTCCTGATGTTGTCGGCCCCGATCGTGACGTCATTCTTCTGGTCGTCGAGGACGGGATCGATCAGGTTCTCATTGGTGACGAAGTCGATCTCGATCCCGACGTTGGTGATGGCGTCCGTGATCCGGATCCCGGCGTCCATCGTCGAGCTGTCGGCGAGGAGCTGGACGCCGCCGATCATCACGGAGGAGACGCCGTCGATCGTGATCCCCATGCGACCGCCATCGGGCGTGCCCTGCTCGATGTGAATGTTGGAGAGGTTCCACTGCGCGGAGTGTCCGCGCCCCTTGAGGAAGATCGCCGCGCTCCCGGGCCCCGAGTTCTCGCTCGTCACGTCCTCCAGACTGATCCCGTTCACCGCGTTGGTGTTTCCGGCCTCCTCCTCGACGAGGATGTTGTGGCCGTCCGAGTGTCGCACCCACGTGTTCCGAACGGGAAACGGGCCCAGGCCGTTGCGGGCCGCGATGCGCAGTCCCACGGAGGAGCTGTTCAGCACGACCACGTGTTCTATGTAGCTG
>Ga0068859_100000510_pt1 | contig 38352 bp, 39 predicted proteins | sample KBSSwiS22_FD_66585 | JGI IMG/M metagenome (GOLD analysis project Ga0068859, IMG submission 66585) | Switchgrass rhizosphere microbial communities from Kellogg Biological Station, Michigan, USA - KBS Switchgrass S2-2 | ecosystem: Host-associated > Plants > Roots > Rhizosphere > Soil ... | reverse complement strand
AGCGAAGCCAGGCAATAATGGGCACAAGTGTCAGCGGGCTGAGTAGCGTTGACACGAATACGGTGCTCGTCACGAAACTGGAATCCAGATCGAATTCCAGGGCGAGGACCGTGGTGACCACCGCGGCGGGCATAGACGCAAGCGTGATCGCGGACGCGCGCGCTGCACCCGAGAAACCCAGCAGCAGCGTAAGGCCGAAACCGATTAACGGGGACACGATCAGTGAAAGAGCGACGGCAGTCCCGACGACCCTGGGACGATGGGGAACTACGGCGCGCTTCAGCTGCATCCCGAGGATGAGAAGCATCATGGGCAATGCCGCGTCACTGAGCATTCCGACCGGCCTCATGAGCGCTCTTGGTGCTGTGACGTGAAGAAGCGAGAGGATGCCTGCCGCCGCCAGTGCATAAAGCGCCGGAACACGAAGCAGGCGTTTGGCGGCGCCGCCCAGGTCCTGTCCTCCTCTGGCAGCAATAAAGACTCCCACCGTGTAGACAAGGATGGCGCTGGTCACGAAATATACACTGGCGTGCGCAAGCGCCTCGGGACCGAAGGCAAACAGGATGAGCGGCAGGGCATAGTTCCCGCTGTTTGAAAACAACACCACAAGAAGAAAGCTGCTGAGCGCTTTGCGCTCGAGGCCAAGCATCATTGACGAAAGCCATCCGGCCATTCCCATACCGGCAGTCAGCATGACGCAGTAGAGAGCCATCTTGCCGACTTCGGATCCGCTCAGACGCGACGTGACAAGCTGATTAAAGACCAGACAGGGCGAAAGTGCGTTGAAGGTAATGGCCGAAAGCGTTCGAACGCTGCCGGCAACACGTCGTTCGAGGAGAAATCCAATCAGCGCAATTGCGAAGATCGGCAGGATGTCCGATACGAGGATGGATAGCAGCGTCACGATGACAAGGGTAACCGCACTCTGTTTTTTGCTATAGGGAGTTCTCGGCAGACTCGTTCAAATATTCTTCTTCGGGCACGGGAATCGCGAAGGGCTCTTTTCTGAAATAGCGCACGACCTCCTGCGCGGCCTCAAGTTCCATGCGAAGGCGGCAGTCGCGCGTAGTAGATCCTATATGTGAGGAGAGAACGCAATTGTTTAGAGTTGCGAGCTCTCCGAAATAGGGTTCTTCGTGAAAGACATCCAGCGCAGCAGAAAATGCCGGTCGCTTACGAAGGGTTTTAGCCAGTGCCGCTTCATCGATCAGTTCGCCTCGCGCCGTGTTGATCAGGATGGCGTCAGGTTTCATCATGGCCAGTTCACGCTCTCCGATCATTCCACGTGTTCGCGTGGTCAGCGGGACGTGCAGGGAGATAATGTCGGCTTCGCGATAGATTGTGTCCACGTCTGTCCAGACGCATCCGGATTGCTTTGAAAAATCGGGATCGCGCTTGAGGTCGTTGGCAAGAACTCGCGGACTCCAGCCTTTGAGATGGCCGATGACCAGCCTGCCGATTCTGCCGACGCCGATGATGCCAACGGTCATCAGTGCGAGTCGTCTTCCGATCCGGCGGTGCCATGCTCCGTCGCGAATTTCGTGGTCAACCGCCACAGTCTTTCTAAGCAGAGCCAGCATCTGGCCGATTGTGAGTTCCGCAACAGCCGGTGATGGTGCTGACGGCGTGTAGGTGACGGCAATCCCGCGGCGTCGCGCCGCGTTAAGAGCCACGCTATCGAGACCAATTCCGACGCGTGCAATCAGGCGGAGGTTCTCGGCTTTGTTCAGGATCGCTTCTGTGATCGGTTCGGTCCCCGCGATCAATGCCTCGTAGGGTCCAATCATTGCGGCAAGCTCTTCTTCCGTGAAACGTCGTCGGAATGGGTTCGGAGTGAAAGGGATGCCTTCGGTCTCGAGAAGCGTGATCGGATCCCGGTCGATTTCTCCGAAAGGGTGTGTGGTCACAAGCACGCGGCCAGTCGTGGATATACTCATCAGAACAGTAACAGTGAAACACAGACGGCACGATTGTGTCGACGGGTGTCGAGCAAACCTTGCAGGAATGCGGCTTGGGAACCCCCTCTCGCGCGATCTTTGATCGCGCTGTCCCCTTACCTTAGGGGGACAAGTTGCTGCTTGATTCCAAAGTAGCCCACTACCAGTAAGCACTGGCTTCACAATCCAGACGCTGACATAATCTCCCGCATTCATGTTGTCCAGGTTTTTCTGCTTCATCGCTGCGCTGGTTTCGGTGCTTGCTCTCATTGGCTCCTTTGAGGCTCAGCGGGGCGGAGGTATACCGATTCAGCCTGGTGGGACGTTTTCGCGTGGAGCCGAGCCCGCAACAACGAACACGACTTCAAACACGGCTTCGCCAAGACTGCCGCCGGTCACGGATCCAGACACCGTGCTTCTCACCGTAAACGTGACTGGACCTCAGAACAATTCGGTCTCGGGAATTTCCCGCGACCGATTCCAGGTTCTCGAGGACGGCGTCGAGCAGCAGATTTCCTATTTTTTTGAAGACTCCTCGCCCATTAGCGTCGGCTTTATCTTCGATTCCAGCGAGCGCATGAACACCAATGACAAGGTTCTGGTGCTCAAGGAAGCCGCCCAAAGCTTTCTCAAAGGCAAGGACCCTCGCGATGAGTTCTTCATCGTGCGCATTTCGGATTTCGCTGACGTGGTCTTGCCCTTTACCACCGATGTGAAGAACGTGCCGCTCAATTTTCCGTCGATAGGAGAAACTGCGCTGTATGACGGCGTTTACGTTGGGCTCTCTGTAATTAAGGAAGCCGCGAACCACCGGCGCCTGCTCGTCGTGATTACATCAGGCGGTGACCGGTGCTGCACCGACAACAACAAGAGAACGACGGAAGACATGTTGAAGACATTCGCCATTAAGGAGAGCGTTCAGGTCTTCACTCTGTTTGTGGTGGACGACGTTACGGATGAGGAATCGGAGTTCGTGAATCGGGACGCTATCGTCCTGGGCGATGTTGCGACGTTGACCGGCGGGCGCTTTTCAAATGCTCCAAACGCTGCACGAGGCGTGGAAGCTCTCACCGCCGAGATCGCACGCGGGCTGAAGACTCAATATCTGATCGGATTCAAGTCCACTCGCCCCGAACACGATGGGAAGCGTCGGGGCGTCAAAGTGAAAGTCAGCTCTCCGGAAGGTTCGCCAAAACTATCCGCCTGGACTAAGTCGGGTTACTACGCTCGCAAAAATTAGCAACCCCTTCTTGTAGTCGGCTATTTGGAAGGCCTGGCCAGCGGTTCGTCTGCGTCCCTGCGAAGCCGGATTCGAAGCTGAGGGATGGTGCTGGATCGTACGCGGACGAAACGGCTTGCAAGAGGACCGGTCTGATCCGTGTTGTATGTGAGCGTGTACTGGCCGCGAAGCTCCATTGTCATGATCTGGGAGAACGCGATGATCTCTTCGATGCTGAGCGTGGTCTGAAGCTCGGGAAGATCGACAACGAGGGAGAGACCTCCCGTATCGACAGAGAGCACACGCAAAACCAGCTGAAATAGAGGCTCCGCATTCGGATTCGGCAACTCTTCGGATACCGAGCGAACTCCGCACGTAAAAACCTGGATCTCCTGTTCGGCGATTTTGGCCCGCAGATCTTCAAGTTCTTTCCCACTCGTGTCGTAGGCATCGGTGATGACGAGCAGCGCGCGGCGCTTGTACTTGGCCTTTTTCATCTTCTCGAGCGCGTTGACCACGTTCTCGTAAAGATGCGTTGCGTTGCCGACTTCATTGAGCTTCTGCAACTGGTCTTCGATCTTCTTGCGATCCTGCGTGAAGTTCTGGCGCACCTGAAGCTTTTCATCGAAGGTCATCAGCAGAAACTCGTCCTGCGGCTTCATCAGCTTGACGACAGCGCGGCCAATTCGGTTCGCCGCGAGTATTGCTGCGGGAACGGGCTGCTTCCCCTCTACATACAGCGGAAGCCGCATGCTCAGGCTCTTGTCGATGAGCAGGCCGAGGCTGATCGGGGTGTCCGATCCCTCCATAAAACCGGTGATCTTCCGCTCCATTCCATTCTCTTCGACAACCAAATCCGCCTGCCTGAGGTTGAGGATGTATCGCCCCGTGGGGTCCGTGACGTTCAAAACAAGTTTCTGAACGCGCTCCGGTCCCGGTTGAGGGGGAGCCTGCTGAAGCAACGCAGCGAGAGCCAGAACAGCGGCCATCGATTTCATGGCCGACGATTCTATCAGGTTCAGTTCACTTTAGATTGGCGATTCCCGGCTTTCTCTTTTCAAGAAGCCGTGCGACTGCCTGAATGTAGGTGCTGTCAGGATGAAGACGTTCGGCGACACGGAGCTCGGCGCGCGCGTCTTCAACACGATTCGCGGATGAAAGACACAGACTCAGCCCGATATGCGGGCCGACTTTGTTGGGGCTCAGTGCAATGGCGCGCTGAAACGATCGCGTCGCCACATCCAGATACTTGTAGTCGTGTTTCGAATGATAGAGATTCAGATTGATGTCGCCCGAGTCATGAAACAGGCTCGAGTTGTAAGGCATGATCGCCTTGGCCAGTTCGAGCGTTTCCGCCGCCACCTGAACCTTGTTTTCTTCATACTCGCCCTGTGCACGGACCTGAAGCTCACTGGTGACCATTGAGAGACCGGAAAAAACCAGTGTGACGACGCCCATCGCTACAAGGGCAAAGGTGCCCGCTTTTGCGGGAGGCTGGGGCACAACTGAAGGCCTTCTCATCAAGGTGCCAAGTATCGCGGCTCCGATAATCCCGACGCTTGGGAAATAAACATCAATATCGATGAGGTTGTGGGCGGTCCAGACAACGAGGGCCACCAGGAGATAAGGAGAAAGCCGCCGCATCTCCCCACGGTGCCACGCGCCCATCATCAGCAGCAACACCGCGGCTCCGCCAATCACCCCCAGATAACCCAGTTCGGAGAGCAGTTGAAGTGGCGTGTTGTGCGCGTACTGTGTCGCATTTGCGCCCGGAAGCATGTATTGCGAATACATGACTCCATAACTATTGAGACCCGTGCCCATCGGGTGTGCCGCAAAAATTGTCCAGGCGGTGATCCAGTTCATCGCCCGCAGGGAGAAGGGATTGGACGCTGCAATTCCACCCTGCCGAATCGAATAGAACGTGCCGCCGACAAGCGCGAGAACAATGACGACAGGAGCCAGCCGCCACATGACGCGCCGGTGGTACAGGAACAGCCAGGTTGCCGCGAGTACGAACAACCCAACCAGAAAGCCAAAGGAGCGCGTCAGGAATCCCGCCGCCAGCAGCATTGCCATGCCCGTCCCGAGCAGAATCCTCATTCGCTTTCCGCTCTCTCGCCAAAGCATCACGTGAAAGGGAAGGGAGATCGCGAGAAACCCCCAGAGTGTTCCTGGCAGGGCCAGCGTGGAGAATACTCGCCGCGTTGCAATGCGCTCCAGCGCGGGAACTTTGATGACGCGATCGGAGTCCGCATACGAAATGTAGTTATAGAGCTGCTCAAAGCCCCAAAAGTATTGGTAGAGGCCGTAAGCTGAGACAATCGCGCAAAGGACCACCAGGCAAACGGCAAGCGGCCTTTCCGGTTCGAATCCCGCATAGAAAAAGAAGCCGAACAGGCAGTAGTAAGCCCAAAGGGTTGACGCGAACTCGAGAGATCGATAGACATCGACCGAAAAGAAGAAGCTATGCAGCACCAGAACAAGAAAAGCGGCCAGCCCACCTTTGATGTACACCGGATGAATCCGACGTTCGGCCAGACTTGCAAAGAAGGCAAATGATGCGCAGAGGATAACGGCCAGCTTTCCATCCGAATAGGCTTCAGGCGGCAGAAGGACGGCAAAGAAGAGTGTCGCGAAGGCCAGTCCAAGGACGGCGCGTTTTTGTTTCATGGTTGTCGTCGTGTTTCAGGCCTCCCAAGCAGAAGATTGTCGAAAGGATCCTCCGCGGGTGTGTCCTTGAAGTAGTTGACCAGCTGAATGGCGTGATTCCTGTACCTGGCGCTCTGTTCCACCTGGCCCGCCTCCTGGTACCACTCCGACAAACGCAGATAACCTGGAACGTAGTTCGGTTCGATCTCGACCGCTTTGAGTAACTCCTCGAGTGCGCGGTTTCGATCGCCCAGGTTGTAGAACGCTTCCGCCAGATTCTTTCGGATAAATGGATTGAAAGGGTTCGCTCGAAGCAGATGTTCATCCGCCTCGGCGATTCTCCGATGAATTGCCATGTCTGTCTGGGGATTGTCTGTCAGACGTTGAACGAGCGCTGTCTCGAGGTGTCCAGCAGGCACATCGAAATGCGGGTTCTCTGCCATCGATTCCTGAAAGAGGATTTCCGCGCGGTCAAGATACTCGGGATTCTTCGTTTTAATGAATTCATCGAGGTAAACGATGCCGAGGTTGTCGAGCAGCACGGGGTGTGTGGGAATGATGGCGAGAGCGAGGCGGTGGTCGAATTCCGCTTGTTTGAAATCATCGGCGGCGTGAGCCTGATGACCGGCTTCATTGAAATAAAGCCCAGCTGACGGAATGAGCGCAGCATCCATCCAGATAACGGCGAGGACGAGCGCGAGTGCATGCCGCCACCTCAGAGACAGCAGCGCGGGAGCATGCCCCGTGCTGTAGGGCAGGAGATCCGCCTGGCTGATGACGGCGAGTCCGGCCGCCATCACGGGAACCGTCCAGTTGTTGTCAACGAGGGCATGAACGCACAGGCCTGTCGCGGCTAACAGCGCGGATTCCTGCACGACACGAGCGTCCGCGGGCGTGTTCCTGGATCTTCGCCATGCAAGTATCAGAAGGTATCCGCCAATCCCGAACAGCAGCAATGCGCCTGGCACTCCGATCTCTGCGGCGAAGTGAAGGTACTCCGAGTGGGCGATGTTTGCGAATCGCCGGTAGTGCGCGATGGTGCTGTCAACGGCAGGAGTAAACTGCTTCGCGACATAAGAAAAATGACCGAGCCCCACTCCAGTGACGGGATACTCTCCAATCATCGCCAGGGCTCCCCGCCAGATGCCGATTCGCCCGTAACTGTAAGGATCATGCTCGCCACGATCCATAAACTTCCGAACCAGCGCAGGGTTGAGTGCAACCGTCAGGGCGACAAGGAGTACGCCGGCCAGAGCGATGCGAAGCAGCGAAATCCCGCGGCGTCTCGCCGCACGGAAGCCGGCCATTCCCAGCAAGGCCAGTCCGGCCAGTATTGCTCCGCGTGACGCTGTCTGTCCGATGCCGTAATACAAAAAGAGGCCTGTGGCGCCTGCGGCGATTCGAATTCGTGTCGACGATGCCTCGAAGACCGTTGCGGCACAAATCGCAAGGCCAGGCAGTAGGAACGAAGCCAGGTAATTTGGATTTACAAAGGGGCCGAAGAGCGGGCGCTTCTCGATCATCAAAGCTTCAGCCACGTAGCCCACATTGATCAGAACGACCGCGCCGAGAATCGCGTGCTTCCACGCAGGAGATCTTCCCGCTGCTCCGTGTGCAAGGACTATAAACGCGATAATAAAGAGGATGTTTTCGTAGAAGAGATATGCGCTCTCAAAAAGGGATCCGGGCCATCGCAGGATGGAAATGAGCATGATCGTTCCAAGCGCCATCACGCCGCCGAGAAACAGCGGAGAAAGACGCGGCAGCCTCGAACGGTCACTCCATGCATAGCACCCGACGATCACGATAATGAGCGTGCGATAGATGCCTAGAACCAGCGGATGACTCGCTTCATTGCCCGCCGGAGTCAGTGCCACTAGCAGAATGAGAGAGAGGAAAACCACGAGCTCGCGGCGATCCTTAATCCCCAGGCGTTCCAACATGGGGCCACTGTAGCACCGCGCCATGACGAATGTTTTCGCCTTTTTTCGGTTGTGCTTCAGAACTCATTTGTGGTTCCTTGCTGTTAATCCGGAGGTTACTCATGAATCACTGTCTACGGTTTCTTACTGTCGTTCTGCTGGCTGGGGCTATGGCTCCCTTCACCATCGGGCACTTCAAGCTGATCGAACCGCCATCGGCTCTCATGGAAGCTGATAACGGCGATCCCCAGAAAATGGCCCCATGTGGCGGAACGTCCGCGAATGCCGGCACTCCCACCAACATCATTACTAGTGTGCGCGGAGGAACGAAGCTGCATCTAAAGGTTCAGGAGACGGTGTACCACCCCGGGCACTACCGGGTGGCGCTGGCCGTGAATTCACGAACCGAACTTCCCAAGGATCCTGAAGTGACGACCCGGGAGTCGGCCCGAGGGCCTCAATCCGTGTCGGCAGTCATTCAGAACCCGGTTCGCCCGCCAGTTCTGGCGGACGGTCTCTGGGCCCACACTACCCGCCCGACCCCGCCCGTCCCTCCTTATGAGACGGATATCGACATCCCCAACATCAACTGCGAGAAATGCACGCTTCAGATCATCCAGTTTATGGCCGAGCACGGATTGAACAGGGACGGCGACTTTTCTTATCACCATTGTGCGGACCTCAAGATTACTGCCGATCCGGCAAAGCCTTTAGCTTCTGGGTGGCCGACGGCTCCGGCACGTGGCGGGGCAAGGTAACCTTTTGCGTCAGGGCAGGTGACAATCTTTGTCATTTTTTCAGGGGTATTCGTTAGATAAGTCCTTTATTTACTGTGTTTGACCCCTTGGTTCGATGATTGCTCTAACCGAGTCGCCTGGCACACGGTGTACGGGCTGAAAAGGCCGGTTAGGTTCAATACTACTAGTCGAATTCACGGAGGGAATTGGAATGAAGAATAGTAAAGGTTTCTCGCTGTTGGAACTTTTGATCGTCGTTGCGATCATCTTAATCATCGCGACCATCGCGATCCCCAGCTTGCTGCGGTCACGCCAGGCTGCTAACGAGTCGGCTGCCGTCGCAAACCTGCGAACGATCAACACGGCTCAGGTTACCTATCTTTCGTCTGCTGCCGGCAAGTACGGCGATTTGCCGGACCTGATCGCGGCCAAACTGCTGGATGACACGTTCACCGGCACGAAGGCGGGTTACAACTACTCGGTTAACTTGGATGCGACGTCTTCAGACTACACCATCCAGGCGGTTCCGGCTTCGGCCAACACCGGTCGCTATGGTTACTACAGCGTTCCGGACGCAGTGGTTCGTTATTCGACGAACGCTTCGCTTGCTCCGGCCGGTCAGTCCGGACGTTCCGTCCAGTAAACGGACGGTTTGTGAGGTCGGGGAGGGGGGCGTGGGACGCGCTACCCTCTCCATCCTCCGGGTACAACCTATCCCTGATGTCATTTTCCAAGGAAGGATTCAGCCCGGTGTCATAGGGGGATAACTTGAAGAATAGAAAAGGATTTTCATTACTCGAGCTTCTGATCGTTGTAGCCATAATCTTGATCATCGCGACCATCGCGATTCCGAGTCTTCTGCGCTCCAGGCAGGCGGCGAACGAATCTGCCGCTGTTGCGAATATGCGCAACCTGAACACTGCGCAGGTCAGCTACTCCTCAACGAACGGCACCTACGGCTCTATCCCGGATTTGATTCGCGAGAGACTGCTGGATGACCGTTACACGAATGCGAACTTTAACGGGTATCGCTTCACGGTGGTGCTTGCGAGTGGTTCGCGGAACTATACGGCTTACGCCACCGGAGCGGCGCCGAACACTTCACGGTACGACTACTACAGTGGTCCGGACTTCGTGATTCGCTTCTCGACAGCCGTGACCCGGGCGCCAAACGGCATGACTGGAGATCCTGTCCAGTAAAGTTCAGGAAGAGGGGCTCAGGCCCCTCTTCTCCCGTCTTCTCCTGCCGATATTTCCTGCTTTAATCCTTTTGGTAACTTGCCTTACTCTGGCCTTGCAATGTCCGCATTGGTTTTAGCCCTCTTTTTCCTGCTGCCATCCCCACCACAGACGCAGCGTCTTTCGCCAACCGAAATCATTTCTGCGGTCAGTGACTATTACGGCAGGCTCAACAGCCTTTCGGCGGATTTTGAGCAAATACAAAAAGATGCGAACCGAACCACCCGGGACCGGGGTCATGTATATCTGAAGAAGGGGAGAAAGGCTCGGTTCGACTACGTCACCCCACGCGCGAAGATCGATTACTTCAATGGAACGACCCATACGCGGTACCTGCCGGACGACCAACAGGCGACTTCGGAGGCGATGGGCAAGAGTGAGGATGAACGCCTGCTGATTTTCCTGATTTTAGGTAATCGGGAGTCCCCGTGGAAAGATGAGTTCGACAGGAAAGAAATCGAGACAGGCTCGGCAATGGTTCCTGGAAATCAAGTGGTGAGGTTAATTCCAAATAACACGAAGAATATCCGGGATGTGTTGGTGGAAGTCGATCCCGCCACGCGCCTGATCCATCGTTTTGGTTTTACCCGAGCCGATAAGACGTATACCGAGTACATATTTACGAACATCAAGACAGCTCCATTAGACGATTCGCTTTTCGAGTTTAAGGCGCCGCCGGATGTGAAGGTCTTCAAGAGATAGAAACCCGCAATGGAATTCGACTGCAAGTACGCCAAGCCAAGTGGTGAAATCGTGACGGCCACATTGGTCGGCCAGACGCTGGATGAAGTGCGCCACCATTTGCAGGAGCAGGGGCTCCTGCCGATATCCGTTCGCCAGAAGGGTTGGGCACTGAACCTCAAGCGCGAGAGGGCAGTGCGGATCAAGACTGAGAATTTCATCCTCTTCAATCAGCAGCTCTCGGCCCTGATCAAGGCGGGGCTTCCGATCCTCCGATCGCTCGACCTGCTCAAGGCGCAGATCAAGAATCCTATTCTGAAACGGCATGTCATCGACGTTCGGGACCGCGTGCATTCCGGCGCAATGCTTTCGGAAGCCCTTCGTGCCCAGGGTGTTTTCCCTACAGTCTACGTGGCCTCTATTTTTGCGGGTGAGCGCAGCGGCGATCTCGTGAATGTGATCAATCGGCACATTCATTACGAGAAGACCGTCATGTCCGTGAAAAAGCGCTTCCTGAATTCGCTTATCTATCCGGCGTTTCTGATTCTTCTGTCGATCGTCATGATCGGCGTCATCATGACGTACGTCATTCCGAAGTTTGCCGAACTCTATGCGGATCTCAACGTCGCTCTGCCGACACCGACGGTCATCCTGATCAAGGTGGCGACGACGATACAGTCGCAGCTGATCTTCATTCTGCCCGCGCTGGCGATCGCGATCATCTCCGCGTGGGTCTGGACTGGAACCACTGCCGGACGAATGTGGTTCGACAAGATGAAGCTGAGACTGCCTGTGCTCGGGAATCTGTTGACGATGTTTTCCATGGCGCAGCTTTCCCGCACCCTGGCCATGTTGCTCCAGGGCGGCACACCGCTGCTCACGGCGCTTGAAGTCACCCGCGATGCGTCCGGAAACTCGGTCATATCGTCTTCCATAGCGTTTGCGATCAAGGAAGTCCGAGAGGGCAAGTCCCTGTCCGACAGTCTCGAGAAAACGGGACATTTCCCGACTCTGTCCCTGGAAATGATGCGCGTTGGCGAGCAAACGGGGTCTCTTCCGGAGATGCTCAATCACGTTGCGGATTTTTACGATGAGGATGTCAACATCAAGGCCACGGCACTGCTCAGTTATGTTGAGCCTGTGATTCTGATCTTTGTGGCAACGTTTGTAGCGTACATTCTCGTGTCCTTATATCTGCCCATCTTCAGTCTGGGCTCAAGGATTCAGTCATGAAAGAACTCACGATCAGCGACGACCGGCAGGCTGCCAAACAACTGGCGCAGCGATATCGATGTGACTTTGTCGAACTGAGCGGCACCGATCTGGACCTCGAACTCTTCCGCTCGATACAGGCGGAGCTCATGTTCCGGTATAACTTTGTTCCCCTCAAGAGGCAGGGCGAAGCCCTTGTTGTCGCGATGGCGGATCCCAGCGACCTGGGTGCCATTGACGAAGTCTCAGACCTGCTCCATCGGGACCTCATCATCCGTGTCGCGCCTCTTTCTGAGATTCAGGATCTCCTCAAGAAGTCCGAGTCCTCGCAGCGAATGCTCGAGGAGGCGACTGAAGGTTTCAAGCTTCAGCTCATTCGTGAAGACGAGAGCGGCGATGAAACCATCACGATCGAGAAGATCACCCAGGAGGAATCCAGCCCGATCATCCGGCTGGTCGATACGATCATCTTCACCGCGCTCGAGCGCCGCGCCAGTGACATCCACATCGAGACAAGAGACAACGAAGTGGGTGTGAAGTACCGCATCGACGGAGCGTTGACGGAAGCAATGGAGCCGATCGCCAAGGAGCACCACTCCACGGTTCTCTCGCGCATCAAGATCATGTCGGAGCTGGACATCTCCGAACGGCGTGTGCCGCAGGACGGCCGATTCAAGACCCGCTATAAGGGCCGGTCCATCGACTTCCGCGTTTCGATCATGCCTTCGATCCACGGAGAGGACGCAGTCATCCGTATCCTCGATAAGGAAACCATCAGCGAGAAGTTTCGCGAGCTGAGCCTGGAGGTTGTTGGATTCGGCGAATCCGATCTGAAGAAGTTCCGCCGGTACATCAAGGAACCGTATGGAATGGTCCTGGTGACCGGACCGACGGGAAGCGGCAAGACGACGACCCTGTACGGCGCGATCATGGAGATCCGGAACTCGGAGGACAAGATCATCACGATTGAAGATCCCGTTGAATATCAGTTGCAGGGAATCACTCAGATTCCGGTCAACGAGAAAAAGGGGCTGACCTTCGCGCGCGGACTTCGATCCATCCTCCGTCACGATCCGGACAAGATCATGGTCGGCGAAATCCGAGACACGGAAACAGCGCAAATCGCGATCCAGTCAGCGCTCACCGGCCACCTTGTTTTCACGACGGTGCATGCCAACAACGTCGTCGATGTTCTGGGGCGCTTCCTGAACATGGGTGTGGATCCCTACAACTTCGTTTCGGCATTGAACTGTATTCTGGCGCAGCGGCTCGTGCGCATGGTGTGCAGGAATTGCCAGCGGGCTGTCCGTTATCCGAAGGAAATGCTGGTGGAATCGGGCCTGGATCCGGTGCAATTTGCCGGCTTTGAATTCAAAGAAGGCACAGGCTGCCTGGAATGCAACGGTACGGGATACCACGGCCGAACGGCAATCCACGAACTTCTGGATCTTTCCGACAAAATCCGGGATTTGATCATAGACAAGAAGCCCACGTCCGAAATAAAGCGTGCGGCGCATGAAGAAGGGATGACTTCGCTGCGTGAAAGCGCGGTCAGCAAGGTGCTGTCCGGTGAAACCACGCTACGCGAGATCAATAAGGTAACGTTCATTGAGTAGCAGCCTTCTAAGTCCTATTAAACGGTTCTTTCGGTCGCCGCGCCCTCTTTGGGCGTGCGAGTTTACGAGCCGTCATGTCATCGTCGCCGGCGTGGACTCATCCCACAAGCGTGTGGCGGGGCGAGCCGTGGAGCCCCTGCCGGAAAACGCCTTATCGGGTTCGCTCGCCGGAAAGAATCTCATCGACATGGATGCGGTCCACGAAATCACAAGAGACGCAATACGCCGTGCGGGCGTTCGCGGTTTTGAGATGAGCGTGGTCATCCCGGACGATTCGAGCCGCATCGCTCTTGTGGCGGCAGAGAACCTGGCCGGAAAGGCCGAGGAACGCGAAGCCTTCCTGCGGTGGAAACTGAAAAAGACCGTTCCCTTCGATGTGGACACCGCGCAACTTGCGTATCAGGTGCTTGGTCCTCGCGAGGGCCCGGAGGGGAAGGGCGTGGACGTCATCGTGGCATTGTCTCCGCGCTCCGTGGTTCAGGAATATGAAGAGCTCCTCGAGAGGCTCGATATCCACGCCGGGTACGTCTTGCCTTCTACCGTTGCCGCAATGAACATGGGCCCTCAGGGCTCGGCCGGTTCAAGGGCGGAGGACGTGCTGTTCGTAAAAGTTGCGCCGGACTCTATTGCGACGATAGTTTTCCAGAATCGACGTCCGCGGTTTTACCGTCGTGTCGGCGAAATGCCTTTGTATGACGCCGTCTACCCAACGATGATGTATTACCAGGACAAGCTTGGCGGCACCACGCTCTCGAGCGCGACAGTCTGCGGATACGACAACGATCTCTTTTCGGAAATGGAAGAACTCGAAGATAGACTGAAAGTTCCTGTTCGAGGCATGGAACCGCGAAACACTGAAGATATTTATAAGCCGGCGCTGGGCGCCGCGGGTTTTGTATGGGCCAATTTGACCTGAACTTATCAACACGCCCCTTTAAGCCGTATCGCGCGGCAAACTTCGGTTTGCTCACGCTTCTGCTCATTTTGCTAACGGTCTCGGCCGGACAGGTTCTCAGCTACCAGCAGTACTCTTCGCTCGCAGCTGCCAGTCGCCAGGAAGAACAGGAAGTCCGCGCAGACACCGATATGGTGACGGCCGCCGTCCAGAAGCTGAACGAGAAAATGACGAGCGGAAACGCTACGTCAAAGTTGTCTGAAGTCGAACTGCTGAACCGAATTCTTATTCGTAAAAGCTTTTCATGGACCAGGGTGTTCGCGAGCCTTGAGAAAGCAATGCCGGAGAATGTCCGACTGCTGAGCCTTCGTCCTTTCCTTGATGAGCAGGAAAAAATCGGCCTCACGATGGACGTTCGCGGCCGCACCCTCGGAGATGCCACAGAGTTCCTGCGCACTCTGGAACAATCCGATATCTTCACGGACGTTTCACTCGCCGTTCAGGAGAGAAAGACGACGAACGGCGAAGTCGAGTTCTCGCTGACCTCTTACTATACTCAGCCTCAGACCAAAGCTGTGGAGGCCAAGCCTCAGCCAAAGGCTCCGGCGAGCGCTCAGCCCAAGGCACTGCCGAGGAAGGTGTCGCAATGATTTATCGCCGTCAGCGTCAGCAGTACATCTTCGCTGGATTTCTTGCCGTGATCGCGATCGTAAATGTTCTGTTCTTCTTCATTCTGAATCGACCCGCGAGGACGGAGTATGAACGCCTGCAGGAGTCCACTCGGTTGCTTCGCGCCCAGGCTGGAGCAAATAAGCTGACTCTGGACAGGCTCCAAAAGACCAGCACTCAACTCGAACACTTTGAAAAAGACAAGACCATGCTGATGATGAAGCACCTGGTTCATCGTCCGTCGGGATATTCTCAGATTGTTTCAACCCTCGAAGGTCTCGTGCAGCGTACCGGTGTTCGCAGCACCCGGATAACGTACACCCCGGATCCGACACCTCACGCGGGACTGAATACCGTCGCAGTAACTATTCCGCTTGACGGAAACTACAGCAACATCGTGAATTTCATTCGGCAGGTGGAGAACTCCGATACGTTCTTCCTGATCACAGCTATCAACATGACCAGTGGCGGCAATGCCGGTGGTGCCAGTGGCAATACTGCCCCGGGTTCCAACACGGCCAGCACGGGCTCTGGAAACGTGGCCCTTTCGCTGGCGCTGGAGACTTACTTTTACCAATGACGGCCTCAGACAAAAAGAAAACCGTGATCCTCGTGCTTCTCCTCCTGGGAGCGGCAGCCTCTTGGAATTACGTCTATCGTCCAGCTGCAGGTGGCGGACCAGGCGCTCCCGTCAAGGCTGCCGTAAAACCAAAACCGGTAAAGATCGGTCAGGATGCGGCGATCCGGACCGATCTGGTCCCGAATACGTCATCGGTCGATATCGGGCGGATTAATCTTTTCGACTACCGCCAAAGGCAGGTGGCTGTCAGCAAGCAGCCGGAGTCAACCCGGCCGGCACCACCGCCGCAGCCCTCGAGACCGATAGTGTTCGATCAGCCTGCTGCTCCGCCTCCGCCGCAGCCGTGGAGGCCATTCAAGTACGAAGGATTTTCCGTCAGCAAGAATGGCGGGAAGATTCTGGCTTCGATTACAGAGAGCGGAGTCACTTACGAAGTGAATGAAGGAGGCTGCTTTCAGCAGTACTGCGTTACCCGGCTGACGGAGAACCTCGTCGAACTCGAGGATCAGCTGCTGAAGCGGAGACAAACCTTCACGCGTACACAGGTGCAGTAATGAGAAGGCAAAGAGGAGACGAAGGCTTCGCGCTTGCCGCATTGATTTGTCTTCTTACTGCGGTGGCTGTCCTCACGGCCATCGTCGTTCCTCTTCGTGTCATGCAAAGCAAGCGCGAAACGGAAGCCGAACTGATTTTCCGCGGGCAGGAATACATTCGCGCGATCCGGAAGTATCAATACAAGTACGGCATCTATCCTTCCAGCGTCGAGGATCTCATTTCCCGTGACGGGTTCCGATTTATCCGGCGTCAATATAAGGATCCCATCAATGGCGAGGATTTTCGTCTTATCAACGTCAATGCCGACGGTTCACTGACCGGCTCGCTCACGTTATTGTCGGTTCCGGTTTCCAACCAGCAGATGGGTGGTAACGTCAATGCGTTTGGGAACACGTCTGGCGCCGCCGCGCCAGGAACTGTTGGAGGTGCCGGCGGACAGGGTGGGCAGCGGCCACAGGGCGCGGCCAACACGTCTGGTGTAGGAACCGTTTCCGGAGCCGGAGGCAATCTGGGCTTCGCGGGCAGCGGTGGAGGAACCAACACGAATACTGGACGAACTGGAACTGGAACTGGGGCTGGAGGCGTTGGAAGCGGTGCAGGGAGTCTCGGCGGAGCATTCGGCGGTGGCGGTGTTGGTACCGGAGCGGGTACCGGCGGAGCGTTGGGCAGTGGTGGAGGAACCACACCAGGGTCACTTGGCGGAGCCTTTGGCTCGATGGGCACAGGCACGGGAACGGGGACTCAGCAGCAGGGCGCAACTACAAATCGGCCTGGTGGAACGGGGACGACAGGCGGTGCAGCGGCTCCCGCAGCCGGAGCTGCGTCGGCGATCCCATCCACTGGATTCGGAAGTGGTGGCGCAGCGCTGCAGGTCTCTCCTGGTATCGCGGGCGTCGCTTCGGAAAGCACGAAGACGAGCGTCATGATTTATAACGAGAAAGAAAAGTACAACGAATGGGAATTCATCGCGCCGGTTCTCCAGACAGCCCAGACTGCAGGTGGTAACGGCGCGGGCGGTGGCGGTCGTAATCCTGCGGGTGGTGGTCAGCAAGGCCGCACGGGCAACGGTGCTGCCGGCGGCGGTGGTGGTGTTGGCGGGATTGGTGGCGGTGGTATCGGAGGCATTGGCGGCGGTGGCGTAGGCGGAATCGGCGGAAATCCGTTGGGCGGTGGCGGGGGACCCGCTCCAGGCGGGCCCGGTGGTGGAACTCCGTTTGGCGGAGGAGGCCCCGCTGGCGGCGGAGCCGGTGGCGCAGTTCCCCGGCGCTAGAGTTTTTTGCTAGCTTTCCAGAGCTTCGAGCACCTCATCCGCGTGCTCGGGAACTTTCACCTTTGGAAAGATGTGCGTGATCTTTCCATCCTCACCAATGATGTAGGTGGTGCGTTCGATACCCATGTACTTCCTGCCGTACATGGATTTTTCCTTCCACACATCGTAGTCCTCGATAATTTTCTTCTCGGTATCCGCCAACAACGGGAAGTTCAGATCGAATTTGTCCTTGAACTTCTTGTGTGACTCGACCGAATCTGCGCTCACCCCGAGAACGACCGCGCCCTTCTTTCGAATTGCAGCAAGACCGTCGCGAAAATTGCACGCCTGTTTTGTGCACCCGGGTGTATCGTCTTTCGGATAGAAATACAAGACGACCTTCTTCCCCTTGAAGTCTGAGAGTTTGACGGTCTTTCCGGAATCATCCCTCACGGTGAAATCCGGTGCCTTCTGCCCCATTTTCATTCCTGTCTCCTTTTTCTTTGAACGCCGTCCCGCGGCTTTGCGGCGACGGCCTTCATGCGGTTATGTCGGCCGCGGTTATAATGTCGTTCGATCGTATGGACATACGCGGGAAAGTAGCATTAATCACAGGTTCCTCCAAACGTGTTGGAAGAGAGACCGCCGTGGAACTGGCGCGCCGCGGAGCTCGTATCGCCATTCACTATCGTTCGGATGAGCCGGGCGCGCTGGAGACATTGCGCCTTGTCCGGGAAGCCGGCAGCTCCGGCGAAATATTTCAAGCGGAGCTTACCGACCCTTCCGCGGTGGACAGAATGCTTTCGGATCTCGAGCGTCGAATGGAAGCGCTCCATGTGCTGGTGAACAACGCCTCCGTGTTCGATCCAGGCACGTTCGAACAGTCAACGCCCGAACTCTGGAAGCAGCAGATGGATTCCAATGCCATGGCGCCATTCTTCATCGCGCAAAGAGCCTCGCGTCTGATGCTGCGCCAGCAGCAGGCGAAGATCGTCAACCTGGTCGATGTTGCGGGAGAAACCATCTGGCCGGGGTACCTGGTCTACAGTGTCTCCAAGGCAGCCCTCATTGCCGTAAACCGGGGATTGGCGAAAGCGCTCGCGCCCAACATCCAGGTCAACGGTATTGCTCCCGGTCCTGTACTGTTTCCCGAGTACTACACCGAGGACCAGAAACACCTTGCCATCGAACGAACGCTCCTCAAGAGAGCCGGTAGCGCGAAGGATATTGTGAGCGCCGTCGTGTTCCTGATCGAGAACGATTACGTCACCGGCGAGGTTCTTCATGTGGACGGTGGAAGGCATATCATGTAGCAGATTTTGTCAAGGAACTTCCGGCCTTCATTTTTGCAATCCCGCGCCAGTCCTGCGTTTCCGGCGACAAAACACAGTTGACAGCTTTGCGAGCGGACATGTAGAGTCCGGCGGTGCACTCGTAAAAATAATCAACAAAGACACGCAAGAGGAGACGAACAGCAATGAACAAAGGCGAGTTGATTGAGAAGATCGCGAAGGATGCCAAGATCTCGAAAGTTCAGGCGGGTAATGCATTGAACTCCACAATCGACGGAGTCGTTTCAACATTGAAGCGAGGTGGAAAGGTCACGCTGGTAGGTTTTGGCACATTCACGGTCAGCTCGCGAAAGGCCCGCACAGGAAGAAACCCTCAAACAGGCACGCCATTGAAGATCGCCGCCAAGAAAGTCACCAAGTTCGCCGCCGGCGCGGAGTTGAAGAAGGCCGTCAACCGGGGACGCTAAGAGCGCGAAGGATTGATCGGCGAAGGACACTTCGGTCCGCAAACGCATACTTCCAAAAGCCAATTATGTATACGTCTGCCCCGGAAGCATCTAGAATGTGGCCGCTGATGTTTACGCCAGCGGGTGTCGGCGTCATCCAAGCACGAATTATGAGGGAGAAAGTCCATGCACACAGTTAGTCGACAATTCACCATTCTGGGCGTTTCTGCGTTGACTGCAACGCTTCTGATTTCGGGTTGCGCGACCAAGAAGTACGTTAGAGAACAGACCGGCGCAGTCGATACGAAACTCACTGGCGTTTCCGGCAAACTGACGGAGGTCGAGGGCCGAACCCGCGAGAACTCCGAGAGAATTGACGCCGTTGACAGGCGTGCTCAACAGGGAATCACCGATGCGGCGGGCGCGCGTGGAGCGGCTGCGGCGGCGGATACCAAAGCAACTCAGGCACAGACTGCTGCCACCGCTGCGCAGACCACGGCCACCACTGCACAGCAGACGGCAACGACTGCCAACCAGGGTGTCGCTGCCGCGAACACACGCATTCAAACCGTTGAGACACGTATCACCAACCTCGACAAGTACACTGCTGGGCCGACACAGACCGTGACGTTCAAGGTCAACTCTTCGACTCTCGACGACGCGGCGAAGTCCACTCTGGATGGTGTTGCAAGTCAGGTCGGCAGTCTGGCTTCAGGCTTCATGATCGAGATTCAAGGGTTTGCCTCTGCTGAAGGCGACCCAAACGCCAACGTCACACTCAGTGAACGTCGTGCCGAGGCTGTCCAGCGCTATCTCATCTCGAAGAATGTTCCGCTGTTCCGCATCTCGATCGTCGGTCTTGGTACCGAAAAGCCAGTAGGCGACAACAAGACCAGAAGCGGCCGTGAACAAAACCGGCGCGTGGAAGTTCGCGTCCTGCGCACCAGCTAAAAACTCGGGAAAAGAAATTCGGGCCAGACCCCAGACGGGGGTCTGACCCCGAATTCCCCCTTGGTTTAAATCCCAGTCCCGATTTGGATCGCCATGAGAATCCTTATCTCAGGTTCGACAGGTCTGATCGGATCGGCCTTCATTCGCGCGGCTTCCGCCGCAAACCACACTTGTATCCCTCTCGTCAGAAAAAGAGGCGTTGGCGCGTCGGTCTACTGGGATCCTGAGAGTGGAACCATCGACAGCACAGCCCTGCAAGAAATCGACGCAGTCGTTCATCTTGCCGGCGAAAGCATTGCCGCGCGCCGGTGGACTGTTGCGCAGAAAGACCGAATCCTCAACAGCCGCATCAGGAGCACAAACCTGCTGGCTTCCACCATCAAAGGCATGAACCCGCGGCCTCGCGTGATGATCAGCGCGTCCGCTATCGGTTACTACGGTGATCGCGGCGGCGAAAGGTTGACCGAAGGCAGCTCGCACGGATCCGATTTTCTCTCTCACGTGTGTGTGGAGTGGGAGCGCGCAGCGATGTCGGCCGCCGTTCCTGGAGTCCGCGTTGTGCTTCTGAGAACCGGCATTGTCCTGGCGAAGGATGGCGGCGCGCTCGCAAAGATGGTGACGCCATTTAAATTTGGTGTCGGCGGAAGGATCGGGCCAGGAACGCAGTATATGAGCTGGATCGATCTCGAAGACGAAGTACAGGTGATTCTTTATTGCTTGCAGAACGAATCCATCCATGGCCCTGTCAACTGCGCGGCGCCTTCAGCCGTAACCAATGCTGAGTTCACGAAGACGCTTGGCCGCGCACTATCGCGGCCCGCGCTATTTCCGTTGCCCGCCTTCGCCGCTCGCGCCATGCTCGGGGAAATGGCTGACGCGCTTCTGCTGTCCAGCCAGCGTGTCGAGCCCTCAAAACTCCTCGCCAGTGGCTATGTCTTTCGCCACACCAATCTTGAAGAGACCCTGCGCCGGATTCTGCGTTAAGCGCTAGCCTAACGATCCCTCGTCTGCCGAGGGGCCGTAGACAGACGGAACAGGTATATCGTTCAACCGCAGGTAGACGCCGAGTTGCGCGCGGTGATGCACATTGTGATTCAGTACGAAGTTGCGCAGGACCGCAACACGAGGCAGAGTGAGAATCGTTTTGCCGCCCATCTTCAGCGACCACGGCTTCATCAGATGTTCGTCATTAGTACTCGCAAGCACCGCTTTCGCTCCCGCCACGTTCTTGTCGAAATTCGCGAGCACCTGCGCCCGGCTCGTTGCAACCTGAGGTTGCGGAGGTTGTGCTCCGGGTGGCGCCAGATCCAGTTCGTCCAGGGAAATCGCCTTGACTGCCCAGTCTGGAATCTCCGAAAGGTGTTGCGCGAGACGACCCATCGTCATCGACTTCTGGTGAGGAGCCCAGTCAAACTTTTCAGGAATTCGTTCCAGAGTCTTTCGCGTCGAAGGCATCTCCATTTCGAGTTCCTGCAGTAAACCCTGCGTCATGAAGTTCATGTTGCTTCTCCTGTCTGTATTAAGGGATCAGAACAATCTTTCCCAGCGCCCCGGGAGCCAGAACGGTCTCGTGCGCGCGGGCTGCTTCGCTTAAAGGAAATTCTCTCCCGACGATAGGATTCAATGTGCCGTTCTCGAGGCCCGCAGCCAGAGCTGAAGCGATTCGCTGCGCTTCTTCCGGAGGCGTGTTGAGCAGAAGCATGCCAATGATCGACGCTCCCTTGGCCATGGCGTCTCGCGGGTTGATCTCGATTGTCCCGCGATTTCCAATGACGATGATGCGGCCTCGCCGTGCAATCATGGCGAGGTCCTTTGCCAGATTTACGTTTGCGAGCATCTCCAGGATCACATCGGGGCCGCGTCCATTCGTCGCTGCCATGATCTGGTCGGGGTAGTTCGCATCATGATGATTCACGCCAAGAGCGCCCTGCTCTTTCACCAGGCGTAAACCATTCTCTGTACCCGCAGTTCCAATGACCTGCATTCCCCAGGCCCGGCCCATCTGCACGGCGGCGCTGCCGACGCCCCCGCTGGCGCCATGCACCAGCAATGTTTCCCCTGACCGGGCTTTCGCGGCCTCAAAAAGCGCGTAGTGCGCCGTTGCATAGGGAACCCACACGCCCGCTCCCTGGGCGAAGCTCAGTCGGCTCGGCAGTGAAAAAACGGATTCTTCGTCGCACACGGTCTTCTCTGCGTATGCGCCACTCACGTTGTGATTGATATAAACCCGGTCACCGGGCTTGAATCGACGAACTTCAGCGCCAACAGATTCCACAACACCGCCCGCGTCGAAGCCAGGCGTGTATGGCAAAGCAGGCTTCTTCGCATACGTTCCTGCGCGGATGTAGGTATCGACCGGATTCACCCCCGCAGCTTTCACCGCAACGACAAGTTGCCTGGCGCCAGCCTGGGGATCAGGAACATCTTCTATCTTCATCGCTGCCGGAGGCCCGAACTCACGCACACGTATCGCTTTCATTGAATCCTCTCCATCACTCTGCTGAGACGATGATGATACGCTAACCGGCATGATTGCGGTTCACCTAGAAAAGCGGCGAGCATCGATACGAAAGACAGCAAAGCCTCGCCGCACTGAAGGCTATGCGGTCATTCGCCTGCTTTGCGGGGGCATCTGCAATACAGACCTCGAGCTTCTTCGCGGCTATTACGGTTTCACCGGCACGCCTGGACACGAATTTATCGGAGAAGTTGTGGCCGCAGACACTCCCGGGCTTGCAGGCCGTCGGGTGGTGGGTGAGATCAATCTCGCCTGTGGGCGCTGCGACTGGTGCCGGCGCGGACTGGGCCGTCATTGTCCCACGCGTAAGGTTTTGGGGATTGTCAGGCATCCGGGGGCCTTTCGGGAATTCCTCACACTTCCTGAATCCAATCTCCACGTTGTTCCGGCAAATGTTCCCACCGAAGCCGCAGTATTTGTCGAGCCGCTTGCCGCAGCGTGCGAGATTCTCGATCAGGCTGCCTTGCCGAAGAACGCCGAGATCGCAGTTCTTGGCGACGGCAAGCTGGGATTACTTGTCGCCCAGGTGTTGAATGCCACGGGACATCGCGTTCACCAATTCGGACGTCACAAAGCCAAGCTCCGCATTGCGGAGAAAGCCGGCGTGACGACGGAAGTTGTGGGGAGTCGATTGCCGGTGGCGTCATACGACTGGGTCGTTGAAGCCACGGGATCTGTGAACGGATTGAGAACCGCTGTCGAAATGACTCGCCCGCGCGGGACCGTGTTCATGAAGTCGACGGTGCACGGCACCGTTCCGCTGGATACCGCTCCTGTCATTGTTAACGAGATCAGTCTCGTGGGTTCCCGTTGCGGGCGCTTTGAGCCCGCTCTCGATCTGCTTGCTGCCGGTCGCATTCACGTTCTCGATATGATCTCGGAAGCGATGCCCCTGTCTGACGCTCCTCGAGCGTTTCGCGTGGCAGACCGCAAGGGAGTGCTGAAGGTGCTTCTGACGGCACAATGAAATGGCAGGCATTTCAGGATTGACGGGGCCGGCTGCGTGGCCTCCATCGAAGGGACGATTAAAGGCAAATCGCTCCGCTCTTTGATTTTTGCTGTACTCTGTATCCCATGAAGCCGGTTCGGATACCCGATCTTCGGGCAATGAAAGAAGCAGGCACGAAGATTACAGTCCTCACCGCCTACGATGCCACGATGGCACGGTTGCTGGATCGGGCTGGAATTGATGTCCTGCTTGTCGGCGATTCCGTAGGCATGGTCGTACTCGGCTACGACAACACCATCCCGGTTACGCTCGACATGATGATTCACCACACGAAGGCGGTGACGCGTGGCGCGACTCGCGCTTTGGTTGTTGCCGACATGCCCTTTCTGACTTATCAGATCAATGCGGATGAGGCGATTCGCAGCGCGGGACGGTTGATGCAGGAAGGCGGCGCGGCTGCGGTCAAACTCGAGGGCGGCAGGGCAGTGCGTGATGTCGTAAGTCGCCTGACGGACTATGGCATTCCCGTGATGGGACACCTCGGTTTGACACCCCAATCGGTGCATGCGCTTGGAGGTTTTCGGCAACAGGCACAGGATGCGGATTCCGCCGCCCGATTGCTGGATGACGCCACGGGATTGGAGGAAGCAGGCGCATTCTCTATTGTTCTCGAATCGATTCCCGCGGCTCTCGCGTGCAAAGTCACCTCTGCCATTAAAATTCCGACGATCGGCATTGGTGCGGGACCGCACTGCGACGGGCAGGTCCTGGTGAGTTACGACGCATTCGGCCTCAACGATGTGTCTATCCCTTCCTTTGTTCGTCAGTATGCTCAACTCGCGAAAACAATAGTGGGCGCCACTCGGGCATACATCGACGAAGTCCGCTCGGGACAGTTTCCTCAGGAGCAATCCCGGAAGTGAGTCTTGTCGTTGCCCGGACGGTCCAGGAAGTTCGAACCCATCTTGCATCGGCTCGACACGATCAGAGACGGATAGGTCTGGTTCCTACCATGGGCGCCCTGCATGCCGGTCATGCCGGGCTGATTGAACAGGCGAGATCCGGCGCAGATCTTGTCGCCGTGAGCATTTTTGTGAACCCGCTGCAATTCGGGCCGGGTGAAGACTACCTTCGATATCCACGACCGCTCGAGAAGGATCTCGACGTGTGCCGGCGCATGGGAGCCGATCTTGTTTTTGCACCGGAAGTTGCGGAGATGTATGCCGTCGAGCAAAGGACGTTTGTGGAAGTCACCCGGCTCGGTGATCATTTGTGCGGGCCATTTCGGCCCGGACACTTCCGCGGCGTCGCCACGGTAGTCGCAAAACTCTTCAATATTCTCCAACCCGACCGCGCCTGGTTCGGAGAGAAGGACTATCAGCAATTGTCCATCATCCGAAGGATGGTTCAGGATCTCAGCCTTGCCGTCGAAATTGTTCCCGTTCCTATCTATCGCGATGTTGATGGACTTGCTCTCAGTTCGCGAAACGCGTATCTGGACCAGGAAGATCGCGCCGCGGCGCCAACCCTCTTTCGTGCACTATCGAGTTCGCGCGCTGTCATTGAAAAGGGCGAACGAAGAGCCGCGGCTGTGAAGGAAATCGCTCATCGCATTCTGGCGGAGCAGCCACGCATCCGTCCCGAATACTTCGAGATTGTCGACCCTGTCGAGCTTCAACCGGTAAGTGACATCCACGGAGAAGTTCGCATCGCCGGTGCGATCTGGATCGGAAAGACACGCCTCATCGACAATATCGGGGCGTCTCCTCGGTAGCTCGCCTCCCGCTGACAGGACATCCGGCCAGCAAACTCTGAATCGCCTCGATGCTTACGTCAGGACGATGGCGGAAGAATAGACGAAACTGCGTGACCGATTCGGGAAGTGAACATGCACTGGTGTTGTCATGCCAAGACAGAAACTCAATCGCAAAGACCCCAAACGCCGCGGCCCGCAGGGTCAGGTCCAAAAAGCCGGCCCTCATGATCCGGAGCATCAGGAAGGTGTTGCGGATACAGGCTCGACGAGGCCGCGACCGCGGCAGTCGGACAATTCGGACAATGATGTAGCAGCCGATCGGCCACGAAACGTGCGCAAGGAAAGTCCCATCTAACGCGTGCTTCAGGTGTCGCGGAAGCAGACACCCGCTCCACGTGTGCCTGGGTAATCTCCCCTGTCGAATTCCTGCTATAGCTGCTACGCTCCACGTGTGCCGGTTCCCGCCGGTTAGAATCCCCGAGGAGTACATTTTTATGGCAATACAAACTGAAGCCGCACTCATCCTTAAGCTCTATGACCTTCGCCGCGAAGAGACCATGCGCACGGCCCGCAACTGGTATTCGCGCGAATTCAATCCTGAATCGATGGCCGATATAGAGAAGATATTGTTCAGCGAACACAGCGGACATCTGCGGATGGTGGCGAGTTACTGGGATATGGCGGCCGCGCTCGTCAATAACGGTGCGATAAGCGCGCAGCTGTTCAATGATACCAACGGCGAACAGTTTCTCGCCTTCGGCAAGCTTGAGCCGTTCTTAAAGGACATCCGAGCCGCGTTTGGGCCGCAGTTTTTGGCGAACCTTGAGAAGTTGATCGACGCGACCCCTGGTGGACGTGAGCGCGCGGCTGCTGTGAGAGAGCGGATGAAAGCGATGCGGGCACGCTTCGCGGAAGCGCAGCCAAAAGCAGCCGTCCAGTAAGGACGCGTTCCGTCGCGATGAAGGTCCACCTGGTCGATGGTACCTACGAATTGTTCCGCCATTTCTTTGCAGTTCCCTCGACTGTCGATGCCGCCGGACAGGAAGTTGGCGCTATACGTGGCGTTCTGAGCTCCGTGATGTCGATGATCACGCAAGGCGCCACGCACATCGGCGTTGCGACGGACCACGTTGTTGAATCTTTTCGCAATGACCTCTACGACGGATACAAGACCAGCGCCGGTGTACCTTCTGAACTAATGTCGCAGTTTCCCATCCTTGAAGAGGCGCTCCAATCCATGGGTGTGGTTGTTTGGCCCATGACGTACTTCGAAGCCGACGATGCCCTGGCCTCTGCAGCCCATCGCGCGGCGCACGATGAGCGGGTTGACCAGGTGATCATCTGCACTCCGGACAAGGACCTTGCACAAAGCGTTCGCGGCAAGCGGATCGTTCAACTCGATCGCCGGGCCGGTATCACGCGTGACGAAGCCGGTGTTATCGCAAAGTTCGGAGTGCCGCCCGGATCCATCGCGGACTATCTCGCTCTCGTTGGAGACAGTGCCGATGGATTCCCCGGAGTTCAAGGCTGGGGGGCCAAGTCCGCGGCAGCGATTCTTGCTCGTTATTCTCGTCTTGAGGACATTCCGAAAGACTCGACCCGGTGGGATGTATCGGTTCGATCCGCATCACGGCTTGCGGAATCGTTGTTTGATTCGTGGAGCGATGCGTTGCTCTTTCGCACGCTGGCCACACTGCGCCTGGATGCGCCAGTTTTCGATTCCGTTGACGAACTGTACTGGAAAGGGCCACGAGCCGATTTCGCCGGGATGGCCGAACGCCTGAAAGCCCTGGATCTTTCTGTTCTGGTGCAGAAGCAATCCGTCGAGATGCGTCTTGCTGCGGGATCGTCAGATACGCATTCGAATCCTCTCTAGATTTTCTGTTTGTCCGGATGATAGAGTCACGCGCGAAATAATCGACGAAGGCGACGCTCAAGTCCCGAAAGGAAGTGCATTGTGGACTATCGAACGTCCCGTTTGTATTTTGCGTTTCGCTTGGTCCTCATCCAGCTCATTCTGTTCTTTGCGGCTCCTCTTTTTGCTCAACAAGCGACGGAAATCTACAATGGGATCCCTGCCGTCAGGGAAGAAATCCTGATTCGTCTGAGAGGCTCGGATGCCGCTACGTTGGCCCGCGCACAAAACGCTGCGCCGTTTGGCACGATTCGAGCGTTGAGCCCGGCGCTTGGATTGCACCTTGTTCGAGCTCCAGGCAACAGCTTGCCCGCGTTACTGAGGGCTTTTTCAAATCATCCCGACGTCCTCTACGCTGAACCGAACTACATCGTGCGGGCTATTGCTACGAATCCCAATGATTCATTTTTCCCAAGCTTGTGGGGGATTAAGAAGATCGATGCGCCAGCCGCATGGGATACATCGACCGGAGGAACCGGGGCCGTAGTTGGAGTAGTGGATACCGGGTTCGATTATACGCATCCTGATCTTGCGGAAAACGTCTGGAGCGCACCTGCAGCTTTCTCAGTCACTATTCGCGGGCACAACGTCTTCTGTCCTGCGGGATCGCACGGATTCAATGCGATCACAAGCAGCTGTGATCCCCGTGACGACAACAATCATGGCACCCATGTGTCAGGCACGATTGGGGCAGCGGGCAACAATTCGCTTGGTGTAGTCGGTGTGAACTGGAAAGCCCAGATGATGGGACTGAAGTTCATGGATGCTACTGGCAGTGGGCCCGTTTCTGGTGCGATCGATGCCATTGAGTTCGCAATACAGGTAAAAGCAAGGTTTGCGGGAACGGCAACGCCGGTCAATGTTCGCGTTCTTTCAAACAGCTGGAGCGGAAGCGGTTTCTCGCAGAGCCTTCTGGATGAAATCAACAAGGCTAACGCAAACGATATCCTGTTTGTTGCTGCGGCCGGAAACTCGGCGGCAAACAACGATCAGTCCGCGTCCTATCCTGCAAATTTCTCGACAATCGCATCCAACGTCATCTCCGTCGCCGCGACAGACGATGCAGACGGCCTGGCCGGTTTTTCAAACTACGGCGCAGCGAGGGTTCAGCTGGGTGCACCGGGCGTCGGGATCTACTCAACGGTCAGTAACGGGCAATACGCCTTTTTCAGTGGAACTTCCATGGCGGCACCTCACGTTGCGGGCGCTGCCTTGCTCGCGGTGTCGGCGTGTCCTTCACTCAACACGGCTGCCCTGAAAAACGCCATCCTGGCGAATGTCGATCCCATTCCGAGCCTTGCCGGGAGGACAGTTACGGGCGGTCGCCTGAATATCAACAGAACGATCGGCGCCTGCGCGCCTCCGTCTCACGGCACGTTGAAGGCGACATTTCTTGGCTCCGGTCAGGATTACGTTGGGCCGGCCCAGGTTGCTCCAAGCGGAACGGCGGACTGGCGCATGTCCCTGGAAGGCTTGCGCTCAAATCCGGTGAAGATTCAGATTTCCAGTTCTTCGGGCGGTGTCTGGGAAGGTCCATTCAATGGTTTGAACTGGCTGATTTTTCCTCAATATGATGGTGCAGGTAACGCGCAACTGTGGTTTGAGCCCTGGTCCGCTACGGGCTTTCATGTGAAGGTCTGGTATGCGGACTCTTCGACAGATGAAGTCGATGCCACTTCACCTTCGACAACGACTTTCAAGGCGACCTTCCTGGGAGCTACCGGTCAGGATTTCGTAGGGCCGGTTCAGATCGCTCCCAGCGGCGCAGCGGATTGGCACATCCAGTTGCAGGGTTTGCGATCGACTCCTGTAACTGTTCGCATTTCCGCGCCAAATGGATCTTTGTGGGAAAGCCCATTCACAGGCGCAAGCTGGCTGATTTTTCCCCGATACGATGGAGCTGGAAACGCGGACCTCTGGTTTGAACCGTACACTGCTCCGAGTTTCCATGTGAAGGTCTGGTATTCAGACGGTACGACAGACGAAATCGATGCTACGAACGGGGCATCGCCGCCAACGCTTACAGCTCGCTTCCTGGGAGCTACCGGTCAGGACTTTGTAGGGCCGGTTCAGATCGCACCCAGTGGCGTAGCGGATTGGCATATCCAGTTGCAGGGTTTGCGATCGACGCCGGTAACCATTCGCATTTCTGCGCCAAATGGGTCTTTGTGGGAAAGCCCGTTCACGGGCGCAAGCTGGCTGATTTTTCCTCAATACGTTGGAGCTGGAAACGCGGAGCTCTGGTTTGAGCCGTACACCGCTCCGAGTTTCCATGTGAAGGTCTGGTATTCGGACGGAACAGCGGACGAAGTCGATGCGTTGTAGCTTCGGGGCGGGAGTGCGGGGCGGCTAACCCTTACGGTCCTGCCATTCCTCGTACCACGCCATCTGAATAGCTTCGAGCTTTTTCTCGTTGGAGTTCTTCGCGTCGTCACTGAAACCGTCAAGTTCCATGACCCATTTATGAAGGTCGGTGAATCGGATGGTCAAAGGGTCTGTTTCCGGATGACGATCGGACAGGGCAATCGCGATGTCTTCCGTGCTCGTCCAGGTTAGCGGTCGGTTCATTCGATTTCCCTCACACGTTTGTCTTTCAGTTTTTCAGCAATCGTGGCGTTCATGATGATCTCAGCCAGATGATGGGTTGCCTGATCGAGGCGCTCTGTGGCCTCTCGAATTGCGCGATGATCGGCGACCTTAACAATTTCCTGCAGCTGGTCCGCTGCCAGCTTGATGCCAGCCTGTTCGTCCGCTGAAAGCTGGGCGAATTCCGTCCTTTCCGTGCTCTTTGCCGTGGCGCGCAGGACGCGCTCCGCTTCGTTGCGCGCCTCGATGATTTCGCGCGCCTCAATATCGGATTCCGCGTGCTCGAACGAGTCGAGAATCATCCGCTCGACTTCTTCATCGGTAAGCCCATAGGTCGGCTTGACGGCGACGGATTGATACTGGCCGGTCCGCTGCTCCTGAGCGGAAACGCTGAGGATTCCGTCGGCATCAATCAGAAACTTCACTTCGATAATCGGCAAGCCTGCCGGCATTGGCGGAATGCCCTTGAGATCGAACTGCGCGAGGCTTCTGCAATCCTGAACAAGTTCGCGTTCACCCTGCAAAACGTGCACCTTGACGTTCGTCTGGCCATCAACGAAAGTCGTGAATCTCTCGCTGGCGCTTGCAGGAATTGTGGAGTTGCGGGGAATGATCTTCGACATCACGCCCCCCATGGTTTCAATTCCGAGCGCGAGGGGAGTAACGTCGAGGAGCAGCATGTCGCGCTTGCCTCCAGCCAGAATGTCGGCCTGGACCGCGGCTCCGAGAGCAACCACTTCATCGGGATTCAGACCCGTATGTGGTACGCGTCCGAAGAGCGCCTGAACCCGGCTGAGGACCAGAGGAATTCTTGTAGAACCGCCGACCATAACCACTTCATCAATGCCGCTCGGCTGCAGGCCTGCGTCCTGCAGTGCCAGGCGGCAGGACTTCAGAGTTCGTTCCACGATGGGCTCAATCAGTTTGTCGAACTCGGCCCGCGTAATCCTGCGCCGGTATGCCAGGCTTTCGACGGCAATTTCGGCATTGTCGGCTGAGGAAAGGTCTTCTTTCGCTTTCTTCGCTCCGGCTCGAATCGCCGGCAGGCTCGGAGTGCTCTCGTCCAGTTTGAGGTCGGCCAGAACGAAACGAATCAATTGCTCGTCAATGTCGTCGCCGCCAAGGTGCGTGTCGCCGTTTGTGGAGAGTACTTCAAAGATCCCGTCGCTCAGCTTGAGGATTGAAATGTCGAACGTGCCGCCGCCAAAGTCGTAGACCGCGATAGTCCCATGGCGCCTTTCCTGAAGTCCGTAGGCGAGGGAAGCCGCAGTAGGTTCATTGACAATGCGCAGGACATCGAGTCCGGCAATGCGGCCGGCGTCTTTAGTGGCCTGCCGCTGCGCATCATTGAAGTACGCGGGAACGGTAATGACAGCGTTGACAACTTCCTCGCCCAGCGCCGCCTCGGCATTGCGTTTGAGTTCCCGGAGAATGAACGAGGAGATCTGCGGTGCCGTGTACTCACGGTTGAATATCTTCAGGCGAACGATACTGTCGCTGGATGGCGAGACTTCGAAAGGCAGCAGCGCAAGATCGTCGCGCACATCCGCGAGCCCCTTGCCCATGAACCTCTTGATGGAGAAGACCGTGTTCCTGGGACTCTCAATCATCTTCGCCCGGGCAGGATTTCCCACGAGAACGTTGCCGCCCTCCTCGAAGAACACCACCGACGGTACGAGGTTGCTTCCGTCGGCTCCCGGGATCACGCGTGGTGTCCCATTTTCAACGATGGCAACAAGGCTGTTTGTTGTTCCAAGATCAATACCGACGATCCGGGGCATTACGACGTTTCCTCCAGGTCCCTTTGCAGATTTCGAATATACGAGGACTCCGACAGGATGTCTGTCAGCCTCGATAACTGCTGTTTTCTTTGTTCTTCCGATGGGCCGGCGGCAGAGAGCTTGTCCCAATCATCCGCTGCACGCTGAAGCTGCTGTTCAAAACCCTTCGCTCGTTCCTCGACCTCACGGCGTAGTGCCTCCACCTGTTCCTTGCCGGCGGATCCTGCCTTTACTTCCTCGAGTTGCTCGTTGATCTCGAAGACTTCCATCAGGAAGGACTTCGGAACCTTGCTGCCATCGGGCTTGAATCCCTCGATCTCGAGCAGATGCTCGACTCTTCGCACGGGATGCCTCAGCGTCCGATACGCATCGTTCAGAGTTGCAGTCATCTGAAGGGCTTTCTGACGTTCTTCCGCCGGAGCAGTGGTGAAGTAGTCCGGATGGTACCTCCGGCTTAGCTCATGGAACGTCTTCTCGAGCGCTTTCAGATCGAGGCTGAGGACCCTGGGCAGGCCGAAAACTTCAAAGTAATTCATGGGAGCGAGCGGTCGATGCGGCGGTTACGTCGAGAACGAGCTTCCGCAACCGCAGCTTTTCTTGGCATTGGGATTCATGAAGACGAAGCCCTTGCCCATCAGTCCGCTGTCGTAGTCGAGGACGGTTCCATTCAGGTAGATATAGCTCTTGAGATCGCAGAACAACTTGACGCCGTCGCGCTCGAAGACCTTGTCGCCCGTACGTTGCTGCGATTCGAAGCTCAGGTTGTAGGACAAACCCGAGCAGCCTCCGCCCTTCACCCCGACGCGCAGTCCTGCGGCGTTGACCTGTTCCTTAGCCATCATGCGTCGAACTTCGTCGACGGCATTGTCTGTGATCTCGATTGCCATTACGTATCCGTCCTAGTCGTGTTTCTTCTTCCAGTCGCTGATCGCCGCCTTGATCGCGTCTTCAGCAAGTACCGAGCAGTGAATTTTCACCGGCGGAAGACTCAGCTCTTTCACGATGTCGGTGTTCTTGATCTCAAGAGCTTCCGCGATCGTCTTGCCTTTTACCCACTCTGTAGCCAGGCTGGAGCTGGCGATGGCACTGCCGCAACCGAAGGTCTTGAACTTCGCGTCCTCGATGACTTCTGTTTCGGCGTTGACCTTGATCTGCAGCTTCATGACGTCACCGCATTCGGGGGCGCCAACAAGACCTGTCCCGACGTCTGTGTCTTCCTTCGGGAGAGCGCCGACATTGCGCGGATTGTTGTAGTGATCGATAACCTTGTCTGAGTAAGCCATGATGCTAAATCTCTCCTTAAATGCAGTCTTCTTAGTCGGGCCCACCGTCCGGATCGCTTCGGGACATCACCTTCGGCGACCTTCTTACCACCGGCCGGTTCCCCACGCCGAACTAGTGTTGTTCGGCGGCTGCCCATTGCACCGATTTCAGGTCGATGCCTTCCTTAGCCATCTCGTACAGCGGAGATAGTTCTCTCAATCGCCGCACAACATCGATCACGCGCTTTGCCACGTAATCGACTTCTTCTTCGGTATTGAACCTGCCGATTCCGAATCTAATCGATGTATGCGCAAGGTCCTCACCGACACCCAGAGCCTTCAACACGTACGAGGGTTCCAGGCTGGCGGATGTACAAGCCGAACCCGAAGACACTGCAACGTCGTTGATGCCCATCAGCAGCGACTCGCCCTCGACATAGGCGAAGCTCATATTCAAATTGCCGGGGAGTCTCTTCTTGAGGTCGCCATTGATATAGACCTCATCCAATTCTCGCTCGAGTGTGCCGCGAAGCTTTTCACGGAGGCGGAACATCTCCGCCATTTCCTTGTCCAGATCTTCTTGCGCAATCTGGGATGCCTTGCCAAGTCCCACAATGCCTGGAACATTCAAAGTGCCTGAACGCATGCCGCGTTCGTGGCCGCCACCGTCAATGATGGGGGTCAGAAGGACTCGAGGATTTCGCCTGCGCACGTAGAGAGCACCGACTCCTTTCGGGCCATACATCTTGTGCGCGGAAAGGGAAGCGAGGTCCACGTTCATGTCGTTCACATTGAACGGTACCTTCCCGACGGCCTGGACCGCATCGGTATGAAAGAGAACGCCGCGCTCGCGAGCAATTTTCCCGATGGCCTGAATGTCCTGAATCACGCCGACTTCGTTGTTCGCGGTCATGATGGTGATCAGGATGGTCTTATCCGTAATTGCCGCCTGAAGGTCTTCCAGGCTGACCAACCCCTTGTCGTCCACGGGCAGGAAGGTGACTTTGTAGCCTTCCTTCTCAAGGTGCTTACAGGAATCCAGAATCGCCTTGTGCTCGGTGACGCACGTAATGATGTGGTTGCCCTTCTCGCGATACATCGCTGCTACACCCTTCACAGCAAGGTTGTCGGATTCAGTCGCGCCACTGGTAAACACAATCTCCCGATGATCGGCGCCGATCAGGGCGGCGACTTGCTTCCGTGCCTGCTCGACGGCGTTCTCCGCTTCGAATCCGAACGTGTGATTGCGGCTTGCAGCATTACCGAACTTGTCGGTGAAGTAGGGCATCATTGCGGCGAGCACCCGAGGATCGAGTGGAGTCGTCGCGTGGTTATCCATGTAAATAGGCAACTTCATGATCTTTCCAACCTTCGGCCGCTCACCCGGCCAATTCGTAAATCGAGGTATCGCCCAGAACTCGAACCATTTTTGCCCGCACAGCCATTAGCGGGTCTTTCACCGAGCATCGTTCCAGTTGCTCGCAACTCGAACCCCTTTCACACGGGGTGATTCCGATCGGTCCGTCCAACGCTTCGATCACATCCACGATCGAGATTCTGGAAGGGTCGCGACCCAGGACGTATCCGCCACGCGTTCCCTGCTGGGAGACGACCAGCCCCTTTCGAGCCAGGCGTTGCATGATCTTCGCCAGCAGTTCCGCAGGTATCCGATATTCCCGGGCAATCTCCCGAGCGCTCACCGACACTTCGGTGTGCTGGGCTAAGTGCTTCAAAGCAATGAGGCCGTAATCGGCTTTCTTGGATAGGCGGAACATGGAACCTGTTTATCTGCTAAATCCGACCGTTTCGGTCGCACATTAGTGAATTTAAGGGTTTGGAGGGTGATCGTCAAGGGGGAATTCACAAAGAAGAGAAATGGCAGGGAGGGGAGACAGAGCTCCCCTCCCTGATTTCCGCTACTTACAGGTGAAGTTGGCAGCATCATCTGTGCTGCCGCTACCTTTATATGTAGCAACCTGAGGGTAGGGGCACAGAGGACGGGTTCGGACAGTTTGTCCCTGCACTACGCGCGACGCGGGAATCGACGCCGGCGTCTCCTTTTTTTCCACCCAGGTTTCCAGGGCGGTCAACATGTCAAACTGATCGGTGCCAAGTCCGCCGCCGCAGTGATTCATGCCCGGAACCATAAAGAGGCGGAAGTTTTCCTGCACTTTGCTTGCGCCGCCCATCTTGCTGATCACGGAGTCGTAGTAATCCGATGTGCTGCCGGGCGAAATCTGGGGATCCGCCCAGCCGTGGTAAGAGATGATCTTGCCACCTCGATCGAAGTACGGCTTCAGGTTCGGATCGAGGGCATCCATTGATGCGCTCGCCTTGAGTGTTTGATCGACATTCGCATCCCAGTTCAGAGTTTTGAAATCCCAGTTGGGATCGCTGAACACGATGTACTTGAAGAGATCCAGACCGGGGCCGAAGGGCTGCGGGCCCGCCATGGTATTCCAGTTCAGTTCGCTGCCCGGGGAGAATCCTGCGACGATCGACTGCTTCGTTCGGCTGTTGGTGACCGGCCCATAGATTTTCTTTGCCGTTTGAACTTGAGCGGCGGTCAGGCAGTCCGCCGCATCGCCGGCTTTGCACTGCAGCACCTGCGGATCGAACTTACATTGTTTCGGGTTTTCGATGACGCCATCCTTCACGTTGTCGAGGGCATCGCATGCTCCGAGAACCGCGTTATTCAGTACCGTCCACTTTTCTCGAGGCAGGTTGCTCTCGGCCTGCGCCTGACCCACCCAGACAGACAACAAGGCCCGCCCCGACCAGTTGACGCCCGGTGAACCCGCAACCACGCCGTCGTAATCCTGCGGGTACATTTGCGCTTCCTTGATTGCCTGCTTGCCACCCGCCGAGCATCCGACAAAGTAAGAATACTTGGCAGTTGTGTCGTAGAACGCGGCAGTGATGGCCTTGCCCTTTTCAGTCATCTCGTGGACTGCGCGGTGACCGAAGTCGATGAGTTTTTCCGGATGACCCATCGCGAAGCTTGCGCTGCCACCCTCGTGGCCGGTATCCGTGCTGGCTGTCGCATATCCGCGTTGAAGTGCGGTTGTCAGGGCAGCCGTTCCGATGGAACCCTGCCACGCTCCGTTCCCAACGCCCTGAAATTTGCCGTTCCATCCAGTTGCCGGCATCCAGACTTCGATCTTGATTTCGGAATCGCTGGTCGGCCGTATCGTCGCGCGCACCCGGCAATGTGCGGGGACGGCTGCGCCACCACGCGCCCCTGCGGCAGCAGCAACAGATTCAGCCGCTGTGATCGTGGTATTCGAGAGCTTGAGTGAGCTCAAGCTCTCACAAGGCGCAGCCATGGCAGGTGCGGGCACTGCGGCCACGGCGAACACCGCGAGCAGGACAAAGAGCAAAGCGTGTCGGGTCTTCATAGTGGAGAACTCTCCTTGGTCAGACAATTTCTTCTAAAGATCCTCGCAAGTCAACTGTTTGGAGGGATCCCGACAATAGAAAGCAGTTCACGGAGGTCCGCAATTCGCCGAACCGATCGTATCGCTGCATAGCGGCCGCTGCGATCCAGGAGGTAGGTGACCAGGCCTGCATTTTCTCCCGCTTGAAAGTCATCGACCAGGCTGTCTCCGGTGAAAAGGGTTCTCTGTGGTGCGACGCCCAGGGCTCGCAGTGCGGCATGGAAGATTTGAGGCTGCGGCTTGGCAAATCCGACCTCGCTGCAGATCGTTATGGAGTCAAAGAGCGAGCTAATGCCGAGGTCATTGAGGACAGAATAGAGTCGCGAATCAAAATTGGAAATGACGCCAAGCTTCAACCCATGGCGCCTCAGGTCTTCGAGGCTTTGACGGGTTTCCGGAAACAGCATCCATCCCCGCGAGTCCCGGAAAAGATCATAGACTTCATCGAAAAGCCGATCAAAATCGTCCACCATTCCGACATCGGCGAAGACGCGAAATACAAGGTCCTTCCACCACTGCTTCTCCGTAGCGGAGTTTAACGGACCCGAGTGAGGGAAGTGTCGCGTGAAAGACTGCTGAATTTCCGACGGGGTGGCTGTGGAGCCATATCGTTGGGCGATGGCGTGGTAGATTTCTCCAACACTGCCACGGGTTGTGAACAGCGTCTCCGCAGCATCGAACAGGACGGCATCAAAGTTCATTGGAGCGGGGGAACAGGGGGACGGGAGAGAATTTTGAAATTTCCAATTTCAAAATTCTCTCCCGTCCCCCCAAATTTCGTCATTACTTCGGCTGCTTGACCAGGCGAAGGTAAGGCTTGAGCGTCTTCCAGCCTTCGGGATACTTGGTCTTCGCTTCATCGTTGGAAACGGCGGGAACAATGATGACCTCGTCACCGTCCTTCCAGTTAGCCGGCGTCGCTACCTTGTGATTCGCCGTGAGCTGGATGGAGTCAATCACCCGAAGGATCTCATCGAAGTTCCGGCCGGTTGTCATCGGATAAGTGATGATCAGTTTGATCTTCTTGTCCGGTCCGATGATGTACACATTTCGAACCGTGAAATTGTCGGCGGCCGTTCGGCCCGATGCTGTGCCGGTGGTTTCAGCGGGCAGCATGTCGTACAGCTTCGCCACCTGAAGATCGGGATCTCCAATCATCGGATAATTGGGAGCCGTGCCCTGGGTCTCTTCGATGTCCTTCGACCACTTCTTGTGGTCATCGACAGAATCGACGCTCAGGCCGATGACTTTCATGTTCCGCTTGTCGAATTCCGACTTGAGCTTGGCGACATAGCCGAGTTCGGTTGTGCAGACAGGCGTGAAGTCCTTTGGATGCGAAAACAGCATCGCCCATTTTTCCCCAATCCAGTCGTGGAACTTGATCGGGCCCTCTGTTGTTTCCGCGGTGAAATCAGGCGCAGTTGCGCCAAGCCGAAGTGGCATACATCCTCCTCTTGGGTGTTAGAAATGATTCCGATCCGATGACAGACCGTTAATTACACGCCTTTTGGGGGCCAAGGTCAAAGGCCTTACTCCGATCTTCGTACGATCGGGGCAGCGGGAAGTCGGATTCGCTCAATTTGAAGAACGGTGGCGTTTGCGTCCTTCCTGCTGGTCCTCCGACATCTTCCGGCAACTCCGCAAGAAAGCGCGCATGAGCCATACTGGCCTCGACACCCGCTGCTGCCAGTGCCTTGAGCCAGTCACCAGAAGTGCGAGCACGCTGCCTGCCGGAAGGTTTTTTCGCGGAATCGAGTGTTCGACCGGCGAGTAATGACCTGAGCCTAAAGAGGACGCGAGTCTTTCGCACTCCTGGATGTCCGGCAGGGAAATTGCACGTGGACCGGCATGCTCTGCCGCGCGCCCAACCAGGATCGCAATGCCGTCTCCGGGCTTATAAGCGGACACGGTTGCGGCGATCGGCAGATCCATTGAGACGGCTTCAAATGCAAGACGTGCGGCAGGATTCGCGGCCAGCGGCAAGTTCTTCGGCAGTGGCGTCGTCCGGCACTAAGATCTTTGAGGTAATCGCGTCAATGAAGTCATCCCTATTGCGATCTTCCACTCCGAAGTCGCGCAGGTCTGAGTGCATCCGCGGATCATAGCATCCACGAGTCATGTAAGATGGACGGCCATGGCAGATGTGCGTCCATTTCGCGGTTTGATGTACAACCCGCGTGAGGTTTCCATCGACAAGGTCGTCACGCAGCCATACGACAAGATTTCGCGCGAGATGCAGGATCGTTACTACGCCCTCGATCCCCACAACATCGTTCGAGTGATTCTTGGCAGGAAC
>Ga0068859_100000507_pt1 | contig 38390 bp, 48 predicted proteins | sample KBSSwiS22_FD_66585 | JGI IMG/M metagenome (GOLD analysis project Ga0068859, IMG submission 66585) | Switchgrass rhizosphere microbial communities from Kellogg Biological Station, Michigan, USA - KBS Switchgrass S2-2 | ecosystem: Host-associated > Plants > Roots > Rhizosphere > Soil ... | reverse complement strand
GAAGTTGTCCGAATACGGCACCACCGTGCCCAGATACTTTCGGATGAGATCAGGATGGTTCTGCACCGCCTCGGAGAACGAGCAGAAGATGATGCCGAGCTCGGCCAGCTTTTCTTTGAACGTCGTCGCCACCGATACGCTGTCGAACACGGCATCGATAGCAACCCCTGATAGCAGCTTTTGTTCCTCGAGGGGAATGCCGAGCTTCTCGAAGGTTCGCCGAATCTCGGGATCGACCTGGTCGAGGCTTTCGAGCGCGGGCCGGCTCTTGGGTGCGGCGTAGTAGATGATGTCCTGGTAGTTGATCGGCCCGTACTTCACGTTGCCCCACGTCGGCTCCTTCATCGTCAGCCACGTGCGATACGCCTTCAGACGCCAGTCGAGCAGCCAGGCCGGTTCCTGCTTCTTCGCCGAGATCAGACGGATGACGTCCTCGTTGAGACCGCGCGGAGCGGAGTCCTGCTCGATGTCAGTGAAGAAGCCGTACTTGTACTCGCGGCTGGCGAGCTGTTCGATCGTCTGCGTCGATGTACTCATGATGTCTTTGCCTCAGCCTCCGGGACGCTGAACGAGGTCCCGCACCCGCAGGTGCTCGTCGCGTGCGGGTTGTTGATGACAAACCCTTTGCTCAAAAGGCTCGTGTCGTAATCAACGATGCAGCCGTCCAGCAGGCGAAGACTCTTGATATCGACGAATACTTTGCAGCCGTCCGGACCATCGAAGACGGAATCGCCTGGCCGTGCGGCCGCCTCCCACCTGAACGTGTATTCGAATCCGGAACATCCACCCGCTTTGACGCCAACACGAAGACCGATTTCGCCTTCGTTGCGAATCGCAAGCATCTTGCGAATGTGCGTCGCGGCACGGTCAGTGATCTGAATCATGATGCTTGCACCGGGACATTCGGTTCCTTGCGAACCGTAAGCGGCACAGGGCGACGTACCTGGGCATCCATGTCGGCGACCGTCACGGTCTGCAACACGGAAACAATGCGTTCTCGAATTCGCCAGAGCGGATCGTGGACCGTACACGTCGCAAACTGCTCGCACCGCACGTCAACGTGTGAACATGCGGTGAGTGTCATCGGACCGTCGATGGCCTCGGCAACGTCTGCGACGGAGATCGCAAGCGCCGGCCGCGCCAGCTGATAACCACCATGGATCCCTTTGTGTGCGGCCACCAGGCCTTGGTGCGCCAGCTGCTGCAGGATCTTGGCGAGAAGGTCCAGCGGGATGTCGAAGCGCTCGGCGATCGCGCGGGCGCTGACAACGCCGGACGCTCCTTTACTGGCGAGATACTGCAGCGCCATGAGCGCGTAATCTGTCTTTTTAGATAGTCTGAACATGGCCGCTAACTCCGACCATTTGGGTCTTATATTAGCGCCTCGCTCTCCCAGACGCGAGCTCAACTACAACCTGGCGGCCGATCCGTAGACCGATCGGTTCCATCGAGCGGCCGGGTATCCTCGACCTGAGAGCATCCGAACAAGAAGGTGTTGGGCGTGGATCGACGCGAGACTGAACGACTCCTCGAAGTCATCCGTGAGGCGCATGCGGTCGGCGAGCTGGCGGCGCTGGCCACGGTCGTGCGCGTCAAAGGGAGCGCGTATCGACGCGAAGGCACGCGGATGTTCGTGCGTCAGGACGGGACGTACGAGTGTTCGCTCTCCGGCGGTTGTCTGGAACCGACGGTTGCCGAGGCCGCGGCGCGCGTCATCGCCAGCGGCGAGTCGGTCATCGTGAGCTACGACCTGGCGGACGATTCGATCTGGGGCCTGGGCCTTGGTTGCAGCGGTGCCGTCGACATTCTTATCGAGCGACTCGAAGACGACACGATGACGCGCGAGTGGGTGACGATGCTCGAGCGCGCGGAACCGGCGGTGCTCGTCACGTCGCTCTCCGGCGTTTCGGGCCGGATGATCGTGAGCGGCGCCGGCCTCATCGCCGGAGGGTTATCCGATGCCGTCGTCGAACAGCAGGTGGTCGACCGCGCCCAAGACCGACTGCAGGCGCCGTACCCCGCGTCTGGTCCGGTGTCGATTGGCAGTGCCGAGGTATTCCTCGAAATCACGACGCCGCCCCCCGATCTTGTGATTTTCGGCGCCGGACCCGACGCGGCGCCTGTCGCGGGGATGGCCTGGACGCTCGGATTCGCCGTGACCGTCGTCGATGTCCGCGAGGCGTTCCTGACGCCGGACCGCTTTCCGGGCGCCACGCTCGTGAGCGCTCATTTCGATCAGTTTGCCGAACGGGTGAAGCCGCGTGCCGGCGCCTTCATGCTCGTCATGAATCACCATGTCGAGCGCGATCAAGAGAGCCTTCGGTTCAGCCTGGAATCGGATGCCGCGTACATCGGCGTGCTCGGACCTCGCTCACGCTACGAGAAGCTAATGGCCGGCCTTGCGGCGCAGGGCTACGTGCCCGATGCGTCGAAGACCTCACGCGTGCGCAGTCCGGTAGGGCTTTCGCTTGGCGCCGAAACCCCGTACGAGGTGGCGGTATCGATCCTGGGGGAGATCCTGGCGATTCGTCGCGGATTCGAAGGCGGGTTCCTCAGCGGTTCGGTTCGCAGCCTTCACAGCCCCGAAGAGAGGCGGCTCTTGGCCAACTCGTAGTCGTCAGGCGTATCGACATCCACCAGCAGATCCGGCGGAAAGTGCAGGACCGTGGTCCGCTCGCTGTGCCGGAGCAGGACTGAACGAGCGCCGTGCTGGAGCTGGGCAAGCTCGGGGAAGAACTCACGCTCGAATAGATGTGGCGGCGCCATCACCTCGCCGTACCGGACGCTGACGATCGGCGGCGCGTGCTGACGGTAGGTCTCGAGGACCGTCCGGTACTCTTTCGTCGTCACGAACGGCTGGTCGGCGAGCGCAAACATGGCGGCGTCGCTCTCGCTGAGATGGCCGACCGCGGTGCGGAACGAACTGCCCATTCCGCTGGCGAACTGCATGTTGATCGCATGTCGAACGGGCAGACCCAAGAGCGCTGCCAGCGTGGCCTCGTGGTCGCTGCCCAGCACAACGAGGATGTCGTCGAAGCCGGCGGCACAGACCTGTCGAACCGATCGGCGGATGAGCGGCTCGTCGCCGAATGGCAGGAGGAGCTTCTGGCTCCCCATTCTTGTTGAGGCGCCTGCGGCGAGTACCACTGCGCTGACCATGAAGAGGGTAGTGTAGGATCCTTTGCGACGTCCGCGCAGCTCACTACGCGCGGTGCTGCGAGCAGGAGGTTCGCGACGTGATTCCTGCAGCCTTCGATTACCTTCGGCCCCACTCGACAGACGAAGCGTTTGCACATCTGCAGCAGCACGGCGCCGAGGCCCGTGTGCTGGCCGGTGGGCAAAGCCTCATTCCAGCGATGCGGTTTCGACTCGCGCGTCCCGCTGTCCTGATCGACATCAACTCGCTGACCGATTTGGCCCACCTGCGCATCACCGATCACATGTTGGAGATCGGCGCCATCGCGCGAGACAGCGACATCGAGCGCGCGCCATGGATCGGTGAGCGCCGATGGAGCCTCCTACACGACGTCTCGCGCCTGGTCGCGGATCCGGTCGTGCGGCAGATGGGCACCGTCGTCGGCAGCCTGTGCCACAACGATCCTGCCGGCGACTGGACGGCGGTCGCCCTCGCCTCTCGCGCCAGCGTCGTCGTTCGCGGCAAGGGCGGAATCCGCCGCGTCGCGATCGACGATTTTCTCGTTGACAGCTTCGCGACGGCAGTCGGTGACGGTGAGATGGCGCTGGGCGCGGAATTTCCGGTGCCCGACGATCGCACCGCCGGGTCGTACCAGAAGGTCGAGCGCAAGGTCGGCGACTTCGCCACCGCTGCAGCGGCCGTGCAGGTGTCGCTGAACGCCGACGGCACGATCCGGACCGCTGGTGTGGCGCTGTCGGCGGCAGGAGCGTGCGCCGTGCGCGTGAACGCGGCCGAGCAGTTGCTGACCGGCCAGAAGCCAACCGCGGAATTGATTCGCGCCGTTTCCAACGCCGCGTGGCAGCGCAGTGCACCGCAGGCTGACCTGCGCGGCAGTGTCGAATTCAAGAAGCATCTGGCCGGCGTACTCGTCGCGAAGGGGTTGCGTCAGGCGCTCGCGCGGTTGGGGGTGCAGTCATGAAGGTCCATGTCACGATCAACGGCGTCAACTACGAGAAGGATGTCGAGCCGCGAACGCTGCTCGCGTACTTCCTGCGGGAAGACTGTGGGTTGACCGGCACGCACGTCGGCTGCGACACCTCGAGCTGTGGCTGCTGCGTTGTCGTCATGGACGGGACGCGGGCGGTCAAGTCCTGCACGATGTTCGCCGCACAGGCCGACGGCCACGAGATCCTCACTGTCGAGGGGCTCGCGGAAGGCGGCACGCTGCACGCGCTGCAGCAAGGCTTCTGGGATCAGCACGGCCTGCAGTGCGGCTACTGCACTCCGGGCATGCTGCTCACGTCCTACGCGCTGCTGAAGCATCAGCCCAATCCGAGCGAGGCTGATATTCGTGAGGGGCTCTCCGGAAACCTGTGCCGGTGCACCGGCTATCAGAACATCGTGAAGGCAGTGCAGCAGGCAGCCGGCGCGCTCGGCCAGCCGGTCGGAACCCACACGTAGCGACGCTCACGAGGAACGACGATGAGCATCCAGACAAAGCCGCTCCATTCAGTGGGCGTACACATGAAGCGAAAGGAAGATCCTCGCTTCATACAGGGCAAAGGCCACTACATCGACGACCTCTCGTTTCCGGGCATGCTCTACCTCTCGTTGGTACGGAGTACATACCCGCACGCCGAGATCACGAACATCGACATCAGCGAGGCGATGAAGGTCCCGGGCGTCAAGGCGGTCATCACAGGCAAAGACCTCGAGGCCGCCGGGCTCGGCTGGCTGCCTACCTTTCACGGGTTCGACAAGCAGATGGTGCTGGCGATTGGCAAAGTGCTTTTCCAGTATCAGGAAGTCGCCGCCGTATTCGCCGAGACGCGCGCGGCGGCCGTGGACGGCGCCGAGGCGGTGCAGGTCGACTATGCGCCGCTGCCCGTCGTTGCCGATCCGTTCGCTTCGAAGACCGACAAGACGCTGCTCAGGCCAGACCGCGAGAGCAAGACGAACCACATCTTTCATTGGGAAGTCGGCGACAAGGAAGGCACTGCTCGCGCGATGGCGTCCAGCCCGAAGCGGATCAAGCAGCGCCTCTGGTTCCAGCGGTGTCACCCGGCGCCGCTCGAGCCGTGTGGCTGCGTCGCGTACTTCGACACGATGGGCCGGTTGCAGTTTCATGTGACGTCGCAGGCGCCGCACGTCTATCGCACCGCGCTGTCGCTCGTCACCGGCATTCCCGAGGACAAGATCCACGTGATGTCGCCGGATCTCGGCGGCGGCTTCGGCAACAAAGTGCCGGTCTATCCCGGATACGTGTGTGCGATCGTCGGCGCGCTCAAGATCGGACGACCGGTCAAGTGGATCGAGACGCGCACCGAGAACCTGACGAGCACTGGCTTCGCCCGGGACTACCACATGGACGTGGAGATTGGCGCGACCGCCGACGGCAAAGTCACCGCCCTGCACGTCGCCACGACTGCCGATCACGGTGCGTTCGATGCGGCTGCCGATCCCAGCAAGTACCCGGCAGGGATCTTCGGCATCGTCACAGGCAGTTACAGCTTTCCGGTCGCTCACGCGGAAGTCGACGCGTATTTCACGAACAAGGCGCCTGGCGGCATCGCGTACCGCTGTTCGTTCCGCGTGACCGAAGCGAGCTACGCGATTGAACGCGGCATGGACATCCTGGCCGACGAGTTGGGCATGGATGCCGTGGAGCTGCGCAAGAAGAATTTCATCCGGAAGGATCAGTTCCCGTACCCGTCGGCCTTGGGGTTTACCTACGACAGCGGCGATTATCACAAGACGCTCGACGTCGCGCTCGAGAAGATCGGATACACCGGGCTCCTGAAAGAGCAGGCCGAGAAGCGTGCGCGGGGCGAGCTGATGGGCATCGGCTTTTCGACCTTCACCGAGGTCGTGGGCGCCGGGCCGTCGAAGCACTTCGACATCCTCGGCATCAAGATGTTCGACAGCGCCGAGATTCGCATTCACCCCACCGGCGCCGGCATCGTGCGAACTGGCACCAAGTCGCAAGGGCAGGGTCACGAAACCACATGGGCGCAGATCGTGGCCGAAGAACTGGGTCTCGATCCGCAGACCATCATGGTGGAGGAGGGTGATACCGATACGGCGCCGTACGGCCTGGGCACGTACGCGAGCCGCAGCACGCCCGTTGCCGGTGCGGCCATCACGATGGCGGCGCGCCGCATTCGTGAGAAGGCGCGCAAGATTGCCGCGCATCTTCTCGAAGTGGGCGAGGGCGACGTCGAGTGGATCGACTACAAGTTCCAGGTGAAGGGCGTGCCCGCCAAGACGGTGACGATGAAGGAGGTCGCCTTTGCCGCCTATACGAACATGGCGCAGAACGAGCCTGGGCTCGAGGCAACGTACTACTACGACCCGCCGAACATGACCTACCCGAACGGGGCGTATGTTGCGGTCGTCGACATCGATCGAGAGACGGGCGAGACGAAAGTGCGTCGCTTCGTCGCGGTCGACGATTGCGGCGTCGTGATCAATCCGATGATCGTCGAAGGGCAGATCCACGGTGGATTGACCGAGGGCTTCGCGATGGCGTTCATCCAGGAGATCCAGTACGACGCCCAGGGCAACAACCTGAACACCAACTTCACGGACTACCTCGTGCCCACCTCGCTCGAAACACCGCACTGGGAGACGGGCAATACCGTCACGCCAAGCCCGCACCATCCGATGGGCGCGAAAGGCGTGGGGGAGAGCCCGAACGTCGGCAGCCCCGCCGCGTTCGTCAACGCCGTGATCGATGCACTGTCCCCTTTGGGCGTGCGGCATCTCGACATGCCGCTCACGCGCGACAAGGTGTGGCGCGCAATCCGAGACGCAGAAGTCAAGAAGAAGGCCTAGGTGAATCTTCAATACACCGGCGAGGAAAAGATCCCCGCCGGTCTCGACACCGTGTGGGCGTTCGTGACCGATGCAGAGAAGGTCGGACACTGTTTTCCCGAAGTGGTCGACGTCACGGTGCAGGACCCCACACACTTCGAGGCGGTCGTGAAGGTCGGCGTCGGGCCGGTGCGCGGTAAGTTCAAGATGAAAGTCGAGCTCCTGCCTGCCTCGTCGAAGCGTCGCATCGACATGAAGATCTCGGGCGGCGGGTTTGGGAGCGCGGTAGATCTGACCTCGGGCGCGGACCTCGTCGATGCTGGCGACGGCACAACGCTGTTGAAATGGAGTGGCCAGGCCGAAGCGCGCGGTCCCGTCGCCGCCGTCGGCGGACGCGTGCTCGACGCGCAAGCTCAGAAGCTGATCGCGCAGGCGTTCGGCAATGTCCGCCAACATTTGACGGTCTGACGCGGCCGTCGCCCGCAATGGCCAGGATCACGCTTCGCGAGCGATTCTTTCCGTTGCATCAACCCGACGACATCGATCGGTTCCTCGAGCGCTTCACGTGGTCGGTTGTCTTCAAAGCCGGTACGAGCGACAAGACCGTCGATGCCTGGCTGGTCGCGCAGAACGTTCTGGAGCCGCGAGTGGATGTCCCCGTGGGTTTCATCCGGCTTCCTGAGGATCGCGCGGCGAGCGATCGTGTGAGCGAGCGGACGGGGGTCGTGCACCGCAGCCCGCAGTTCATCCTGTGCCGGAACGCCAACGCGCTCTTCCACCTTGACGAGTTCGAGATCGTTTCCGACCAGCTTGTTCCGCTGCTGCGTGAGCAACTTCCTATCGACGTGGGACCTCCCGTTCGCAACGAAGCCGTTGTCACGCTCGAGCCGTATCGAGCTCTGCTGTCGCAGTTCCTTGAAGGCCAGTTGCCTGAAGAGCGCTTCCAATGGGGGTACTTGGACCGGCTGGCGAAAGAGGCGCTGTGGCGCGATGACGAGACGTTTGATCTGTTGAACAGCCTGTTCGAGAACGAGTGGGGGCGTGACGTGAGGCCGGCGCGTCTCGTTGCGGTGGAGTTTCAGGGGCAGTTGGCGGGCCGTCTCGAGCCGCTGCAGAACCGGGCGGCACGGATGCTCGAGCGGCTGTCGGGCCGCTGAAGACCCGCGTGGGCTGGTAGCATGAACGCGATGGATCTCTTCGAGCAGATTGCGGCGTTGCGGCGCGATGGGCAGTCGTTTGCCCTGGCCACCGTCGTCGGGCGGCGCGCGCCGGTGTCGGCACACCTCGGCGATCGTGCGATCGTGTTCGCCGATGGCCGCATGGAGGGATTCGTCGGCGGTGCGTGCTCGCGCGAGATCATCCGGCAGCAGGCGCTCGAAGCCCTGACCACGCGATGCAGCCGCCTGGTGTCGATCCGACCGGACGCGAGCGAGTCAGGCGCGTCGACCGGTGAGCATGTGGTCGTGCCGATGACGTGTGTCTCGGAGGGCGCGATCGACGTCTACGTCGAGCCATTCGTGCAGGCACGACGACTTGTCGTCGTGGGCGCCACGCCGGTGGCCGAGTGGGTGGCGCGGCTGGCGCGCAGCATGAACTACGACGTCGTGCGCGTCGTCGATGGTCGCGAGCAGCGAGACGTGGCGCAAGACGCCGCCGCGCTTGGCGTGACCGTGGTCACGCTCGATGCACTCGAGGGGATGCTGCAGGAGGCCGGCCCTGCCGTCTCTGATCTAGCCGCCGTCGTGGCGTCGCAAGGACACTACGACGAAGAAACGCTCGAATCGATCCTGAGGTGCGGTGTGCCCTATGTCGGGCTCGTGGCGTCGCGCACGCGCGGGGCGGCCGTGTCCGCGATGCTCGATGAGCGCGGAGTGCCTGGCGTCGCGACGATCCGCAGCCCGGCCGGACTCGATCTGGGCGCGCGGACGCCGCACGAAGTCGCACTGTCGATCCTCGCCGAAATCATCCAGGCGCGCCCGAGCGGCGCGCGCGTGGTGGCGCCGACACCGGCTGCGGCGTCTCCGGTCGCCGGGCCAGACACGTCGGCGACCGCCGTCGATCCCGTGTGCGGAATGAGCGTGACGATCGCCTCTGCGCGCCAGAAGGCGGAGGTCGACGGCGTCATGTACTACTTCTGCTGCGCGAATTGCCGCACGAAATTTCTCAACGACCCGCAGGCGTACCTGGCCCATCCATGATGGATGCTGCGACCATCCACGATCGCTTCCGGGAGCGCGGCTTCATCGTCGACGAGGCGTTCGCCACCGCACTGCAGATCATGCTCGCCCTCGAGAAGCCGCTGCTGATCGAGGGGCCGGCCGGCGTTGGCAAGACCGAAAGCGCGAAAGTGCTCGCAGAGGTGCTCGGGACGGATGTGATTCGTCTGCAGTGCTACGAGGGGCTCGACGCGATGGCGGCGCTCTACGAGTGGAACTATCCTCGTCAAATGCTACACGCGCGCTTGAGCGAAGCGGAGGGATCGAGCCTCGAAGAGCGTGAAGCGTACATGTTCAGCGACAAATTCCTGCTCAAGCGCCCGCTGCTTGATGCGATTACACGCGATCGGTCACCGGTGCTGCTCATCGACGAAGTGGATCGAGCCGACGAGGCCTTCGAGGCGTTTCTCCTCGAGGTACTGGCGGAGTGGCAGGTGACCATCCCCGAGCTGGGCACTATCCGTGCGCGGCACACGCCGCACGTGATCCTGACGAGCAACCGCACTCGGGAACTGTCAGACGCCCTGCGCAGACGATGCCTATTTGTCTGGCTCCCGTATCCGTCGCTCCGGCAGGAAATCGAGATCCTGCACGCGCGCGTGCCCGGTTTGTCGGATCGCCTGGCGCAGCAGATTGCGCAAGTCATGGAGGCGCTCCGATCGCTGCCCCTGCAGAAGGCGCCTGGTGTGGCGGAGAGCCTCGACTGGGCGCTGGCGCTGATCAGCCTGCACCGCGAGCACCTCGACGCGCCCACCCTGGAGCGGACGCTGGGATGCGTGTTGAAGGTGCACGAGGATCGCGGCGTCATGCAGGCGCATCACGCGGCGCTCGATCCCATTCTGGGCGACGTGCCCGCGAACCCCGAATCCGGCGGATACCGTCTCGACACCGACTTCGGCATCGGTTCCGTGTCAGCGCCGCGCCGCTGATGTATCCATTCGCCAGCCTGCCGGAGAATCTCGCCGCATTCTGCGAGGCGCTGCGCCAAGAGCACGGCTTTCGCATCGGGCCAGGAGAACTGCAGGATGCCGCTCGTGTGCTCGACGTGGTCGATCTCGCCAACGAGCGCGCCATCCGCCACGCCCTTCGCCCCATTCTCGCCGGCACACTGGACGACGTCGCCGTGTTCGACGCCGCGTTCACGCGGTTCTTCTTTCCCGCGCCGGCAGGTGTTCCGCAAGATCAATTGCCGTCGACGCGCCGGGAGCCCGGGACCGATCCCGACGGCCGCGAAACGGACGCCACGCACGCGCGTCATGCTCCGTCATCGGGGGCCGACGCAGACGAAGCGACCGGGCTGAGCGGCGGTCCGATGACCCCGATCGAATCGACTGGCGATGCGCTCGAAGAGGCAGCGATCTTCGCCCCGTCGAACTACAGCGCGCTCGACGCGAACGCGTCCGACGCGCCCGAGTTGCCGCGTATCGAACAAGCCTGGTGCGATGCCGCGCGGGTGTTCGTTCGCCGGCTGCACCTCGGCGTGTCGCGTCGCTGGAGGCCAGCGAGCCGGGGGCGACGTTTCGATCTTCGCCGCACGTTGCGGGCGGGCCTGCAGACTGGCGGGGAGGCGTTGTCGGCGCGTTGGCTGCGCCGCCCTCGCCATGCGCCGCGAATTGTGCTGCTGGTCGACGGTAGCCGCTCGATGAGCGCATACGCACAAACCGCGCTGACGGTGGCGGTCGCTCTGGCGAGCGCCACGCTGCGCGTCGAGGTGTTCACGTTCTCGACGCGGCTCCAACGCGTGACAGTCGATGTCCGGCGAGCGGCGGTTGGGGAGTTGCGTCGTCTCGATCGCCTGCATCATGCATGGGCGGGGGGGACCGCGATCGGCGCGTGCCTGCGAGATTTTCTGCGACGGTTCGGTGAGCGTATGGTGGGACGCGATACCGTCGTGATGATCGCAAGCGACGGACTCGATGTAGGGGTGCCGGACATGCTCCGCGACGCGATGCGTGAGCTGCACCGGCGGTCGGCCGGCGTGGTGTGGCTGAATCCCCTCCTCGAGACGGAGGGTTACGAGCCGACCGCTGTCGGAATGAGCGCGGCCCTCCCGTATGTCACCACGTTTACCAGCATCAACGATCAGGCTGGCCTCGCGCGGTTGTCGCGTCTGGTGCACTTGCGGAGGTGAACGGAGGTAGCGTTCTTGGTAGCGGGGGCGTGCAGCCAGCGGTACTTGCGGTTGTGGAACGGGGCGGCCTAGCTAGACAGCAGGTGTTGACCTTCCATGGGCACGGATGTGAAGAATCGATGGCAATTGGGACTGCCGTTTTCAACACGACATCGTGGTGCCGGACTACGTCGGCCGCGCACTTGAACCAACGTCTAGTCCTTCAGGTTTTCCTCAGCTTTGCTCCGTAGCATTCCCCCGCCCGAATAAGCGGTTGCACGAAGCCGCCCAGGCGGCTCGCATTCGCACGAACCTCTTACTCGACAGGACCACCAACGCGGTGGGGAGGCTATGGAATGAAGAAGCTTCGCGAGCCGGCGCTCGCACTTGCTCTCCTTCTACTTAGTACAGCCCTCTGGGCGCAAGGAACCGCTCAGATCAGCGGCGTCGTCAAGGACGAAAGCGGTGCTGTACTTCCAGGCGTCACCGTAACGGTGACCCAGGTTGACACAGGTCTCATCCGCACCGTCGCCACCGAGACAAACGGCGCTTACACGATGCCGAACCTGCCGACAGGTCCCTATCGACTCGTACGCCGCAACGAAGACGTCGCGGACGACCAGTGCCGAGGCGAGATGGCGGACGAGGGCAGGAAAGAACGCGGCACCGGGTTCGAGCGCGGTCCCATCGAGGACGGTCCACAGCATTTGACTCGCCCGAGCGCGCGCGGCGGCTCGGGATGGTGCCGTCCGTCAGGGGGGGTTACGACAGAGGGGCGTATTGGCGACGGAGCAGCGTGCACAGCGCTTGTCGGGCGCGATGCAGGCGAACTTTCACCGCTGTCGCCGTGATGTCCAGCTTTTCGGCGGTCTCCTGCGTGGAGAATTCCTCGATGTCGCGAAGTATCAGCACGACGCGGTAGCCGTCCGGCAGTTCGTCGATGCACGCCCGTACAACGGCTCGCGTTTCCTCTCGCTCCAGCAATCGATCGGCTGGTGCGCTCCACTCCGAGAACTGCTCGACGTGGTGTCCGTCTTCTCCGAAGGCCGGCAGACCCTCGATTGATTCTTCCGGTTTCCTGCGTTGTGAACGCAGCTTCATCAACGCCGTGTTCACCACGATCCGATGCAGCCACGTTGACAGTTGTGCCGTACCCTCGAAATCACGGAAGGCTCGCAGCGCGTTCAGGTACGCGGACTGGACCACATCCTGCGCGTCTTCGTCGCTGCGCGTGAATCGTCTCGCGACGGCGATCAAGCGCCCGCCGTACACCCGCACCATGGTTTCGAACGCCCATTCATGACCGGCCTGCAGCGCCGCCACCAGCGCGGGCTCGTCAAGCGGCAATCCCTGGCGAAACGGCGTCGTCCCCGCCGATCCCGCGCCCGGCAGGAGCGTGCCCGGCGTGATCCGCATGCTCTCGACGATCTTCAACATGGCTCGACCCTGCCTGGGGCAACGGCCATGCCTGAACTAGCGGGATCGCGCGCGTCGTGGCTAAACGTTTATGGTGCAGACGGTTAGGTGTCCCACGCGAGCGGTCGGAGCTCGATGTTCGTGCCTACGACAGCTTGTGGGTCCGAAGTTTCGGAGTACGGGTGCTGTTTTGCCCTGGTGGCCCACGACATTTCGTAGTCAGCGATGGAGGCTGTGTCCGCTTGCTCGAGGCGTGCGATCAGGCCGCGTGACGGGGCACATTTCGTTCGTCGGGAAGTTCGACGCCGTCACGCTATCCGCTGGTGCACCACGTTCGTACCGGGCATGACGCTCGACATCATGACGAAACATCTCCTCGACTTCTGGCTGACTTCCGAGGACCGTGTCCGACATGGATCGCGCTCTAGCGCTCTACACCCTCTGCGTAACGGTCCGAACCTCGTGACCGACGAGATTCGTAACCGAAGCTTTACCGGAACGCTATGACTGCTCGTCTGGGCCTCCGCTATTGTCCCTTTGTCTATGAGGACCTGGCAGTCGAACGCAGCGTTCGTCGTTCAGTTTCGGGAAGGCACAGACCTCGAAGCAGGACGGCTGGAAGGTAAAGTCGAACATATCGCGTCGTACAAAGCAGCGCGATTCCACTCCCTCGACGAGCTCATCACGTTCATGGCCCGGGTGCTCACCGAGATCAGAAACCCAGATCAACCCTGAAGGCAAACACAACGAGACGCGCAGGTTGATCAGTTTTGCAACACGCTATGAGCAAGACCCATCTCTCTACAGCACCCGCAATCGGCACGAGTTTCGACGAGGTTGTGCTTCCGCACCTTGATGCTGGTCGCAGACTGGCGCGCGGCCTCCTTCGAAATGAGCACGACGCCGAAGATGTCGTGCAAGAGGCGTCATTGAAGGCCTTTCAATACTTTCGAACATTTACCGGTGGAAATGGTCGAGCGTGGTTCCTCCGAATCGTGCGGAATACCTGTTACGACTGGCAGCGCGACATCTTGCACTCCTCAACCGATCCATTCAACGAAGAGTCACACAGTACGCCGAAGCCAGGTTCCGACCCTGAAACGATGGTGCTCCAGGCCGACGATGCCACGTTGATCGAATGCGCGATGAACGACTTGCCAGACCGTTCTCGACGACTGCTCGTGCATCGTGAGATTGACGGTTTGTCCTACCGGGAGCTGGCCGAGGTGACGGGCGTACCGATTGGGACCGTCATGTCGGGCCTGTCACGCGCGCGTCAAGCGCTCCGGAGTGCGGTCGTGCGGCGAGCTGAGTCGCGTTGCAACCGCCGAACAGAGACGTCCACGAAGAATCGCGCCCGACGTCGACGTGACCGCCTGGCGCCTTCAGAGCCCCAAGCGGCGCATGCGCTGTCGTAAAGGAGGAATTATGAAAGGCACCGTTGGTGAGTTTTTTCATCGATACGGAATCGTCGGCCAGAGCCGCGCCATTGCGAACGTAATCCGCGTTATTGAGCTTGTGTCGGTCACCCGTAGCACCGTGTTGATCACCGGTGAAACCGGAACAGGGAAGGAGCTCGTAGCCCGCGCCGTGCACACTCGAAGCGCACTGGGCCAGAAACCGTTTATCAAAGTCAACTGCGCGGCCATCCCCGACACTCTCCTGGAATCGGAACTGTTCGGCCACGTCAAGGGTGCCTTCACTGACGCAACCAGTGCGAGGAAGGGCAAATTTTCACTGGCCAATCACGGCTCCATCTTCCTCGACGAAATTGGCACGATGAACCTGGCGCTGCAGGCCAAACTGCTGCGCGTGCTGCAGGAACGCGAAGTCGAGCCCCTTGGGTCAGAGCGGACAGAACAGGTGGACGTTCGTGTGATTGCAGCCACGAACCGCGACCTCCGACAGCTCGTCAGCGAGGGTCGGTTCCAGCATGACCTCTTTTATCGTCTGAATGTCGTTCCGATCGTCGTGCCGCCGCTTCGCGAACGCGTCGACGACATCCCGATGCTTGTGGAGTATTTCGTCAACAAACACGCCGCGCGGAACGATAGGGCGATCAATGCGGTGGAGGACGGCGTGGTTTCGTGGCTCCAGGAGTATCCCTGGCCAGGTAACGTACGCGAGCTCGAGAACACGATCGAGCGAGCCGTCGTCCTGACGACCGGATCTGTCATCAGACGTGATTCCGTTACGGTGGAAGCAGCCGCACCCCAACCTGCCTCTATTCCGTCGCTGAAGCTCCGGCAAAACATCGAATGGATCGAGTGCGAGACGATCCGCCGGGCACTCGAGGTGTCGCCCGCGAAGCGAGACGCCGCGCGGACGATGGGTATCAGCCCGCGAGCGCTTTCGCATTACCTCGCAAAATACCCCTCCATCCGTTTCGGTGGGCAACACCACGCTCGGATGACCGACACGATGGATTCAGCTGTTGCTGCATCCAATCCGTGAGCTTGAAGTGTCACGAGGTTCGTGAGCTGTTAGACGCATTCATCGGAGATCAGCTCTTAATCGAGACGATCAGCCACATCGTCCGATACCTCGAGGCGTGTCCGAAGTGTCGCGCGGAGCTCGAAGAACGTCTCATGCTGAAAACTCGTCTCAAGTCGGCGTTTCGCAACGCACCCGACCTCGCACCGGGCTCGAGTTTTCTGAGCCGCGTTAGGCCCTGCCTCCGAGGACACCAAAGGAGGCGAGGGCTATGGCGAAGATGGTTGAAATATCTGGTAAGACACAATCGGTCATGCTGAGCGCCGTCTCGGAAGGTGTGGTCCCACGCGTCTCAAGAGCCGTCGATCACAGCGAGGAATCAGAGGATGCGCATTCCTGAATTCGTCATCAGCAACGAGCCCACGCCGTGCGAGATTCAGTACTTAGAGGATCGGATCTACGAATTCAACTCTGCGGCAACAGGCATCACTGACGGCCAATGGCTGGCGATCTTCGTGAGAGACGACGATGGTCGGATCGTTGCCGGGATATGCGGGAATACGTGGGGCGCGTGCGCGGAAATTCGCCAGTTCTGGGTCGAGGAGTCGCGCCGCAATCACGGATTGGGGACGAGACTGCTTGGAGCAGCAGAGGAAGAGGCGCGCCGGCGCGGCTGTCGACAAATGCTTCTCATGACGTTCAGCTTCCAGGCTCCAGCCTTTTATGCCAGGCACGGATTCGAAGTCGTCGCAGTCGTGGACGACCATCCGCACGGTCACACCAACATGCTCCTGCGGAAGCGTCTCCACCCTGCTGGTACCGCAGCCCCACACGCAGACACTCAACGAAACGGTGACGATTCGTAGTCGGAATATTCGAGAGCGTACGAAGGTTAATGAGGATATCGGATGGATCCTCGATGACCTCTCAATACCCCAGTGAACTGGAAGATCAGATTAGTCTGGCCAATGGCGAACTGCTTCACATCCGGCCGCTACGCCGAGGCGAGGACCTTCCGATTCGCCAGCTCTACGAGAACCTGAGTCCCGACACGCGATATCTCCGTTTCTTTTCCCCGATGCCGCGGCTCCCAGATGCTGTTCTCAGGCTCATGAGCTGCGTGGATTACCGCCGCCGCGTCGCCCTGCTCGCAGAGTTGGACACGCCCGACGGTGTCCAGGTCGTGGCGCTCGGCAACTTCGCGGCCATGGATCTCAACACGGCGGAAGTTGCGTTGGTGGTCGCCGATAGATGGCAACGCCGAGGCATTGGGACAGCGCTCGCATCGAAACTGCTGCTCGCAGCCGAGGCTCGCGGGTTCGAGCGGTTCGTCGCTTATATGCTCCATGGAAACGCGGTGATAAGAAAACTCCTCAATGGTGCGGCCGTTATTGTGTCGACCAAGACGCAGTATGCCGTCTCTGAGGTGTCCTTCGTTCGACGCGATGCGAACCCTCGTGAAGGATCGCCGCCAGCGGCGCGCCTGGCGTAGAGTGGCGCGATGTTCGATGTCGTGATCCGTACGGCGCGATGTGCCGACCATTCGAGCTTGGAAGCGCTGCAGTGGCGCGCCTCGCTTGCCAACCCTGGCGACCGCGACTCTCTGCTCGCGAATCCGGACGCCATCGCGCTGCCGGGCGAGCACATCGCGGATGGCCATGTGTTCGTGGCGGAGTACGACGACGTGATCGTCGGTTTCGCCGCGGTCCTGCCGCGACCGGACGGAAATGCAGAGCTCGATGCGCTATTCGTCGATCCGAGCCTATGGAAACGAGGCCTTGGACGATTGCTGGTCGCACATTGCGCCGGCGTCGCGCGCGGGCGAGGCGCGCGCATCCTGCACGTCGTCGGCAATCCGCACGCGGAAGGCTTCTATGCCACCTGCGGCTTCCGCACGACAGGAGCCGTGGAGACTCGATTCGGCGGCGGTCTTGCGATGCAACGCGAGCTTTGAGAAACCGAGCAGCCCTCCGCGAGTCCTAAGGGAGTCGCCTCTACATGCGGCGCGCCGCGAGAATGGCTTTGACGAGATCGTCGGGCACATCCGCCGGCAAAGCCGAATCCTCGTCGTCGAAGGCTCGTTTCCCGAGCTTCACCGTTTCCTCGTAGGACCGCAGGTACTTCCGGCAGTTGACGCAGCGCCTCCGGTGGTAGTCGAACCGCGTTCGTGACTCGCCCGCCAGCTCGTTCGACAAGTAGTCCATCATGAAGTCGGCGAATTCGCGGCACGTCACAGGGCGCATCCTCGGGCTGCCGCGGATTGCATCAGGTCATCTCGCGCACGATTCTGATCGCGGCGTTCGCGTGTTTTCAAGCGATCGCGGTCCCTCGTGACGGATGTCCATCTGGTCTTCCTGCCCATGCCCGACACGGCTTGGATGCCGGAACAGCGGGCCCGGTTTCGGGCGTGCCGAACGATGTGGTCGTGCAACCACGAAGGTCTCAGCCAACCGACAACCGAGGTGCGCCGCGGCAAGCGCATTAGAATGACGGTCGCGTCGTCCACTCCAACCACTGCCCGGAGATTCGCCATGCGTGGACTCATGATGGACCGCCCCCTCCTCATCTCCTCGCTTCTCGAGCACGCCGCCGAGGTCTTCTCCTCGGTTGAAATCGTGACTCGCGCCGTCGAGGGTCCAATCCATCGTTACACCTGAGGTCGCGCGTCTCGGCGCGGGCGGCATGGGCGAGACCTCGAGCGCACCAACCGATCGTGGCTGGAATAGACTTAACGACAACAAGGAGCCGACCGATGCATGCAGTGTTCGTGGTGAGTGAGCTTGATCCGAGCCGACAAGCCGAAGCGGAAACGATGCTCAAGACGCAGATCGCTCCCCGAATCAAACAAGCGCCCGGCTTTGTCAGTGGGACCTGGGCACGATCCGCGGACGGCAAGCAGGGACGGAGCGTCGTCGTATTCGAGACGGAAGAGTCTGCGAAAGCGACTCTCGAAGCCGTGACAAAGGGAATGCCGACCGACGGCCCGGTCAAGATTCTCACGACGAGTGTGCTGCAGGTAATCCACCAGATCTGACCCGCAAGCGTCGGGCAGCATCTCGATCGCAACCACGCGGCGGCGCCGTTGGCGCAACGGGTACACCGCCAATGTCGCTTCATCCGACGATGGCGTTCTGGATGGCCCAGAGTGCCGCCGCCGCGCGCGTCGAGACGTCGATCTTCCTTCTTGTAGATGTGCTGAATGTGATGATCGGCTGTCTTAGTTGAGATGAACAGCCCGATCGGCGATCTCCTTCGCGTCACCCTCTGGCCGCCAGGCGCAGCACGTCGACCTCGCGATGTGACAATCCTCCCGCGTTTGACCGTGTGCGCGTCGCCCTCGCCATGTCCGGCCGCCACGAGTCGCTGGCACAGGCAACGGGCTGGTCGGCAAAGCACGAGGTTCGCTGAAATGTGGGCTATGTAACGCGCACAGGCGATGCGGCATCAAACAGCAGGCGTTCATGTTCGCCGGCAACTGGTCGCGACGAGTCGTGTTGGCGGTCGGCCTGTTCTACGGGCTGGTTGGCTTCAGCATGGGCGGCGGTATTGCGCTGAGTCTGATAGATCTGGCGCCGGGACGTGCGGCGTTGCGTCAACGCGCGCCGCGGTCGGTGGAACGGACAGGCTGATGCTTCGCTCGGGTGCCCGACCGTAATTCCGTGGCCACTGAACGTCGCATTCATTTCGCTCCCTTCGCGCTCGACCCGGTGAACGAGTGTCTCTGGAAGGGCTTGCAACCCATTAAGCTCAGGCCCAAAGCCTTCGCCGTACTCGAACACTTGCTCTCCTGTCCGGGAGAGCTCGTGACCAAGGAAAATCTGATCGGCGCCGTCTGGCGGGATACGTTTGTGGGCGACGCGGTGCTGAAAGTCGCCATCCGTCAGATCCGCGAAGCCCTTTCCGACGATCCGAAATCTCCTCGCTTCATAGAAACTGCGCATCGTCGGGGCTATCGGTTCATCGGCCAGATCGGCGCTGGCACCGCTGCAATCGCGACACCGCACGCGGCCGCCGCCTCAGACACGCGGGACGCGACGCTTCTGAATCGCGTGGGTGTGCCCGCTGGGTTCGTTGGACGCGAACTCGCGTTGTCGCGGATGCACGAGTGGTTCGGTCAGGTCCGGAGGGGCGAGCCGAAAATCGTGTTCGTAACCGGAGAGGCTGGCATCGGGAAAACCACGCTGGTCGACACCTTCACGGACACCATCGCTCTGGATCCCACCGTCCGTATCTGCGGCGGCCAGTGCCTCGAACAGTACGGCATGGGTGAGGCGTACCTGCCGGTTCTAGACGCGATCAGAAAGTTGTGTCGCCACGATGCGCAGGTTGTTGATGCGCTGCGCGCCCACGCGCCCATGTGGCTGATGGAGATGCCGGCGCTGCTCACAGCGTCGGATCGCGAGACGTTCAAGCGCGAAGGAGGCGGAACCAGCCGCGAGCGGATGCTCAGGGAAGTGGGTGAGGCGCTGGACGCGCTGACGGCGCACGCGCCGCTGATGCTGGTGCTCGAGGACCTCCATTGGAGTGACTTTTCGACGCTGGATTTAATCTCGTATATGGCGCGACGGCGTCGTCGTGCTCACCTCATGGTGGTTGCAACGTATCGGCCCGCGGAACTGATTCCGAACGGCCACCCGCTCAAGAGCCTCAAGCAGGATCTCCAGGCCAGGCAACTGTGCGACGAGTTACCGCTGGAATACCTGGACGAAGATGCGGTCGGACAGTACCTTGCCGCCAGATTTCCAGGACACCGGTTTCCTCTCGAGCTTGCCACGCTCATTCACGAGCGATCCGAGGGGAATCCGCTTTTCATGGTGCACACGATTGACCACTTGATCGCAGAACGGTTGATCGAGGCCGACGAAGAGGGCTGGCGGATGACAACAGTGATCGGCACGGTCACGCTCGGGGTGCCGGACTCCATCAGGCAGCTGATTGAGGCACAAATCGATCGACTCGACGAATCCGATCAGCGCATTCTCGAAGCTGCGAGCGTTGCGGGCCGGGGCTTTCAAGTGCCGGCGGTATCCGCAGCCCTGGACGACGAGACTATGGATGTCGAGGTCCGGTGCGAGGCATTGGCCAGGCGTCACCAGTTCATCCGAGAGTGCCGTGCGCACACGCTACCCAATGGGCAGACTGTAGGTCGATTTGGCTTCGTGCACGCGGTGTATCGACATGTCCTGTACGAGCGGGTGTCGGTATCACGGCGTATGCATCTGCACCGACGCATCGGGCAGCGCGCCGAAGCGGTGTATGGCGAGCGCGCACGTGAAATGGCTGCGGAATTGGCCATGCATTTCGAACAGGCCACCGATTATCGACGGGCCGCACGCTACCTGCAGCAGGCCGCTGTGAACGCCACGCGCCGGTCTGCATATCTGGAGTCGATTGCGCTCTCGCGGAGGGGTCTGGAACTTCTCGCGACCTTGCCGGACTCGGATGAACGCGCGCGCCAGGAGCTGTGGCTGCAGATCACGCTCGGCGTGCCGCTTATCGCCACCGAGGGGTATGCGGCGCCGGAAGTTGGGAGCGTATACCTGAGAGCGCGCGGACTGTGTGAGCGGTTGGATACCACATCGGAGATCGCTCAAGTCCTGTGGGGGCTCTGGACCTTTCATACCTTGAAGGCTGAATTGTCGAAGGCACTCGAAATCGCGACGGAGTTCCCGCGTCTCGCTGAACGAGTCGCGTACCCCGGTATCGCGATGCGTGGGCATTGGGCGACAGAGATCACCTACACCCATCAGGGGAAGTTTGGTCTTGCACTGGAGCACTTCGAGAAGGCGCTTTCGATGTACGACCCGACCGCTGATGACGGTGCGTTTGCAGATGCACTCAACCCCGGCGTCGCGCTACGTGGCTTTGCAGGCTGGTCATTGTGGTTCTTGGGCAGACCAGAGCGTGCTGTCATTCCAATTCAAGAAGCGCTCGCGCTCGCCCGAAAGGTAGCCGAGCCTCACGGAATCGCGCACGCGCTGGCATTTGCGGCGGTCCTATATCAACTTCGTCGCGAACAGTCGAAAGCGCTGCATCACGCGGACGAGGCAATCGCTCTGTCCACCCAGCACGGCCTGCTGCTCTATGAAGCGATGGCGCGAGTGGTCCGAGGCTGGGCGTTGATTGGGGATGGTACTAACCGTGAGTCCGCTGAAGAGATACGCCAGGGGTTGACGGCCTGGCATGGCACCGGCGCGCAATTGCTTCGGCCGCATTTCCTGGCGCTTTTGGCCGAAGCTCAAGGACACGCGCAATCAGAGGAGACCGCGCGCGTCCTTGACGACGCCATTGCGGCAGCCGAATCGACCGGGGAGCGTTGTTACGAGGCTGAACTCTATCGGCTCAAAGGAGAGCACCTGTTCAGGCACGGCAACGAGCAGGGTCTTGCAGGTGCCGAAGGTTGCTTCCAGAAGTCGCTGGCGATCGCTCGGGAACAGGAGGCGCACTCACTGGAACTGCGCGCTGCTATGAGTCTGGCTCGTTTGCATCGGGAGAATGGCCGCGGAGGACTTACGTGTGATCTACTTCGTTCCGTGTACGAGCGCTTCGAGGAGGGCTTTGATACTCCCGACCTGCGGGATGCGCGAGACTTGCTCAATCTACAGTCGGAACGTTGATTTGTGGCGGTCGTGCCCGATCGCTAATCGGAAGTCGCACCGTGTGCGCGTGCCCACGCGGACCATCGGACGACACCGCGATCAACATCGGGCTCGTCCGGGAGCATCGCGATAAATTCCAGCAGGTTGCCGTCCGGGTCACGAAAAAAAACTGACGCGGCTGGCATCCACGCGAGAACGACCGGTTCGTTGGTTACCTCCCCATCGAAGTCGAGCGCCGTAATTCCTGCAGCCGCCAACACCTGCGGTGCCGCCAAGACATCCGCGAGGCCCACGTCGAATGCTGTGTGGAGCTGCATCCGTTGTGGCCCTGACCCGATCGACCATATGCCGAGCATCGCTTTCTTGCCTGGACCAATCCAGAAGAACGCAGCTCCGCGTGTGGGCGTCACGTGTGCCAGGCGAAGTCCAATGACATCCTTATAGAACTGCACAGACCTCGCGAGATCTGTCGTCGTTATGTGAGTCTCGAAAAGACCCTGGACTGCAGTCATCGACCGCAACCTTTCCATCTCTGTCCTTTGCACTGACTACGCGAGCCATGAGACGAGCCGACGCGCCTGTTTGATGCGCCGCACAAGGTAGACCCTCGAGGCGGTCGATAAATTCCGCCGTTCGCTGGCAGGAGGTGTTACGCGACCGAAGGCGCCGCCGCCGCAGCCATGACGACGAGCCTCGCACCTGTCAGGTCCAGCCACAGTTGCGCTCGCGTGCGCGCAACGCGTAACACGACGGCGTCGCAGCTGGGACAGCGCATCACCGTGCCCATGCCGTGAGCGTAGACGAGCAGCGCTCCCAGCGCCCGGATGGTGCCGCAGTTGGCGCATGTGGCGCGCGCCGTTGTGAGGTCTGGGACGAAGACTTCGCTGAGGATCCCGGCCGCGGCGTTCCCGTCGAGCCTCTCCGCCTCGCCAACACGCTCGTCGACGGATTGCCGCTCGAACGCCTGCCTGTCATCGCGGTTCATCATGGCCTCCCGGTGTTCACCAAGGGTGATGCGACACGTGCTACCCCCGCTCGCCCGTGGGTCCGAAACGTTCGGTCTTCACGAGTGCCGGATCGTGCCCGAGCTCGACAAGGGCGGCCGCGGCCGCCTCCACCAACGGCGTAGGGCCGCAGACGAAGACGTGCGGCCGTTCGCCGGGTGGCCAAGCGACCTCCGCGAGCATCATCCGATCGATCCTGCGCCGAAATCCGGTCCACTCCGGAGGAGCCTCGCGCGTGAACGTGAGCGCGACCTCGAGTGTCTCGTCGTCCTGTGCCAGGCGAGTGAGCTCGCTACGATAGATCACGTCGTCCCAGCGCCTCGACGAGTAGAGGAGCCGTGCGGGTACGTTGTGTCGCGTGCGCGCGTCTGCGATCTCGAGCGCCGCCTCGCGGTGGCGCAGCATCGCCATCAGGGGCACGATCCCCGAGCCACCCGCCACGAGCAGTAGCGGTCCGCCGAGCGCGACGTCCCAAACGAAGTACCCGCCGATCGGCCCACGAAGCTCGAGCCGATCCCCGACGCTCAGCACGTCGGTCAGGTATGGCGAGACCTCGCCATCATCCAGTCGTTCGACCATCAACGCGAGCTGGCCGTCCTGTGGCGCCGAAGCGATCGAGTAGCTCCGCTGCGCCTGGTAGCCATCCTCCGCCGTCAGCCGCACATCCACGTGCTGGCCCGCACGGTGGCCGGGCCACCCCGGGACGTCGAGGATTAGCGTTCTCGCCCTCGGCGTTTCCGTGACAACGCCGGCGACGGTGGCGAGCCGCCACGTGATCGTTGCCGCACGCGCCGGCGCGGGAACTTGCGCGCTGTTCATAAATCACCGCTGTACCGTTGCTCACGCCACGGGTCGCCGTAATTGTGATAGCCGAGCGATTCCCAGAATCCTGCTTCGTCGCGCTCCATGAGACGCACCTGCCGCACCCACTTCGCGCTCTTCCAGAAGTAGAGGCGCGGCACGAGAAGGCGCGCGGGACCGCCGTGCTCAGGCGCGAGCGGTGCGCCGTCGAATTTCACCGCCACCCATGCCTTGCCGCCGGTCACGTCGGCGAGTGGCAGGTTCGTGGAGTAGCCGCCGTCGCACACCGCGAGCAGGTATGGAGCCGACTCCACACCGCGCGCGAGAGCTTCCGCAAGGAGCGTGTCGAGGGAAACCCCCTCCCAGACCGTATCGAGCTTTGACCACTTCGTGACGCAGTGGATGTCGGTCGTCACCGTCTCGTGGGGCAGCGCCTGGAATTCATCCCATGTCCACCGCGCCGTCGGTGCACCCCGACCGCGGACCGTGAAGTCCCACGTCGCCAGCGAAGCACGCGGCGTGGGACCAGCCGAGAGCACCGGGAAGTCACGCGTTTCGTACTGGCCGGGCGGCAGCTGGCTGGCGGTCGCCGCAGCTTGTCGGCGGCCACGAAATCCCCTCGAGATGAATGGCTCGGTCATCCTTTGGCGTTATCGCTTTCTCGCCTCGATCTTGTCGACATAGAAGCGGTGCATGCCTTCGGCGATCTCGTTGAGCGAATCCTCGATGGCGAAGTGGCCGGCAGCCAACCGGTGCATCTCGGCCTTCGGCAGATCCTTCAGGTACGCTTCGCCTCCTTCGCGAGTGAAGAAGATGTCCTCCTGGCCCCAGAAAATGATCGTCTTGGGCTGTCGCTCCCGCAGGAACGCCTGCCATTTGGGATACAGCTCGACGTTGGTGCGGTAGTCGTAAAACAAGTCGAGTTGCACCCGCTTGGCATTTGGACGTTGCATGAAGCCCCAGTCGGATTCCCAGTTGTCCGGGCTGATAAGCTCAGGGTTCTTGGCTCCGAACAGGTAGATGCCTTTGATGGCGTCGCGCTCCAGAAAGGCGGCCAACGGTCGCTCTGTCTCAGCGCTGCGATTCTTCCACAGGGCACCTCGGAATCCATCCCAGGCGGTAGTAAAGCCTATTTCATATGCGTTCGTGTTCTGAATGATCAGCCAGTCGAGCGCCTCCGGGTGGCGCATCACAATCCGGAAGCCGACCGGACCACCGTAGTCCTGAACGAAGAGCCCGTAATGATCGAAGCCCCTGTCCTGTAGAAACGCCTCGGTGATTTCGGACAGCTTGTCGAAGGTGTAGGCGAAGACGGCAGGATCCGGCATGTCGCTGTTGCCGAATCCCGGGTAGTCGGGCGCGATGACGTGGAAGCGAGTCGCCAGAGCCGGAATCAAGTTGCGGTACTGATGCGACGATGCTGGAAACCCGTGCAGCAGAACCAGTTTCGGGCTGCGGGGATCGCCGGCCTCACGGTACGCGATGTTCAACCCGTCCACCTTAGCGGACCTGTAGTAAGTGGGAACGACAGTCGAGGCGATGGCAGTCATCTGCGGTGGCATATTCATTTCTCCTGAATCAAATTGTTTGCGTGGTGAGAGCCCGTTCTCTAGAACCGAATCTCGGAAGTCGACATCAGTGCGCGCCACACGTGTGGACGACCACTCGGCATCCTCCTAACGACGATTCATCGCGGGCCGACGCGCGGTCCTCACACGTCGGCGTCGACGATGCCCTTGAGAAGTTCCGAGACGTACAACGAGGCATTCCTCACGAGCACCCGCCGGGCACCCAGCTCCCGCAACAGCGCCAGACCCGCCACGTCGATGGACGTCACTTCGCCGACGTCCAGCACGAGCCGTCTGCCGTTGGTCGTGTCGGTGCCCAGCGTGCGAACACATTCCTTGCGCAATTCCTCGACCCAGCGGCCGTTGATCTCGCCCTCCAGGCGCAAGGTCGTTCGTGTTTCCGTCGTCGCTGTTTGGGAGATTCGGAGCATGCTCGCGGCCCTCTCCGATCAATACCGATGCCGTCCGTCTTTGACGTCGCCGCAAAGCGATGATGTGTCTATTCGACAATGGGTTATCGGGACTGAGCGAACGCTCGATTGATCGCGAAGTACGATATGTCGTCAGAGGCGGTCCGACATTTCGGACCTCGATGCGTGCGGAATAATTGGCCAGACCTTGGGGTTCCTGCATTCGTGAACCAGGAAGGAGCGATCCGCGTGCTTGCCATTTCGGGGAGTTTGCGCATTGAATCCTCGAACAGCGCGCTCATCAACGCCGCCATGCGCCTGGCACCCGCCGATGTTGCGGTCTCCATTTACCTCGGACTCTCGGCCCTGCCGCCGTTCAATCCAGACCACGACATCGAACACGCGCCCGCGGCGGTCACTCATCTTCGGTTAGAGGTGCAGGCGCATGAGGCGCTGCTGATTTCCAGCCCGGAGTACGCGCATGGAGTACCTGGAGTTTTGAAAAACGCGCTGGACTGGCTCGTCTCAAGTGGTGAGCTGATTGATAAGCCGGTTGCGCTCGTGAACGCATCGGCTCGCGCGACCCATGCGTGGAACGCGTTGGCCGAAACGCTCGCGGTCATGTCCGCACGTGTGGTGCCCGACGCATCAATCACCGTACCACTGGACGGACGGCGGTTGGACCCGGAGGGCATCGTTGCGGATGCCGCTGTTTCGAGTGCGCTGAAGTCCGTACTGGCAGCGCTGGCCGCAGCGTCGCGCGAGACGCGCACCGTCTAACCACTGGGATTGAGGTCCGTCATGAACGAATCGATAACGCTCCTCTCCCCGCTGTGAGGAGCTGCCGACCGGCACCGTTCGCGCCGATTCTGATACGCTGTGTGGCAACCGACCAGACTGGCTATGCCAGTGAGTGAAGACGAGAAGACGCCTCGCGACGTCGTCACCGAGCCGAGTGCCGAAGAACTGCTCCGCGAGATTGTCGACGGTACAGCACTGGTCACCGGCACCGCGTTCTTCAGAACTCTCGTCAAGCATCTAGCGAAGGCCCTTCGGGTCCGTCGCGTCTATCTCGCCGAATGCATGGACGAAGGGCGAGCGCGATCGCGCGCCGTCTGGATGGACCACGATTTCGCGTCGCCCTTCGAATACCCGCTCGCCGACACCCCGTGCATGAAAGTCACCAAGGGTGAGACCTGTCTGTACGCGCACAACGTCCAGCAGTTCTTTCCGGACAACGACTTCCTGCCAACGATAAACGCGCAAAGCTACCTCGGCATCCCGTTGTGGAGCTCGTCACACGACGTCATCGGCCACATGGTCATCGTCGACGACAAGCCGATGTCCGAAGATCCACTCTGGGTCTCGGTGCTCCAGACGTTTGCGGCACGGGCCGGTGCCGAGCTCGAGCGCGAACAGGCAACCGAGCGATTGCAGGCAGCCCTGTCCGAGGTTGAGCGTCTGAAAAACCGCCTACATGCGGAAAACGTCTACCTGCAAGAGGAGATTCGAGGCGAGCACAACTTCGAGGAAATCGTCGGCAACAGCCAGGCGCTCCATGCACTTTTTAGCCGAGTGGAGCGCGTGGCGGCGACCGATGCGACGGTCCTCATTCAAGGCGAGACTGGATCCGGCAAAGAGCTGGTGGCTCGTGCCCTGCACAATGGCGGGCCCCGCAGACAGCGGCCGCTCGTCAAAGTGAACTGTGGCGCCGTTGCGCCGAGTCTGCTCGAAAGCGAATTGTTTGGCCACGTCAAGGGCGCCTTCACGGGCGCAATCGATCGGCGCGTCGGCCGTTTCGAGCTCGCGGATCGCGGCACGCTCTTTCTCGACGAAATCGGCGAGCTGCCGCTTGACACACAGGTCAAGCTGCTGCGCGTCCTGCAGGAGCAGGAATTCGAGCCGGTCGGCAGCAGCAAGACCGTGCACGTCGACGTGCGCATCATCGCCGCCACCAATCGCGACCTGGCGAACGAAATGCGCGACGGCCGCTTTCGCTCCGACCTGTTCTTCCGTTTGAATGTCGTGCCGCTGACGGTCCCTCCCCTTCGAGAGCGTAGAGACGATATTCCGCTGCTGGTCGCATATTTCCTGTCACGCTTCACGAAAAAGTTCGGGAGACCGATTGACGCCGTCGCGCGCGAGACCATGGATCGCCTGATCAAGTACCCCTGGCCGGGGAACATTCGTGAGCTACAAAATGTGATCGAACGGGCCGTTGTACTCTCGTCGGGGTCAGTGCTGAGGCTCGGATCCGATTTCCTGCCGTTTCCGGGCGGACCGAATGCGCATGCCCCCGTTCCGTTCGAAGCCGCTGAAACCTCGCCGACAGAGCTGGTCTCTCTTGAGGAAGCGGAGCGGCGCCATATTGAAGCAGTCCTCACGCATACGGGCGGAGTCGTTGGAGGGCCGGAGGGCGCCGCGAGAATCCTCGAACTGCCCGCCAACACCCTGCGGAGCCGAATGAAGAAACTCGGCATCGACCGCTCGAGACACGAGATTTCGTAGCCGCCTCCCGCGGCGGCACGACATTTCGGACGTTCTGCCGTCAGGCTCGGCGCGGATGCCTTGCAACCTATTGAGCCGAGCCCTCCCTCTGTTCGTCGCATCCAGATTGCCCCAAGTGCCCGCGGCACATCTGTTGCCTGACACGTATGAGCGCACATTGATTCGACGCTGATACGAAGTGCTTCGAAGGTCAGCTCGATGCTTTCGACGACGAGCTGCTTAGCAGCCGACGCACGCGATCGGATCCCGAGGCGCGGCTGACCGCGCGTTGACGTACGCCACATACACACTGCCAACCGCGATCGCAGTCTTGGAATAAATGCGTCGTCGATGGCGTCTCAGATGACGAGGTCGAACACTTGGAGTTCGAGTCGGTAATGAGGAGGTCAGTAATGAGTCGTTGGATCGGAGCACTGTTCATTGCGGCAACCGTGGTTGTTGCCGCAAGTCCAGTGTACGCGCAGGAAGCTTCGCCAGGCCCTGGCCTGGTACAGGTAACGATCATCCCCGGCGGTGCAACATTTGTCACGGAAGGGCAGAGTGCACAGGGACCGAGCTTTGGAAACTACCAACTGGGTGGCGCGGTCGCCTTCAATTTCAATCGATATGTCGGCATCGAAGGCGAGGTGAATGAAGCCCTCGGTCTGTCGCAGGATCTGCAATTGGGCGGTCTCACCTCCAATCTGAAATCACCCAATCTGCTCAACTACAGCGGCAACCTCGTGGCGTACGCGCGGCACTATGGCGGTGTCGTGCCGTACGCAACGGTCGGTATCGGAAGTTTGATCGCGTTCAAACGGACCGAGGTTGGGATTGATGACACCGAAACGTTTCTCACTGGAAACGTCGGTGGTGGCCTCAACTGGTACGCCGGCCGATGGGGCCTTCGTGGCGACTATCGATTCATCGCCATTGGCTCGCAGAACGACGCACCCGCCTTTTTTGGGCAGCAGACACGATACGCGCATCGCGTCTACGGCGGGGTGCTCCTCAACATCGCTCGTTGATCGAGTCGACATCTTGATTGGCGTCGGCCCCGTTATCCGGGAGCAATTCATACGGGCCGACGCCCGCAGTGACGAAAGCAGACCATGAACACCACTCGCGCTCTCTCTTGGACGGTCACGGGCCTGATGGCTTCCTTCATGCTCATGGCCTCGGTCCCTGATGTTCTCCACGCGCCCCAGGCGGTTGCGATATTTGATCACCTCGGATATCCGAGCTATTTGCTTCGATTCCTGGGCACGGCCAAGTGTCTGGGAGTCGTGGCGATCCTTGCACCCGGTTTTCCGCGACTCAAAGAGTGGGCGTTTGCGGGACTGATCTTCGACCTGCTCGGGGCTCTGTACTCACATACATCCGTGGGCGATCCGCCTACTGTGTGGGTCTTCCCCGTCATCGGCCTCATATTGGTCACCGCGACGTATCTCACGCATCACAGGCACGAGACGACCGCCTCAGTTGCGTGGCGTACCGTCACGGTTCGCACACCGGAACTGGACTATTCCGTCAGGCGCGACATATCCGCGCGTTCGCGCCGCAACGTGTGAATCGAGAAGTCAATGCTGATCAAGCGCCCATCGGATATTCCAAGCTCAGAGATCACCGAGAAGAACGTCTACCTCCATCGTCGGGAGTTCCTGCGGACCATCGCCGGCACGGCGCTGGCGACCACCGCAGGAACTCTCATCCCGGAACCACTGCTGCGCGCGCAGCAGCCTGCCCCGCACAGCCGCAAGTTAACCACGCGGCCTAGCCGGCTCAGCACAACCGAACCACCGAATTCGTGGGACCACATCACGACGTTCAACAACTTCTACGAATTCGGAACGGAGGTGCATGAGCCGGCCATCCATGCGCGCGACTTCAAACCGGAGCCGTGGTCCGTCACCATCGAAGGCGAGTGCGCGAGGACGGGCAGGCTCAATCTCGAGGACATCCTGAGAGGCGAAACCCTGGAAGACCGTATCTATCGGCATCGCTGCGTCGAAGCCTGGTCAATGGTCATTCCGTGGGTCGGCTTCCCGCTCTCCCGCTTGATTGAGAAATGCGAGCCGACATCGAAGGCGAAGTTCGTGATGATGACGACGCTCTACGATCCGTCGCGAATGCCGGGGCAGAGGGTGCCTGTAGTGACGTGGCCGTATGTCGAAGGCCTACGGATGGACGAAGCCATGCACCCACTCACAATTCTTGCCGTGGGGCTCTACGGTGAAGTTCTTCCGAACCAGAACGGCGCGCCTCTTCGTCTGGTCGTGCCGTGGAAGTACGGCTTCAAGAGCGTGAAGTCCATCGTGAAGGTCGCGTTCGTCGAAAGGGAGCCAATCAATACCTGGAAGCGTGCTGCCTCAAACGAGTACGGCTTCTACGCGAACGTGAACCCGGCCGTCGATCACCCGCGCTGGAGCCAAGCGACGGAGCGCCGACTTCCATCGCTCTTCAAGAACAGGAAAACGCTGCCGTTCAATGGGTATGGCGACCAAGTCGCCGGTATGTATGCCGGCATGGACCCGAAGAGGCTCTATTAGCCAAGGCTGCGGAACGGCTCGACAGTGACTGCAAACCAAATCGTCCGGTGGGTTATCAAGCCAACGGTGTTCGTGACTTCACTTGTTCCCTTTGCGGTGCTTCTGAACCGCCTGGTACGTGGGAATCTGGGGGCGGATCCTCTGGGCGAGATCACCAGCACGACGGGCATATGGACCCTCCGTTTCGTAAGCGTCACATTGGCGATCACGCCGGTGCGGCGTCTGACAGGCTGGAACGCTGTCATTCGGTTCCGTCGGATGGTCGGCTTGTTCGCCTTCTTCTACGGCTCAATGCATCTCGCCGTTTTCGTCGTTGCAGACCGCCTCGCGGCTCTCGGGTTTCCGGATCCATTCACGTGGCGGACCATGCATGACCTTGCCGCGTCGATCGGCGACGAGGTGTTCAACCGGCCCTACATCACCCTCGGATTCACATCGTGGTTGCTCATGGCGACGTTGGCCGTGACGTCACCGGCCCGCATGATTCGCCGGCTTGGCGGAAAGCGTTGGCAGGCGGTCCACCGGACAGTGTATGTGGCCGCGATCGCAGGCGTCGTTCACTACTGGTGGTCCGTCAAGGCCGACGTGCGAGCTCCGCGGGCGTATGCGGCCGTGGTCACGGTACTACTCGCGTTTCGTCTGGTGGTCTGGATGATGCCTCGCGTGCGGCCGTCGCGAGCGCCTGTGTCGCCTGCCTCAACGACGTTGCCAGTGCAAAGTCTGCGGCGATGTTCGTCGCGTTGAGGCTGCTGGCCCCGCGGGCCCTCTGAATAAAGCAATGCCGACATCTGAAGGCGCGAGCAGGGCAGCTGCCGCGAGAAGCGAAGTGTTTGATGACGACCTCCGCAGGCTGCCAGAAATCGCGAGCGTGGTCGGCATCGTCAAGCCACGGTTGCAGCAGCAGCGGTGTGTTCGCTCGGAATATTCGTCATGGGTTGCGCGTTAGTCAGAGTGAACGCGCGAGACCGACGAATCGCCGGTCGCGCGCAGTGGGACGAAGGAGAAGAGGATGTCAGGAAAATCGGCAGTTCTGATCACGACTGCTCTCGTTGTGGCCGCAAGCACCGCGCAAGCGGCGAACCACGATCGCTCGGTCATTGTTACAAGCTCAAATACAGTCAACAACCAACTGCTCGTCTACGACACAGCAGGCGCGCTGATCGAATCGGTACCGACACTGGGACAAGGCGGCGTGGATGCGAATGCGGGCGGGATTGCAGCCGACCACGGACTGGTAGCGGTTGTCAACTACGGCTCCCAGACCGTATCCGTCTTTGCCCGCGGTCAGAGCGGCTTCGAGCTGCGCCAGCTAGTGGTTGTGGCATCGCAGCCGGTGAGCGCCGCGTTTGGGAAAGATCATCTGTATGTGCTCGGGACAACCACAGTCGAATCGCATCGACTCGGCGTCGATGGGATTGATACCACCGCAGATGGAATCGTGCCGCTGCTCGCGGCGGATGGCTCGGCAGCACAAGTGGGAGTTGCCGGAAGTCAATTGATCGTTACGGAGAAGAGCGGAACGATTGAAGTGGTCAAGCTGGAGAGCGGAGCGGCTTTCGGGTCGGCGGTGTCGGTGGCGCTTCCGGCTGACAGCCGCGATACCCCGTTTGGCCTCGTGACTCGCGGCAGCAACGCGTACGTCACGATCGCCCATTCGGACCTGGTTGGGCTCGTCAAGAACGGGCAGCTGATAGCTCTCGCCGCAACGGGTTCTCCAGGCGGAGACGGCCAGCACTCGCCCTGCTGGATTGCCGTTGTTGGTCCGTATCTTTATTCATCCAATTCGCCCAGCCACAGCATTTCTCGCCTGGTGGCCGGCGGAAACAGCATCGTTCTCGATCTTCCCGTCGCCGCGCAGACCAACGGTGCACCGATCGACATCGCTGCGGTCAGCGGTCTACTCGCCGTCGTCGAATCGAATGCTGGTGGCACCGCGCATCTGACGCAGTTTCGAATCGACGAGGACGGCGATCTCGCACAGACAACCAGTACAGCCATAGCGAGTCCGGCCAACGGCGTGGCGATCATCTCTGACAACTAGTTCTAACCGTCAGCGGAGCTGGCCCGAACGACAGTCACATCGTGAGCGCCGGCTTCTCCAATTCAAATCTGCTTCGCACTCGACTCAGGAGAAATTCGGTGAACCGAATCGTCTTTTCGACAGTATTCGTCGCGGCTCTGGCCGCGACGATCGCCGCGCAATCCGGCGGAACGATGAAGAACGACAACCACGCGGGCACGACCGCGAACATGGCCAAGATGGCGGCTGACGCGACCTACACCGGCTGTCTTCAACCCGGCAGCACACCTGGGACGTTCGTCCTCAGCGGTGCTCATCAAATGATGAAGAACTCGATGCCGGACGGTACGAAAGTCGGCGACCGAATGACGCACGACACAATGGCGATGGCAACGCTGCCTCTCACGGCGAAGTTAATCGACCTGAGCAAACACGTCGGCCGCAAAGTGTCAGTGACCGGTTCATCGGCGTCCAGTGGCAAGGACGCGATGGGTAAAGACGAATCAACGCTGACGGTCAAGACCCTCAAGGTCGTGGCAGCCTCCTGTTCGTAAACATATTGAGCCGTGCGCGTGTTGGCTCCACAAGTCACTTGAATTCGAGCGCACGCCGCGGCGATTCCTTCTGCAAGCCTTGAGTGCCCGTTGGGGCGGAAAGCGTTAGTAACGATGGTTACCGTCGGTCTGTTGGTTCGGTTGACGGCGAAGGCAGGAAAAGAGGCAGAACTTTCGGACCTCCTGCAACAGGCGCTGTCGCTGGTCGAAAACGAGCCTGCCACCACTGCGTGGTTCGCCGTCAGATTCACGCAGGCGAGCTTCGGCATTTTCGATGTCTTTCCCGACGACGCGGGAAGGCGGGCACACCTGGTCGGGCGCGTCGCTTCCGCGCTTCGGTCGCGAGCGGCGGATCTGCTCTCCGAATCGCCCGTCATCGAAGAAATCGATGTCGTCGCATCAAAACTTCCGGTCGGCTGATGGGTCCCGTATGAATGCCGATGCTCGGGATATTGCGGCGAATCGGGTAGCAAGCCCATGGTGGACAGTCGTAGTTCGAGTGATGGTTGGCTACGGCTTCATGGCCCATGGATTCGCGAAGCTCTCAAAGGGTCCAAGCGCGTTCACAGCTGTTCTGCACGCGTTGGGGGTACCAATGCCTCACGTGATGGCGTGGACAACGATAGTCGTCGAGGTACTCGGTGGCTTCGCCGTGTTGATTGGCGCCTTCGTTTCATTGGTCAGCGTACCAATGGTGACGGTTCTGCTGGTCGCCATCTTCACGGTACACCTGCCGTACGGGTTCAGCTCAATCAAACTCGTTGCTGTCACGAACGATGGTCCTCAATTCGGACCGCCAGGTTATGAAACAGCCCTTCTCTATATTGCTTGTCTCGTGGCTCTGAACCTGGGTGGCTCCGGACCGCTATCGGTCGACGGTCTCGTCGCGCAGCGTTCGCGTGTCGACATTGGCAACCAGCCGACGCCGCCGAAAGGCGGTGCGTGATGAACGCCACGACGACGCCGTGTCTGATGTTTCGAAAGCACATCGCAGGTCCGGTTCTCGTAGCGGCGGTTGCGATCATGTTCATGGCCGCGCACACGTCTGCGGTTCCCGGCACCGCGACTCGACCGCGATTCAAAGCCGTCGCGTTTGACTATTTCGTGCTGTTCGATCCGGATTCCGTGGTCTCCGAGGTCGAGCAGATCGTTCCTGGAAAGGGGCGCCAACTGAGGGACGTCTGGCAGAATCGCCCTCTGCTCTTCTTCGAGCCACGCCAGGTGCAATGGACGGAGTAATGGTGTCTTCGCGGCTTGAAAAAGGGGACCGGTTCCCCGAGATCGCAATCAACGTCGTTGGTGGTCGAACGATCACGCTACCGCGCGATCTCGTCGGAGCCTACGCGGTTGTCCTGTTCTATCGCGGGTCATGGTGCCCCTACTGCAACGCGCAACTGGCGGCGTTTTCACGCGCGCGCGAGCTGTTTGCTGCCTATGGCATCGCGATCGTCGCGTTGTCGGTTGACGACGAGGCGACAACCAAGGCGCTCATCGAAAGACTGCATCTCAACTTCCTTGTTGGATTCGGTGCGAATGCGGAGAACATTCGAGCGGCGACAGGCGCCTACGTCGCCGAAGGTTCGGCCTATCTACAGTCGACCGGCTTCGTGCTCGACCGCTGCGGGAGGATTCTCACGGCGGTGTATTCAAGCGGAGCGATCGGTCGGCTCGTTCCCGACGATGTCGCGGGGTTCGTGAAATACGTCGAGGCGCGTTCGTTGTGGGTCGTAGGCCCTGGACGTCAATGGGCAGCCAGATAAAGGAACGTGCATGACAGTGATCTCGAAAGGCTTTGCGACTACGGGTATTGGGCCAATAGGAAGCTTCTCGCTGTGTTGACCGAGCTCGGCGAGCCACGGTCGAGGCCTACGTACACAATCACGGAAGCGCGGCCCACCGACCTACCACTGCTGGCAGCAGTGGAACGTGATGCCGCGAGGCTTCTCATCGGCCACGCTCCGGAGACAGTTCTTGCTGAAACAACGAGCCTTGAAGATCTAGAAAACGCCCGGCGGCACGGTCATTTGTGGGTTGCACTCGCAGATGATCTTCCTGTGGGGTTCGCGCACGCGCTGTTGCTCGAGCCGGGCGCAATTCATCTGGAGGAGGTTGATGTCGATCCCGAACACGGACGTCGCGGTCTGGGCAGAAGGCTGGTCGAAGCCGTCTGCGCATCGGCCCTCGCTGCTGGGTACCCCTGTGTCACCCTCACGACGTTTCGTGATGTGCCGTGGAATATGCCGTTCTACGTGCAGCTTGGATTCGAGGTGATCCTGCCTAATGAAGTCAGCCCCGCCCTACAAGCTGTACTCCAGGATGAAACCCGTCGAGGTCTCGATCCTGCCCGTCGAGTCGCAATGCGGAGATGCGCGGATTCGCAATAGTACGGGTCATGGAGTGCCAGCACGCGGAGTCTATCGCGCCGACTTCGAGCAGCCGCCAGCGGCAGCGGCAGCACAGCTCAGCGTCTGATCCGAAATGACGATTACTGCGATTTGGCGTTATCCCGTGAAGTCCATGGCGGGGGAGCGTGTTCGATCCACGCAACTGACGAACACAGGCCTCCTCGGCGATCGTGTCGTGCAGGTCTACGATCGGCGCGGGCGGATGATCACCGCTCGAACGTTCCCCCGCCTGCTTCAACTTCACGCCACTCTCGGCATCGACGGAGAACCGCTGGTCGATGGACTGCCGTGGCGTTCGCGTGAGGTGGAGCAGCGCGTCGAGGCGGCGGTCGGGCCGGGAGCGCGCCTGCAGCGATTCGACGGTGCTGAGCGTTTCGATATCTTGCCGCTGCTTGTTTGCACCGATGGCGCGGTGTCGACGTTCGGCCACGACGTCAGGCGCCTGCGTCCGAATCTGATCATCGGGGGCGTCGGAGGTCTCGCCGAGCGACAGTGGCCGGGTGCGATTCTGCGGCTGCCCGACGCGGAGATCGCTCTTGCCGACCTTCGACGCCGCTGCGTGATGACGACGTACGATCCGGACACGACAGCGCAGGATCCTGACGTTCTGCGTGAGATCGTTCGGCGGTTCGGCGGGGAACTGTGTCTGAACGCGGCCGTCGTTCGCGCCGGTCTCGTCGAAGTCGGTAACCGCGCCGACTTGATTGCACGGTAGGCAAATCGCGGTCACATCCTCCGAAGCGCTGCAACAAACTCGCTCAGCTCGGTCTCATTCAGGTCGGAGACCGCCCAGTGCGACATCCTGTCACGCACCCAATGGCGCACGTGGAATCCGCGAAGGGTCCATGCGCCGATGTTCTGCCTGTCAGACAACGTAGGCCAGATGAACACGTTGATCGTGTGTTGCTGTCGCTGATAGACGAGCGCGGCAACGGGTCGCCCCGATACGTAGTCGAGGCGGCCGCCGACGAGCGGAAAGCCGGCTGACGCGAGGTCCACGACGGGCGGCGAGAAATCGAGCTTGCCCAGAAACCACGGTTTCACCATGTGCTGATCGGTGGAACGGACGTCGAACAGGTGCCCGGCCATCAGCGAACGCACGTGCCCGTCGACCACGTCGCCGGCCGTTCGGTCGTCGCCCGTCGCTGACGGCCGTACGAGCGAAATCACTCCTCCGACGGAGACAACAAACACCGCGGCGGCCGCCCATGCAAACAGATGCCGCGCGACACGCGCGCGCCGCACGTGTGTCGACAGATGCACGTGCAGGCGGTCCGGCGCTTCGTAATAGGGCATGGACCTGACGAGCCGGCCGACCGCTTCCCGATCGGCCACGCGCTGGCGACACGAGAGGCACGTGCGCAGATGCTCCCGAATGGCCGCCGCCGAATCGGCAGCGATCTCGCGGTCGAGGTACGAATCGAGATGTTGTTCCAGCTCGAGGCAGATCATCGCGCTCGCTCCATCGCCGCCGGAGAGGATTTGAGCACCCTCGACAGGCGGTCGCGCGCCCGCGCGAGGCGCGACATAACCGTGCCGATCGGTACTTGCACGACAGCGGCAATCTCTTTGTAAGACATTCCCTCGATCTCGCGAAGCACGAGCACCTCACGAAATTCGACGGGTAGCTGTTCCAGCGCGTCCCTTACCCGCGCAACGGTGTGCTGCTGCAGCAGCCGCGCCTCGGGATTCGGTGCGCTGTCGGCCGGATCGTCGGTCATGTCCAACGGTAGTGGATTGATGGCGCCTCGACGCGTTACGCGGCTGTACCACGTATTGCGGACGATCGCGAACAACCACGACCGTGCATCGTCGTCACGGAGCGACGAGAAGAAGCGCATCGCCCGAACACAGGCGTCCTGCACGACATCCTCCGCGTCTTCGTCCTTTCGCGTAAGCCACCGCGCGTAGTTGAAAGCGGCGTTGAGATGCGGAAGGACGGTTTCTTCGAACACGCGCGAAGGCATTGCTTCTCGTCAAGACCCGCGAAGCCGCTCCCTTATTCCCAACGCCTGCGGACGGCAGCCGTGCAGGCGGTGCGGAATAGATCCGGACCGCCGACAGTCTCTGGAAGCGAGATGGCACTGGTTGGTCGCTTTCATCCGTTGATCGTTCACTTTCCGATCGCGCTCGTCATGGTCGCCATGTGGGCGGAGGGCGTTGCGCTTGCCACGCACGATACTCGTTGGCGCGCCGTGGCCGTCATCAACGTACGCGCGGGAGCACTGTTCGCGTTCGCAGGGGCGATTGCCGGCTGGCGACTCGCATCGACGTTAGGCATCGACTCGAGCCCGCTGGTGCAGTGGCATCGAGGGTTGGGAGTGGCTGCTACCGTTCTGACCGCGGCAGCGGCGGTCGCGACATTCAGGACAAGGGTCGGGTCGCTGCGCGACCTGTGGATTTACCGCATCGCCTTGGCCAGTGCGGCGATCGCTGTCGCCGCGACAGGGCATGTCGGAGGACTGCTGGTATGGGGGGCCGATTTCCTGCGCCCCTGATGGAGGAATACGTGAAACACAGCGACGATGAAAAACAATTCGATCGACGGCACTTCTTAAAATGCATGGCGTGGGTTGGCACCGGCGCCATCTGGACCATGTCGAGCGGGGTGCTGAAAGGCTCGCCGCTCGGCCAGTTGGATCACGGCGCGATGAAGACGCACGCGTCGAATAACGGCCTTCGGTTCGTTCAGATCAGTGACAGTCACATTGGCTTCGACAAGCCCGCGAACACCGACGTCACAGCCACGCTGCGCGAGGCAGTGGCAAAGATCAAGGCGGAATCTGAACAACCGACTTTCATTCTCCACACCGGCGATCTGACACACCTCTCGAAGCCGGCGGAGTTCGACACGCTGCAGCAGATAATG
>Ga0068859_100000499_pt1 | contig 38710 bp, 40 predicted proteins | sample KBSSwiS22_FD_66585 | JGI IMG/M metagenome (GOLD analysis project Ga0068859, IMG submission 66585) | Switchgrass rhizosphere microbial communities from Kellogg Biological Station, Michigan, USA - KBS Switchgrass S2-2 | ecosystem: Host-associated > Plants > Roots > Rhizosphere > Soil ... | reverse complement strand
GCCGGGGGCCAAGGCCATGCGCGCCAACTCGGTCGCCGACCAGCAGGCGCGCGTGAACGGCTTCGCGCTCGATCTGTCGAACGGCGGTCCCGACGAGGACGATGCCGATTTCAGCGTGGCCGCGGCATGAGCGGCGAGATTCCGGTCGTCACTTTCGGCCTCGGCGCCGAAATATTCGCGGTGCCGGTGACGCTGGTGCGTGAGATCCTCGACTGGCGCGAGACCTTCCGCGTGCCCGGAGGCCCCGCCTGGCTGCTCGGCCTCACCGACCTGCGCGGGCAGGGCGTGACCACGATCGACTTCCGGCTGCGCCTCGGCCTGTCGCCGGTCGAGTCCACGCCGCACACGCGTATCCTGGTGGTCGACGTGCCCGTTGCCGATCGCACGCTCACGCTCGGGCTGGTGGTCGATCGCGTACTCGAAGTGTGCAGCTTCGAGGCGGCCGCGCTCGAGCCCGCGCCCGACATCGGCATCGCCTGGCCTTCGGACTATATCGCCGGCGTGATCCGCCGCCCCGAAGGCTTCGTCGTGCTCGTCGAAATGGCGAAGATCTTCTCCGCCGCCGAAGGCGCCGCGCTCGCGGCGCCGCTCGCCGCGTGAACGCGGCAGGATCCCGGACTTGACCGCCGCCGCGCTTGCCGCAGCCCAGTCGCCCGGCACCGACGCGATGAGCCGCCGCAACTTCGCGCGGCTCGCAACGCATATTTACCAAGCCTCGGGCATCAAGATGCCGGAGAGCAAGAAAACGATGCTCGAAGGCCGGCTGCGCCGCCGTCTGCGCGCCACTGGGATCGCCACGCTCGACGGCTATTGCGATTTCCTGTTCTCCGGCAGCAACCTCGCCGCCGAAGGCATGCACCTGCTCAACGCCGTCACCACCAACAAGACCGACTTCTTCCGCGAGCCTGCGCATTTCGATTTTCTCGCGCGTAGGGCGATTCCCGAATTCCGTCGCAACGGCGTGCGCAACATCCGCGCGTGGAGTGCCGCCTGCTCGACCGGCCCCGAGCCCTATAGCATCGCGATGGTGCTCGAAGCCGCCGCCGACGCGCACGGCGATTTCAATTATGGCATCCTCGCCACCGATCTCGACACCGAAGTGCTCACCGCCGCGCGCGCGGGCATCTACGCCGAAGAACTGGCCGAGCCCGTCCCGACCGCGCTAGCGCGCCGCTACGTCATGACTGCGCGCGATTCGCGCCGCGGCCAAGTGCGTATGGCTCCTAGGCTGCGCAGCGCAATCGGTTTCGCCCAGCTCAATCTGATGGCGGACCATTATCCCGTCGGCGATCCCTTCCATCTGGTCTTCTGCCGCAACGTGCTGATCTATTTCGACAAGCCGACTCAGCGGAAGGTGGTGACCCAGCTCGTCGAATGTCTCGAACCCGGTGGCTATCTGTTCCTGGGCCATAGCGAATCGATCACCGGGCTCGAGCTTCCGCTGACGCAGGTCGCCAACACCGTGTTCCGGAAAGGCTGATGCTCGCGTCCCGCTTCGCCGCACGGAAAATCCGCGTGCTCGTGATCGACGATTCGGCGAGCGTCCGGCAGACGATGACGGCGATTCTCGAACAGGATCCCGAGATCGAAGTGATGGGCGCCGCCTCGGATCCCTATGTCGCTGCGCGGCGCATCCAGCAGGAAGTGCCCGACGTCATCACGCTCGACGTCGAAATGCCGCGGATGGATGGCATCACCTTCCTGCGCAAGCTGATGGCGCAATGCCCGCTGCCGGTGGTGATGTGCTCGTCGCTCACCGAAAACGGGTCGGAAACCTTGCTCCAGGCGATGGAGGCCGGCGCGGTCGATGTGATTCTCAAGCCGCGCATCGGCGTCGCCGATCATCTGGCCGAGCAGCATCTGATGATCCGCGACGTGGTCAAGGCGGCCGCCAAGGCGCGGCTGGGCGGGCGCGCGGCGGGGCGCGCGGACAAGTCGCTCGCATCCGAGAAGAAGCTCACCGCCGACGCGGTACTGCCGCCGCCCAGCGGGCGCGCGATGAGCCGCACCACCGAGATGGTGGTGTGCCTCGGTGCCTCGACCGGCGGCACCGAGGCGCTGCGCGAAGTGCTCGAGGCGCTGCCGGCCAATGCGCCCGGTATCGTCGTCGTCCAGCATATGCCCGAGCATTTCACGCGCGCCTTCGCTAATCGGCTGAACAGCTTGTGCGAAGTCGCCGTCAAGGAAGCCGCCGACGGCGATCCGGTGTTGCGCGGCCATGTGCTGATCGCGCCCGGCGGCCGACACACGATGCTCGAACGCCAGGGCGCGCGCTATCATGTCTCAGTGCGCGACGGGCCCTTGGTCTCGCGCCACCGCCCCTCGGTCGACGTGCTGTTCCGCTCGGCGGCGCGCGCCGCCGGTTCGAACGCGGTCGGCGTGATCATGACCGGCATGGGCGACGATGGCGCGCGCGGGCTGCTCGAAATGAAGCAGGCCGGCGCGCGCACCTTCGCGCAGGACGAAGCCAGCTCGGTCGTGTTCGGCATGCCCAAGGAAGCGATCGCGCGCGGTGCCGCCGAACGCGTAATCCCGCTCGACGCCGTCGCCGCTGAGTTGCTCAAGGCCAGCACGCGATGATGCAAATGCCCATTCGCACCGAAGGCAGCGTCGATCTTACCGCGCTCCGGCACCAGCTCGAGCAGCTAGCGGGGGAGATCGATACGCGGTTCGTTCACGCCGGCACGATTCTGGCGGTTTCGGTGGAGACGATCGGCCGCGTAATCGCGACGCTCGACACGCTCGTCGGCGCGCTCGACGCGCGCAGCGCCGGTGCCGCCGCGCAGACGCTCACCGACAGCGCGCGCACGCTCGATGCGCTACCGGCGATGCAGGCCGAGCGCCTCGCCGACATCGCGCTCATCCGCCATCAGACCGCCGCGATGCAGGCGCACGCGGCGCAGATCCGCGAAGCGATGCGCGTGCTGAGCGTCAATGGCACCAACTTGCGCGTCCTTGCCACTGGCGCGCCCGCGCTCGCCGACCTGATCGACCCGCTGTTCGGCTGCTTCGATGAAGGCGAGGCCCAGCTCGATGCATTCGCTGCCGCGCTCTGCGAGCTCGCTGCGCATGTCGCGAGCCTCCAGCGCGTCGCGCGTCTTTTCGGCGCCGAATGCGCCAAGGTCGTACCCGCGGTGCCGCGCCAGCTCACCGACAGCGCGCACGCACTCCGCGCGCACCAGGCCGCGATCGGTGCCAGCGCCGTCAGCATCGGCGGAATCGCCCGCGGCGTGCGCGATCGCACCAGTGTCCTGCTCTGCGCGCTCCAGATCGGCGACATCACGCGCCAGCGCATTGAGCATGTCGTCGCCGCGCTGCGGCTGCTCGGTGGCGATTCCGCCACCGCCCGCGAACGCGCGCTACCGCGCGTCCACGAAGACAGTGCCGCCTGCGCGCACCTGCTGCAGCTGCTCGCCGCGCAGCTCGCCGATACCGCGAGCGAATATGAGGACCGGGCCGCCGTGCTGCTCGCGGGCCTGACCGATCTGTCCCCCGCCGCCGCGGAGTTGCACAGGCTGATGCACGTCTGCGGCGCCGAACGCGGCGAGCGCGATTTCTTCCATTCGCTCGAACGCGGCATCGTCGAGGTCGATCAGCTCACCGAGCAGCTGCGCGTCGCGAACGAACGCTCGCGCGCGCTCGCCGGTGCGCTCGGTGCAGCGTTCCTGCGGCTGGTGGCGCGCGCCGAAACGCTCGACGTCGCACATGCGGGGCTTCAGCGCATCGCGGCGGCGATGCACGTGCGCGCCGCCGATCTCGGCGTGCATGGCGCCGCCGCGGTGCAGGTTGCCGACGAGATGCTTGCGGGGGTCGCGCGTCTCGATGCCGCACGCGCCGGTATCGCCGCGGCAATCGACACGCTATCCAATGCGGACCTCGGCGTACGTCATCGCGGCCGGTTCGAGGCACAGATCGCTGCCGGCCAGGGCCTCGCGCGATCGCTCGTGAGCATTCGCCTCGCGTGTCGCCGCACCGAACAGGGACTGGGGGAGACGGTGGTCGACGCGCGCGACTTGATCGACGCGCTCGACGATGTCGGTCCGCGGCTCCAGCAGGAGCTCCAGCTCGGTGCGATGATCCGCGCCGTCGCGGACACGATGCGCGCGTTCGGCGGCGGCAACCCGGACGCGCCGGAAAGCGCCGACGCGCTCCTCCGGGCCCTGCTTCCCCAGGTCGCCGGCTGCTACAGCATGACTCGCGAGCGCGACATCCACCGCGCGCATTTGCTGCCCGGAATGAATGCGATCCAGGCCGCCGAATCCGTGGAGGACGGCGATGGCCTTTTCTGATCGCGCCGTCCGGCGAGGTTCGGCGCACCGAACTCCAAACGACAACCTTCACGCCGTTGCTCCGGCATCCACGCTTCGACGAGGACCGGCCGACGACAACGGGTCGAAATCACCTCAACTCGCCACTGCTACAGGACCACGGCATGTACCAGTCCCACATCGCTGAAGCCGCGCTCGATCGCGCGCCATCGCTCGCGCGCGCGCACGCCACGCTCGTCCCGCTCACCGCAGGACTCGACGTTCGCTTCGTCGCTGCGGGCAACGCGCTCGCTCGCGCCTATGCCATCGTCGAGGCGCTCATCGCTGCGCTCGGCCGCGTCACCAACGCGCTCGATCGCGAAGCGGCCGATGCCGCCGTCGCCAACCTGCGCGCCACCGCCGATCGCCTCGAGCGCCTGCCCGAGATCCAGGCCGCGCGCGCCCACGGCATCGGCGAGATCCGCGACGCCGGTGCGGCGCTGCGCAAGGAAGTCGCGCAGATCACGCGCACGCTGCAGTTCCTGCGCGTGTGCGGGCTCAACATCCATGTCGTCTCCGCGGGTTCGCGCGAGTTCGCCGGCTTCGCCGATCAGGTCGTCGAGCGGCTCCAGGTCGGCGAAAGCGAGATCAATCGCATCGCCGCCGAGATCGACGCGCTGCTCCGCGGCATCGGCGATACCGGCGAGGTCGACCGACAGCTCGCCGACGAATGCGCTCGAGTGATTCCACACGTGCCGCGCCAGCTCGCCGAGGACGCGCAGGCGCTCCAGCGCCACCAGGCGGAAGTCGGTGCGCGCGCTCAACGCGTCGCCCGGATCGCGAGCGACGTGCGTGCCAGGATGGCGACCGCGATCGGCGCGCTGCAGATCGGCGACATCACGCGTCAGCGGCTCGAGCACATTGCCGAGGGCCTGCGCCTCGTCCAGGAGCGTGTCCCCGACGAGCCCGCCGCCATTGCCGCCTCGCCTCTCGCGGGCCATGCAGTCGCGTTGCTCGCCGCCCAGGCCGCCGACACGCTCGAAATCTTTCGCCAAGAGGCGCGGCTGCTCGCCGAAAGCCTCGGCGAGATCGGCCCCGGCGCCGCCACGTTGCTCAACCTCAAGGAGGAAGCGGGGCAGGACGGCGACGAAGCCAGCTTCTTCCACAAGCTCGCTGCCAGCGTCGCCGAAGTCGACGCAGTCACGCAGCGCCTCCGCGAAGCCGACGCGCGGTCGCACAAGCTCAGCGCCGCGACTTCGGCCACTGCGGAGTCGCTCGGCCAGCGGCTGCGTATCGTCCACAAGGTCACCAGCGACGTGCACCAGATGGCATGGAACACCGATCTGCGCAGCTTCCGCATGGGCCAGGCCGGCAGCGGGCTTGCAGTGATCGCGTCCGAAACGCGGAAGTTCTCGGATCAGCTCGCCACGGTGTCTGCCGCGATCGGCTCCAACTTCGCGCGACTGACCACGGCCGCTGCCGCGATCCGTGAAACCGATGGCGGCGGAGGAGCCGAGGGTGCCGATGCCGGCGAAACGCTCGCGGACAGCCTCGCCTGCATTTCCGGCGCGGGCAAGCGCATGCGCGAGGGACTGGCCGGGTTGGGCGGCGAGGCGGCCCGGATCGTCGAAATCGTGCGCGAGACGACCGCGAGCGTCGATTGCGAGAGCGAAGTTGGCGCGGCGCTGGAAGATGCGGTGGCGGATCTGACGGCGCTGGGTCAGCCCGCGCCGGCGCTCGAAGACGAGGTCGCGGCCGAGCTCGCGGTGCTCCTCGACCGTATCGCGGCCACTTATACGATGGCGCGCGAGCGCGAAGTGCACCGCCGGCTCGTCTCGGCTGCCGCCGACTCCTGCGTGCCCGCCGAGCCTGTGCTCGACGACGCGGACGACGACGGCCTGTTCTGAACTCGGCAACGCAGCTCTTTGGGGGGCGCAGTCGCCCCGCGCGTTCAGCTGAGCCCGTCGCGTTCGAAGGCGGGAAGACAATCCGGCGGAATGGGACGGGACCATATCTCGACGCACTCGGTAAAGGGCAACACCATCACGGTGACCCCACGTTCGTCCGTGACTTCGATCGCGCCGCGAAGATCGAGCACGCCGCAGCTGACGTCGTCACACATCAGCGACCGTGCGCTCTCGAGGGCGCGCCGGCGCACGGCCGTCAGGCTGTACAATTCGCAGCCGGTGTCGTCGAACGTGAAGCCGTGACGATCTTTCACGTGCAAGAAATATCGCGCCATGCTCGCAGGCTAGCAGTCTTCGGCCATCCTGCTCGCTCCGTAAGATTCCCCAGTACGTCCCTTTGTGGGGCGTGGGGATGGCGCTTAGGGCCGAATGGCCGCGCGCAGAGTGGCCGCAAACGAACGGGAGGTGCGGCTATGCGGCCGAGCCCTCCAGACTTGAGCGTGGCGCTGCATTCGCCGCGGCCATAGGCTGCGCCGGCGCGCCCGGACGCCGCGCAAAGGTGCGCAAATTCAGGTTGAACAGCTTCCGTCTGGCAAACCGGCTCACCAGGAATGAATGGAAGTACCAGTTCAACATCGCGGCAGGCATGGCGGCGTACAGCAGCCGCTCGGCGAGGGACCAGCTGACGCCGGTGCGGTCTTCACGCCGGTCCGACGTGATGCAGAAATGCCCGGTGTCATAGACAAGGCGACCAAAGCGCGCGATTCGGTGCACGATTTCGTGATCTTCGAGGACGAAGTTCCAAATCGCGGCGTCGTAGCCGCCGGCGGCCCGAAAGGCGTTGGTCCGAAAGGATTGCGCATAGGCGCCGCTATGACATTTGGCGGGCAATAATCTCGACCGCAGTTTGGTCGCACGAAGCACGCGCCGGCGCGCCGCGGAACCAAGCGCGCAGCTCAATCCAATGGCCATGACTGCCGTCGCGTCGGGGTTGTCGCGAAACAGTCTGATGCAGTTGCCGACATAGTCGGGCGGGTACCATGTGTCGGCATCGAGCGTGGCGAGATAGGGCGTCTCGATCCGCGCCAGGCCGGCAGCCAGCGCGTGGATCTTGCCGAGCTTGCTCTCGTGAAGGAAGCGGATGTCGACGTCGGACAACGCTGCGCACTTGTTCGCGGCGCGTGCCTGGCTGTCGTCGGTCGACGCGTTGTCGACGAGGATGAGCGAGAATCGCCGATCCTTCTGGCGGGCGAGGCTTTCGAGCGTCCGCTCGATATAGCCCGCCTCATTATAAAAAGGCAGCACCAGTGTGATGAGCGGCTGCGGCGCGAGCCAATCGGCGGCGGTGCGGGCGGCGGCTCCGATCACGGCGTTGGCATGTCCGGCGGCGGGCGAGTGGCGCGCTGCTTCCGGATCGTGGCGGGTGCGCCGTCGCAAGTCCGCGCCCATCACGATCCGCTCCGGGAAGCTTTCGCTCGATCCCTCGATGAATGGTTTCACGCCGATTGACGCTCCATTGCCCAGGCCGGGTTCCCGATGAGAAGTGTGCAACCGCCATGCGACGGAGGCCCGCCTCGGTAGACCTCGTCTGCCGCCGCGCGAACGGCGGCATCGGACCGGATTGGGCCCATGGCCATTGGCGAAGCGATGCCGAGCAGGCGCGAACATGCGTCGAGGACGGCCGAAATGTGATCCACGCGGGCCGATAGCGCCCTGCAACCTGAACAGGATCGAAACAAGAAGACTCCTTGCACGGCTCGTCGTCGCGTAGCCCGCCCAGGCGAAAGGTCCAAGACCAACGCCTCGCTACGCCTGTGCCGCGCCGGCCTTGAACACCGCCAGCTGTGCCGCGAACGCCCGCTGAAACGCCGGTCGTGCCTCGCCGCGCGCGACATAGGCGGCCAGATTCGGATGCTCCCCGACCAGCCCCGAACTGCTCAGCCGCCGCAGCACGTCGATCACCATCAGGTCACCGGCATTGAATTCGCCGTCGAGCCAGTCGGCATCGCCGAGTCGCGCGGACAGCGGCTGCAGGCGATCGCGGATGCGGTCCTCGACCAGCGGCAGCCGCTCGGCACGCCAGCTCTTGTCGCCCTCGACGAGCTTGGCGATCGTCAGGTCGATGATCGGCGGCTCGATGGTGCTCAGCGCAGCGAACATCCAGCCGATCGCGCGCGCCCGCGCATTGGCGTCTTCGGGCAACAGCCCCGGATGCGTCTGCGCGATATGCAGCACGATCGCCCCGGTCTCGAACAGTGCGAGATCGCCGTCCTCATAGGTTGGGATCTGCCCGAACGGATGCAGCGCGCGGTGCGCCGGCTGCTTCATCTCTGCGAACGAGACCAGTCGCACGTCATAGGGCTGGCCGACTTCCTCGAGCGCCCAGCGCACCCGCGTATCGCGCGCAAGGCCGCGCCCGCGATCGGGCGACGTTGCGAAGGCAGTGATGGTGGGGTTCATCTCTCGGCTCCTGTTCCAATAGTACCGATGTCGCTCGACACCCCAATCGTCGCCCCGGCCGAAATGGCGGGGTCTTGTGGGAGACAATTGAAGGGCTTGAGGCTCTCTGGATTCCGGTTGGGGAGGCACGGAAGCCGGAACCAGTCCGGCATGACCATACTGCCTTAGCCTCCGAAATTTACAACCGCAACGCCGCCGAAATCTCTGCTGCCGCCTGCAGCGCTGGTCCGACACCGGAGTGCATTCGAGATCCGTCGATCATCGATCACTGGCCGGCGCGACATGCGCCCGGAGGGCGCATTTCCAAACAGACTCTCAGCCGGCCAGTTCGCCGACTGCGCGCAGGTCCGCGACGAAGCGATCATATTCCTGCGCGGCGACGCGCTTGTCGGGCATCCGGAGCAGGAAGCTCGGATGGACGGTGACCCAGGCGGTGCCGCCGCCGTCGAGCGCCAGCGGCTTGCCTCGCTCGCGGCTGATCGTCACTGCGCGCCCGAGCAAAGCGCGCGCCGCGGTGGCGCCGAGCGCCACGGTCACCCTGGGCGCGAGCAGCAGCTGCTCCTGTTCGAGCCACCAGCGGCATGCCTGAATCTCGCCCGCGTCCGGCTTCGAGTGGATCCGACGCTTGCCGCGCCGCTCGAACTTGAAGTGCTTGACGGCGTTGGTGACGTAGACGCGCGACCGGTCGACACCGGCATCGCCGAGCGCGCGGTCGAACATCTGGCCGGCAGGCCCGACGAACGGCGTGCCGGCAAGGTCCTCCTGATCGCCCGGCTGCTCGCCGACGAATATGATTCGCGCGTCGAGCGGGCCCTCGCCGAACACTGTCTGCGTGGCAGGCTTGTACAAGTCACAGCGAGTGCAATGCTTCGCCTCGTCCCGCAACGCCTCCCATGCGGCCAGAGCATTGTCGCCGGGGCTGGTACGAGTGGTCTCGATCATCGCCGTCTCCCGCGCGTCTGCGAACAGATCGCCTACCAACGCGGTTTCGGGCAGGTTTTTCCAATGGGTCCGCGGCGCGTCAACCGAACAGCCAGTGCCCCAGCAGCCGTCCGAAGGGAAAGGTGAAGAAGCCGGCGACGAGCAGCCCGCCAGTCACCACGCCGCGCACTCCGATGCGATGCGCGGCGACGCGGTGGTTGCGCGCCGACCACCATAGCAGCGGCACCTGCACCAGCGTGAATGCCGAAAGCAGATGAATGTAGCTCAGACCGCCGTGGTTGATGCCGCGCACCGCGAACGACAGCGCGGCGGTCGCGACCAGCGCGATCACCCAGATCCGGCCGAGCAGACGATGCCGCACGTCGCCACGCCGTCGTAGCAGCATCACCGGCGTCAGCGCGACCGCGACCAGCACGGTCGAGAGATGGGCCCACACCGTCCAGGGGATCTTGCCCCATTCGTCAAAGCCGCGGCCAAGCGCGAGCAGGATCGCCGCGAGCAATAGCAGCGCCGCATAGGCAAGGAATCGTTCATAGCCGTCGGGCGTGACGGGTTTGGGCTTCGCGTTGGTCCGCTCGACGACACTAGCCATGGGGCTCCCCCTTTTCGTCCTCGCCCATCTAGGCGGTCGGGGGGCGAGCGATCAAGGCAGCGGCAGGTCGGTCATTTCCTGCCGGCGCGCGCGATATTCCTTCTTCGCCAGCGTCGCTTCGCGCACGGCGCAGCCGGTCATCCCGCCGGGGCCGACCGTCGAGCAACTGCCGGTTCCGGTCGCGCCAACGGCCATCGCTTCCTGCTGGCGCACCGCCCAGCTTTCGCGTGCAGGCGCGATCTCGGTGGACTGGCGCAGCTCGGACGGAATGCGGAAGCGATCGGCTTCGGGCCGGCGCGTGCACACCACGATTTCGTTGCCGTCGCGGTCGGTCGGGCATTTGTCGTTGCCATAGAGGACGAGCACCCCGGCCTTGTTCTGCGCGGGCGCGGCGCTGGGCGCCAGTGCGGCGGCGGCAAGTCCGGCGAGGATCAACAGGCGTTTCATCGTCGCTCTCCTTCGAGCTGTGAATGCTTGGGCAGTGCGATTCGTTTCGACTTATATGCGTTTGGACAGGCCGATCGCGATGCGACAGCCGAGCCGGATCGCGCCCGTCAGCAAAGGATAGGCAGGGGCCTGTTCGGCGCCCGCCGCCAGCGCCGAGTCGCGATGCTCGACTTCCTCGGCGCGGAATTCGGCGACCGCATCGGCGAGCTCGGGATCGCCGTCGCCGAGCCGTTCGATCTGGTCCTGATAATGCAGGTCGATCTCGGTCTCGATTGCGACGGTACATGCCATCGCCGCCTCGGGCCCGATCGCCGCGGTCGCCGCGCCGAGCGCGAAGCCGGCGACGTTCCACAAGGGCTGCAACGCAGTCGGGCGCACGCCGCGCCGCACCGCCATCGCGTCGAAGAAGCGCTGGTGCCGCGCCTCCTGGTTGGCCATGCCGGCGATCGCGCGCGCGGCCTCGGTGCGGTCGCCCATCACAGCGAGCTGCCCGGCATAAATGCGCGTCGCCCCATATTCGCCAGCCTGGTCGACGCGAACCATCGTCGCGCTGGTTTCGCGCCGGTCGCCGGGCCGCCAGCGCTTCATATGCGCGACCTGCGCGCGACGAGCGCGAACACCGCCGCCGCGCCGCCGAGCGACACGATCGCATTGAACCCGGCGAGCGAAATGCCCGCGAACGTCCATTGCGGCACGTCGCATCGGATGATCGGTGCCTTCATGATCGCTGCGAGCACGTCGGCGGGCGACCCGCCGAGCTTGGCGGTCGACGTGCAGGGCGTGATGCCGGGCCACCAATGATATTCGACTCCCGCGTGGAACACGCCGATCGCTCCGCTGACGGCGATCAGTGCGCCGGCGAGCAACACCAGCAGGTTCCGTGTGACTCCCGGCTTAACGAGGAAGGCCAGCGCGGCGACGCCCAGCGCGGCGAAATGCGGGTAGCGCTGCCACCAGCACATCTCGCACGGATAGAGATGCCCGATGAGCTGGAAGCCATAGGCGCCGCCGAGCAGCGCGAGCGGCACGAGCAACGCGATCCACTGCGCGCGACGGGCTGTCGACATGGCCGGGCTCAGCGCTTGGCCCTGGGCTTCGGCCCCTTGGGTTCGAGCTTCGGCGCGGGTTTCGCCGGTACTGCCGTCGCAGCCATCTGCGTCGCGGGCGAGAGGCGGCCGATAGTCTGCAGCGCATAATAGAGCTGGAAGTCGTCGACGCCCTTCTTCTTGAGCTCGTCGGCGGTCATCGCGAACCGCGGATCGACCTTGGTGTCTTCCTCGAGCACGCTGTTGTCGACCTTGGCCTCGTTGATCAGATGGCGGCGCAGATCGGCTTCGCGGAACACCGGACGCGACTTGTAATCGACGTCGGACAGCTGCGGCACGGCGATGTCGGGCTCGATTCCGCCTTCTTGCACCGAGCGCCCCGATGGCGTGAAATAGCGCGCGGTGGTGAGGCGCAGTGCGGTATTCGGGCTCATCTGGATCAGCGTCTGCACCGATCCCTTGCCGAAGCTACGCTCGCCCATCACCAGCGCGCGGTGGTGGTCCTGCAGCGCGCCGGCGACGATCTCGGAGGCCGAGGCGGTGCCCGGATCGGTAAGCACGATCACCGGCAGCCCGTGCGCGAGGTCGCCGGGCACTTCGGATTCGGCATAATAGCGCTCGATGTCGGTCTTCTCGCGGCCGCGCTGCGAGACGATCTCGCCATGTTCGAGGAAGGTGTCCGAAACTTCGATCGCCTGGCTCAGCAGCCCGCCGCCGTTATCGCGCAAGTCGACGATATAGCCGAGCGGGCGATGGCCGAGCGCCTTGTCGATCGCGACGATCGCGGCGCGGGTGTCGGCGCCGGTCGAAGCCGAGAAGGTATTGATGTTGAGGATGCCGATGCCGTTCTTGATTTCCCATTTGACGGGTTTCTGCACGATGATCTCGCGCATCATCGAGACCTGGATCGGCTTGTCCTGCCCGGGGCGGACGATGGTGAGCCCGACCTTGGTGCCCGGCTTGCCGCGCATTTGCTCGATGGCCTCGTCGAGCGACGAGCCGAAGATCAGCTTGCCGTCGATGTGGGTGATGAAGTCGCCCGATTTGATCCCGGCGCGATAGGCCGGCGTGTCCTCGGTCGGCGACACGACCTTGACCGCGCCGTCCTCCATCGTGACGGTGAGGCCCAGCCCGCCGTAATTGCCTTCGGTCTGGATCTTGAGATTTTCATAGTCGAGCGCGTCGACGAACGAGCTGTGCGGATCGAGCGCGGCGAGCATCCCCTGGATCGCGCCCTTGACCAGCACCTTGTCGTCGACCTTGTCGACATAATCGGCCTTCACGCGGTTGTAGACGTCCATGAAGGTGTCGAGCTCGCGATAGCTGTCGGTGTCGACCGCGGCCATCGCACCGGTCGTAACGGGCACGAGCGCCAGCGCGCCGACGGCGGCGGTGACTTGGAGCAGGGAACGCAGCATGGCACGAGCTTTCCAAAACAGGCGAGGCTTGTCCGCTTAGATAGCGGCAGTTTCGGGGCGAGGCAAAGTAAGGGTCCATACTCACTGCGGTAGCCGGCGGGCGGCTGAACCTTCGGCGTGCGCCTAATCGAGCATCGCGGTCAGATCGATCGGTTCGCCCTTGCGTCGCAACTCGACGATCACCTGTACCGAATCACCGCGCATCGCTGTCCCGATCGCGGCGCCTTGCTCGACGGCGTCGCCCTTGTGCACGGCGACATCATTCAGTCCGGCAATCAACGACGTCCACCCATGGCCATGGTCGAGGATCACGACGCGGCCGTAATCGCGGAACCGCGCGGCGAACAGAACCCTGCCCGGTGCGGGCGCGACCACCGGCGCGGCGCCGGCGACGGCGAGCGTCAGTCCGCGCGAACGCACGCCGGTCTCGGAGATTTCGCCAAGCCCCGACACCAGCCTTCCCGTGACCGGCAGCCGGTACGGCGGCGGCGCGTTCGCCGGCCCGGGCAAGCGGGGGGCACCGGCAGGGGCCGGGCGCGGCAAGGGGCCGCTCAGGTTCGCCAGTGCCTGCTCGGTATCGGTGGCGCTCTCGCTCGTCTCCATCTGGTCGACGATGTCGCGCGCATGTTCGCCTAGCGCCATCGCGCGATCCGATTCGAACAGCGCAGTGCGCCCGAGGTCGTGCGAGCGCAGCCGATGCTCGGCCTCCAGCTTGACCAGCGCCAGCCGCTCGCTCTCGAGCCGCGCGCGGCTCTCGCGCAGCGACCGGACCGCCGTCACGCCCTCCACGCGCAGCCGACGCGAACGATCGAGCGCGCCGCGCACGTCGGCGGTGCGCGTCTGGATCACCGGCAGCGTCGCGCCGAGCACCGCGCGGACATGGACGAGATCCGAGACCGAACCGGGCTGCGCGAGCGCGAGCACTGCCGGGCGCCGTGCCATGGCTTGCAGCGCCGCGACGAGGTTGACGATCGCGCCCTGTTTCCGGGCCAGCGCAATGCGCTGCGCGGCGAGCTGCGCGTCGATCAAACCGATTCGTGCCTGCGCCGTCTTGATGCCGGCCTGGGCGGCGGCGATGCGTGCCGAAGCGGCGGCCTCCTGCGCGCGCGCCTGCGCGGCGCGGTCGCGTTCGCGCGCCGCCGCCGCCTGCAGCGCGGCGGCGCGACGATCGGCGGCTGCGGCCGCCGCACGCGCGCCGTCGAGCCGCGCGCGCTGGTCGGCGATGCTCTGGGCGGGGAGCATCGCGGCGGTGCCGAGCGCCAGCGCGGCGAGGAGGTACGAAGCGCGCCTCATCCTTCGCGGTGGTAGGGGTGGTTCGCGAGTATGCTCGTCGCGCGCCACAGCTGTTCGGCGAGCATCGCGCGCGCGAGCAGATGCGGCCAGGTCGCGCGGCCGAACGAGAGCAGCAGATCGGCTTGCGCGCGCTCGGTCGCGTCGAAGCCATCGGCCGCGCCAATCAGGAAACGCGCCTCGCGCACGCCGTCGTCGCGCCACTGGCCGAGGCGTTCGGCAAGGATGCGCGAAGGCAGGTTCTCGCCGGTCTCGTCGAGCATCACCAGCTTGCTATGGCTCTCGCGCGCCGGTGCGTTGCCGCCCTTGTCCGACAACTCCGTCATGCGCACGGGCCACGCCACGCGCTTCAGATAGCGTTCGACGAGCTCCGCCTCGGGCCCGCGTCCGATGCGCCCGCGCGCCACGACATGCAGCAGCACGCGGGAATTCCGATCAGGCGTTGCCGACTGGCGTGGTGTCGCCAAACGCCCACATGCGCTCGAGATTGTAGAAGCTGCGCACTTCGGGGCGGAACAGGTGCACGATCACGTCGCCGGCATCGATCAGCACCCAATCGGCGTTGGGCAGCCCTTCGATGCGTGGCGTGCGATGGAATTCCGCCTTGATCTTCTCGGCCAGCTTGTTCGCCATCGACGCGACTTGCCGGGTCGAGCGCCCGCTCGCGACGACCATATAGTCGGCGATGCTGCTCTTGCCCGCGAGCGGGATCGAAACGGTCTCGACCGCCTGGTCGTCGTCGAGCGACGACAGCACGAGATGATGCAGCGCCTCGACTCCCTGCGGGTCGGACGCTCGCAACGCATTAGTGGATATGGCCAAGGGAACTCCTAGCTGACAGACTCTGTGCCGGAATATGGGGGCGGCGGTCCTTGCCGCAAACTGCGGGTCTGCAGCAGCGAAAGGAGTTGCCGGTGCCAGGCAGGGTCGGCGGCGCGAAGGCGGGTCGCCGAAGTCGGATCGGGGCGGAAGCGCAACAGCACCAGGGCCGGCAAACTCCACTTCGTCCACTTCTTTGCCTGGCCTGCGGGCCGCACAGCGCGCCGCAGCCAACCCATCGCGGGACTTGCGTGGGCTCGCGCATCATAGCCCGGACGCGCGATTACCGCAATCGGAACCTGTCGCGCGATCCGGCGCCAGCCCTGCCAGCGATGGAATTGCGCAAGATTGTCGGCGCCCATCAGCCAGATGAAACGATGCTTGGGATAGAGTCGCGGCAACTTGGTAAGCGTGTCGAGCGTGTAGCGCGTCTTGAGCTTGGTCTCGATCGCCGAGACTCTGATCGGCGCGTGCCGCGCAACCCGGCGCGCCGATGCCATGCGCATGGCGAACGGCGCCATCTCCTGGCTGTCCTTGAGCGGATTGCCCGGCGAGACCAGCCACCACACTTCGTCGAGCCCCAGCGCGCGTAGTGCCTTGAGCGAAATCGCGCGATGTCCGCGATGCGCCGGGTTGAACGACCCGCCGAGGAGACCGATGCGTTTCACGCGAGACCAGTCGAATCTTGTGTGCCCTGCAGGACGCGCAGGATGCGGATGTGATCGCCCATTATACGATAGAAGAGGATATATTTGGTACCAGCCACTCGCCATTTGCGCCGATCGCCGCGGACCGAAACCGGGCCTGCTGCAGGCACCGCTGCCAGGAAACGCGCGGCCGCGAGGATGCGATCCTGGATGTCGATGCCAGCCTCAGTGTCATGTAGCGCGTGATAGCGCAGCATGCGCTCGATGTCGGCCCGCGCAAGCGGCGCCCAGCGGATAGCGAGCACTAGCCGATGCGGCCCGCCCGGAAATCGGCGACCCAGGCCTCCATCTGCTCCTGCGTATAATATTCGCCGCGATCGATCTGCCGCTCGGCTTCATCGAGCGAATCGAGCAACTCCGTTTCGGTTGCGACGAATTGCTCGACGGCGCGTGCGACCAGCCAGCCGCGCGACCTATCGAGCCGCTCCGCCAGGCGATCCAGCCGGACGGCGGTTTCCTCCGCCACTCTCCCGGTAATGACGGCCGTCTTGCTCATGTATCGATTGTATACATGGGAATCGTTGCGATCAAGGTCGCGCCTGGCCGGTCCCGCGCACCACCCATTTGTACGTCGTGAGTCCCTCGAGCGCGACCGGGCCGCGCGCGTGGAGGCGGCCGGTCGAGATGCCGATCTCCGCACCCAGTCCGAATTCCCCGCCATCGGCGAATTGGGTCGACGCGTTCCACATCACGATCGCGCTGTCGACGGTGTTGAGGAAGCGCTCGGCAGCGGTGGCGTCCTCGGTGATGATCGCGTCGGTGTGATGCGATCCGTGGCGCGCGATATGCTCCATCGCCGCGTCGAGCCCATCGACCAGCTTCACCGACAGGATCGCGTCGAGATATTCGGTGTCCCAATCCTCGGGTGCCGCGGGCCGGACGCGGGCGTCGAGCGCCTGGACGCCGGCATCGCCGCGCAGCTCGCAGCCGGCATCGGCCAGCGCTGCCAGGATCGGCTTCGGATCGGCGAACCCCGTGTCGATCAGCAACGTCTCGGTCGCGCCGCAGATGCCGGTGCGCCGCATCTTGGCATTGAGTGCGAGCGACTGCGCCATCTCGGGATCGGCGGCGCTATGGACATAGGTGTGGCACAGCCCGTCCAGATGCGCGAGCACCGGCACGCGCGCTTCTTGCTGGACCCGGGCGACCAGGCTCTTGCCGCCGCGCGGGACGATCATGTCGATCGCGCCTTCGGCCTTGAGCATTGCGCCGACCGCGGCGCGATCGGTGGTCGGGACCAATTGGACGGCATCGGCGGGCATCCCGCCGGCCGCGAGCCCCTTGGCAAGCGCGGCATGAATCGCGCGATTGGAATGGATCGCCTCGGAGCCGCCGCGCAGGATCGCGGCGTTTCCGGACATGGCGCAGAGCACGCCGGCGTCGGCCGTGACGTTGGGGCGGCTCTCGTAGATGATGCCGATCACGCCGATCGGGATGCGCACCCGCCGCAGCACCAGTCCGTTGGGCCGACGCACTTCGTTGATCGTGTCTCCCACCGGATCGTCGAGCGCGGCGACGGCCTCGATCCCCGCCGCCATCGCTTCGACGCGCCCGGTGTCGAGGCGCAACCGGTCGAGCAGCGCCGGAGTGAGGCCATGGGCCTCGCCGGCCGCCATGTCACGGGCATTGGCGGCAAGGATCGCATCCGCGGCGGCACGAATTTCAGCAGCGCCGGCGCGTAGCGCGGCACGCTTGGTGTCGCTCGGCATTGCGGCCAGCGTGGCCGAAGCGGCGCGCGCGCGCGCGGCCATGGCGGTGATCAGACTCGTGGCGTCGTTTCCGTGCATGGCGGCCGCCTATCACGAACCGGCGGCGCGCCAAAGCCTATCGCCGAGCCAGTGCCGAGCTGATACATGCCCGTGCCATGGGGCAGATCGATGCGGCGGGGGATGTCGTCACCGGGGCGCTGCTCGGCCGTGCGGTCGAGCCGGGCGCGGGCGAACTACATGGTCACGGGGCGCTGTGCCTCAATTGCGGCACGGCGCTCGTCGGGGACTTCTGCCATCGCTGTGGCCAACCCGGTCACCTCCACCGCACGCTGCATTCGATCCTGCACGACCTGCTGCACGGCGTGTTTCACTTCGAAGGCAAGATCTGGCGCACGTTGCCGATGCTCGCGCTCCACCCCGGTGCGCTGACTCGGCGCTATATCGAAGGCGAGCGCGCGCGGTTCGTCTCGCCGCTCGCGCTGTTCCTGTTCTCGGTATTCCTGCTGTTCGCCGCGTTCAGCTGGTCGGAAGGGCATGGCGGTGGAACCGCCAAGCCAGCCGTGACCGCCGATCCGCAACAGGCCGCGGTACAGCTGGCGCGAGTCGAACAGCAGCTCGCCGACGTCGAGCACAAGCTGGAAGCGGCCGATCAGGTGGGCGAAGCCAAACAGGCGCTCAAGATCCAGCGCACGGCCCTCCGCGCCGAACGGCGCGCGCTCAGAGAGGCCAGCGCGGGCAATCTGCGCGAGGGCGGCACGTTGGAGGAGATCGCCTCGGGGATACGCGAAAAGCTACTCGAGAAGGACAAGAACTCGGGGATCGCCAAGAAACTCGAGAATCCCGAGCTCCTCCTCTACAAGATCAAGTCGAGCATCTACAAATTCTCCTGGGCGCTGATCCCGATCTCGGTGCCGTTCGTGTGGCTGATGCTCGCGTGGAAACGCTATCAGATCTATGACCACACGATCTTCGTGATCTATTCGATCAGCGCGATGAGCCTGCTGATCGTGCTGGCTACGCTCCTCGGCATGACCAGCGTCACCAGCTGGGCGGTGCCATGGCTGCTGGTGCTCGGCCCGCCGTTGCACATGTTCCGGCAGCTGAGGGGCGCCTACCGGCTGCGCTGGTTCTCGGCGCTATGGCGCACGATGTTCCTGCTGTTCAGCGCATCGATCGCGCTCAGCATCTTCCTCAGTGCGCTGGTCGCGCTCGGCCTGTTCGAGTAGCGCGAGAGCCTGTTCTGAAATGCGCCCTCCGGGCACCGCTTCGAAAAACGCTCTTTCGCGCTTTTCCAGACAACTTTTCAGGCAAGCGCGATGTCGGGCGCGTCCTCGGCCTTCATGCCGATGACGTTGTAGCCGGCGTCGACGTGATGGACTTCGCCGGTCACGCCGCTCGCCAGATCCGAGAGCAGGTAGAGTCCCGCGCCGCCGACGTCCTCGATCGTCACGTTCCGCCGCAGCGGCGAATTGAGCTCGTTCCACTTCATGATGTAGCGGAAGTCGCCGATCCCCGACGCCGCGAGCGTGCGGATCGGTCCGGCCGAGATCGCGTTGACGCGGATCGCCTCGGGCCCCAGATCCATCGCGAGATATTTGACGCTGGTCTCGAGCGCCGATTTCGCGACGCCCATCACATTATAGTGCGGCACGACCTTTTCGGCGCCGTAATAGCTCAGCGTCAGCAGGCTGCCGCCGTTCGGCATCAGCGCGCGCGCGCGCTTGGCGACGGCGGTGAAGCTGTACACGCTGATGTTCATCGTCATCAGGAAGTTTTCGAGACTGGTGTCGTAATAATGCCCGCGCAGCTCGTTCTTGTCGGAGAAGCCGATCGCGTGGACGACGAAGTCGATCGTCGGCCAGTCCTTCGCCAGCGTGTCGAAAGTGACGTCGAGCGCAGCCATGTCGGAGACGTCGCAGTCGATCAGCCGGTCGGAGCCGAGTTGTTCCGCAAGCGGCCGTACGCGCTTCGCCAGCGACTCCCCCTGGTAGCTGAACGCCAGTTCTGCACCCTGTTCGGCGAGCTTCTGTGCGATCCCCCAAGCGAGCGAACGATCATTGGCGAGCCCCATGATCAGCCCGCGTTTGCCCTTCATCAAATCCTTCACGGTCCCTCCGGCGCTTCCCCCTGGGCGGGTGTCTGTAGAACGTTGCGGGGCTGTTCCGCCAGTGCCGCGTTGAGTTCGGCACCAATTACGACGCCGAGGCCGACCAGGAAGAAGAAGATCAGCGCGACCATCACACCGGCCAGGCTGCCATAGGTCAGGTCGTAATCGGCAAAGCTGTCGAGCACGAGCGGCAGCAGTTGGGTCGTTCCCATCCACCAGAACGCTGTAAACGCGGCACCTGGCCATTTGGGGCATTTCGACTTGCGGTAGCGCGCCGGAGTCAGCGAATAGAACAGCATGTAGAGCGCGACGAACAGCGCGACGGCCGGCGCGATCTTGGTGAGCGAGACCAGCCGCGCCGCATTGGAGGCGAACGGCAGCACGCGCGTGATGAACGCCTCGACTGCCGTAAGCGCGACCTGAAAGCTGAACGCAGCCATCGTCAGGATTACCGACGCGATGATCAGCCCGATCGCGCCGAGTCGATAGCGCCAGAACGGCGTGCTCGACTGGATGCCATATGCCTGGCGCAGGATCGAGCGGATCGTCTCGATGAAGCCGGCGGTGGTCCACAGCCCGACGATCGCACCGAGCCACAGCAGCGAGCCGACGCGCGCCGCAAGCACGTCGACGATCGGCTGGCGCAACACTTCGCCGACGCTAGGCGGCACCGTACGCAGGAACGCCGCCAGCGCATGGAGGCCGTCACCTGTGCGTCCGAACAGGCGCGCGATCGCAGCGGCGACGATGAAGAACGGAAACAGCGTAACCAGCGACAGATAGGCAAGATTGCCGGCGTGCGTGAAACCGTCGGTATAAGTGCCGATTGCTACCCGCTTGAGCACCTCCCAGATCCGCAGCCGCAGCCCTAGTTCGCCGAGCTGCCGATGCCGCCGTTCGTCGATGCGCCGTGCTTCGGGCGATTCGGGCGAGATGTCAGCCACGTGCCGGGTTCCGGCGCATGGTTGCTAGACGCCCAGCCGTCCGCGCGGGTTCCGGTTGTCGCGCCATCCGACGACGAATTCGCCGAGCGCGGGGTCGTCGGCGGGCAAGTCGATCATCAATGTGACGAGCTGGTCGCCGCGGCCGCCGTCCTTGCGGTGAAAGCCGCGGCCCTTCAGCCGCAGCACCTTGCCCGAGGTCGCGCCCTTGGGGACGGTCAGCATCACTGCGCCTTCGGGCGTCGGCACGCGCACCTGCGCGCCCTGCACCGCTTCGGGCAGCGTGACCGGCAGGTCGAGCCGGACATCGTCGCCGTCGCGCGTGAAAAAGCGATGCGGCTGGACTTCGATCGTGACGATTGCGTCGCCGGGGCCGCCCGGCCCTTCCTGCCCCTTGCCCGCAAGGCGCATCTGGGTTCCGCTCTCCAGCCCTGCCGGGAGCTTCAGGTCGATGGTCTTGCCGTCGGAGAGCGTGATCCGCTGCGGTGCGAGCCGCGCCGCATCCTCGAACGAAACCGCGAGGCGATAGGCGACGTTCGCGCCCTTGGGCGGCGGGGCACGCCTTCCGAATCCGCCGAATCCGCCGCTGAACCCGCCGCCACCGCCGGGGGCCGCCCGGCCGCCGCCGAACAATCCCTCGAAGATGTCGCCCAGATCCGCGGCCTCGCCGCCGAAATCGAACTGCGCGCCGTTGGGCCGGTAGCCGCCGCCGGCGCTTGCGCCACCGCCATAGCCGAACGGAGCAGTGGGATTGCCGTCGCCGTCGATCTCGCCGCGGTCGAATCGCGCGCGCTTGTCCTTGTCGGTAAGCAGGTCATAGGCCGACGTGACCTGCGAGAATTTCTCCGCGGCCTTGGGATTGTCCTTGTTGCGGTCCGGGTGCAGCTCCTTCGCGAGCTTGCGATAGGCCTTTTTGATATCGGCCTCGCTGGCGCTGCGCTGCACGCCCAAGGTTACGTACGGATCAGCCATCTCTTCCCTAGCTTGTTTCTGCGCGGAACATCGGCGTGCCGACGCATGAGTGCAAGACCTGGTGTCTTATTCGATTACGCCGCTTTCTCGCCGAGCGGTTCGACGTCGACCGAGACTTCCATCTCCTGCGCGCCCGACGCGAGCACGATGCCGTCGATCGGGGCTATGTCGGCATAGTCGCGCCCGATCGCGACAACGACATGGTCGTTCGCCATCCAGATGCCGTTGGTCGGATCGACGCCGACCCAACCGCGATCGGGCCCGCACCACAGCAGCACCCAGGCGTGCGTCGCGTCGGCGCCGACCAGCCGCGGCTTGCCCGGCGGCGGCAGCGTGCGCAGATAGCCCGAGACATAGGCCGCGGGCAGCCCGGCGGCGCGCAGCCCTGAAATCATGATCTGGGTCAGGTCCTGGCAAACGCCGCCGCGCTTCTCGAACGCTTCGTGTGGCGGAGAATCGACCAGCGTCGCTGTCGGGTCGAATTTGAATTCGCGCTTGATGCGAAGCGCGAGCGCGATGCCCGCCTCGAGCACGCCCCGGTCCGGATCGAGTTCCTGCGCGCAATAGTCGGCGATGTCGCTATCGATCGGAATGCGCGGCGACGCGAACAGATAGGCGGCGGGCCCAACCGATGAGACATCGTTGCTCGCGCGTGCCAGCGCGGCGACTTCGGCCAGGCTGGGATCGCCCGGGTCGGGCTTCGGGATCGGCCGATCGACCGTCAGGCGTGCGGCGCTGGTGATCGTCAGACTCCGCACCGGCTTCGCGATCACCAGGCGTACCACGTTGGCAAGCCCGGCCTCGGCGCGCGCGGGATAGGTCAGCCCGCCGGGCTCGACCGAGAGCGCATAATGTTCGAGCACCTGCCCCGCCCAGGCGATCGGCTTGAGCCGCAGATTGTTGCGCGCGAAATCGACGGGCTGGCCATAGTCGAAGCGCGTGACGTGGCGGATCGCGTAGCGCATTTCAGGCCAAAGTCAGGCCCACGGCGCGCAGCGGCTCGGGGCCCTGGAGGAAATAGCGACGCGCGATCGCGTCGGAGAGCTGCTCGAGCCGTTCGTCGATCTCGCTGAGGAACTTCTCGTCGAGCGTCGCGGCACGCTTGGTCGCGACCAGCGCGCGCAGTTCGATCGCCTGTGCCTGCTGCGCCTCGGCGAGCCCGTCGTCGGACAGCACCGGCAGCCGCGCGAGATGGTCGTGGATCGCATCGACCTGGAAAGCGAGTCCGCGCGGATTCCCCGGATCGAGCACCACCAGGTCGAGCACCGGAGCGCGCGCGATTCCGGTCGGATAGCGCTGGCGGTAGCTGATCTGGCTGTCGGCGAGATCGAGCAGCGCCGATAGATCGTCGCTCGTCGCTTCGGGGCTGCAGAAGGCGCGCGCGATCTGCACCGTGGCGATCGCGCGCTCGACTCGGCGGCCCAGATCGTGGAAGCGCCAGGCGTCGGTCCGCGACATATGCTCGGAAGACAGCCCGGCAAGCGCCGAAAAGCGGCGCTGGAGCGATCCGGCGCGGTCGAGCAGCTGGCCCCGCTCGGGGAACGGCGCGTCGAGCAGCCGCACCACGTCGGCCGAGAGCCGTTCGCGCGATCCCTCGCCGATCAGCCGCGCCTGCTCGCTGATCGTGCGGATGCCGTAGAAGCCGTCGCTGCCTTCGAGCGCGACGCGCGCGATGTGCGTCAGCTCGGCGCGCTTGAGCGAAGTCGGTTTGGGCGCAGCGCCGGCGGCGACGAGCAGCTCGACCAGCCGGCGGACCGTATCCTCGGACAGCGCGGCGCCGGTGTCGGCGCTGATCGAATGGCCGAGCAGCACGCGGATCACGCCGAGCTGCGCTTCGCCGCGTTCGAGATAGCGGCCGAGCCAGAACAGATTGTCGGCGACGCGGCTCGGCAGCGTGCCGGGATTGCGGCGGAGCGCGATCACATCGCCCGAGGGAAGCAGCGTCACCGGATCGACCGGCGAATCCGACAGCACGATCACATCGGCGGAAGTGACGCCTTCGCCCATTGCCGCCGCGCGCACATCGGCATCGCCGCCGATCCGCGCGAAGCCACCCGGCAGCACCGTCCAGTTGCCATCGGGGCCCCGCGCGGCGAACACGCGCAGCGTGAACGGTCGCGGCGCGAGCGCGTCGTCGGCGACCACCGGCATGGTCGAGAGCCGCACGATCTCCTGGCCGACATAATCCTGCGGGCGCCGCTCGAGATCGGCGAGCAGCGCGGCGCGTTCGGCGCCCTGGATCTCCGCGCCCAGCCGCGGCACACCGTCGGGCAGCGCGCGCGCGGGCTCGCCGAACGCGGGCGAGATCAGCATCGAATCGAGCTCGTCGACCACTTGCGCGCATTCGGCTTCCTGCCCGCACCACCAGGTCGCGATGTTCGACAGCTTGAGGCTCGCGCCCGTCAGCCGCGTCGCGAGCGCCGGCAGAAACGCCGAGAACGCCGGCGATTCGAGCACGCCCGCGCCGGGCATGTTGGCGATTGCGACGCTGCCGCTCGCGATCGTGTCGATCAGCCCGGGCACGCCGATCTCCGAATGCGAATCGAGCGCGAGCGGATCGAGCAGCCGCGGATTGAGCCGCGACCACAGGGCATCGATGCGCTTGAGCCCGGCAATGGTGCGCACATAACAGCGGTCCTCGCGCACCGCGACGTCGGCGCCTTCGACCAGCAGCAAACCGAGATAGCGCGCAAGATGCGCCTGTTCCGAGTAGCTCGGATTGTAGCGGCCGGGCGTAAGCAACGCGATGCGCGGGTCGGCGCGGTGGCAGGCGGCGGCGATCCCGCCGCGGAATGCAGCGAAGAACGGGGCGTGGCGCTGGATGTTCAGTCGCGACTGCAGTCCGACGAGCAGCCGCGACATCGCCAGTCGATTCTCGAGCGCATAGCCGGCACCGGCCGGCGCGCGGAGGTGATCGGCAAGCACGCGCCATTCGCCGTCGGGCCCGCGGCACAGATCGGCGGCGATGAAGCGCAGATGATAGTCGCCGGGCGGCGTCAAATTGGCTAGCGGCCGCAGGAAATAGGGGCTGCCGGTGACGAGCGCGGCGGGGATATAGCCGTTGGCGGTGAGCCGCGACGGTCCGTAGATGTCGGCCATCACCATCTCGAGCAGTTCGGCACGTTGCACCACGCCCTCGGCGATATGCGACCATTCCTGCTCGCCGATCACCAGCGGCACAGGCGAGAGCGGCCAGCGGCGCTCCTCGCCTTCGCCGGCGATACGGAACCCGGTGCCGATGTCTTCCGCCTGGCGTCGTGCGCGTTCGCCGGCATTGTCCAGCGAGTCGCCGGCGAGCAGCGCGAGTTCCTCGAACACCCCAGCCCAGGCCGTGTCGTCCTTGGCGCGCGCGCAGAGCACGTCGGTCGACCGCGCATGCGCGCAATAGTCGGCCATCCAGCGGTCCGCGATGGTGCCGGCGTCGAATAATCCCATTGCCGCGCGGCTCGCCATGCGCCCTATGTGCCCTCCAGCGCGCACCTCTTCGACTAATCGATGCTGCTGCGCAACACGCTAAACATCTGGCAGGTGCTGGGACGAAGTCCCCCATCCGGACAGCGCGCGGCTATTCGCGCGCTCGATCAGCTGCGTCGCGTCGCGCACGCAGAAATGCTTCGGGCTGTCGATATCGCGCAGCTCGCTCCAACTCACCGGTGCCGCCACCGGCGCGCCTTCGCGCGCGCGGGCGACATAAGGAAGCACCGCGGTCGCTCCGCGCTGGTTGCGCAGATAGTCGATGAAGATCTTGCCCTTGCGCGTCGCCTTCTTGAGGTTCGCGGTGAAGCGACTGGGCTCGGCCTCGGCGAGGGCGCGCGCGAAGCGCTCGGCGAATGACCGGATCACCGGCCATTCGGCGTTCGGCTGGATCGGCACGATCACATGCACGCCCTTTCCGCCGGACAGCATCGGCCAGCTCGTCAGCCCCATGTCGGCGAGATGCTGTTTGAGATCCTCCGCCGCTTTCCGGACATCGCCGAAATCGAGGCCCTCGTCGGGATCGAGGTCGAACACGATGCGATCGGGTTTCTCGATATTGGCGACCAGGCTGCCCCAGCCGTGGAACTCGATCGTGCCCATCTGCACGCAGGTCAGGATGCCGTCGGCGTCGTCGACATAGAGATAGGGTTCGACCGACCCGTCCTTCTCGCGCACGTCGACATGATGGACATGCTCGCCAAAGCTGCCGGCATCATGCTTCTGGAAGAAGCAATGGCGCGCCCGACCCTGCGGGCAGCGCACCAGGCTGATCGGCCGATTGGCGAGCCACGGCAGCAGGATCGGTGCGACGGCCTGATAAAAGTCGGCGAGATTGCCCTTGGTGATCTTGGCATCGGGAAAGATGACGCGGTCGCGGTTGCTGATCGTGACGTCGCTGGCGGGCATTTCGGGCAAAGGCTGCGGTTTTTCCACGACGACCTCTTTGGCCGGCTTGTCGTCGCGCAGGCCGAGAAAGCTGCCATGGCGCACGACATTGTCGGCGGTAAATTCGGTGAAGGCGATTTCGGCGACCAGCTGGGGCTTGATCCATTGGGCGCCGCGCGCCTCGGCCCGCGGCACCGCGAGCGCCGGCTTGTCGGTCGCGATCCGCTCGAAGCGCTCGCGCAGATCGTGCAGCGTCTTCGTGCTGAAGCCGGTGCCGACCTTGCCGGCATAGCGCAGTCCGTCGGGCGTGTTCAGTGCGAGCAGCAGCGAACGGAAGCCTCGGCCACGCGCGTCGCTCGGCGTCCAGCCGACGATCACGAACTCCTGGCGGTGAAGGCATTTGATCTTGAGCCAGCTCTTGGCGCGCGATCCGCGATAGGGCGCATCGGCGCGCTTCGAAACAATACCTTCATATCCTTCGCGGCACATCGCCTCGAACAGCTTTTCACCGGCCCCGACGACATGCTCGGCGAACTGGATGCGGGCGTCGACATCCAGGAGCAGCGCGCGCAGCTTTTCCTTGCGCTGGACCAAAGGCAGGGCGCTTACGTCGTCGCCGTCGAGCTCGAGCAAGTCGAACGCGAACAGCGTCAGGCCCTTGCCACCGCTGCCGATCGCTTCCTGCAAGGTCGAGAAATCGGGCTTGCCGTCCTTGAATGCGACGATCTCGCCGTCGATCAGCGCACTGCCGGCGGCAATGCTGCCGGCGGCTTCGGCGATGCCGGCGAACTTGTCGGTCCAGTCGAGCCCGCTGCGGGTGTAGATCTTCGGCCCGCCCTTGCCGGTCGCGACCAGCGCGCGATAGCCGTCGTACTTGACTTCGTGCAGCCACTGGTTGCCCGCGGGCACGCTGTCGACCAGCGTGGCGAGCTGCACCGGGCGGAATTGCGGAAGAGGTTTAATTCCTCCCCCAGCTTGTCTGGGGGAGGGGGACCGCCGAAGGCGGTGGAGGGGCTTTCCAGAACGTTCGGGTTCTTCCCCTCCACCATTCGCTTCGCGAATGGTCCCCCTCCCCGAGCGAAGCTCGGGGAGGATCTTATTCTCCGCAATCTCTTGCATCGTCCGCCCCGTCTTCACCGACGTCAGCCCCGTCTCGACCAACGCATCCGTTCCCCCGGCGTACTGGTCGTCCAGCTTCCGCAGTAGCCAATTCTCCGCCTTCTCCTTGGCGCGCGGTTTCAGCCGAATCAGCAGCCATTCGCCGTTCATCCGCTCACCATGGAGCCGGAAATGGAGATGGCCCTTCGCCAGGTCCTGCGCCGATTTGCCTGCGACCGGCTCCCACCAGCCATCGTCCCACAGCATCACCGTGCCGCCGCCATATTCGCCTTGCGGAATCGTCCCTTCGAAATCGGCATAGGACAGCGGATGATCCTCGGTGCGCACCGCGAGGCGCTTCTCGTCGGGGTCGACGCTGGGCCCGCGCGTCACTGCCCAGCTCTTGAGCACGCCGTCCACTTCGAGCCGCAAGTCCCAATGCAGCCGTGTGGCGTCGTGCTTCTGCACCATGAAGCGGTGCCCGCCGGCGGGGGCGGGCTCGCCTTTGGGCTCCGCAGTCTTCCCGAAGTCGCGCTTGGCGTTGTATTTGGCGAGCGGATCGGCCTTGGCCATGGGATCACGCCCGTTTGCGCGCCGGTGCTTTCGCCGGCTTGGTCTTCACGGTCTTGCTCGTCTTCGCCTCGGGGCGTTCGAGCGACTTCTTGAGCGCCGCCATCAGGTCGACCACGTTCGATCCGCGGCTGCCGGCTTCGTCCGGCGCCTCCTCGATGATCTTCTTGCCCTTTGCCTTGCGTTTGCGTTCGATCAGGTCGCGCAGTGCGTCGACATATCGATCGTGGAATTCTTTGGGATCGAATTTGGTGGCCTTCTTGTCGATCAGCGTCTCGGCCAGATCGAGCAGCTCCGGGTCGGGCTCGGTATCCGGAATGTCGCGGAAATAGCCCTGCGCCTTGTTGACTTCATCGGCGTAGCGCAGCGTCTCGAGCACCATGCCGCGTCCGCAGGGCTTGAGGCTCACGACATATTCGCGGCCGCGCATCGACAGCTGGCCGAGCCCGACCTTCTTCGTTCGCCTGAGTGCCTCGCGCAGCACGATGAACGCTTCTTCGGCAAGGTCGTCGGCGGGAACGACGAAATAGGGTCGCTCATAATAGAGCACGTCGATGTCGCTCGCGTCGACGAATTGAGTGAGTTCGAGCGTCTTCTTCGATTCGAGCTTCACGGCGTCGATCTCGTCCTGCTCGAGCAGGACATATTCGCCTTTCTCGACCTCGAAGCCCTTGACGATCTCGTCGGCATCGACGGGCCCGATGCCGGGCGCGACCTTTTCATATTTGATGCGCTTGCCGCTAGGCTCATGGATCTGGTGGAAAGCGATCTGCGCGCCCGACTTGGTCGCGGTGTAGATCTCGACCGGGATCGAGACGAGCGCGAGACGGATCTGTCCCTGCCAATATGCGCGCGCAGCCATGCCCATTTCCCTTGTTGCGAGACCGATTCAAAGCGCGAACTTGGGAGTCGTTCCTCGACAGCCGCAACCGGCTTCGCGTAGGAGCCGCGCGATGGCCGACCCCTTTGACTTGTTCCAAACCTGGTTCACCGAGGCGCTGGCGAGCGACGCCGAAGCCAATGCGATGACGCTCGCGACTGCCGATGCCGCGGGCCGGCCCGACGCGCGGATCGTGCTGCTCAAGGGCCATGGCCCGGACGGGTTCGTGTTCTATACCAACCGCAGCAGCCGCAAGGCCGTGCAACTCGCCGCGAATCCGCACGCGACTCTGCTTTTCCACTGGAAGCCGCAGCGCCGGCAGGTGCGCATCGAAGGCAGCGTGACCTGGGCGAGCGATGCCGAGAGCGACCGTTATTTCGCGACGCGCCCGCGCGATTCGCAGCTCGGCGCCTGGGCCTCGCTGCAGTCGCAGCCGCTCGACGACAGGGCGACGTTCGAGGCGCGATTCGCGGCCGTGGCCGAGCAATATGCCGGTCGCGACGTGCCGCGCCCGCCACATTGGGGAGGCTATCGAGTGGTGCCGGAAGCAATCGAATTCTGGCAGGATCGCGAATTCCGCCTGCACGAACGCCGCCGCTTCACGCGCGCCGGCGACGATTGGCGCGAAGGATTGCTCTACCCGTGAGTGCGCAGCGCGCCGCCCAGGCGAGCGTCGCGACGGCATTGTTGCTTGGCGGGCTCAAGGCCTGGGCGGTCGCGCGCACGGGGTCGGTAGCGGTGCTTGCGAGTCTCGCCGATTCGGCGCTCGATCTGGTCGCGTCGCTGGTGACATTGCTCGGCGTGCACTGGGCCGCGCAACCGGCCGATGCCGAACATCGCTTCGGTCATGGCAAGGCCGAAGCACTCGCCGCGCTGTTCCAAGTCGGCGTCATCGCGGTTTCCGCCTTCGCGATCCTGTTGCGCGCGATCGGGCGGCTGGTGCACCATCAGGCGGGTACCGACGCCGAAGTCGGCATCGGTGTTTCGCTGGTCGCCATCGCTGTGACGGTGATGCTCACGCGCTACCAGCGCGCAGTGATCGCCCGCACCCGGTCGGTCGCGATCGGCACCGACAATATCCATTATGAATCGGATCTGTTTCTCAATGGCGCCGTGATCCTGGCGCTCGCGCTGGACCAGTATTTCGGCTGGCGCGGCGCCGACGCGATGTTCGGAATCGGCATTGCGCTGTGGCTGATGTGGGGGGCGTGGCGCGCCTCGGTCCAGGCGATCGACCAGTTGATGGATAAGGAGTGGTCGGCCGAGAAACGCGCGCGGTTCGTCGAAGTCGCGGGGCGCCATCCCGAGCTGCTCGGGCTGCATGACTTGCGCACGCGTACCAGTGGCCATCAGGATTTTGTCCAGTTCCACGTCTGGATGGACGGCAAGATGAGCGTCGCCGCAGCGCACGAGATCACCGAACGGCTCGAATCGCATCTCGCCGAGGAATTCCCCGGTACCGAGATTCTGATCCACATCGATCCCGACGGACAGGTCGACGATCCGGGCAATGCGCTCGCCGAAACCGATCTGCTCAATCCGCCGGCACCGGGACCCGACGCATGAAACTGCCCTTCGCGCAGATCGACGCCTTCGCCACGCGGCCCTTCACCGGCAATCCGGCGGCGGTGATCCCGCTCGATGCCTGGCTGGCGGACAATCTGCTCCAGGCGATCGCGGCCGAGAACAACCTTGCTGAAACCGCGTTCCTTGTCCCCGACGCGAGCGGTGCGGCGGACTGGGAGCTGCGCTGGTTCACGCCCACGCTCGAAGCCGCGCTGTGCGGCCACGCCACGCTGGCGAGCGGCCACTATCTGCTTGCGGCCGATCCGGCGCGCGAGTCCGTCGCGTTCCGCACGCGCAAGGCCGGAATCCTGTCGGTTTCGCGGGATGGGGCCGGCTATCGTCTCGCGCTGCCAGCCTATGCGCCGCAGCCGCGGCCCTTGCCCGCGATCCTCGCCGCGCTCGGAATCGCGCACGCCGAGACGCTGTGGCACGACGGCGGCTATGCGTTGATCGTGCTCGACAATGAAGCGCAGGTCCGCGCGCTGGCACCCGACTTCCGCGCGCTCGCCCGCGAAGGCGACATTATGGCGATCGCCAGCGCGCCGGGGCGCGACACCGACATCGTCAGCCGCGTGTTCGTCCCCGGCGCGGGGATCGACGAGGACCCGGTCACCGGTTCGGCGCACAGCGTGCTGGTACCCTATTGGGCGCGCCGGCTCGGCCGCGAGCGGTTCAGCGCCTTTCAGGCGAGCGTGCGCGGTGGGCATCTGGATTGCGAGGCAGCAGGCGACCGCGTGATCCTCGGCGGGCACTGCGTGACGGTGATCGAGGGCAGCTTCCTGCTGTGAGCCATGTGCTCGACAGGCCGGTGTGGAACGCGCTGGCGAGCACGCATGTCGGGTTCGCGCTCGGCGATGACCAGGCGCGCCGCTATCTGCCGGACGTGGCGATGTTCGCGGCGGCGGCAGATGCCAGTGCCGAAAGCCTTGACGCGCTGGCGGCGCTGATTGCACCCGGCGAAGCGGTCGGACTGATCGAGGCTGGTCCGCCGATCGCGCCGCGCGGGTTTTCGGTGCGCGGCGATGCGGCGGTCGTTCAACTGGTCGCCGAGAAGGTCAGCGACGTCCGGCTGATCGATTGCGTTGTGCTCGGTGACGCCGATGCGCCCGAGATGGCGGCGCTCGCCGCGCTGACGAGGCCCGGCCCCTATTTCGCCAATACGCATCGCTTCGGCGACTTCATTGGCGTGCGCCTTGACGGGCGGCTGGTGGCGATGGCCGGTGCGCGCATGCAGGTCCCCGGATTCGCCGAAGTCAGCGGCGTATGCACGCACCCCGATTTCCGTGGCCGCGGCTATGCCGGCGCACTGATCGCGCGCGTCGCCGCCGGCTTTCGTGCGCGCGGGGCGATGCCGTTCCTGCACAGCTATCCCGACAATGCGGCGGCACTGGCGCTCTATCACTCACTGGGCTTTGCCATTCGGAGTGAGCTGCGCTTCGTTCAACTGGTCCGAGAACAAGTATAGACGTTACGAGAGTTCGATCGCTGCACGTGAATGCGGATCGGGAAAACGTCGGGAATCGGTTTGTTTGGCGACCGTCCCCTACCGAGCGCACGGGCGGGCCAGCGGACATTGTCGAGTGATCAGGTGAGGCCCCACATGGCGGCCCGATTCCGCGCTAAGTCTTTCATGAACTCGTCCAGCGCAGCTAGGCGACGTTTTATCTCCGATGCTGAAACGCCGTTCCACACGCCATGATCGTAGTTCTGGCGTACTAGCTTCAGATCGTCACCCGCTTGAAAGCGCTCGGAAATGTAGAGGGTCTCGAGCAGCTCCGCAGGGCGATCATGCTCGCTTGATTTCGCCAGAGCATACTTGATGAGGTACTCGGACAAGATGCCGTCGTTGGATGTGCTGACCATCGTCGTCCCCTTTCGCGCGTGAGATGGGTAACGGGGCCCGGCTGATCCAGAGGGCGGCTGCGAAGATGCGACCAATCGCTAGCCGATGACGGAGGTTGGGGCGGATTCAATCGCGCAAGCCAATGAACCAAGAGGCTAAGCCGCCAGCGCCTCCGCCCGCTCGGTCTCGGCAATCCAAGCGCCGCCGAGCACGCGGTCGCCGCCGTAGAGCACCGCCGCCTGGCCCGGTGCGACGCCATATTCAGGCGCTTCGAACACCACGCGATCATTGTCGAGCCGCGCCGGAACCGGCTTGGCGAGCGAGCGCACCTTGGCGGTCATCGGTCCTTCGTAGCCGGTACCAAGCCAGTTGATACCCGTCACCCTCGCCGCCGATACGCCGAGCGCTCGCTTCGGGCCGACCACCACTTCGCGCCGCGCCGCGTTGAGCCGCAGTACGTAGAGCGGCTCGGGGCTGCCTCCGATTTCGAGCCCACGCCGCTGGCCGACGGTATAATGGATCAGGCCCTTATGCTCGCCGAGCTTGCGCCCGGCCTCGTCGACGATGTCGCCCTGCGCCTCCGCTTCGGGACGCAGCTTCTTGACCAGGCTGGCATAGTCGCCGTCGGGCACGAAGCAGATGTCCTGGCTGTCGGGCTTGGCGGCAACGCCGAGCCCGAGCTCGGCGGCGAGCTCGCGCACCGCGGGCTTGGGCAGGCCGCCGAGCGGGAAGCGCAGATAGTCGAGCTGCGCCTGCGTCGTCGCGAACAGGAAATAGCTCTGGTCGCGCGCGGGATCGGCGGCGCGGTGGAGCTCGGCGCCGTGCACGCCTTCGACGCGGCGAACGTAATGGCCGGTCGCAAGACAATCGGCGCCGAGGTCGCGCGCGAGTGCGAGCAGATCGGTGAACTTCGGCCCCATGTTGCACTTGACGCAGGGGATCGGCGTGCGACCGGCGAGATACTCGTCGGCGAAATCGTCGATCACGTTTTCGCGGAAGCTGCTCGCGTGATCGAAGACATAATGCGCGATGCCCAGCCGGTCGCACACTGCGCGCGCGTCGCGAATGTCGCGCCCCGCGCAGCAGCTGCCGGCACGGCCGACGGCCTCGCCATGATCGTAGAGCTGGAGCGTCACGCCGATCGTCTCGGCGCCGCTGCGCGCGGCGAGCGCGGCCACCACCGACGAGTCGACGCCGCCCGACATGGCGACGACGATTCGGCTGCGCGCGGGGGCGCTGAGCTGGAAATCACCCGAAATCATTGCCGTGCCAGATAGGGGCATGGTCAGGGCGGCGCCAGAGCCGGGCTTTTACGGTGCCTTCAGCACTTGTCTCTATGAAGAAGGTCGGAGTCGCGAATTGGATAGAATGAATTGTGGATTTGAGCTTTGCCCGCGGCCGGGAATTTCCCGTCACGGCGTTGCCGATCGAACTGGCGGTTCTGCTGGTCGGTGTGGCGGCGCGCCAGGCGGCGAGTCCTACGGCGCGAGCCCAGGTCGGGCTCGAGGCGCCGCCCGTACCGGGCGGCGCGCTGACCGCGGCGCACGGCGCATTCCACAGTGCTGCGGCGGAGGCGCTAACCAGATGGCAAGACCGGTGAAACCGGCATTTACCTTGCCGTTTCAGGGCATCGCAAGACCGCAGCGGTATAATCCCACCTACAGAGAGGGGTCCCCCCGACCCGATCGAGGTTGAGTAATGATTGAGAATCAGAAGATCAGGCCTGCAAAAGTGATCGGGCCACTCGGCGAGCCGCTGACGCTCGATACGTTGCCGCCGCCGGAAACGACTCGTTGGGTCGTGCGCCGCAAGGCGGAAGTGGTTGCGGCAGTCAACGGCGGCCTGCTGAGCGTCGACGAAGTGTGCGAACGATATAGCCTGACCGCCGAGGAATTTGCCGGCTGGCAGCGTGCGATCGATCGTTCGGGCATGCCTGGGCTGCGCGTGACGCGGATACAGCACTATCGTTCGTTATACGAGCGCCAGCAGAAATACTGATATCGGCAGCGTCGAAGCGGTAACGGCCCGCTTCTCCGCTTCGCGGCCCGATTCCTGCGGGTGACGCGGAGAGGGAGAAGCGGGCCGGTTTCGTTGGAAGCCACACTTCGCCCCCGGAACAATCGACCCGATTCGCGAGTCTTGTCCGTATCGGTCCGTGCGGTTCGGGCCAATCGGAGGAAGTGACATGGGTCTGATAATCTGGCTTGTGGTCGGCGGCGTGGTCGGTTGGCTTGCCAGCCTGGTCATGCGTACCGACGCGCAGCAGGGCCTGCTGCTCAACATCGTCGTCGGGATCGTTGGCGCATTCATCGGCAGCCTGTTGTTCGGCGGGTCGATCAACAGCGGTGTGATTACGGTAACGACGTTCCTTACCTCGCTCGTCGGCGCGATCGTGCTGCTGGCAATCGTCAATTTGCTCCGCCGCGGCGCGCTGCGCTAGGCGCCGATCCGCGGACAGAAAAGGGGCCGCTCCGCGGCCCCTTTTTCATGCTCAGCGCGTGCGTTGCACCATCACCAGGCGATATAGCGCGAGCAGAATCACGGCGCCCAGCGTGGCCGCGCCATAGCTCTTGACGGTGGTATCGAGCGCAACCCCCAGTATCGGCGCGGCATAGCCGGCAAGCAGCGCCCCGGCGATTCCGATCAGGATCGTCACGATGATCCCGCCGGGATCCTTGCCCGGCATGATGATCTTCCCGAGAACGCCAGCTACCAGACCGATCAATATCCAGCCGATAAGTCTATCAGGCATATTATCCTCCCGCTCGGGCGCGTTCCCACCTTGTGCGCCCGGCCCGAAAGTCGCGCCGGCACCGTGCCAATGCAACCTGTTTCTTCCCGCTTCTTCGCTGTTTCTTCAGGCAAAAGATGTGCCGGACTTGCCGAATTGGCGAAAATCGGGCTAGGCGCTCCGCCAGGAAAAGCCGGCCTTGAGGTCGGTGCCTTATTCAGATAATACGCTGCTTGTCTGGAGAGCGGCCGCGCGGCTGCGCGCCTTGGGATGGTGGCTGATGAACTACGAGGCAAAAATGTTCGGTGGGGAAGAGCGGTACGCACTGCCAGGCGAAACGCAACGCAGGCGGCCGTGGTTGATCGTCGCCGCCGTCGTCGCGCTGCTCGCCGTGGCCGCGGGCCTCTGGTTCTATCTCCACGGCGGCAGTAAGCCTGATGCCAACGCAGGGGCCGCCAATGCTCGCGCGTCGCAGTTGGCGACAGTGTCGGTTGCGATGCCCGGCAACGATCTGGTCGAGCGCACCATTTCGGGCACCGGATCGCTTGCCGCAAAGCGCGACATGCCCGTCGGCATCGCCGGCGAGGGCGGACTCGTCACACGCGTTCTGGTCGAGCCCGGCGCGTGGGTGAAGGCTGGCCAGGTGCTCGCGACGGTCGATCGCTCGGTGCAGGTGCAAACCGCCGAATCGCTCGCGGCGCAGGTGCGCGTGGCCGAAGCGGATGCCGCGCTGGCGCAGTCCGAACTCGATCGCGCCAGGACGCTGGTCGATCGCGGTTTCATTTCCAAGGCCGACCTTCAGCGCCGCGAAGCGACGCGAGATCAGGCCGTGGCGCGCGTTCGCGTCGCCAAGGCACAGCTTGCCGAGACTCGCGCGCGCAACGGCCGACTCGACGTCCGCGCGCCTACGGCGGGACTGGTGCTGACGCGTGCGATCGAACCCGGCCAGATCGTCAGTTCGGGTTCGGGCGCACTGTTTCGTGTGGCGATGGATGGCCAGATGGAGATGCGCACCCAGCTCAGCGAGAGCGATGTGCAGCGCGTGCATGTCGGCGATAGCGTCGAAGTCACGCCGGTGGGCTCGACTCGCGTGTTCCACGGTACCGTATGGCAGGTCTCGCCGGTGATCGATCCGCAGACGCGGCAGGGCGTCGTGCGCGTTCAGCTCGCCTTCGATCCGGCGCTTCGCCCCGGCGGCTTCGCCAGCGCGACGATCCGGGCGGGCGCCAGCCGTTCGCCGGTGCTCCCGCAGTCGGCGATCCAGAGCGACAGCAAAGGCAATTTCGTCTATGTGCTCGACGGCCAGGACAAGGCGCAGCGCCGCAACATCACGACCGGCGAGGTATCGGACATCGGCGTGGCAGTTACTTCGGGGCTGACCGGGACCGAGCGCGTGGTGTTGACCGCAGGTGCGTTCCTCAACCCCGGCCAAAAGGTCGTTCCGAAGCTCACCAAGCTGCGATAAGCGAGGCCGATCATGAACTTCCGTCAGATTTCGGCCTGGTCGATCCGCAACCCGGTTCCGCCGATCGTGCTGTTCGTCGCGCTGACGGTGGCGGGTATCGTCGCCTTCCTTCGGATGGACGTCAACAACGATCCGGACATCGATTTCCCGGTGGTGTGGGTCAGCATCTCGCAGCCGGGCGCCGCGCCCAGCGAACTCGAGACACAGATCACGCAAAAGGTCGAAGCCGCGGTTCGCAGCATCCAGGGCATCGACCAGATCGAATCGACCGTCCAGGAAGGCAGTTCGTCAACCACGATCCAGCTCGACATCGGCATGCCGATCGATCGCGCGGTCGAGGACGTACGCAGCGCGATTCAGCAGATTCGGGGCGACCTGCCCGATGGTATCCTCGAGCCGCAGGTCGGCCGCGTCGACTCCGCGTCGCAATCGTCGGTTGGCAGCTTCACCGCCACTGCGAATGACATGACGCTCGAGCAGCTGAGCTGGTATGTCGACAATACTGTCGCCAAGGAAATCCTGTCGGTCTCGGGCGTCGCTGCTGTCGAGCGCAACGGCGGCGTCAACCGCGAGATTCGCGTCACGGTCGATCCGGCGCGCATGCAATCGCTCGGCATCACCGCGAGCCAGGTCAACCAGGCGCTGCGTTCGATGAACGTCAATGCGGCGGGCGGCAAGGCGGAGATTTCGGGGTCCGAACAGTCGGTTCGCGTGCTTGGCAATGCCAAGGACGCCTATGCGCTCGGCGAGACGCAAGTCGCGATCGGGGGCGGGCGCACCGTCAAGCTGTCGACGATCGCCAAGGTCGAGGATCTCTACGCCGAGCCGACCTCCTATGCCCGCTACAACGGCCAGCAGGTGCTTGCCTTCGACGTGACTCGCGCAAAGGGCGCGTCGGACGTGACGGTGTTCGATGAGGCGCAGAAGAAGCTTCAGGCGCTCGAGAAGCGCAATCCAAGCGTCCATTTCGAACTGCTCGAGGACGACAGCAAATACGCCCGCGAACAATATCACTCTGCGATGGAGGCGCTGTTCGAAGGGGCCGCGCTCGCGGTGGTCGTGGTGTTCCTGTTCCTGCGCGACCTGCGCGCGACGCTGATCTCGTCGCTCGCGATTCCGCTGTCGGCGATTCCGAGCTTTTGGTTCATGGAGTTGATGGGTTTCACGCTCAACCAGATGACGCTGCTCGCGCTGAGCCTCGTCGCGGGCGTGCTGGTCGACGACGCCATCGTCGAGATCGAGAACATCGTGCGTCACATGCGCATGGGCAAGAGCGCCTATCAGGCGTCGATCGACGCCGCCGACGAGATCGGCGTCGCGGTCCTGGCCACCACCATGTCGATCGTCGCGGTGTTCCTGCCCGTCGGCATGATGCCGGGCGTCGCCGGCCAGTTTTTCAAGAATTTCGGGCTCTCGGTGGTCGCCGCCGTGCTCGTCAGCCTGGCCGTGGCGCGCATGCTCACGCCAATGATCGCCGCCTATTTCCTCAAGGCCAAGGGGCATGCGCCGCACGGTGAGGGGCCGGTGATGGACGCCTTCATGCGCACGCTCAGATGGACGATGCGCCATCGTTGGGTCGCCGTGCTCGGCGGCAGCGCTGCGCTTGGGCTCGAAGTGCTGCTGTTCGCGACCTTGCCGCAGACGTTCCAGCCGACCAACGACCAGGACACGATCACGGCAAATGTCGAGATGGTGCCCGGCACGACGCTCCAGGAAACCGACAAGGTCGTGCGCGCGACCGCCGAGATCTTGCGCAACAGCAAATATGTCGCGGCGGTCTATGAGCGCGCGTTCGTCGCCAGCGGCCGTGTCAGTGCCAAGCTGGTGACCAAGCGCGACTTGCGCAGCGACCAGATCCAAAAACTGCTGGCGCCGCAGCTCACCAGGATCCCCGACGCGCGCGTCACCTTCCGCTCGAACAGCGGCTGGGGCGGCAGCGGCCGCGACATCACCATCACGCTGGGCGGTGAGGATCCGGTGGTGTTGAACGACACCGCGAACAAGCTGGTCGACGAGATGGCTGGCCTCGGCACGTTGGTCGCGCCGCGCGTCTCGGGTGATCTGCAGCGGCCCGAGATCGTGCTGCGGCCGCGGCTCGATCTCGCCGCCAGCCTCGGCGTCACTACCCAGGCGCTGAGCCAGGCGATCCGCATCGCCACGCTCGGCGACATTCCGCAGAGCCAGGCAAAATTCTCGCTTTCGGATCGTCAGATCCCGATCCGCGTCGCGATGAACGAGGATGCGCGCGCCAAGCTGGTGACGATCCAGAATCTTGCCGTGCCGACGGCGAGCGGCGGCTCGGTGCCGCTCAACGTCGTCGCCGACATTTCTTTCGGAGCGGGCCCGACGCGCATCCAGCGTCTCAACCAGCAGCGCCGCATCACCATCGGTGCCGACCTCGCCGTGGATCCGACCACCGGCAAGCCCTATGTCTCGGGCGTGGCGATGGACCAGATTCACGCACTGCCGACGATGAAGAACATGCCGCAGGGCGTCAGCGAGCTGAAAGTGGGTTCGGCCAAATGGCAGTCCGAAATGATCACCAACTTCATGATCGCGGTGGTTTCGGGCATCTTCCTCGTGTTCGCGGT
>Ga0068859_100000496_pt1 | contig 38797 bp, 31 predicted proteins | sample KBSSwiS22_FD_66585 | JGI IMG/M metagenome (GOLD analysis project Ga0068859, IMG submission 66585) | Switchgrass rhizosphere microbial communities from Kellogg Biological Station, Michigan, USA - KBS Switchgrass S2-2 | ecosystem: Host-associated > Plants > Roots > Rhizosphere > Soil ... | reverse complement strand
TGGACCGCCTCGTGATGTTCCTCACCGACTCGCGCTCGATCCGCGACGTGGTGCTCTTCCCGCAGATGCGTCCCGAGGAAGGCGAGGAAGGCTGATCCCGCGCCGCGCGGGTCGGGAACGCTGATGGGCTACGTCTGGATCATCGCCTCGCGCTATCTCAGGTCCAAGCGCCGCCTCAACTTCATCACGCTCGTGAGCCTCCTCGCGATGGGAGGCGTCCTCGTCGGCGTCGCCGCGCTCACCATCGTCCTCTCGGTGATGAACGGCTTCGAGGACCAGGTGCAGCAGCGGATCGCGGGGACGAACGCGCACATCGCGGTTCTGTCGGGCGACGACGCGCCCATCCCGCAAGACCCGGCGCTCGAGCGCACGATCCTGAACGCGGTGCCGGCCGCTCACGTCGCTCCGTTCGTGTACGGCAAGGTCATGGTGGCGTCGCGCCACGGCATCGACGGCATGGTGCTGAAGGGCGTCGACCCGGACAAGGAGCGGGGAGTCACCGACATCCTCGCGCGCCTCACGCCGCCGGTCGATTCCTTCGACGGCGGCGATCTCCCCGGCATCGCGCTCGGGCAGGAGCTCGCATCCCGACTGCGCGTGTTCAAAGGGGACATCATCCTGATCAGCGTGCCGAGCGACGAGGGGGGACTCCTCGGCGGCACGCCGCGATCGATGCGGCTCCGCGTCAGCTCGATCTTCCGCTCGGGTCTCTACGAGTACGACTCGTCCTTCGGCGTCGTGCCGATGCACACCGCGCAGGAATTCTTCGGACTCGACGCGGACATCACCGGATACCAGCTCCGTATTCCCGACATGTTCCGCGCACAGGAGGTCTCGCGACACGTGGATGCCGCGCTCGGGCCCGGCTACCGCACGACCAACTGGATCGACCTGAACCGGAATCTCTTCGCGTGGATGAAGATCGAGAAGGCGGTCATGTTCACGATCCTCATCCTCATCGTGATCGTGGCGGCGGTGAACATCGTCTCCAGCCTGGTCATGCTGGTGCTGGAGAAGCGGCGGGACATCGGGGTACTCCGCACCATGGGGGTCACCCCTCGCGGAATCATGCGGATCTTCCTTCTGCAGGGGACGCTCATCGGCCTCTCGGGAACGGGGCTGGGGCTCCTCCTGGGTTCCGCGGTGTCCTTCGCGCTGGGGCGCTACAAGCTCCTCCACCTGCCGGGGGAGATCTACTTCATCGATACCTTGCCGGTCAAAATGGAGTGGCCCGATTTCGTGTTCGTCGCCGTGGCGACCACGCTCACCTGCTTCCTGGCCAGTCTTTATCCAGCGTGGCAGGCCGCCAGGCTTGCTCCCGTCCAGACGATCCGCTATGAATGACCCCTCCGCGAGCCCGCTCGCCCTCCAGGCGACCGGGCTCGCGAAGACATACCAGGAGGGAATCACCCCGGTGGAGGTGCTGCGGGGGGTGGACCTCGTGGTCGAGCCGGGGGAGATGGTGGCCGTGGTGGGTGCATCGGGCTCCGGCAAGTCGACCCTTCTTCACCTGCTCGGCGGACTCGATGCCCCGACGGCCGGCCAGGTATGGGTCGGCGGCGCCGCCATGACTGCGCTCAACGAGGACGGGCGCTCCCGCCTCCGCTCTCGCGCCGTGGGCTTCGTGTTCCAGTTCTCCCAGCTCCTCCCGGAGTTCACCGCGCTCGAAAACGCGATGATGCCTGGATGGATCGCGGGCGGACGGGCGGAGTCGGAGGCCCGCGGACGGGCCGAGGAGCTCCTCCGAGATCTCGGAGTCATGGAGCGGGCGGAGCACAAACCGTCGGAGCTTTCGGGCGGGGAGCAGCAGCGCGTGGCCATGGCCCGCGCTTTGCATCGAAGGCCTGCGGTGCTCCTAGCCGACGAGCCGACCGGGAATCTGGACCGAAACGCGGCTCAGGGGCTGGTCGAGGTGCTCCAGAGGTATCGGAGGGATCACGGGCAAGCGACTGTCATCGTGACACATAACCCGGATTTGGCTCGTGCGGCCGATCGCGTCCTCCTGCTTGAGGAGGGGCGGCTCAAGCCGATGAACGTATAAAAACCCCGGGTCCCGCATCTAATAGACTGTCCAGCAAGTCCAGGAGGGGGAGCGCCAACCCATGCAGTGTCAGTTTTGCGGCAAGCGGCCCGCGGTCGTTCACTTCACGCAGATCGAGAACCAGAAGAAGTCCGAGTACCACGTCTGCGAGAAGTGTGCGGAAGAGCGCGGCTTCCATACGTCGCTCAACAAGTCCAAGTTCTCGGTCGGGGACCTCCTCGCGGGGATGGTGGACCAGACCGGCGGGAGCGAGGAGTCGAAGCTCGGACGCGTGCGCTGCCCGCGCTGTCACATGGTCTACTCCACGTTCAAGGAGTCGGGACGGCTCGGGTGCTCGGAATGCTACGAGACGTTCCGGGCTCAGCTGAAGCCGCTGCTTCGCCGCATCCACGGCAGCACGAGGCATTCGGGCAAGAGTCCCGTGAAGGACTCGGCCCGCGTCGCCCTGCGTCGCGAGATCCAGCGGCTCCACGAAGACATGCAGAAGGCGATCGAGCACGAGGAGTTCGAGACCGCGGCGCGGCTGCGGGACCAGATCCGTTCGATCGAGACGAGCGGCGGGGCCAAGGGAGAGGCGGAACGGCGATGATGAAGCTGACCAACCTGGCCGCGCATCTCGGCGGCTGGCTCGACGGATCCGGCCCTTCGTCCGACATCGTGCTGAGCACGCGCGTGCGGCTCGCGCGGAATCTTCGCGAGGTGCCCTTCACGCATCGCGCGCGCGAGGAGCAGCTCGCGATGGTCTACTCGAGCGTGCTCTCCGCGGTGCGCAAGACGCCGGCGCTCATGTCGTCGTCGTCGCTCACCATGCGCGAGCTCTCGCCGGTGGACCGCCAGTTCCTGGTCGAGCGGCATCTCATCTCGAATGACCTGGCGGACAACGGCCGTCTTCGCGGACTCCTGGTCGTGCCGGATGAGAGCGTCTCCGCGATGGTGAACGAGGAGGATCATCTCCGTCTCCAGGCGCTCGCGTCGGGGTTCCAGCTCCGCTCGGCGTGGGAGTCGATCAACACCATCGATGATGAACTGGGGCAGGACCTCGACTATGCTTTCAGCGAAGATCTCGGGTACCTGACCGCCTGTCCGACGAACGTCGGCACGGGGATGCGCGCTTCGGTGCTCATCCACCTCCCGTCGCTGGTCCTGACCAAGCAGATCGGACGCGTGCTTCAAGGGATCAACCAGGTCGGGCTGGCCGTGCGCGGCTTCTACGGCGAGGGCTCGCAGATCATGGGCAACTTCTTCCAGATCTCGAACCAGACGACGCTCGGCCAGAGCGAGAAGGAGACGGTCGAGGGTCTCGAGCGGGTCACGCGTCAGATCATCGACGCGGAGACGCGTGCGCGGGACGAGCTCCTGAAGGATGCGCGGGTCCAGATCGAGGACAAGATCTGGCGCGCGTACGGGACGCTCCGGCACAGCCGGGTCATCTCGTCCCAGGAGGTCGTGAACCTGTCGAGCGCGGTTCGCTTCGGCGTGGCGCTCGCGATCCCCGGGCTGGCTTCGGTACGAACGTTGAACGAGGTCCTGATCCGCACGCAGCCGGCGCATGTTCAGCTCGCGGCGGGCAAGGAGCTGGAGCAGCGGGAACGGAACGTCCTCCGCGCAGAGCTCGTGCGTGCCCTCCTGGACGCCAACGAGCCGGACGCGGTCAACCCGAATTGAGTTCGATGGCCTAGGGGAAATCCCCGGAGGTTTTCGCCGATGCACGACAAGTTCACGGAGCGGGTGCGGAAGGTGATGTACCTGGCGCGGGAGGAGGCCGCCCGGCTCCAGCACGACTACATCGGGACGGAGCACCTGCTGCTCGGGGTGATCCGCGAGGGCGAGGGCATCGCCGCGACGGTGCTCAACAACCTCGGCCTCGATCTGGACGCGATCCGCCAGGCTGTGGAGAGCATGGTCGCCGCGACCGGCGGCACCCTGACGATCGGCGAGATCCCGTTCACGCCGCGGGCCAAGCGCGTGCTCGAGCTCTCGGTGGACGAGGCCCGCCAGCTCGGCCACAACTACGTGGGAACCGAGCATTTGCTTCTCGGGTTGATCCGCGAGGGGGAAGGCGTCGCCGCGCGGGTCCTGCTCGAGCTGGGAGTGGACCGCAAGAAGGTGCGCGAGGAGACGCTCAAGCTCCTGGGAGGGACCCCGTCCGTGTCGCAGCCCGAGCGCGAAGGAAAAGTGGAAACCCCGGCCCTGAACCAGTTCGGCCGGGACCTGACCGCGCTGGCGCGGGAGGCCAAGCTCGATCCCATCATCGGCCGCGAGTCCGAGATCGAGCGGGTCATCCAGGTGCTTTCGCGCCGCAAGAAGAACAACCCCATCCTCATCGGTGAGCCGGGCGTCGGCAAGACCGCGATCGCCGAAGGGCTCGCCGAGCGCATCGTCGAGAACAAGGTCCCCGAGACGCTCAAGGACAAGCGCATCGTGACCCTGGACCTGGCGGCCGTCGTCGCCGGAACCAAGTACCGCGGTCAGTTCGAGGAGCGCCTCAAGGCGGTCATGAACGAGATCCGCGAGTCCAAGGACACGATCATCTTCATCGACGAGCTCCACACGATCGTGGGCGCCGGCGGCGCGGAAGGCGCCATCGACGCGTCGAACATGCTGAAGCCCGCGCTCGCGCGCGGCGAGCTCCAGTGCATCGGCGCGACCACGCTCGACGAGTTCCGCAAGTACATCGAGAAGGACGGCGCCCTCGAGCGGCGGTTCCAGCCGATCATGGTCGATCCGCCCTCGGTGGACGAGACGATCCAGATCATCATGGGACTCCGCGACAAGTACGAGGCGCATCACGGCGCCAAGTACACGGACGACGCCATCGTGAGCGCCGTCAAGCTCGCGGACCGCTACATCAACGACCGGTTCCTGCCCGACAAGGCGATCGACGTCATCGACGAGGCGGGCGCGTGCGCGCGCCTGTCGATTTCGGCCATTCCGACCGAGGTGCGGGAGCTGGAGAAGCAGGTCGAGGAGGTTGCGAAGGAGAAGGAGGCCTCGATCCAGCAGCAGGAGTTCGAGAAGGCCGCCCGCATCCGCGACAAGGAGAAGGAGCTTCGCGCGAAGCTCCGCGACCTGAAGAAGAACTGGACCGACGTCCGCCACGAGACGCAGGCCACCGTGGACGGCGACCTCATCGGCACCGTGATCGCCCGCATGACGGGCATCCCGATCGCGCGCATCGAGGAGAAGGAGTCGGAGAAGCTCCTCCGTATGGAGGAGGAGATCCGGAAGTCGATCGTGGGACAGGACGAAGCGGTGGCCGCCGTGTCGCGGGCCATCCGGCGGAACCGTGCCGGGTTGCGCGATCCGCGCCGTCCCATCGGCTCGTTCATCTTCCTGGGCCCGACCGGCGTCGGCAAGACGGAGCTCGCGCGCGTGCTCGCGCGGTTCCTCTTCGACGATCCGGACGCGCTCATTCGCATCGACATGTCGGAGTACATGGAGAAGTTTTCGGTGTCGCGCCTGATCGGCGCGCCTCCGGGCTACGTCGGCCACGAAGAGGGCGGTCAGCTCACCGAGAAGGTGCGCCGCAAGCCCTACTCGGTCGTGCTCCTCGACGAGATCGAGAAGGCGCACCCGGACGTGTTCAACATCCTCTTACAAGTGCTCGACGACGGCATGCTGACCGACAGCCTCCGCCGGAAGGTGGATTTCAAGAACACGGTCCTCATCATGACCTCGAACCTGGGCGCTCGTCAGATCAAGGGCGGGCGTAGCCTCGGATTCCAGGAGCGCGACGAGGAGTCGGCCTACGGCGGCATGAAGCGCACGATCCTGGATGAGCTGAAGCGCTCGTTCAATCCGGAGTTCCTGAACCGGATCGACGAGGCGATCGTGTTCCATCCCCTCGACCGTCCCCAGATGCAGTCGATCACGAAGATCCTGCTCTCACAGGTCGCGGAGCGGTTGCACGGGAACGGAATCAAGGTCGCGTTCGATGATTCCGTGGTGGAGCTCCTGATCGAGAAGGGCTTCGACGCCACTCTGGGCGCCCGCCCGTTGAAGCGGAGCATCCAGAAGCTGATCGAGGATCCCCTCTCCGAGCACGTGCTCCGAGGCCAGCTCAAGGATGGGAGCGAGGTCCGGGTGTTCCGCCAGGGTGACGAGCTGACATTCACTTCTTGATCCGATTCCGATACGCGCGCCGGCGTCCTTCGAGGACGCCGGCGCCGCATGCCGCCCGGCTCGTTCCGGCGGCCCTACTCGTCGCCATCGCGATGCTCGCGGCCCTGTCGGTGCCATCGGGTCTGGCCACCGCCGCTCCGGACGCGCCCGCGGTGAGCGCTCCCGCAGACACCACGCACGCCGCGCCCGCGCACGCGGACACCACGCAAGCCGCTCCGACGGCCTCGCCCCCGGATACGTCGCACGTGACGCCGGCCGCAGCCGCCGCCGTGCACGCCGCCCCCTCCACCGCGGACACGCTCCGATCCGCTCCGGTCGACTCGAGCGGCCTTGGTATCGGGACGGGAGCCACGGCGCATCCGGACACCACCACCGGCGCTCCGCTGCTCGATCTGGGGATACCGCAGGGCCAATCGACCACCGGGCCGGTCGTGCATTCGATCCGCGCGTCCGGCTTCGCGAACGTGGACTCGAGCGTGATCGTGCGGACCTTCGGGCTGCACGTGGGGCAGCCCTACACGCGGGACGCCGTGCGCGAGGGCGTGCGGCGGCTCTTCCAGAGCGGCCTCTACACGGACGTGAACGTCGTCGACACGCCCGCCGGGAACGGGGTGGATCTCAACATCATCGTAGCCGAGCGCGCGCGTATCCACGCGATCAAATTCCAGGGGATCCACAAGATCGAGGAGAAGACGCTCAAGGAGAAAGTCACGAGCGCGCAGGGACAGCTCCTCGATCCGGGAACGACCGATCTGGACGCCGGGAAGATCAAGGACGCCTACGCCGAAGAGGGCTACGCGCACGCCACGGTTCTCACGCGCACCGAGGTGGCCGGGCCGGGCGCGGTGGACGTCATCTTCAACGTGACCGAGGGCGAGAAGGTCAAGGTGCGGAACGTGGTCATTCACCAGGCCCAGCAAAGCCCCGGCATCTTCGTGAACGAGCTCAAGGACGCGATGAAGAGCAAGCCTCCCTCGTTCTTGAAGAGCGGCGCCTACAAACCATCGCAGCTCGAGACCGACATGACCCAGCTCCGGCTCTACATGCGGAGCCGTGGCTACAAGGACGCGGATGTCGACTCGATCCACCCCGAGTTCACCTCGGACGCGAAGGGAGTGGACCTCCACGTCTTCATTCACGAGGGCGAGCGCTATCGCTTCGGCAACGTGACCTGGAGCGGGAACGTCGAGGTCCCGACGGTCGCGCTCGAAATCGGCTCGGCCATCGTCCGTTCCGCGCCCTACAGCGAGCCGCAGATCCACAAAACGCTCGAGAACGCGTACACGCTCTACCAGGAGAAGGGGTACCTCTACCTCTCCATCGATCCAAAGTTCACCGAGCGGGACAAGAACGTCGTCGACGTGGAGTTCCAGATCCAAGAGGGCTTCCGCTCTCGCGTCGCGGATCTCCAGATCGTGGGGAACACGCGCACCAAGGAGAACGTGATCCGGCGTGAGGCCTCGGTTCGTCCGGGGGACACGTTCCGCCGCTCCTCGCTCGTCCGCACCCAGCGCGATATCTTTGCGCTCGGCTTCTTCCAGGACGTGACCGTCGACTACGAGCCGACCGGCGACAGCGCGGACATCAAGCTGACCCTGAAGGTGCAGGAAAAGCAGACCGGAACGGCGAGCGCGGGGGCGGGCTTCGCGAGCAGCACCGGCTTGACCGGATTCGTCGAGCTCGGCCACAACAACCTGTTCGGCAATGGTCAGTCCATCAACCTGCATCTGGAGCGGGGCGGGAAACGCTCGAGCTTCGAGCTCTCCTTCACCGATCCCTGGTTCCGCGACACGCCGCTCACGCTGGGCTTCAGCCTCTTCAATACCGAGCGGGAGTACGACGTGTACAACCGGAGGGATGTGGGAGGAGGCGTCCGGTTCGGGCGTCCCATCAGGTGGCCCGACTACACCCGAGGTCTGATCTCCTACGACCTCCGGAACGTGACCCTGAACAACTTCGTGGCGCCGACCGTGGGGGAGTCCAGCAATCTGACCAGCCTCCGGGAGACGGAGTGGCCGCGCCTCGTCTCGAGCGTGACCCTGAGCTTCAACCGGGTCAGCACCGACAACCCCTTCTACGCCAGCCGTGGATCCAAAATGAGCTGGATTCAGACGTTCGCGGGCGGACCTCTGGGCGGGGTCGAGCAGTTCTACAAGAGCGTCCTCGACGTGAAGAACTACGCCAAATTGACCGGCCCCTTCACCCTGATGGTCCGGGGTCGGACTGGATTCCTGGGAGGGAAGAGCGTGCCGGAGTACGAGCGCTTCCGGCTTGGCGGGACAACTGCAGATTACGTGCGCGGTTACCCCGATTACTATATCGTCCCCCGGGAGAACATCACCAAGAACCCGGCGACGGGCACGGTCTTGGAGAGGTACCCGGGCGGCCGTCGGATGCTCATCGCGGGGGCCGAGATCCAGTTTCCGATCGCCGACCCGCTCCACGCGCTCCTCTTCTTCGACGCGGGCAATACATGGAATTCGACCCGGGACGTCGACTTGGGAGACCTGAGGCGGAGCGTGGGCATCGGATTCCGGTTCGAAGTGCCGGCACTGGGACGGGTTGGGTTCGATCTCGGGTACGGTCTCGACCGGGAGGAGGGGGCCGGCTGGCGGACCCACTTCCAGCTCGGTAACACACTGTAATGCAAGGAGTTAGCTTATGACTCGACATCGCCCATTTCGTACGCTAATCTGGCTCGGGGCCGTCCTCGCCCTCGTCGTCGGGGCCCCTGCCGTTCGGGCGGACATCAAGGTCGGGTTCATTGACTCGGACCGTATTTTTGCCGAGTATCCGAAGACTCAGGAAGCTCAGTCCTCCTTCAATCGGGAGGTTCAAGAGCTCTCCCGAACCGCCAAGGAGAAGAAGTCCGAGATCGACGAGCTGCAGAAGAAGCTCGACGCGCAAGGACCGATGCTGAGCGAGGCCAAGCGGGACGAGCAGAACCGCGATCTCCAGCGGAAAGTCGCCGACTACGAATCGTTCGTCCAGACCAACTGGGGTCCGGGCGGGCGAATCTCGAAGCTCAACGAAGAGTTCTTGAAGCCGATCGTGGACCGGGTGCACGCGCTCGTGTCGGAGATCGGCCAACAGGAGGGCTACTCCCTGATCCTCGACGCTGTGGACGGCAACATCATCTTCGGCGATCACACGCTCGACCTGACCGACCGGATCCTGCAAGGGTTGAACGATGAGGACCAAGGGAAGAAGGCGCCCGGGGCGCTGCCCCGCGCGACCAGCACCGTGTCCAACGGCACACCCAGCGGCAGCCAGCCAACGGGCAATACGAACCCCCCGGTCGACAACGGCAAGGACGATCAGTAGCGCCTTGCTCTCGTCGTCGGGAGAGTCGTGGGACTGCCCGTCCACGGCACGGAGCCTAGGATGAAAGTGACCCTGGAGATGGTCGCCAAGGCGATCGACGGTACGATCGTCGGGGACGGTTCCATCGAGATCACGGGATGCGCCGGAATCCGCGAGGCCCGTGAGGGGGAGCTCACCTTCCTGGCCCACCCCCGCTACGAGGAATACCTCGATCACACGCAGGCTTCCGCCGTCATCGTGGCCGAGAATCACCGGCACACGAAGAAGACCCTCGTCCAGAACTCCAATCCCTACCTCGCGTACCTGAAGGCCGTCCGCTTCTTCCAGGGCGAGGCCTGTCCGCCCACTCCGGGCATCCATGCGAGCGCGGTGATCGCGGCCACGGCGAAGGTCGATCCCACGGCCCAGATCGGCCCCCACGTCGTGCTCGAGGGGGGCGCTTCGATCGGACCCCGCACCGCGATCCAGGCCGGCTGCTACGTGGGCGCCGACGCCAGCGTGGGTTCGGACTGCACGCTCTACCCGAACGTGACGGTTCGCGAGGGGTGCGAGATCAAGGACAGGGTCATCGTCCACTCGAGCACCGTGATCGGGAGCGACGGATTCGGCTTCATTCGCGACGGCGCCGCGTACTGCAAGCTCCCCCAGGTGGGGAACGTGGTCGTGGAGGACGACGTGGAGCTGGGCGCTTGCGTGACGATCGACCGCGCCACCACGGGCACCACGCGCATCGGCGCCGGGAGCAAGATCGACAATCTCGTCCAGATCGCCCACAACGTGCAGGTGGGACGGAACTGCATCATCGTGGCGCAGGTCGGCATCTCCGGCAGCACCATTCTGCGCGACGACGTGACCCTGGCCGGCCAGGTCGGGGTCGTGGGGCACATCGAGATCGGGCAGGGGGCGATGGTCGGAGCCCAGTCGGGCGTCGCCAAGTCCATCGCCCCGGGCGAGAAGATGTTCGGCGCCCCCGCGCAGCCGCTCGCGCTCGCGAAGCGGATCGAGGCCAGCATCAAGAAACTGCCCGAGCTCGTCCAGACGGTGCGCCGTCTGAAGCACCGCGTGGACGAGCTCGAGAGGTCACGCACTCCCAAGTGAGCACGCCGAGTCAGCGGACCATCGCGAAGGCGATCTCCTACCAGGGGACCGGCCTCCACACGGGAGGTGTGTGCAAGGTCGAGTTCCGACCCGCGCCTCCCGGCTCCGGCATTCGCTTCGTCCGGCTGGACCTTCCCGGACACCCCGAGATCCCGGTCAATCCGAAGTACGCGCGCGCCGACATGGACCAGATGCGGCGCACGATCTTGAAGAACGGCCAGGCGGAAGTGCACACCGTGGAGCACATCCTCGCGGCCGCCGCGGGCCTCGGCATCGACAATCTCGTGATCGCGCTCGACGCGCAGGAGCCCCCCGAGCCGCCGGACGGGAGCGCCACGCCTTACGTCCGCCTCTTCCAGGAAGCGGGACTCGTGGACCAGCCGGCGCCGCGGCGCTACTTTCGCGTGACCGAGCCGGTGCGCCACGAGGAGAACGGCGTCATCCTGGTCGCTCTTCCGCATGACGGGCTCCGCGTCACGTTCACGATCGAGTACACCAACGCGTGGCGCGGAACGCAGTACGCCACCTATGACATCGATCCCGACGTGTTCGTGAGGGAGATCGCCCCGGCGCGCACCTTCGTGCTCGAGCGGGACGTGGAATTCCTCCGCTCGAAGGGCATGATCCAGGGCGGCACGCTCCAGAACGCCGTCGTCGTGAAGCCGGATGGGATCCTGAACCAGGAGCCGCTCCGCTTCGAGGACGAGTTCGTGCGGCACAAGATCCTCGACTTCCTCGGCGATCTCTCGCTGCTCGGGCGCCCGGCGCGCGGGCACTTCCTGTCGGTGAAGTCGGGGCACGCTTCGAACGTCCGGTTCGTGCAGCGCCTCGCGGCCACCGAGGACTCGCTCCTCGGGCCGGTCTCCACCAACGGAAGCGGACCGGTGCAGCTCGACATCAACGCGATCCAGCGGATCATGCCGCACCGTTATCCGCTCCTGCTCGTGGACCGGATCCTGAGCCTCGAGCCGCGGCGGGTCGTCGGCATCAAGAACGTCACGATCAACGAGCCGTTCTTCAACGGACACTTTCCGGGACATCCGATCATGCCCGCCGTCCTCATCATCGAGGCGATGGCCCAATGCGGCGGGGTCCTGCTGCTGAACAGCGTCGACCGGCCGAAGGAGCGGCTGGTGTATTTCATGGGGATCGACAACGCGAAGTTCAGGAAACCGGTGCGGCCGGGAGACCAGCTCCGTTTCGAGCTGACCCTGCTCCGCCTCAAGTCGCGCATCTGCAAAATGGAGGGGAAGGCCTACGTCGATGGAGACCTCGTCGCGGAAGCAGAGCTTCTATCCAGCATCGTCGACCGGAATCCCTGAAGTCGACCTACTGACCGGAACGTGGGCTCGGGCCCAGGCGAGCGTCGTGCCTATGCCTGGTCGCGAGAGCGCGCGTCCGTTGATCCATCCCACCGCGATCGTCGAGAAGGGGGCGGAGCTGGGGGACGGTGTCGTCATCGGTCCGTTCGCCTACGTCGGCCCGCGCGTCAAGCTCGGTGAGGGGACCCGCATCGGGCTGCACGCCGTCATCGAGGGGCGCACCACGATTGGCGCGCGGTGCCAGGTGCACCACGGCGCGGTGATCGGAAATCTCCCGCAGGACCTCAAGTACCGCGGTGCTCCGACCCAGGTCGTGATCGGGAGCGGCACCACCATTCGTGAGTACGCCACCGTGCACGCGGCGACCGAGGAGAACGAGGCGACGCGCATCGGGGACAACGTGCTCCTCATGGCCTACACCCACATCGCGCACAACTGCCGCCTCGGGAACAACGTGATCCTGGCCAACGCGGTCAATCTGGCCGGCCACGTGCGGGTCGACGACCACGCCATCATCGGCGGCATCACGCCGATCCATCAGTTCGTGGCGGTCGGCTGCCATGCCTTCATCGGGGGCGGCTCGCGCGTGCCGCAGGACGTCCCTCCCTACGTGAAGGCGGCGGGCAATCCGCTCCGCGCGTGCGGGCTCAACACGATCGGGATGGAGCGTCGAGGCATCACCGCCGAGACGCGCCTCGAGCTGAAGCGGGCCTATCGCATTCTGTATCGCTCGCAGCTCAACGTGGCGCAGGCGCTCGACCGGATCTTGCGCGAGCTCAAGCCCTATCCCGAGGTCCACGAGTTCGTCGAGTTCGTCCGGAGCTCGGAGCGGGGCATCGTGCGGTGACGAAAGCGCGGGTCGGCGTTTCGGGGCTCGGGCACCTCGGAAGCCACCATGCCCGCGCCTGGAAGAAGATCGACGGCGTCACGCTCGTGGGCGGCCACGATCCGGATCCCGCCGCGCGCACGCGCGCGGAGTCGGATCTCGGCATCCCCACCTTCGAGTCCTTCGCCGATCTCCTCGACCAGGTCGACGTCATCTCGCTCGCGTCTCCGACCCCCGCGCATGCCGAGGGGGCGGTCGAGGCGCTGGGGCGCGGCATCCACGTGCTGGTCGAGAAGCCCATGGCCGGGCGTCCCGAGGACGGGGAGCGCATGCTCAGCGCGGCGCGCGCGGCCGGCAGGGTGCTCTACGTGGGCCATGTCGAGCGGCACAATCCGGCGGTGGCGGCGTCCCTGCCGCACCTGCGCTCGCCCAAGTTCATCGAGGCACATAGGCTCGCGCCCCCCGTGAACCGCGGGCTGGACGTGGACGTGATCCTCGATCTCATGATCCACGATCTCGATCTCGCGCTTCTCGCGACGCGCTCCCGCATCACCGAGATCCATGCGGTCGGCGTGCCGGTCCTCACCTCCAAGATCGACATCGCGAACGCGCGGCTCGTGTTCGAGAGCGGGTGCGTCGCGAACCTCACGGCGAGCCGCATCTCGCGCGAGAAGGTCCGCAAGATCCGGTTCTTCGAAGGGAGCGAATACCTCTCCATCGACTGCATGAACCGCTCGGTGGAGGCGTATGGGCTCACGCCCGGCGGTCCTCTCGGAGGGGGCGCATCGGTGGCCGAGCTGCTCGCACGGATCCGCCCCGTGGCGATCGAGGTCCAGGACGCCGATCCGCTGGAGACCGAGCTCCGCCATGTCCTCGCCTTGCGCGACGACCCGCACCGTTCCTGGGCGGAGTCCGCGACGGCGCTCGAGGCGCTCCGCGCCGCCGAGCGGATCGGGCGCCTGACCGCCCCGCTCACGCCGCAGGGCGTCGCCGCCTGACGTTCCCGAAGATCATCGTCTCCGCCGGCGACCCGTCCGGGGACCGGCTGGGCGCGGCGTGCTTGAACGCGCTCCGGCGCCGCGGCGTTCCCGTGGAGGCCGCCGGCCTCGGCGGTCCCGCGCTCCGCGCCGCGGGACTTCACGCCGTCGCTCCGATGGAGTCGGTAGCCGTGATGGGGTTCGGCGGGGTCGTGCGCCACCTGCCCGCCATCCGACGCGCTCGCGCACGGGTGCTCGACCTCCTCGAGCAGACTCCCGACTCGATCTTCCTTCCCATCGACTCGCCCGGACTCAACCTCGGCCTCGCCCGCGTGGCGCATCGCCTCGGCCGTCCGGTCGTCTACTACGTGCTCCCTCAGATCTGGGCGTGGGGCTATGGCCGCATCCGCCGCATCCGGGAGGACGTGGACCTCATGCTCCTCCTGTTTCGTTTCGAGGAGGCGATCTGCCAGCGCGAAGGCGTGGCGGCGCGCTGGGTGGGGCACCCGGCGGGCGCGCTCGAGCCCGACCCGGCGAAGCGCGACGAGGCGCGCCGCGCGCTCGAGATCGATCCCGAGGACATGCTGATCGCGCTCCTTCCCGGGAGCCGGAAAGGCGAAGTGCGCCACCATCTCGCTCCGATGCTCGACGCCGCGCTCCGTCTCTCGAGCCACGCTCCGGGGCGCGTGCGGGTGGCCGTGAGCGACGCAGGCCCGGTCGAGGAGGAGCGCGCGCGAGGTTCGGTGCGCGGGCTCTGGGACTCGCTCCGCCCGATGCAGGTCCGCGGTGAATCGGAGGCGCTCCTCCGCGCCGCCGATCTCGCGCTCGTCGCGTCGGGAACGGCGACGCTCGAGACGGCATCGATCGGGGTGCCGCTCGTGATCGTCTACAAGACGAGCGCTTTGAACTTCGCGATCGCGCGGCGGCTCGTGCGGCTTCCGAGGATCGGCCTCGCGAACATCGTGATGGGGCAGGACGTGGCCCCCGAGCGCATCCAGGACGCGGCCACCGGCGCCTCCATCGCCGCCGCCGCGGCCAAGCTTCTCGAGGAGCCGGCGGAGCGGGAGCGCCAGCGCTCCATCTTCGCCGGGCTCCACGAGCGGCTCGGCGGGGCCGGCGCGGCGGAGCGCGCCGCGGACGCCATCCTCGACTTCGTCCAGAGCGGCCGCGCGGCCCAGGCCCCGGCCGCGCGCGGCTGAGCCCGCCATGAGCGCGGGCCTCGCGATCTACCGCGCGCTCACGCAAGGCGTGGGCGCCTTCCTGGGACCACTCCCTCCGGCTGCCGGCGCGAGTCCCTGGCGCGCGGGACGAACGGGAGCGGGCGAGGAGACCGCGCGCGCCGCGGGATCGGTGTGGATCCATGCTTCGTCCCTCGGCGAAGTCGGCGCGGCGCGCACGTGGGCCCGCGCACTCGCGGCGCGCCGGTACCGCCCTCCATTCCTCCTCACCACGCGAACCGAGGCGGGACTCGCGCGCGCGCGCGCGGACTTCGAAGGACTCGTGGCGGCGCGCATCGCGCCGCACGATCTTCCCCAGATCGTGGACGCGGTGCTCGACGACGCGTGTCCCTGGCGCCTCGACATCATCGAGACCGAGATCTGGCCCAACCTGATCGTCGAGTCCCGGAAGCGCGGCGTCGCGGTGGCGCTCGTGGGCGCGTCCGTGTCGGAGCGCACCACCTCGCGACTCACATCGCTTGGCGTGGCGGGCTCGTCCCTCCTCGGCGCCGGCGTGTACGCGCTCCCGCAGAGCGACGCACACGCGCGGCGCTTCGCGCGGCTCGGCGTCCCGGAGGCGCGGATCCAGGTCATCGGGGATCTCAAGGCGGAGCCTCCTCCGGCCCAGGGATCGTTGTCGTTCGGATCGAGGCCGGCGCTCGTTTTCGGGAGTCTCCGGCCGGGCGAGGAGCGGCTTGCCCGGCTCGTCGCGGACACGCTGGAGCGCCATCGCGCCCGGGAGGGGGCGGCGAGCGAGTCATGGGGGAGCGGTCCCTTCACGGGGCGCTCGCGCGCGGTCCTGATCGTCGCGCCGCGGCACGCGGCCGGAGAAGCGCTGGCGAAGGCCGCGCTCGCGGGGGCAGGGTTCGAGGTCGACGTGCGCGACGAGCGCACCCGCTCGGTCCGGTCGCTCGAGGCGTGGATCGAGGATCTGGCGAGCCGCAGGGGTCCGCGCGCCGGACTCCTGGCGACGCGCGGAGAGCTCGCCGCCGCGTACGAGCACGCGTGGGGCGCGATCGTCGGCGGCACATTCTCGGAGCACGGAGGACACAACGTGTGGGAGGCCGCCGCGCGCGGCTGCCCGATTCTCGTCGGGCCGCATCACGAGGAAGTCGCGGTCGCGGTGGACGCGGTGCGCGCCGAAGGAGGCGCGACCGCCGCCGCGGACGAGCGGCACGCGATCGCCGCGGTCGAAGGCTGGCTGCTGGATGGCGATCTGGCCGAGCGCGGGCTCGCCTCCATCCGCGCCGTCGCGCGCGCGGCCGGCGCCGCGGAGCGCGGGCTCGACGCGATCGAATCGTGGGGGCTCGCGCCATGAGCAGGTCGAATCGCGGCCTGGCGGGATCGCTCGAGCGCTCCTGGTCGGGACGGTCGGCACCCTGGACCCTCGCGCTGGCGCCCCTGGCGCTCGCCTACGCCGCGGGCTCGGCGATCGCGCGTGGACGCGCGGCGTCGTCGCGCCGTCCCCTCGAAGGGACGCCGGTGCTCTGCGTGGGCGGGCTCACGGTCGGAGGATCGGGCAAGACGAGCCTCGTGCGATGGCTCGCCGACGTCATCGTGGATCGTGGCGGACATGCGGCCGTCGTCTCGCGAGGGCATGGCCGCGACGACGTGGCCACGACCTGGGTGCTGCCCGACGCGCCGGACTATCCGGCCGACCGGCTGGCGCGGCGGGGCGGCGACGAAGCCGCGGCGCTCCGCACCGCGCTTCCGCCAGGAGCGGTGGTCGCGGTGGGGCGGGATCGCCGCCGCGCCGCGCTGCGCGCGGTGGAAGGGTACGGCGCTACCTCCGTGCTCCTCGACGACGGATGGGAGCAGCGGTCGCTCGCGTGGGACCGCCTGTGGGTTGCCGTCGATCCGACGCACCCGTTTGGCAACGGCTGGGCGCTTCCCGCGGGTCCCTTGCGGCGACCTCCGGGAACGCTGAGGGAGGCCCACGTGGTCGCGTTCGTGCTCGAGCCCGGCGACGAGATCGATGAGGCGGTGTTCCGGGCGATCCGCGCGCGCGCGGCGCAGGCCTCGATCCTCCGCTTTCGTCGTTCGCTCGATCGCATGACGGCGCTCGGAGACCGGAGCGCGCCCGCGGCGACGCTGACACCCGGTGCCCCCGTCGCGCTCGTGACCGGCGTGGGGGCCCCGGAGCGCGTCGAGCGGCTGGTCGCCGCCTCGGGGGCCCGGATCGTCCATCACGCGTCGTTCCCCGATCACGCGCGATTTCACGAGGGCGACCTTGCCCGCGCGCTCGAGCGGGGGGCGTCGGCCGGCGCGGCCGAGGCGCTCATCACCGAGAAGGACGAAGCCCGATGGCCGCGCTCCTTCCACCCGTCGCTTCCCGTGCGCGTGCTCCGGACCCGCCTCACGCCGCTCGATCCCGTCGAGCCTCACCTGGAGGGGATCGTTCCGGCCGGTGGCGCCACTCGCGAAGATGCCCTAGGCTTCAGGCTCTCGGGGGCCACCCGATCCACATGACACCCACCACTCGCAAACGAGCCAGTCGCGGCCAGACGGAGACCGACGTCCTCGTCCTGGGGAGCGGCATCGCCGGTCTGACCGTGGCGCTCCACGCCGCCCAGTTCGCGCGGGTCATCGTCGCGACCAAAGTGGACGCGCTCGAGTCGAACACGAACTACGCTCAGGGGGGCGTCGCGGCGGCGCTGGGGGACGACGACGCGTTCGCCAAGCACGAGCGGGACACGCTCGTCTGCGGCGCGGGACTCTGCGATCCCGAGGCGGTCCACGTGCTCGTCGAGGAAGGGCCGACCGAGGTCATGCGCCTCGTCTCGCTCGGCGTCCGCTTCGACAAGGACGCGGCGGATCCCGACCGGCTCGCGCTCGGCCGCGAGGGAGGGCACTCGCGCCGGAGGATCGTCCACGCCAAGGACCGCACCGGCCACGCGATCGAGCGCGTGCTGCTCGCCCAGGCCCGCGCACACCCCAAGATCACGATCCTCGAGAACGCGATCGCGATCGATCTGGTGCTCCAGTCGAAGCACGTCGCCGGCCGCCGCCTCGCTCCCTCCAAGGAGCGGGTCTGGGGGGCGTACCTGCTCGACCGGAGGACGGGATCGATCGACGTGGTCGCCGCAAACGCGACCGTGATCGCGACCGGCGGCTGCGGCAAGGCCTACACGTACACCACGAACCCGGACATCGCGACGGGGGACGGCCTCGCCGCAGGCTTCCGCGCCGGCGCGCCGGTCGCGAATCTCGAGTTCATGCAGTTCCATCCCACGTGCCTCTATCACCCGGAGGCGAAGTCCTTCCTGATCTCAGAGGCGGTGCGCGGGGAAGGGGCGAAGCTCCTCACGTCGGACGGGAAGCCGTTCATGCAGCGCTACCATCGCCTGCGCGAGCTCGCGCCGCGCGACATCGTGGCGCGAGCGATCGACTTCGAGATGAAGCGCCGCGGCGATAAGTTCGTGCTCCTCGACATGGCGCGGCTCGGGCGGAGGCTCCTCGAGCGCCGCTTCCCGCACATCACGCGCCGCGTGCAGGAGCTGGGCTACGACGTCTTCAAGGACCCGATCCCCGTGGTGCCCGCGGCCCACTACATGTGCGGCGGTATCGTCACCGATCTCGACGGACGGGTGGAGCTGAACGGGCTCTACGCGTGCGGCGAGGTGGCCTGCACCGGCGTGCACGGGGCGAATCGGCTCGCGTCGAACTCGCTCCTCGAGGCGATGGTGTTCTCGCGGCGGGCGGGGCGCGCGATCTTGCGCCAGGTGTCGGCCGATCCGCGCGCGGAGCTGCCGCGCCTTCCCGCGTGGCGCACGAACGGTGCGGTGGAGCCGAAGGAACAGGTCATCTTCGACCACAATTGGGATGCGCTTCGGCGGGTCATGTGGGATTATATGGGCATCGTCCGAAGCGACGAGCGCCTGGCCCGGGCGGCCGCTATGGTGGCCGTGCTCCGGGAACAAACCGAACGTGATTACTGGCGGTACCGGCTCGATGCGGACCTGATCGAGCTTCGCAACATCGGGCTCGTGGCCGACCTGATCGTGGCCTGCGCCCGGCGGCGCACCGAATCGCGCGGACTCCACTACAACGTCGACCATCCGCGCACGAACGACCGCCAGTTTCGTCGCGACACGGTGCTCACCCGTCAGGACGTCCGCTGACATGATGACCGACCAAGACAGCGCCATTCTCGATCTCGCCCTGAAGCACGGGCAATACCACCCGAATGCCTACCGGTTCACGCTCGACGCGGTGAATCACGCGGTGCGTTGCGCGCGTGAGATCCGCCACGTGAGCGGAACGGAGGTCCTCGAGGGGGCACGGGAGCTCGCCATCGCGCGGTTCGGCCCGCTCGCCAAGACGGTGCTCGAGCAGTGGGGCATCGGCAAGACCGAGGACTTTGGAGCCATCGTCTTTCAGATGGTGGAGCAGGGCCTCCTCGGGAAGACGCCCGAGGACAAGCCGGGCGACTTCGCCCGCGGGTACGACTTCGAGGAGGCTTTCGTGCGTGACTTCGACTGGCTCGATCGGATCGGCTTCCGCAAGCGCTCGGAGCTCGAGTAGCCCGCGTGGGCAGGGGACGATCCAAGCAGCGGAGCGCCTCGCTCCGCCTCCTGCAGTACCTGAAGCCGTACCGGGGCCAGCTCCTCCTCACCGCGGCGCTCATGGTGGGCTTCGCGCTCACGAGCGGAATCTCGATCGGGATGATCTCCCCGTTCGTGAAGATCCTCTTCACGCCGCGCCATGCCGCGCAGGCTCCGGCCATGATTCCGGCCCCGCTCGCCACCATGGCCGGGCTGGACTCGACCGCCGTGAACGCGACGCCGGCGCCGCACGAGGAGGCGAAGAGCGGGATCCCCGCGCGCGTGAGCGCCTGGAAGAAGGACCTCCGGACCTGGTTCGAGCACTTCTTCCTGACGGGCAATCCCATCCGGTCGCTCACGCGGATCTGTCTCACCCTCCTCATCGTCTTCTTCCTGAAGAACGTGTTCGACTATTTGCAAAGCGTGCTCACGGTGTACGTGGAGCAGGCCGTGGTGCGGGACCTTCGGAACGAGGTCTACGGCCATCTGCACGAGCTCTCGCTCTCGTTCTTCCACTCGCGGCGGACGGGAGCGCTCCTCTCGCGTCTCACCAACGACATCGCGCTCGTGCGCGGGGCGCTCGCGGCCGGGTTCAGCAACTTCGTGAAGAGCATCCTGCTCCTCACGGTCTGTCTGTTCTGGATCTTCTGGACCTCCTGGCGGCTCGCGCTCGTGTCGTTCCTCGTCGTACCTCCGTCCGTCTTCCTCATCGTGTGGCTGGGGAAGAAGCTCCGGCGCCGGAGCACGATCACGCAGGAGCGCATGGCCGATCTCAACTCCATCCTCCAGGAGACCCTCACCGGTATCCGCGTGGTGAAGGCGTTCTCGATGGAGGAGTTCGAGAAGCAGAAGTTCGCGCGCGTGGCGCAGGCGTACTTCCGCTCGTTCGTGAAGCAGCGCCGGCTCGGCGCCCTGGCGGGCCCTCTGTCGGAGACGCTCGGGGTGTTCGCGGCGACGCTCGTCCTCTGGTACGGAGGCAACGAGATCCTGCTCCAGCGCTCCATGGAGCCGCAGCAGTTCTTCATCTTCCTCTTCGCGATGCTCCAGCTCATGAGCCCGCTCAAGTCGCTCAGCAACGTGAACGCGACCATCCAGGAAGGGCTCGCGGCCGCGGTGCGCATCTTCCGCCTCCTCGACACCAAGCCGACCGTGGTGAGCCGTCCGGGGGCGCGCATGGCACAGGGCATCCACGAAGGTATCGACTTCGACCACGTCTCGTTCCGTTACGGCCAGGGCGGGGACGTCCTCTCCGACGTGAACTTCACGGTGCGCGCCGGGGAGGTCGTGGCGCTCGTCGGCCCGAGCGGAGCGGGGAAGTCGACCCTCGCGGATCTGGTCGCGCGCTTCTACGACCCGACGGAGGGAGCGATCCGGCTCGACGGGAAGGATCTTCGCGATTACGACCTCGCGTCCCACCGCCGCATGATGGGGGTCGTGACGCAGGAGTCGATCCTCTTCAACGACACCGTCTGGAACAACATCGCGTACGGCGTCACCGACGCGGACGAGGAGGCGGTCCGCCGGGCCGCGCGGGCCGCCAACGCGGAACGCTTCATCCTCGACATGACGGAGGGCTACCAGACGGCGATCGGAGACCGCGGCGTGCTCCTCTCGGGGGGCGAACGCCAGCGCATCGCGATCGCGCGGGCGATCTTCAAGAACCCGCCGCTCCTGCTCCTCGACGAGGCCACGTCGAGCCTCGACTCGCAGTCGGAGCTCCTGGTGCAGGAAGCGCTCGACGCGCTCTTCGCGGGCCGCACGGTTTTCGTGATCGCGCACCGGCTCTCCACCATCCAGCGCGCCGATCGGATTTTCGTCCTCGACAAGGGGCACATCGTCCAGACGGGAACGCACCGGGAGCTGGTCGCGACGCCGGGCCTCTACCAGAAGCTCCACCGCCTCCAGTTCCGCCTCGCCGACCAGCTGGTCGCGCAGAACCGGGCGGGCTGACCCGCCGATGACGCCGCGTACCACCGCGGTCGTCCGGTTCTCCTCGCTGGGCGACGTGCTCCTCGCCGCGCACGTGCCGTCGTTCCTGAAGCGCGCGAACCCGGGGGAGCGCGTCCTCTTCATCACGAAGGCGCGCTACGCGTCCGTGCTCGACGGGCACCACGACGTCGATGGACTCCTGCTCCTCGAAAACACCGGTGACGCCGCCGGGGACGCGCCCTCGTCCACGCCGGTGATCGCGCGGGGCGCTCTTCCGGATCTGGCGGCGGCGCTGCGCGACGCCCGCGTCGATTCGATGATCGATCTCCACGGCAATCTCCGTTCCGCGGCTCTCCGGAATGGGGTTCGGCCGCCGAACGTCGCGCGCGCGCCCAAGCACGGCTTGAAGCGGCGGCTCATGGTGCACGCGAAGTGGATCCCCACGCGGCCGCTTCCGCCGCTCCTTCGCACGTACCGCTCGCTCGCGGGACTTCCGGCCGACGCGCCGCTCACGCCGTGGCTGCGGAACGCGATCTCCGCGCGGGACCGCGCCCGGGCCTCCGACGCGCGTGAGACTCTTCAGCCCGGGACATTCGTTGTGTACGGCGTGGGCGCCCGGTGGGCGACCAAACGCTGGCCGCTCGAGCACTTCGTCTCGCTCGCGGCCGCGGTCCGCGAGGAATGGGGGCTCGAGCCTCGATTCGCGCTGTCGCCGGGCGAGCCGGACCAGGAGCTTCTGCGGCTGCTGGGACCCGACGCGAACCTGGCCGTCACGCTCGACATCCGGGCGCTCGCCGCGCTCGCCGCCGATGCGGCGGCGATCGTGTCGAACGACTCCGGCATCCTCCACCTCGGCCCGGCGCTCGGCGTCCCGGCGGTCGGACTCTTCGGGAGCACCGTCCCCGCCTTCGGCTTCGCGCTCCAGGGACCGCGCGACGCGGTCGCGGAGATCCCGCTCCCGTGCCGCCCGTGCGGCGTTCATGGACGGGACCGCTGTCCGCTCGGCCATCACGCGTGCATGAATCAGCTCACGCCCGAGATCGCGCTCGACGTGCTTCGCCCGATCCTCGCGACGGTGGCCGCGTCGTGAGCCGCATCCTGCTCACGGACGTGCGTCCGGAGGCGCTTCGGTCCGCGGTGGAAGAGGCGGTCGGCCACGAGCTCCCGTGGGTGGATCCCGAAGACTCCCAACTCGACGACGTGGACGTCTGGTTCTGTGCCGGGCCCCCGCCGGGCCGGGTCCTCACGCTCCCCAGCCTCGAATGGATCCATAGCGGATGGGCCGGGGTGGAGGGATGGTTCCGCCGTCCCGAGTGGCGCGGCGACGTCCGGCTCACGCGCACGGTCGCCGACTTCCCCGAGCGCATGGCCGAATACGTCTTCGCGTACCTGCTGGCGCAGGAACTCGGGGTGGCGCGCGCCATCCGCCAGATGCAGGACCGCGCCTGGCGCCACTGGGTGCCGGGGTCGATTCACGGCCGCACGATGCTCGTGGTGGGGTATGGGGCCATCGGAAGCGCGATCGCGTCGCGCGGTCGCGCGTTCGGACTCAGCGTGCAGGGGATCCGGCGCGGTCCCGTGACCTCGAGCGAGGAGAGCCAGGACGTGCACGAGCTGTCGCGGCTGCCGGAGCTGATCGGCGAAACCGACGTCGTCGTCAACGTTCTCCCGCACACGCGCGACACGGAATCGTTCTGGAATCGGGAGCGCTTCGAATCGATGAAACAGGGCGCCGTGTTCGTGAGCATCTCGCGAGGCGCCACCGTCGACGAAGCAGCGCTCCTCGACGCGATCCGCGCGGGTCGACCCGGGCGCGCGATCCTCGATGTCTTCCGCGAGGAGCCCCTCCCGCCGGACCATCCGCTCCGCGGCCACGACGAGATCTGGATCACGCCGCACGTGGCGGGCACCGGCACCGTGGTCGAGCTGGCGCGGGACTTCGCCGCGAACTGGGCTCGGTATCAGAGGCGGCGCTCACTGCTCCACGTGGTGGATCGCGAGCGGGGCTACTAGCGGGAGTGGGGCTGCCGCCGCCGGGAAATCCCTTGATTCCGCGGTCCCGTAACCCATAATCGGGCATTGAGAAGCACCCCCTCCCACCCTCGACTAGGAGCCGCATGGCCGTCCAGACCAAGGAACCGCATGTGAGCCAGGACACGATGTGGGCCATCCAGAAGCCGGGACCCGCCCCGGGCCTCGCACGGATCGTGGCGCCCATTCCCAAGGTCGGACCGAAGGACGTCCGCGTCCGCGTCACCGCGTTCGCCATCTGCGGCACCGATCTCCACATCGTCGAATGGGACGACTGGGCCGCCTCGCGCATCAAGCCCCCACTCATTCCAGGACACGAGTTCACCGGGGTCGTGGAATCGGTGGGATCCGAGGTCACGCTGGTGCGGCCGGGCGATCGCGTCACCGCGGAGACGCACATCTACTGCGGACTCTGCTACGCCTGCCGTCGCGGGCTCCCTCATCTCTGCGAGAACGTGCAGATCCTCGGCGTGGATCGCCAGGGCGCGTTCGCCGACCTGGTCGTGATCCCCGAGCAGAACGTGTGGAAGCTCCACCCCAGCATTCCCGAGGAGATCGCGGCGGTGCACGATCCGCTCGGGAACGCGGTGCACTGCGCGCTGGCGGGTCCCGTCGCGGGGCTTCGGTTCGCCGTGTTCGGATGCGGCCCCATCGGCTGCTTCTCGGTGGGCGTGCTCAAGGCGTCGGGCGCATCGTGGGTGGCCGCGGTGGACAAGAATCCGATGCGGCTCGGACTCGCGGAGCGGATGGGAGCCGACCTCCTCCTCAATGTGGAAAAGGATGCCGTGGTTCCATCCATCCGCGACGCGACGGACGGTCGCGGCGTGGACGCGATGCTCGAGATGTCCGGCAGCCCCGGCGCGTTCCGCGACGGGTTCGAGGCGCTCGCGAACGGCGGGCGCATCTCGCTCCTCGGCATTCCGTCGAAGCCGCTCGAGATCGACGTGGCGCGGGAGATCATCTTCCGCGGCGCGACGGTGCAGGGAATCAACGGCCGCTGGATCTACGACACGTGGTTCCGGATGGAGGCGCTCCTCCTTTCGGGCAAGCTCGACATCCGGCCCGTGATCACGCACACCCTGGGATGGAGCGAGTTCGACCGCGCCGTGGAGCTCCAGCGCTCCGGCAAGGCGGGGAAGATCGTGCTCCAGAGGGACCACCCGTGAGCCGCGCCACGGAGACCAAGAACCCGCTCGGCTTCCTCGACGACGCGATGGCGCAGCTCCGCGCCGACGGCCTCTACCGGTCGCTCCGCATCCTCGACGGCGAGCAGAAGGCCGAAGCCCGCTTCGATCACAAGGACGTCATCAATCTCTCGTCCAACAACTACCTCGGGCTGACGACGCATCCCAAGCTTCGCGAAGCCGCGCTCGACGCGGTTCGGAAGCTCGGTGTGGGCTCGGGCTCGGTGCGCACCATCGCCGGCACCATGGATCTCCACATGGAGCTCGAGCGCCGGATCGCGGTCTTCAAGAAGACCGAGGCCGCGGTGGTCTTCCAGAGCGGCTTTGCGGCGAACGCGGGTACGGTCTCGGCCGTTCTCGGCAAGGACGATCTCATCATCTCCGACGAGCTGAACCACGCGAGCATCATCGACGGTGCGCGGCTCTCCCGCGCGACCATCAAGGTGTTCCCGCATCGCGACGTGAAGGCGCTCGAGAAGCTCCTCGAGGAGACGACCGCGTTCCCGCGGCGGCTCGTGATCACGGACGGCGTCTTCAGCATGGACGGAGACGTGGCCCCGATGCGCGAGATCGCGACGCTCGCCCGCGCGCACGGCGCGATCATGATGGTGGACGACGCCCACGCGTCGGGAGTGCTCGGCAAGGCGGGGCGGGGGACCGTCGACCACTTCGATCTCCACGGCCAGGTGGACATCCAGGTGGGTACGCTCTCGAAGGCGATCGGCGTCCTGGGCGGCTATGTCGCGGGCTCGAAGACCTTGATCGAATACCTGTACCACCGCGCGCGGCCGTTCCTCTTCAGCACCTCGCACCCGCCGGCCGTGGCCGCGGCCTGCCTCGCCGCGTTCGACGTGCTGGAGCAGGAGCCGGAACGGATCGAGCGGCTCTGGTCCAACACGAAGCGCTTCAAGGAGGGCCTCGCGCGCCTCGGCTTCGACACCGGGATCAGCGAGACTCCGATCACGCCCATCATCGTCGGCGAGGCGGATCTCGCCATGCGTTTCTCGGACCAGCTCTTCGCGCGAGGCCTGTTCGCGCAGGGGATCGGCTTCCCGACCGTCGCGAAGGGACGCGCGCGGCTCCGGACGATCGTCACCGCCACGCACACCGAGGCGGAGCTGGACCGAGCGCTCGCGATCCTCGAGGACGTCGGACGGAAGCTCGGCATCATCCGCTGATTCCCCAGGTTCAAAGGCGCGCTCGATGAGCCGCGCGTCCGAAGCACCGCTTCTCGTCCGCCTTCCCAACTGGCTCGGCGACCTCGTGCTGGCGTGGCCCGTGGTGGACGCCGCGGCTCGCCGTGGCGCCGTCTTCGCCGGCCCCGAGCCCTTCCGGGCCCTCGTCGAGCCGCGTTATCCAGGATCACCCTACGTCGGCATCTCGCGCTCGAGCCGGTTCGCGGCGGCACCATCGATCCGCCGTCTCAAGCCGCGCGCGGCGCTCCTCCTCACGGAGTCCCTGTCGTCCGCGATTCTCGCGTGGCTCAGCGGCGTGCCGGAGCGAATTGGATATGCGGCGGAGGGGCGCAACCTCCTCCTCACCCGTGCCGTCCGCCGAACGGGCCCCGCGCGCAGCATGCCGCGGACCCGCGAGTACGCGGTGCTCGCGGAGGCGGCCGGGCTCGACGTGGGTCCCGCGATCCCGCGCTTGGCGCCCCTCGAGCGCGAGCTGGAAGCAGGGAAGGCACTCCTCGGGCCCACCAGGTACGCCGTCGTGGCCCCCGGCGCGAGCTACGGTCCCGCCAAGCAGTGGGGCCCGGAGCGATTCGCGAGCGCGGCGCAGGACCTGACGGCCCACGGTCTCACGATCGTCCTCGTAGGATCGCGCGAGGACGCCGGTGTGGCGAAGGCCACGATCCGGCCCCTCGTCGCCGCACACACCCACGATCTCACCGGCGCGACGGATCTCTCGGCCCTCGTCGGCATTCTCGCGGGAGCCGACGTCGTCCTCTCCAACGACTCCGGGGTGATGCACCTGGCCGCAGCCCTGGAGCGTCCGACGGTCGGCATCTTCGGCTCCACGAGCCCTGTGTGGACCTCCGCCGACGCACCTTGGGTCCGCAACCTCTACGCGGCCTATCCGTGCTCCCCGTGCTTTCGACGCACGTGCCCGATCGGCTACGGCTGTCTTCGCTCCATCGAAGCCACGGACGTATCGCGGGCTGCGGTCGCGGTGATGGGGCGGGAGTAGAGGGGTCTGGGCCGGGCTCGGGGGCGGTGAGGTCTCGTCACCTCGCAGTCCGGCGTACTACCTCGAAGGTCACACCGATTTGGGGCGGCCGGACCGCGGTGGTTCCTCCGACCTCACCGCCCCCGAGCCCTACCTAGACTCCAAACGACCGCCCCCATGCACGTGCCCGCCGTACGCGCCTCATCGACGTCATTTGAGTGGAGGTGCCCGTAACCCGGGAGCGAAGCGACCGCCTAGCGCGGATCGATGAGGTAGGGCTGGGGGCCGGGTGAGGTCGGAGGAACCACCGCGGTCCGGCCGCCCCAAATCGGTGTGACCTTCGAGGTAGTACGCCGGACTGCGAGGTGACGAGACCTCACCCGGCCCCCAGCCCGGCCTGACCGCTTAGCGCAAGACGCGCGAGTACGTCGAGCCGCGCCCCTCGTACCGGTACCGCTCGCTCCCGGAACGAGCCAGCGACGCCGGAATGAAGCCCTCCTGCGCGAGCACGCCGAGATCGTGCGGGTACGAGCCGCGAACGCGCCGGTAGGTCTCGAGGGCCAGGGTGATGCGGGTGGCCTCGTCGACGTTGGCGATCTCCGCGGGCATCGCCTTGGGAGCGCCGATCGCCACGAGGTCCGCGCGGCGTAGGAGGCTCGGCGCGACGAGGATGCCGAGCGCGGCGGAGAGGACCACGGTCACCACCGCGATCGCGATCGCCACGAGGGCGTTCGACGGTGGCTGCGCCGGAGTGGTGACGTCGGGGGCGATCGGCGTGACCTTGGCCGGGGCCGCGGTCAGGGACACCTCGACCACGCCCAGCTCGAGCAGGCGATGAAGGGCCTCGAGCGCCTCGAACTCGACGAGCTTCGACTGCGAGAGCACGTCCCGGAGGGGACGGAGGCCATCGACGAGCGGGAGAACGCGCTGCTCCTGCGGCGTCATCTCCTTGGGCGGAGTGGCCAGAGGCTTCGGGCGGAGGACCATCGCGAGCGACGTGAAGGTCTCCTTGTAGCGCTGCGACTCGTCGATCCGCCGCATGCTCTCCATCAGGAGCCCCTCGGTGTTCAGCCGCACGTTGACGGCGAATTTCGGCACCGTGCGCGCGTCCCCCGAGAAATGATACGAGCCCGATTTCCAGGTCAGGAGCTGGTGCAGCGTGTCCTGGATCTGGTGCTCCAGGAGGTGCGAGAGCTCCTCGCTCGAGAGGTAGTTCCCGCTCAGGAGGATGTCGGTCAGCTCGCGGCGGCTCTCGGCCTCGATGGTTTCGATCTGCTTCATCTGGGCGTCGGTGAGCCGGCCGGTCTTGACGAGGAAGGGCTTGAGCGGATCCTTCGCGTTCCTCCGCCGGTCCCGCGTCGAGACGATCTTGCCCCCCTCGAAGAAGATGACCGCAACGTCGTCCCCGGCGGTGAGCTTGAGCACGCCGGACTTCTGCTGGACCGCGATGAGCTGAAGGATCTCGGGAAGGCTGAAGTCGTCCAGGTTGCCTTGCAGGGCCATGTCAGGATCTCCGGATTTCTCGGTCGCGACGGCGCGGAGCCCGGGCGTCCCGCTCGGGGAGCGAGACGAACTCCGGAACCCGCGTCGTCGTCGTGGCGAAGTAGCGGGCCACGGTGGCGGCATACGTGATCAGGAAGAGGAGGATGAGTGGAATGCGCTTGGTGAGGCCGGGGCCCCCGAAGGGAAGCACGTCCAGCGAAGGCACGAGGCTGCCGTTCGCGATGACGAGCGTCGCGGTCGCGGTCATGACGAGGATCGCGACGAACCCCGAGAGGCTTGCGCCGCGCAGGATCTGGCCCGCACCCGGCAGGACGAAGGTGAGGATGGCCTGGCCGAACGTCCGGCGGCGCGCCGCGCTCCGGCCCTGACGCGTGAGCAGGAGCCGCGTGAACTCGGTCGACTTCAGATCCTTCACCGACCGGAAGCAGGTGTCGCAGAAGGCCCGCTGCTGCATCCGCTTCACGCAGCGGCGGCAGATGATCTTCTGGCAGTTGCTGCAGTTCAAGGTCGCGAGGGACCGGCCGAGAACCTGGCCCACGAGGGTGAAGATGAGGAAGAGTCCCGGGACGAAGACGAGACCGAACGGTGCCGGGGGCGAGAGCCGCGTCACCGCGATGAGGAACGGGTTCCCGGCGAGCGCCGACGTGCCGGCCTCGGACGCGCGGTCCTTGGCGAGGAGCCAGAGCCTCGTCTCCGGCGGCACCGCGTCCATCACGGTGCGGTTGAGCTGGGGCGCGCTCCACTTGCTGAAGTCGCGCACGCGGTCGAACGCGATGGCGGAAGCGCTCGACTGCTCGCGGCTCGCCTCGGTGAACATGAGCTGCTTCGTGTAGACCTGCGCCAGGTTGTAGTGCGGCTCGACGGCCGAAGGGTTGGCCTGCGCGGCCGCCTCGTACGTCTGGCGCGCCCGCGCGTAATCCTCGCGGGCGAAGTAGACGTTGCCGAGGTTGGTGAGGACCCAGGCCGACTTCGGGGCCAGCACCGCGGCCTGGGTCAGCTGCCGCTCCGCGAGGTCGAGATCACCCGTCCGGCGCGCGATCGTGCCGAGCGCGAAGGGATAGAGCGGCTCCTGGGGATCGGTGTGCTCCCACGCGAGGAGCGCGCCGGCGAGATCGGGATCGTATCCCGCGTTCACCGCGCGGTCGACGAGCAGGCTGGGCCGGTCCAGGGTCGGAGCGCCGGCCCACGGCGCCACGAAGCCCACGCCGGCCGCGAGTCCCATCGTCGACAGAAGAAAGAGGAGCACGAGGACCAGCTCGCGCTTGCTCAGCCGGAACGAGAGGAGTCCGGTGTACACGGCCGCGGTGGACACCACGCCCAATCCCCACAGGAGCGGTGAAAGGGTCACGGCCGCGGCCGCGCCTCGCACGGCTGCCGTCGAGCGGCGCCCGAGAAGCTCCTGCACCACGTGGAACAGGTGGGGCAGGTGGCGGAGCGTGATTCCGACCACCACGAGCAGAAGTCCCACGATCCAGACGAACACGAGGCCGGTGGCCGCGTTCGCGAGGAGGTGGCGCTTCCAGGGATAGCTTCGGGCCAGGATCCGGAACGCCTCGCTCAGCTCGTTCACCGCGCGATCGGGAGCCTGGAATGCCTCGATGCGCGCGGTGGTGAAATGGGCGTCGGGGAAGTCGGGATCGAAGCTCGAGGAGGCGTCGAGGAGCCGCAGCGCCTCGGTCGTGTTGCCGGCCGCCTCCTGCACGAGCGCCTCGCGGTAGCAGGCCTGCGCCGGAGCGAGCGCGCGCGCGATGCCCGCGTCGTGCTTGTCGGCCAGCGCGGTCGCGAGAGCGGAAGCGTCGGTAGCGGCGAAGGCAGGAGGCGCGAGGGCGATCGTGAACGTGAACCAAGCGGCCGGGAGGAACGCGAGAAGGCCGAGCGGATCGGATCGACGACCCGCGCACGCGTTCCGGAACCGCACTCCATGCGTTCGGCGCGTCACGCGCGCACGTTAGGCGCGGCAGGAAAGGGGTGTCAAGGAAATTGTCCCCTGGAGTATCCTTCGCTGCTCGTCGTCGACCCCAACCCGAGACCGGAGAGCCCGCGCATGTCGTCCGAAACCGTCCGCATCGAGTCCCTGAATCAGCATGTCGGCCAGGACGTGATGATCGAGGGGTGGCTCTACAACCGCCGCTCCTCCGGCAAGCTCGAGTTCTTGCAGGTACGCGACGGGAGCGGGGTCGTCCAGTGCGTCGCGTCCAAGGCCGACGTGCCCGAGGACGTGTTCACGCGCTGCGGCGCGGTCGGGCAGGAGTCGGCCATCCGCGTGCGGGGTTCCGTGCGCGAGGACAAGCGCGCCCCCAGCGGGGTGGAGCTGACCCTGAAGGATCTCGAGGCGGTCTCGGGGAGCCAGGACTATCCCATCACCCCGAAGGAGCACGGCACGCCGTTCCTCCTCGATCACCGTCACCTCTGGATCCGCTCGCAGCGCCAGCACGCCATCCTCCGAATCCGTCACACGCTCGTCGACGCCTGCCGCCGATTCCTGAACGACGAGGGCTTCATCAACGCGGACGCGCCCATCTTCACGCCCAACGCCTGCGAGGGGACCACCACCCTCTTCGAGACGCAGTACTTCGACGAGAAGGCCTACCTCACGCAGAGCGGACAGCTCTACAACGAGGCCACCGCCGCCGCGTTCGGCAAGTCGTACTGCTTCGGCCCCACGTTCCGCGCGGAGAAGTCGAAGACGCGGCGCCACCTGATCGAGTTCTGGATGGTGGAGCCCGAGATCGCCTACGCGACGCTCGACGACGTCATGGTCTTCATCGAGCGCTTCGTCGAGGCCATCGTCGCCCGCGTGCTGGCGGAGCGCCGCCCCGAGCTCAAAATCCTGGAGCGGGACGTGACGGCGCTCGAGCGGGTGAAGGCTCCCTTCCCGCGCCTGTCGTACGACGAGGCGGCCGCGCGGCTCAAGGAGAAGGGGCTTCCGTTCGAGTGGGGGGGCGATTTCGGCGGGACCGACGAGACGGTGCTGACCGAGGGGTACGACCGTCCCTTCTTCGTGCATCGCTTCCCGGCCGCGATCAAGGCGTTCTACATGAAGCGCGATCCGTCCGACGACCGCCTGTCGCTCTCCTGCGACCTTCTCGCGCCGGAAGGCTACGGCGAGATCGTTGGCGGAGGGCAGCGCGAGGACGACTACGACACCCTTGTCTCGCGCATCCAGGAGCACCAGCTTCCGATGGAGGCCTTCTCCTGGTACCTCGATCTCAGGCGCTACGGGTCCGTGCCGCACAGCGGATTCGGCATGGGCATCGAGCGCTGTCTCACCTGGATCTGCGGCATCGAGCACCTGAGGGAGGCGATTCCGTTCCCGCGCCTCCTGAACCGGCTTCGCCCCTGACAGGCGCCGCCTCGGCGTGATATAATGATGGGCGCCGACCGGTGCCCATGACATCTCGTCCTGCTCGACTCCTCCTGATTTTCGCGCTCGCGGTCCCGCTCCTGCTCGGTGCCGCGCCGCTTCACGCCACCCCGGACCGCGCCATCTACCGAATCGACCTCGCCGGCGTGAGAGACTCCCGGCCGCTCTTCCGGCTGGGGCTCGACGCAGCGGGGCACGGTCCCGGAGCCAGCATCGACTTCGTGCTCACCCCTGCCGAGCGCGACCAGGTGCGTGCGCTCGGATACAACCCCGTTCCGCTCGCCACCGGCCCCTCCAACCTGGCCGCCGCGCTCAATCCCAATTTCGGGGCGTATCACAACCTCGCGGAGACGATGGCGGAGATGGCATCCTACGCCGCCGCGTATCCGTCGATCGCGGTCCTCGATACGATCGGCTTCTCCCTGGAGGGACGGCCGCTCGTCGCCATCCGGATCTCCGACCAGGCCGGAGTGGACCAGGGAGAGCCCCAGGCCCTGATCCTGGGCTGCCACCATGCTCGGGAGCTCATGAGCGTCGAGCTTCCGCTCTACGTCATGCGGCGGCTCCTGGACGGATACGGTGTCGATCCGGTCCTGACCCAGCTCGTGGACACGCGGGACATCTGGATCGTTCCGATCGTGAATCCGGACGGATACTTCTACCTGCAGAGCCACACCAGCGGGCAGTCCGACGGCTGGTGGCGGAAGAACCGCCGGCCGAACAGCGACGGATCGTTCGGCGTGGACCTGAATCGGAACTACGGCTTCCGGTGGGGATGGGACAACATCGGGTCGAGCCCCACGCCTGGCTCCGATGTGTTTCGAGGCACCGCCGCCTTCTCCGAGCCCGAAACGGCGGCGCTGCGCGATTTCGTCAACGCGCACCACTTCACGATCTCGGCCTCGTTCCACAGCTACGGCGAGCTCTTCCTCTACCCCTGGGGCTACGCTCTCCTCAACACCCCGGACCAGTACGTGTTCGAGTCCTTCGGCGACTCGGTGTCGACGCAGAACGGCTACCGCGCGGGCAATCCCGAGAACGGCGCGATCTACCTCACGAACGGCGAGCTCGACGATTGGCTGTACGGCGACACGTCGCAGCGGCCCAAGGTCTTCGGATTCACGTTCGAGATGAATACGGATACTCAGGGCGGCTTCGATCCCCCGGATGCCACGATCCCACCGACCTGCGAGCAGAACTGGGGACCCGTCCTCACGCTCCTACGCTACGCGGACGCGCCTCGACGCATCGTTCCTCCGGCTCGCGCGGGGGCGCCCACGTTCGTGGCGTCGCCGCCGGGCGCCGTCGACCTCTACTGGAATTATCCCGCCCCCGATCCGGTGAACCCGGTGACCTCCGAGGAGGTGCTCAGGATTGCATCGCTGGGGCAGGGGATCGACGACGCGGAATCGGGCACGGCTCGGTGGGATTCGACCGGGTTTTCGTGGAGCACCGCGCGCCATGCGAGCGGCGCGCGCAGTTTCTACTCCGGCACGGGCAACATGCGCCTGAGCACCCTGACCTCACGCTACGCCCCCGACGTCGTCGCGGGAGACAGCCTCGCGGTGATGGCCTACTGGGACACCGAGCTCGACTACGACTACTGGTACGCGGACGCGTCCTACGACGGCGGCGCGACCTGGCTCTCGCTCCGCGGAAACCACACGACCACGTTCGACCCCAACGGCACGAACGAGGGAAACGGCGTCACCGGGTCGAGCGGCGGCGCTTTCCTGAGGGCTTCGTTCCTGCTCCCGAGTACGGGGCAGCCGCTGGTGCGCTTCCGGTACGCCACCGACGGTGCGACCTTCGGGGAAGGGGTCTACCTGGACGACGTAGGACCGACGGCCCTCGAGTCCGGGCAGACCGTGACTGCCTTGTCCGGCGCCCCCGGCACATGGCACCTCAATCCCGCTCCCTCCGCGCCGACCTGGTTCGAGGTGCGGGGCATCGACCCCGAGGGACAGCGAGGTTCCTGGGGCCCGCGCGTGCGATTCGACCCCACGCTGAGCGCGGTGGCGGAGTCCGCTCCGCCCGCTGTGGACCGGCTTGGATCGAATGCGCCGAACCCGTTCAATCCGAGGACCCAGATCCCGTTCTCCCTCGGGGCCGGGCTTCCGGGACGTTACCGGCTCGCCGTCTACGACCTCGCCGGACGGCGGGTGGCCGTGCTGGCGCAGGGCTTTGACGACGGGTTAGGCGCGGCCCGCCGGGCGGTCTGGGACGGCACGGATGGGGCGGGCCGGTCGATGGGGAGCGGCGTCTACCTGGTCCGGCTCGAGTCGGTTCGCGGCTCCTCCTCGAGGAAGATCACCCTGCTTCGCTGAGCCCGGCCTCCTCGCGAGGCGGTTTCCCGTTGACGCCTCGCCCACCGTCGTTTACGTTCCCCCCTCGCTTCGACGCTGGCGTGCGCGGCCACCCTGCCGGGTGGCGTTTTTGCGCTCGGCGGACGCCGGCTCGGCACCTTTGGTTACGGGGAATTAACTGCCGTCATCCGGGGTATGCAGGGTAGGTTGAACGCGAAGCAAGGCGGGGAAGGGCCGACGATTGACAGGCTTGGCAGGGGCCGGTAGTCTGGGCTCGTGCATGGTCGTCACCGGGCGCACGGCGCTCGGATTACTGGAGCGGCGCTCGTCGCCGCCGCCCTGGCCTCTTGCTCGTCGCCATCCCCCCCTCGCAACGTCCATCCCGGACCGCTCAAGCTGGCGGGTGCCGAATACATGGCTCCACTCTTGCGGGCGGAGATCCTGGACTTTCGCGATCGCTATCCCGACGCCGACTCCATTCAGCTCACGGCCAACGGATCGGCGGAGGGCATGGAGCAACTGGTGAATGGAGAGGTTTCGATGTCTCTCTTGCTGCGGGATCTGACCGATCCGGAAGCTGAGGCCGCCATGAAGCGGGACGGCCTCCAGGCGTTTCCCATCGCCTGGGACGCGGTCGCGGTGATCGTGAATCCGGCGTCGCCGATCGAGCAGATCTCGAAGACGGAGCTGGGCTCGATCTACGCGGGGCACATCACCGCCTGGGCGCCGCTCGGCTGGAAGGCGGGCGGCGATCTCATCGCGCTCACCTCGGGACCCCGGCTCGGCATCTACGGATACATCGGCCAGACGCTCCTCAACGACCGCCCGTACGCGTCCACCATCTACGCTCCGCCGTCGGAGGAAGAGGTGGTCGAGGTCGTGGCCACGCGGCGGAACGCGATCGCGTGCGTGTCCCGTCCGGTCGCGGAAGCGGCCGGAGCCAAGGTCAAGCTGCTCCGTGTCTCCCAGGCGCTCGGGCTTCCGTACGTCGCGCTCGACCGGGAGACCTTGCTCACGAAACGCTATCCGCTCCTGCGCGCGATCTCGATCGCGACGCCGGCCCAGCCGGCCGAAACGGCCGGCGACTTCGTCAATTTCGTCTCCGGAATCGACGGTCAGCAGATCGTCGCGCGCCATGGCTATGCACCAGCCACCGTTCCCATCCGGATCGTTCGTACGGCAGAGGAGGCCCAGTGAAGCTCGTCACCCGCATCGTCATCTCCCTCGCGTTTCTGGCCCTGGCCGGAGTCGCGTCCCTCTCCTTTGCCCTCACGTCCGGCGACATGATCAAGCAGGGCGTCCAGCTCCTCCGCGACGGGAAGACCGCTGAAGCCCTGGATCTCTTCAGCCGTGCGCAGAAGCTGGATCCGAGCGGCTTCAAGCCGCACTACTTCATCGCCTCCGCGCTCGAGCGCATGAACGAGCCGGACAGCGCCGCGGTGGAGTACCAGACCGCGCTCCGCATCAACCCGAAGTACGTGGAGGCTCTGACCGGATACGGGAAGCTCCTTCGCAAGCAGGGAAAGAAGGAAGAAGGCACCGCCAAGCTCGACGCCGCGGTAAAGCAGGACCCCAAGGACGCGCCAGCGCTCTACGCGCTAGGAACCGCCTACCTCGAGGACAAGAAATACGACGATGCCGAGCGGATCATGCGGAAGGGCACGCTCCTCAAACAGGGGCGCGCGCTCTTCCTCGCGGGCACCGCGCTCGCGCTGGAAGGCAAGGGTGAGCTGAAGCAGGCCGAGGAGCTCTTCATCCGGGCGCGCGAGACGGACCCGAACAATCTCAGGGTGCGGCTCGACTTCGGCGGATTCTACGATCGTAAGAAGATCCCGGTCCTCGCGGCGCCGGAATACGCGCAGGCGATCCAGCTGGATCCCAAGAATCCCGAGACGCACTACCGCTATGGAATGTCGCTGGTCGGGATGAACGAGTTCAACTCCGGGCTCAAGGCGTTCATCGACGCGACCCAGCAGGACTCGACCTTCGCCCCCGCCTATCTCGAGGCCGGCCGGCTCTACTATCGCGGCAAGCGGTACAAGGACGCGGCGGACCAGTTCCAGGTGTACACAGGACTCAAGCCCGACGATTACCAGGGTTACCTGGAGCTGGGGCAGGCGCTCGCCAACTCGCGGGATCCGAATGACAAGATGGGGGCCGTGGGTGCGCTGTCGACGGCGAACTCGATGAAGCCGGACGTGCCGTCCGTGCTGGGCTCCCTCTGCAAGCTCTACTCCGAGCAGGGGGACGCGGGGCGCGACAGCGCGGTGTTCTACTGCGACCGCTACGCGAATACCGCCGATTCGCTCACGGCGGAGGAAGAGAACCGGATCGGATCCCTCTACGCGCAGCTGGGAGATTCGGCCAACGCGGTGGTCCACTTGAACAAGGCGGCCGCCCAGGACTCGACGTACCGGATGAACGCGTACTTCAACCTCGGTTATCTCTTCTTCGCGAAGCAGGACTTCGCGTCATCGGTTCCGTACTTCGAGAAGGCCCTCGCGGTGGACCCCAATTTCCTCCCGGCGCTCCTCAACATCGGCCTGGCCAAGCTCCAGCTCCAGCAGCGGCCGGAGGCGATCTCCTACCTGCACCGCGCGCTCGCGGTGAAGCCGGAGTCGCGGACCATGGTGTGGATCGGGCAGACGATGCTCCAGATGGAGCCCGACTCGCTGCCGGGCGCGCTTCAGACCTTCCGCGACGCGGCGGCGCTCGATCCGAAGAATGCGGATGCGCTCCGCGGCGCCGGCTTGGCACTCCTGCTCATGGACCAGTGCACCGACGCCACCGATTACCTGAAGAAGGCGGCCGACGTCGACGACCAGCACGTGCAGGGGCACATCTGGCTGGCCCAGGCGAACGTGAAGTGCAGCAATCTCCCGGCAGCGAAGGTCGAGTACAACAAGGCCATCGAGATCGATCCGAACAACCGCGAAGCGTCGCGGGGACTCGAGCTCATCCGGCAGTACGAAGAGCGCAAGGCGGCCTCCAAAGCAGCGGGTGGAGCCTCGGCGAAGAAGTAGCAAGTTAAAGAGCGGCGTCCGCCGCGCAACGGGGAGGCACGATGAGCTTGGATGTCCGTACCTCGAGTGACGTGACGATTCTCACGCCGAAGGGGATGCTCCTGGGTGGGAAGGAGACGGACGAGCTTCAGAGCAAGATCAAGGAGCTGGGCGAGGCGGGGAACCGGAAGCTCCTCGTGAACCTTGGCCAGACGACGTTCCTGAACTCGGTGTCCCTGGGCGTTCTCATCGCCGGACACTCGAGCTACGCCAAGCGGGACGCGCAGATGAAGCTCTGCGCCGTGGACAAGAAGATCCAGAACATCTTCGTGGTCACCAAGCTATCCTTGGTGTTCGACGTGTACGACACGGAGGCTCAAGCGTTGGCCAGCTTCAAGTAACAGAGGGTTGCCGGTCCCGGGCCCCTGGCGTATGCTAGGCGGCCAGCCACGATCCACACTCCGGGGCCGGACCGGAGAGGGTCACCCCATCGCATCGCTCGAACGAGCGGAACGCACGGTTCGAACCAGGAGGAAGTCGCAGTGAGACAAGGTTTGTTCATCACCATTGTGGCCGTCGCGGCCCTCACCATCGCCATCGTCGTCTACATGTTCCTGCCCGAGTACATCAAGTCGGGCGGACCGCTGGTGGCGCTCCTCATCATGCTCTCGATCATGTCGGTGACGCTGGTCTTCGAGCGCCTCTTCACCATCTCCCGCGCGCGCGGCAAGGATTCCATCCCCGCGTTCATGCGCGCGGTCCGCAAGAAGATCGACGCGAACGACATCGAGGGCGCCGCGGATCTCTGCTCCAAGCAGCGCGGCTCGCTCGCCAACGTGCTCCGAGCCGGCCTCGACCGCTACCAGGTCGTCCGCACCGCGCAGATCGATCGCAAGGACAAGGTCGGGGAAGTGCAGAAGGCGATGGAAGAGGCGAACATGCTCGAGGTGCCGCTCCTCGAGCGGAACCTGATCGCGCTCGCGACGATCGCCTCGATCGCGACGATGGTCGGTCTCCTCGGGACGGTGATCGGAATGATCCGGTCGTTCGCGGCGCTCGGTCACTCCGGCTCGGTGGACGCGGTGAAGCTCGCTGTCGGTATCTCGGAAGCGCTCATCAATACCGCTGGCGGCCTCTTCGTGGCCATCTTCTCGATCGTGCTCTACAACGTGTTCGTGACCATGATCGACAACTTCAACTACATGATGGACGAGGCGACCCTCGAGGTCGTCGAAGTCATCTCTCTGAAGGAAGCGACGAAGTAACATGGCCGCAAAAAAGATGAAGCGGGTGGGTATCAAGATGGACATGACGCCCATGGTCGACGTGGCCTTCCTGCTCCTGATCTTCTTCATGTCCACGTCGCAGTTCGACCCGCCGCAGAAGGTGCCGATCGTGCTGCCGGACAGCCACTCCAACCTCAAGGTCCCGGAGTCGGACGTCCTCGTCCTCGGAATCTCGAAGGACAGCCGCCTTTTCTGGCAGGTGGGGAAGAACCCCCAGGAAGAGACGGACATCCCGAATCTGGAAACGCTCGTGCTCGAGCAGCGGCGGAAGAATCCCCGGCTGCGCGTCGCCATCAAGGCCGACAAGGAGTCCCAGTACGGCATGATGGAAGACGTCATGGCGGTGATGCAGAAGACCAATACGATCACGTTCAGCCTCGTCACCGAGCTGGTGGCCAGCAAGAAGTCCGCGCTCCACTAGGAGCGCGCCTCCAAAGGAGTCGAGTGACATGGGTGCGGTAGACACCCCAGAAGCTGGTGTAAAAAAGAAAAAAGGAGGGATGCGGAAGCGCGCCCCCAAGCGCATCGGCGTGAAGATCGACATGACGCCGA
>Ga0068859_100000493_pt1 | contig 38872 bp, 30 predicted proteins | sample KBSSwiS22_FD_66585 | JGI IMG/M metagenome (GOLD analysis project Ga0068859, IMG submission 66585) | Switchgrass rhizosphere microbial communities from Kellogg Biological Station, Michigan, USA - KBS Switchgrass S2-2 | ecosystem: Host-associated > Plants > Roots > Rhizosphere > Soil ... | reverse complement strand
TGGATTTCCTTCTCGACGAGCGAATTCGCCTGGCTGTGTTTACATCCGCAGGTATCGGATCACATTGCGAGACGCCGACCTATTACCCGTTGGTATCGGTGAAACCCGGCGATCACCCCGCCAGAACTCAATACGGTGGTTCTCGATACGATGGTGTAATCGATTCGCCCGAATACTCATGTTCTACTTGGATGACGAGGATAACCACATGGCTCGGTTGCTATCGGTCAACGTAGGCCTTCCCCGCGACATCGAGTGGAGGGGCCGTATGGTGCATACGGGGATCTGGAAGAGTGCTGTCCGAGGGCGCTGCCGCGTCCGCCACAGCAATGTCGATGGAGACGGACAGGGCGATCTGGCCGGCCATGGAGGCGAGCATCGCGCCGTCTTCGTTTATCAGATCGAATCGTATCGGTACTGGCAAGCACAACTGCAGAGGACCCCCTTCGTTTACGGGCAATTCGGCGAGAACTTTACGATCGAAGGGTTGCCTGACGATGAGGTCTGTATCGGCGATCGTTATCGGATTGGCAGCGCGCTGTTCGAAGTCACGCAGCCTCGCGTTACATGCTATCGAATCGGCATTCGGATGGATGAGCCTCGCATGCCCGCGCTGCTGACCTCGAGCGGCCGGCCCGGATTCTACTTCCGCGTTCTCGAGGAAGGCGAACTCGGAGCCGGCGACGAAATCATCAAAGTCGCGGAAGCGACAGAGCGAATAACCGTCGCAGAGATCAATGCCCTCCTCTACTCACCCAATCATCCGCGCGACCGACTCGAATGCGCGTTACGCGTCGAGGCACTTTCGCCGGGATGGCGCACGTCGCTCGAAGCGCTCTTGCGGAACCGAACGACGAGTGGAAACGCAGGACTCATGCCGGAAGCGGCTGCGCATCCCGCAGCACTGGGGTTTCGCCGTCTTACTGTGACAGAGATCGATCGTGAGTCTTCGGACGTTCTCTCGCTCACGGTGCAGAGCACGGACGGCGCGGCGCTGCCACTTGCAGTGCCAGGCCAGTATATTGTCGTGCGTTTTCCTGCGGGAGACAAACGCCCATCGTTCTTTCGGAGCTATTCCATCTCAGGCTCGCTGCCGACGGAACACTATCGTATCAGCGTCAAGATTGAACGAAACGGACTTGCAGGAACTTATCTTAGCGATCGTGTGCATGTAGGCGATGCTCTAGACATCAGCTCGCCGCGCGGCAGCTTCATTTTGCAGTCGGGGGAGCGCCCGGTGGTGCTGCTTAGTGCCGGAATCGGCGCGACGCCGGTTCTGGCGATGTTGCAATCGCTGGCATTGTCGCGCTCCACGCGGTCAGTCCTATGGCTCCATGCAGCGCGCGATGGGCAGCATCATCCTTTTGCCGCTGAAGTTCGGCGCCTCGTGCACGCGCTTGCGCACTGCCGCAGCTACGTTTGTTACAGCCGGCCCAATCCGCAGGACAAGGTAGGCCAGGATTTTGACGCTGTGGGTCACCTGTCTCGATCTATTTTCGATCAAGTTGGTATTCCGCCGGAGGCCGAGGTCTACCTCTGCGGCCCCAATCGCTTCATGACAGACATGAAGGAAGCGCTTGCAAACTCCGGTGTTGCCCTGGAACGCGTACACGTTGAAATCTTCAACGGTGGCGAATCGCTGACCCCGGGTATCATCGGCCGGCCGACCAGGACTCCGCATCCGCCTGCGACTCAAAACAATACCGGTGTGGTGGTTTCGTTCGCACGCAGCGGGATCACGGCGCACTGGGATCCATCCGCATATCGAAGCATCCTGGAGCTGGCGGAAGCGTGCGATGTACCGGTGCGTTGGTCGTGTCGGGCTGGTGTTTGCCACAACTGCGAGAGCGGTTTGGTCTCAGGAACGGTCGTGTATGGCCCTGAGCCACTGGACATGCCAGCGGAGGGCAATGTTCTCGTCTGCTGCTCCCAACCTTCAACCGATGCCGTGATCGATTTGTGAGTCGGGCATTGCGTCGATACCAACGTACAAGTGCTACGGAATGGCGTTCCCTGTTACATATGTAGCGCGGCGCAGCTATCAGCGCCGTGAGATCAAACACGGGAGCAGACACGTGAAAATTCTGATGGTTCTGACGTCACATGACGTCTTGGGTAAGACCGGCCGTACAACGGGGTTTTGGCTGGAGGAATTCGCGGCCCCGTATTTCGTGTTTCGCGACGCCGGCGTCGAGCTGACTTTAGCCTCACCAAAAGGAGGGCAACCGCCGGTCGACCCGAAGAGTGATCTGCCCGAAAATCAGACCGATGCGATGGCGCGCTTCAAAAAGGACGCACGAGCACAGAAGGAGCTTGCGCAGACCGTGAAGCTCAGCGACGTGAAGGCAGAGGATTTTGACACGGTATTCTATGTTGGCGGCCACGGGCCGATGTGGGACCTGGCTGAGAGTGAGGTGTCGATCGCGTTGCTCGAGGCGTTCTACAATTCAGGCAAGCCCGTCGCCCTAGTGTGTCATTCACCCGGGGTCCTCCGGCACGTCACCTACAAGGGCGAGCCGCTCGTGAAAGGCAGGCAGGTCACTGGCTTCACGAACGGCGAGGAAGAAGCAGTCGAGCTCACTCATGTCGTCCCGTTTCTCGTCGAGGACGAGCTGCTGCAGCTGGGGGCTGTCTTCGAGAAGAGAAAGAACTGGCAGCCGTTCGCGATTACGGACGGCCGCCTCGTCACCGGCCAGAATCCGGCCTCATCGACGTTCGCGGCCAAGGGACTTCTGAAGCTGCTGGGAAGGCCCGCCACGTCCTGGACCTCAGTTCAACTTTCCCAAGGGGAGTGATTCCACTTCCAGGCTATGTGGCGAGCGTGCTTGGAGGCTCGCCACGCAGTCCGTCGGGCCTCGCCGTCTTCGCTCGAGATGGACTGGAGGTCACCGTCGCCTGGTGCACACAAATGGTGCTCCGAGTCTGCGGGCAAAGCCTGCGGCCGAGCTGGGATGTCGGTTGCCCGTAAAATCCCGCCGGATCCCTTTGCTGTGTAGTTTGGAATACTGTAAGTTTGATGGGAACACGTTCCACGGGGCCCCTTGGCTGATAGGTCAGGTTGCTATCGGCTCTCGATGGAACACGCCGGTCTCGCCGTTGACGCCTTCCTCAACCTTTCCCCAAGCTTTCATCAAACGAATACCTGGGAGGTCGGACCATGCGCTTGATAGGTATTTATCTCTCCCCCTATGTCCGCAGAGTGGCAATCAGCTTGAGCATCTTGCAGCTGCCATTCGAATTCGAGGAGGTGTTTGTCTTCGGGGAGCGTGACATCGTCCGACGCTACAATCCCCTCGTACGTATCCCCGTACTAGCGCTCGACGACGGTGAAAACCTTGTCGAGAGTGGAGCGATCCTCGATGAGATCGACCACATGGTGACTCCAGAGCAACGTTTGATACCAAGCGACGGCCCGTTACGACGGCGCGTCACACAAACCGCTGCCATTGCGCTTGCGTGCGCGGAAAAGGCTCAGTGGGCATTCTATGAGGATCGCGTCAGACCGGCGCAAAAGGTCCATACACCTTGGATCGAGCATAATGACGAGCAAGTGCTTGGCGGCTGCCAACACCTGAATGTGGCCGCGGGGAAGATCAATGGTGGCGGTTGGATTGCGGGAACGCCGAACATAAGCCAGGCTGATGTGACAACCGCGGTCGCCTTCACTTTTGCCATGCTTGCCCGGCCCAACCTGGGATTGGCTGAGCGATACCCGCAGCTGGCGCGCTTTGCCGAGCGGTGCGAAAACCTGCCTGCATTCTTGAGCGCCCCGGTTCCCGCAGGCTCCCGATTGACGAGTTTGCTGTCTAAGCCATTCGTCAGCTGAGGAACTCAGCGGACATGCCGATTATCCCTGTGGCCCGCTAGACGCGGCGCTCGAGTCGGGAGGGTGGAGCCGACCTTTGGGAATCGATGACGTCGCCGTGCCGCATGATCGCGCGATCTGCTTTGGGCCGTTTTGTTTGTGGCCCGCGGCGCATCTCCTGCTCGAGCGTGATACACCCGTTCGCATCGGCGTTCGTGCACTCGACCTCTTGATCGTCCTGGTTGAGCGTGCCGGCGAGGTCGTCACCAAAGACGAATTGTTCGCTCGTGTCTGGCCTGGTGTTGTCGTTGATGAGGGCAATCTCAGAACTCAAATGGCCCTCCTACGAAAGGTCCTTCGCGATGGCGAAGGTAGTACCCGCTACCTGATGACGGTTCCCAGCCGCGGGTATCGTTTCGTTGCGCCTCTCTCGACCAAAGAGGCGCCAAAGTCCATCGAGCCACGAGCTCCCCTTGTCGAACCTACGCCAGGTCTGCCGGCGCGCCTGACGCGCTTAATCGGGCGCACAGATGCTGTTAACGCCATTGCCGGGCGATTAAACAGGCATCGCTGTGTCACGATCGTTGGGCCGGGCGGAATCGGCAAGACATCGGTCGCCTTGGCGGTCGCGGAACAGGCATGCAGTTCATATGATGATGGAGTCTACTTCGTGGACTGTGCGCCTCTGTTGGGCACGTCACTAGTCGCGCGGAAGCTCGCTTCGACGCTCGCACTCGAGATCGCCGAAGACGACCCAAGCCGCGGGTTGGTTGCATTCCTGCGCGGGAAACGAATGCTGATCGTCCTGGATTGCTGTGAGCGAGTCGTTGAGGCTGCCGCTGTTCTGGTCGAGAACCTGCTCAAAGGCGCTGCCGGTGTCGGCATCCTGGCGACGAGCCGCGAGCCCCTACGAACAGAAGGCGAGAGTGTGTATCGCCTTCCCCCTCTCGAAGTTCCTCCGGGATCGATCCAATTGAGCGCCCCTGACGCGCTCACCTACTCCGCCGTTCAGCTTTTCGTTGAACGTGTTACCTCCAGCCTGGGCCGATTCGAACTGAGCGACACTGAGGCACCGGTCGTTGCCGACATCTGCCGCAGACTCGACGGAGTCGCGTTGGCGATCGAATTGGCGGCCGGGCGCGTAGAAGTATTCGGACTGCTGGGCCTCGCGGCACGGTTGGAAGACCGGGTACGCCTTTTGACGCATGGCCGAAGGACTGCGCTCCCGCGTCATCAAACTCTCGCTGCCACGCTCGATTGGAGTTACGACGCCCTTTCGGGTTCAGAACAAGCGGCACTCCGCCGACTGTCCGTGTTTGCGGGAGGTTTCACGCTGGAGGCGGCACAGGCGGTAGCGACGGACGATTTGGTCGTCGCGTCCGATATTGTCGAGGTTGTGGCGAGCTTGGTCTCGAAGTCGCTGTTGAATGCGGATGTCACAACAGCAATCGGTCACTATCGTCTGCTCGACACCACGAGGGACTATGCGCTCAAGAAGCTCACCGAAAGTGGCGAATTTGATCGGACAGCCCGGCGACATGCCGTGTATATCCAATATCTGCTCGAGCGGGCGAGCGTCGACGCAGCGACTTCAGCTGCAGCCGCGGTCGCGCGGCTGTCTGCCGAATCAAAAATCGTCGATGAAGCCCGAGCGGTTATCGACTGGGCATTTTCGGACGGCGGCGATGTCGAATCTGGCATAACGGTCACTGTCGCAAGCATCCCCATCTGGACCCATCTTTCCCTCAATGCGGAATGCTGCCGGTGTGTGGAGCAAGCCTTGCTCGCAGGTAATACAGGTTTTGGACCGCATGACCGCCGGAAAATGCAACTACTGGCCGCATTGGGTGCGGCGCTGGTCTGGACGAAGGGACCTGGACCAGAGGCAGACGCGGCCTTTGAAGATGCGTTGCAGATCGCTGAGTCCCTGGACGACGCCGACTACCAGATTCGAGTCCTGTGGGGTTTGTGGTCCAGCCATTTCAATAGCGGCCGCATTCGCACCTCTCTTGATACCGCAAAAAAGTTTCGCGCCGTGGCGGCGAACTACGGCGACACAACAGCGGCGCTCGTAGGCGAACGCACCATAGGAATGTCGCTGTTTTATCTCGGCGACCATACCGGCTCGCGGCAGCATGCCGAATCAATGCTGCGTCGTTATTCCAGGCCGAGGGATCGGGCCGACATCGCCCGCTTTCAATTTGATCCCCGCATCGTGTCTCGCACACTGCTCGCGAAGCTTCTTTGGGCTCAGGGATTTCCCGATCAAGCGCTCGACGAAGCTCATGGCGTGGTTGAAGAGGCCACCAACATCGGTCACGGGATGTCGCTTGCTCTCGCTTTGGCGCAAGGCGCATGTCATGTGTCGCTCCTGTCCGGCGATCTGACTGCGGCAGGTCGTTTCATCGATCAGCTGCTCAAACATAGCTTGGAGCATGCATTGGACCTATGGCATGCGTGGGGCACGTGCTTCGGTGCGACGTTGCTGATTGCGCGGGGCAGCACCGATGAGGGACTAAAAGCACTGCAGAGAATATTGGACGAACTGCCGAAACGTGCGTTTTTCGCGCACCATGCCGGGATCCAGGCAACATTGGCGGAAGCGCTTGGGAGGGTCGGCTCGATATCGAGGGGGCACGCCACCATCGACCAGGCGCTGATGCGATCTGAACGTGATGAAGAACGCTGGTACATGGCGGAGTTCCTGCGAATCAAGGGTGAGCTTCTGCGCCTCGAGGACACTCCGAGAGCGATGCGGGAAGCCCAGGAACAGTTTCGGCGCTCGCTCGAGTGCGCCCGTCAGCAAGACGCTCTCTCCTGGGAATTGCGGACGTCTATAAGCCTTGCCCGGTTATACCAGGGACAAGGACAATTTATTGAGGCCCGGGACGCTCTCGCCCCAATCTATGGTTTGTTCAAGGAAGGCTTTCAGACGACTGATCTGAAGACAGCGAAGGCTCTAATCGAGGCGCTTCCCTAACGCGTCGATTCACAACAATTGACAACGATTGACTGGGTCACCCCCGCAAGACCCGGCACCATGGAGCCCTGGCTGTCATCCGCGCGAGCGACGCGAAGCAGCCGTGAGAGAGGACGGGGAAGACGATGATTGGCAGCGGACTCCACCTACCGAGTCTCGAACCGGCGACGCAGCAGTTCCTCGACGAGCTCGCGGCCGGTGGCGCGTTTCCCCTCTCAGGTCGATCGGCCGCCCGCATCCGGGCTGCACTCACCGACCTGCAATCAGGGCCTATAGGAAAACCAATCGCGAACATCGAGGATATGACATTTCCGGTGGGCCCGACGGGTGCAGTTCCCGTACGCATTGTCCGCCCAAACAACCCGGTGGGAATCATACCCGTCGTGATGTTTTTTCACGGTGGCGGCTGGGTCGCCGGCGACGTCGATACGCACGATCGTCTCGTTCGCGAAATTGCCGTGGCAGTGCATGCGGCGGTGGTTTTCGTGGTATTTGGCCGCGCACCGGAGGTCCAGTTTCCGATCGCGGTCGAAGAAGCCTACGCCGCCACTACCTATGTGGTGAACAACGCCGATAGCTTGAATCTCGACGGTACGCGCCTCGCCGTGGTCGGCGATGGGGCCGGCGGCAACATGGCCGCCGCTGTGACCATCATGGCCAAGCAGCGGCGTGGCCCCAAAATCGTCTTTCAGGTCCTGTTCTACCCGGCGACCGCAACCAACTTCGAGGCGGCGTCATACCATGATTGGCGCAATGGCCCCTGGCTGACCAAACAGGACATGGAGTGGTTCTGGGATGTGTATCTTCCAAGCCAGGGTGACCGGGCGCAAAGCATTGCAACACCGCTGAGTGCCACGATCGACCAGCTGAGAGGATTGCCTGATGCGCTGCTGATAACAGCCGAGCTGGATGTGCTTCGCGACGAAGGCGAATCTTATGCACGCAAGCTGCAGGAGGCCTACGTGCGTACGACATGCACGCGTTACATTGGAACCATCCACGATTTCGTCATGTTGAATGCCTTGGCTGACACTCCGGCTGCGCGAGGTGCGCTCGCGCAGGCCGCCGCTGCACTCAGATCCGCCTTGGCCTGATGGCGCAAATCGACACACTCCAATTCTGTCCTCAGGAAAGGCGATGCGCTATGTCAGACCCAACTCCGATCGTATACGTCGTCGATGACGACAATTCGGTGCGCGAATCCCTCAAAGACATGATTTGCAAGGCCGGTTGGCAACCCTTGCTATTTGCGTCCGCGGAAGCGTTTCTTTCCAATCCACCCCAGTTGCGCCCGAGCTGCCTGGTTCTCGAGGTACTGCTCCCTGGCCTCACTGGCCTCGATCTCCAGCAGCAACTCTCCAGTGACCGAGCCGACATGCCGATCATCTTTATCAGCGCCCACAGCGACGTGCCGATGACCGTGCGGGCGATGAAAGCTGGCGCGACGGAGTTCTTGACCAAGCCGCTCAATGAGCAGGCGCTGCTGGAAGCAATGCGCCTCGCTTTGGATTGCAGCCGGGCAATGCAGGGTGCTGCATCGGAAATGAAGACACTTCAGCAGCGTTACTCGTGTCTCAGCAACCGCGAACGCGAAGTTATGAACCTGGTTGTCTCCGGTCTGCGGAATAAGCAAGTTGCGGACGAGCTCGGAATCAGCGAAATCACCGTGAAGGCTCATCGCGGCCATATGATGCGGAAAATGCAGGCGCCCTCATTGGCAGAGCTGGTCACCTTCGCCGCCAAGCTGCATATTCAACGAGACGGAGCCTTCCGGCAGACGTCCATACGCATTGTCAGCGTTACTGGCGCCCCATCTCATGCTCACCGGCCTGCTGCGGCCACTCGCTGGCCGCAGGATCCGAGGCATAGTGCTCCGTCAGACGCCCGCCATTACCCAGCACCGTAAGAGTCGGCTCGACCTGCCACTACTGTGAAATGTGATGCGTATGCCTCGAGAAGTGAACGGGGCGGTCATCGTTCGCAACCGAGAAGGAAGACCGCCCCACTGAAGCCTCATTGCACGCGCGCTCTCAGCGATTCACGCGCGGTAGGTAGGACCCGAGCCGATTTTCAGCGTCTCCTGGCTTGTGCCACCCTAGCTCCCGGAACGTCTTGAACCGAGCCTGCGTTGATGGCCTCAGGACTGAGGTAATGCACGCTTCCCATCCCGCCGCCATCTCGACCTCCGGCGCCAGGCTGGCGGCGTTCACGAGACGCTTCGTATTCGAAATGGCCCACTTGTCGAAGGATGAGATGCGGGTCGCGAGTGCTTCGACGAACGCATCGAGCTCCGCGTCCGGCAGCGCCCTGTTCACGTAGCCATAAGCCTCAGCCAACTCTCCGCCGATGTCGTCGGACCCCAGGAGCACCTCCATGGCACGGCCTCTGCCAATCTGCCGAGGCAGGCGCGCCATCGGCCCCCCACCAGCAACCATGCCGATGCCGACTTCCCACTGCGACAGAAGCGTCTTCTCTCGACTCGCGAAAGTCATGTCGCAGGCCAATGCGAGCTCACTTCCGTTTCCAGTCGCCCGCCCCCGGATCATGGCGATCGACACGACGGGGGCGCGCGGCAAGCGCACCAGAATGTCTGGCCACGCCTCGAGGCCTGTGGGTCCTTGGGGAATGCCGGTCAAATCCTCCAACTTGGCATTGAAGTCGGAGTGATTGAGAAAGAAACCCTCGACGGCGCTTTCGAAGACGACGACCCTCAGTTGTTCGTCACTCTCGATCGCATCCATGATTTCTCTGAACTGTAGAACGAACTCCGGCCCCATGAGGTTGAGCGGAGGGTTGTTCATTACGACGCGCCAGTAGAAGGCTGAAATCCGATTCAGCCGTAACTGCGCGTTCTTGACTGTGTCTTTCATGAAAGTCTCCTGGGTCTGCACATCGGTGCGTATCAATTCGTAAATCCCGCGACCGCTGCGCGCGCGACAGCAACATCCTGCTCGACACTGCCACCGCTCGCTCCGACAGCCCCGATCACCGCGCCTTCGCGCCTGATTGGGATTCCGCCTCCGAAGATGACGACCCTGGACTCGTTGGTCGTGTTCAGCCCAAAGCCCTGCTGACCCGGTTGTGTGATCGTTGCCAGCTCATCAGTCGGCATGTCGAAGGCGCGCGCGGTCCACGCTTTGTTGATTGCGATATCCACGCTCCCGAGCCAGGCACCATCCATGCGTACGTGTGCGACGAGGCCGCCGCCCGCATCAGCGACTGCTATGTTGTAGGGAATACCCAAGTCACTCGCCTTGCGTTCACCCGCGGCGATGATTCGGCGTGCGTCGGCGAGGTCCAAAGAGGATGCTTGTCGAGTCATGTGGAGCTCCTGCATTGATGTGCCAGGTGTGATCAGATCACACCATTTCTTGCTCATCGATTGCACGAAGGTATTGGCACGATTCAGCTGCCGACAAGAGGGTCGCTTCGCGGCGCCGAGCGGCGAGGATTGGCTCGCAGGCCGCGATGCGCCAGTAGACCTTGGTATCTATCGGTGGAGTCCTCGGGCTCACCCGCCTCCTGCATGGATCGACCGCTTTCCGGAAAACAGATTCCAGGTCTTACCATCTAATCCATCGGAGTTGGCTGCGCAATAATGTCAGCAACGACTCGGACACGGGCGCCTCTTGACAGCCAGCATGGACCAGCCGCGTATTTTGATTTCAGTGGTGGATGACGATGAGTCAGTGCGCGAGGCACTGCCTGATTTTCTTAAGGTACTGGGATTCGATGCGCAGACGTTCGATTGCGCCGAAGCGTTTATGAGCTCGGCTGTTATGGGAGGAACTCATTGCCTCATCCTGGATGTTTCGCTTCCGGGGATGTCCGGACCTCAACTGCAGCGTGAGCTGCGACTGCATAAACCTGACCTGCCGATCATCTTCATCACCGGACAGTTCGACCCCGCGCTCAGGGCGGCAGTTCTTGCCGCGGGGGCCGTGGAGTGTCTGGTCAAGCCCTTTGGCGCGAAGGAATTGTGCGCGGCACTCGATGAAGCCCTGGACCCGCTGTATCGGAAGCGCCAAATCTACAAGAAATCGGTTTGACCGAATTGTAGATTGGTGAACTCGCTCTGTTTGCAGCGTCACCGCGCACGTCAATGCCACACTTGGACAATATTCTCGCGTTTGCGAAGGTCGCAGAGTTCGAGAGCGTCAGTAAAGCTGCGCGATCCTTGGGCGTTCCCATTTCGACCGTGAGCCGTCGACTCTCCGTTTTGGAGTCCGAGCTGGGCGTCGCGCTGGTACGGCGCACCACCCGGCACATCACATTGACACCCCAGGGGATGGAATACTACACGCGCTGCCTCGAGCCTCTGGCAACGCTCCAGGAAGCCGAGCGCGCACTCAGGCAAGTACAGAGGAGACCCGAAGGGACACTGAAGATATCCATCCCCATGATTCTGAGCCAGCCATCCTTCATGGACTTCTTGTCGCGCTTCTCGAAAGCTCATTCGGCTATCCGGATCGATCTATATATCACCAACCTGTATCTCAATCTCGTTGCCGACAATATCGATGTCGCGATCAGGTTTGGCGAGCTGCGGGATTCGAGCGTGGTGGCCAGCAAGCTCGGCAGCAGCATCCGCTATGTTGTCGCCACGCCCGAGTACCTCAAAGGGCGCAAGTTGCCGGCGGAGCCCGCGGAACTGACATCCCACGATTGCGTGATGTTCAACGGGAAGAACAATGAAGCCGAGTGGGATCTGATCAGCGGCCGCCGCAAAGTGCGAGTGCGGGTGGCAGGACCCATCTCGAGCCGCGATTGTCAGTCGGTCAGCGCGTTTGTCCTTCGGGGACACGGGGTCGGGCTCATCGAGAGCAGTTACTGCGAGCAACCTCTCGCCCGGGGCGAGTTGGTGCGAGTGCTGCCCCGTTGGGCGTCTGCTCGTAGTCCGGTGTTTGCGGTGTATCCGAGCCGAAGGTTTCTGCCTTCGAGAGTCAGCGCTTTTGTGGACGCGCTTGGGAAGTGGAAGAGCCCGCTGTGGGTGCGGGATTGAGCTTCCACTCCCCCTTCGCAGGCCCCCTGGGAGAGCATCATTTGCCCGGCGCGGACGAGTCGTCGGAAGTCAGCTCCTAAATCAAGAGCCCTGAGGTCGTTAATACAGGTACAGTGCGACATTCGAAGGTATCAAGTGCCACATGAGGGCGCTGAAATGTCTCCGGCCATAGCAGTCCGCGCCTTGGCGCGATTCCTATTTGCCGCAATGTTGTGCGCGTACTTCAGTGTGGGCGGCGGCGCATTAGCTCAGGGACCTGGCTTCCTGGAGATGCACCACAAGAGCTGGACTGCTCGAGACGGAGCGCCCCAAGGGGTGAAGGCGCTGGCGCAGGCGCCTGACGGGATTTTGTGGATCGGGACCGTAAGCGGCTTGTTTAGTTTCGATGGGCTTACGTTTAGCGCCTTTCAGCCGCGAGACGGCGAACCGGATCTGCCGGCAGGCGGGGTGGAGACGCTGCTGGCTGCCCGTGACGGGGCGGTTTGGGTCGGGTTTAGCTATGGCGGAGTCGCCCTCATCTCTCATGGGCACGTCGAGCTTTTCACGCAGGCGGACCAGCTGCGACTGACATCGGTGCAGCGCATCCGGCAGTCATCCGACGGCGGCGTGTGGGCGTTGCATCGGCAGCGGGAGTTGATCCGATTCGGCGCCGACGGAGCCTGGCATGTCGAACCCAATCCTCTCGTTGATCCAGGCCCGCGGATATATAATATTTTTATCGATTCGTCGAACACGCTGTGGATCGCACAGGGCGGGCGCCTGTACCGGCGCCCGCTCAATCAATCCCGGTATTTCGGGACCGAGGCATCGGTAGACTGGCTTTTCGGAGTCGCCGAAGCGCCCGACCACAGCATCTGGTTGAGTGACACGATAACCAGCAGTCCGAAGAACCCGATCGGTCGGACGCAGCACGTCGACTCACAAGGCAAGCTACTCGCTCGCCTTAGCTTTAACGACAATATCCAGGACCTCCTCTTGGCCCCCGATGGCTCCCTCATCATGATCACCTATGACGAGGGCGTATTGAGATTTTCCGCCCCAGCACTAACAGGCCAGGAACCGGCCCGCACAACGGCTCCCGATGATAAATATCAGCGGAAAGATGGGCTTTCCTCGAACACGGTGGGCGCTGTGTTGGTGGATGTAGATGGCAATCTCTGGACGGGCGGCCGGCGAGGACTGGACGAGTTTCGGAGGGCGCGACTGGTGCCATTTGTCGCAGAATACGGCGCCGAAGGTTCCTCACGTCTGTGTGCCGGGAGGGACGGCACCGTATGGATATCCGCGGATGGAACGAAAAACCAGCTCTATGAAAAATCCGGCGTTAGCACAAAGTTGCTTTACCCGACGGGCCAGGTCTACTCGATATCCTGCGGACCGGATGGCGACACCTGGCTGCTGGCCAATAACGGCATTTTCAATGTCCATGCCGATCGGATCACCACGATCCCCTCGATTCCTGGAAGTCATCCTTTCGGCATCTTTCAGATTGTCGCAACTCCGGACCACGTGTTGTTTGCCTCGGTGTCGGGCGGCCCAGATTTCCAAGGGATATGGAGGTATACGCGAGGAACCTGGACCAGGCTCACGGACGCTGGAATTCCCTCCAACCCGCCCTACACAGAATATGTGGATTCGCAAGGCCGGTTGTGGACTGGGAATCGTGACGGCTCAATTGGGTTACCGCTGGAAGCCGGCGGGCGATTGCTGTCCTCCGGACATCCAGGCCTCGGAATTGTCTTCGCCATCCTGGAGACCTCTCACGGCTTGGTCGCCGCTGGTTTGAATGGACTGGCGGTGTTGCGGGACGATCGCTTCGAAATGCTGAATTTCGCCGACGGCATTTCCTCACGGGGGATTGGAGGACTGGTGGAATCTGCTGACGGCGATCTGTGGCTCAACGCCTCCCGAGGGATCGTTCGTATCCCATCAGCCGAGCTGCAGGCTGCAGTGATAGCGCCGCACTACGTCATGCGTTCGGAGCTCTTCACAGAAGGAGAATTCGTGGGCCCCGTCGAACTGAAATCCGGCCGGTCGACAGCCGCGCGAGATGTCGACGGTAATCTGTGGTTCGCCACGATGAATGGCATTTTCCACATTGATCCGCTACATCTGAATTCTGGGAGCAGACTTCCTAACCTGTCGATCCGGTCCCTCACGGTGGACCGAAAGCCCGTCGACAACGGTGGAAACATCGGCCCTGGATCAGAGGCACTCGAGATACGCTATCTAGGCGTGAATCTGACCGCACCAGAGAGTGTTATTTACAAGTATCGGCTCGATGGCCTGGATGATGCATGGCAGGATGCCGGTCATCGCACACAGGCGATCTACACGCACCTGGGGCCAGGGCGATATACGTTTCGCGTGATGGCCTCGAACGGCGATGGAGTATGGACTGATTCAATATCGTCCGCCTCCTTCAGAGTCCTGCCGCACATATACCAGACAACATGGTTTCTCGGATTATGCGTGGCTGCAGTCCTTGCACTGATCTGGCGACTCTACCACCTGCGACTGCGTCAACTACAGAACCAGCAAGAAGCGCTAAACCAATCACGCCTGGAGTTGGCGCATTTGGCCCGGCTTGCAACGCTCAGCACGATGACCGCTTCCATCACGCACGAGGTGAGCCAGCCAATCTCCGGTATCCTGACCAATTGCGATACCTGCGCGCGGATGTTGGCGGCGGACCCGCCTAACGTAAAAGGAGCTGCGGAGACGGTTCGGCGGACTATCCGAGACGCTGATCGTGCCTCCGCGATTATCAAACGTCTGCGAGCGATGTTTGCCAAACGTGCGCCGGCGATGGAAATGATCGATCTCAACGATGCGGCCCGCGAAGTGATTGCCATGTCTTCAGCCGAACTACGGCGCAGTGGCACGGTGTTGCAGGCAGACTTCGCGGAACCTCTGCCGGCCATCAGTGGCGATCGCGTGCAACTGCAGCAGGTCATCCTGAACCTGCTGCTGAATGCTGCTGATGCGATGGCCGGCATCGAGGATCGGCCGAGAATGCTCCGAGTTCAGACGGAGATTGATCGCAGCGACAGCGTCAAACTGTGCGTTCGGGACTCCGGCGTCGGCCTTGATCCGCGCGAGATCGAGAAGCTGTTCGAAGCGTTCTACACGACTAAAACGCATGGCTTGGGCATCGGCCTCGCGATCAGCCGTTCTATTATCGAGAGTCATAACGGGCGGTTATGGGCGATGGCCAACGATGGGCCAGGTGCCGCATTCGGTTTCTCCATCCCCTGCGCCAGGCGAGCATGACAAATGCGACTGCTATTTCCGTTCGCCTCACGGCCATGGAGGTGACCATCGCGCCGTCTTCGTTTATCAGATGGAATCTCCCCCTTACGCCGACTAGCGGCGTTATGCTTCTCGAGATGTGCTGATTCCAAGCCTCCCAGCCATATTCACCAGGTCAACGAAGGTGGTGGCATGCATCTTTTCCATTACCCTGCCTCGATGCGCCTTGACAGTGATTTCACTGATATCCAGCTCGAAGCCGACCTGCTTGTTCATGAGTCCCTTCACGACGAGATTCATGACCTCGCGCTCGCGCTTGGTCAGCGCGTCGAACCGTTCTTGTAATTGACGCTGAGCTCCTTCTCGCTTCAGATTCGCCTGGGTGCGAAGCACCGCGTCCCGAATCGCCTGGATCACTATCGCGCCATCGAGCGGCTTGGTCAAAAATTCAGCGGCACCTGCTTTCATTGCCCGGACCGATGTCGGGATATCGCCGTAGCCCGTTACGAATATGATCGGCGTCGAGGACTTCTCATCACTGATGCGCTGTTGAATATCAAGACCGCTCAGATCTGGAAGATTGACGTCAAGGACCAGGCAGCTCGGGACCAGCGCAGGTAACCGCGCGAGAAACTCTTCCGCCGATTCGAACAGCGCAGGTTGCCACCCTTCGTTTTGAATCAGAAGCTCCAGGGATTCGCGAACCGAGATGTCATCGTCAACGACGACGACTGTAGGCGTAGTCGGCCGCATTGCAAGCTACCCCCCAAAGTGATTGCTTGTATCCATTGGACGCTCGAGCCTCCGGACAGGCCCATATAATGATATGAAGCTAGGATCCAGCGCAATCGCGAGCGGCCACACCGATACCTAGGTATCGGGATGATCCTTGCAGATTAGCGCATGCTCTGATTGTGAATCTCTTCCAACGAGCGACGGCCAGGCAACTCAGGCAGACCGCATACGGATGGTTAATGGGCCGATGCTGGCGGCTCAGGAATAACCAATGCCCAACACCTTAGTCATCGTTGTCGTGGAAGACGATATATCGGTACGCGAATCATTGCCGGGCCTGCTGAACGAGCTCGGATACGCAGCGCGGGCTTTTGCGACGGCGGAGGAGTTCCTTGCTTCTGACGCGGTCTTCGACACCCAGTGCCTGATCCTCGATATCGGCCTGCCAGGTATGTCGGGACCGAATCTGCAGCGCGAGCTCGTTCGTCGGGGCTTTGCGATTCCGACCATTTTTATCACAGGGCGTGCGGACCGCAGCATTCCACCAGGCCTGCTCAAGGAGGGCGGCGTCGCATGCCTATTCAAGCCGTTCAGCGAGCAGGATCTGCAGGCCGCACTGGATCTCGCGCTGCACGCGAAGTGACGGCGCCGTGGTCGGCGCTGTCGGAGCAAGCGGCGGCAGCGAGCGCTAACGCTTCTGGTACGGGTGGAAGATGTAATCCTTCGTCTTCACGGCCGTATGACATGCGTGTCCGCAGTCTGAAGGACTGGACGCATCGGCCGTGAACTTGTCGGATGCGCCGCTATAGTTGAACAGCGCGTAACCCCATCCGCCGCTCTTCGGAAATCTCTTGCTGTCCTTTTCGATCACGAAAGCCTGCGTGAAAACGTCCGGTACATCCACGACGAAGGGAGCTTCCGTACTCTTCTTCGGCTTCCACTGGAGCTTCACGATCTTCGAGCCCTCCGGAAAAGGCTCACCGTTACCCGGAACGCCCGCCTTGTATGCCTTGATCATGGTCGGGTTGGCGACGATCACCTTAAGCACTTCGTCCGTCCGGGCGGAAGAGACCACGGCCCAATCCTCATATCCCTTGAAGTCGGAGAATGCGATGCCGCTCGGCGACTTCAGCGAATATTTCTCTTGCGCGTAAACGGCCGCGCCACCGAGGACGGCGAGTCCTGCCGCCGCTATCGCGATCGAAAACTTGCTCTTGCGCTTCATGGCAGATCCTTCGGTACGGGGAAACTCGAAACCGATCTAATCAGATGCGGTACCGGCGATCGATTACACCAAGGTGTCAACGCACCGTTGAGATTCACACTCATTCGCCAACAGGCCGACCATCGATAGGCACCCGTCCCGTCCAGCGCAATCCGCGACTCACCAGAAAAAACAATAAGCAGGCACCGAGCGCCACAGCGTTCTCTCTCAGCACCGGCGAGAAAATCAGCACGAAGCCGCGATCCTTGATAAGCGCGGAGAAACTGGACACGCCGAAAGGCATCATGAACAGCCGCGCCATGGTCCAGAAATCCGGTCGCGCATTCGCGCCCGCGACGCTCAATATCAGGCCCACGCCAATCACCACGGCGATGCCCAGTGAATTGAGCCACAGACGCGGACTGGCATCGAAGTGCATGCACGCCATGCTCAGGTACCACAGGACATAACACCACAAAACCATCTTGGCAGCCGGAAGCGCCCGCAGATATTCAATCGACCTGGAAAATAACATGAGCCTTCACCTCGTCTTTTAATTCAACCGCTCCGGTTCGAAGCCGACGCAGCGTCCGATATTCCCAAAAACGTCATGTGACGCGAAGTGCCACGATACAGGCGTTCAATTGAACAGGCAAAGGAGCAAGAACGCGCCTACACGTTGGTATCGATGACACCTTTGTATCGGTGACACTAACGTATCGACTGATACCATCGTGCAATCGAGCGAGACTCCGGTGTTTGTTCCAATGGGCCCGGCGCCTTCGCAGCGCAGTGTCCCTGCACGGAGAATCACATGGCTAGCATCCGCAAGACCGTTATCGTTACTGGCGCATCACAGGGGATCGGCGCCGGCGTCGCAAACCTGTTCCTCGAACGGGGTTACAACGTGGTCGCGAACTCACGACGTATCAGCGAGAAGAACGAGCTGCAGCGTTCCGACAATCTTGCGCTGGTCGACGGCGACGTCGCTTTGCCGCTCACCGCTGACAAGATCGTCGAGACCGCGCTGAAACGCTTCGGCGCGGTCGACGTGCTCGTAAACAACGCCGGCATGTTCATCTCAAAACCATTCACCGACTACACGTCTGAGGACTTTCGCGCGCTCTCGTCCACCAATATCGAGGGCTTCCTGTACATCACCCAGGGCGTCATCAGGCAACTCCTGTCAAAGAAGAACCCTGGGAGCGTGGTGAACATCACCGCCTCCCTTGCAGATCACCCACTCGCGGCGCTCCCCGCCTCGGTTGCGATGATCACCAAGGGAGGCATCAACGCGATCTCGCTGAGCCTTGCGCTGGAGTACGCCAAGAACGGTATACGTGTGAACGCCATCGCTCCCGGCGTCGTGGATACGCCGTTGCTCGCCGGCGTACCGAAGGATTTTCTGAGATCGCTCTCGCCGAGCGCTCAGATCGGAGCCTCGAAGGACATCGCCGAGGCTGCGCTGTATCTCAGCGAGGCGACGCAAGTCACCGGCGAAATCCTTCACGTGAACGGCGGCTCACATGTTGGCAACTGGTAACGGAACCCGATCATGAAGACAGGCGCGGAGCAGAAGCTGAAAGACATGGGCGTCACCCTGCCCCCTGCGCCCAAACCGCTCGGCGCGTATGTCGAGGCGGTGCAAGTCGGACACCTCGTGTTCCTCAGTGGAACGCTGCCGGTGGAGGACGGCACCAAAGTACAATCGCAACTTCGCGCGCGATGCATCATTACTACTCCAACCATGTGGCACCAAGCTGCGAAGAGGAGACGCGCGATGGAACTGTCGGCAGGTTGGTTCGGGTCGGGTGCACAGTCCTTCATCGTGGCGCTTTTCGTCTTGTACGCTGCTGTTGCGGTGACAGCGCGCGCGTCGGACCATCTCGATTCCCCCGCGACAGTTGCGAATCCCCAGGCGGATATCGCGGATGTCTACGCGTGGCCCTCCCCAGACGGCAAACGCCTGTACCTTGTGATGACGATCCAGGCTCATGCCTTTTCCAACAAAATCGACTATGTGATCCACCTCGACAGCGGCAGGGTCTTCGGTCACACGACCGCGTCGACATCCATCGGGTGCCGTTTCGCGGCCGCGAACGAGGTCCAGTGCAAACTCGGTACCTCTGACTCGGTATCAGGAGACCCGACGAGCCCGAACGGCCTGGAAGGGCAGCATCACCTCGTGCGCGTCTATGCCGGCCTCCGGGATGATCCCTTCTACAACAACATCAAAGGACTACTCGCCGCCTATCAGACCGCGGGCGAGGCCATCAAGAAAGGGGCCCCGATCGATGTATCAGGTTGCGCGCATTTCGACGCGGACACCTCAAAAGCGATTCTCGAGCAGATGAGGCACACGGATGGCGGACCTGCAAAGAATTTCCTCTACAACTGGACCGTTTCTGCCATTGTGGTTTCCGTTGACCTGGGCGCGGTAACTACAGGGGGCAAGATATTGGCCGTCTGGGGCTCGACGTCGTCGGCCGGGAAGCAGCTCGATCGCATGGCCCGACCTTTCGTCGTCAATACGCTCCTCGGCGTCGCGCCCTTTTCGACTGACGATGCGAGCGGTCTGCGCCGGGAGGAATACAACGCCGCGCTTCCTGGCGACTCGGCGCGATTCAGCACCGATCTGCAGAAGTCACTCGCATTCCAGGATTCTCTGGACGGCGAATGCGGAAACCAATTCCTCGCTGAACCGCACGAGTCGCCTGCGCGATACGCGAAGCTTGCGAGTGTGTTTGCGGATGATCGGCTGTGGGTCAACAGCGCAGCGCGCGTTTGCACGCAATTTTTTGCGGTTGAAATCGCGAGCCTGACAGACCAGGCGGGGCTGAGTCAGGACTGTGGTGGTCGCACGCCCACCTACGATACGTCGAACGCGTGGAGATCACTGCTGATCTCGGGAACTGTCACAGGGATCACAGACGGCCTCAATCGGGACGAGCATTTGCCGTCCGCGATGGTGTTTCCATTCCTTGCGCCTGCGGACCCCGAGCATGTCGACCATTAGCCGTCACCAGGCCTGGCGCGCGTCAGATCTCGCGCGAGCGGTGCTGGCGCTGACAAGCGCCTCACTCGTCTGCAATCCAGTGGCGGCACACAGCGGCACCGGACTTCCCGGAGGCTGGGCTGCTGGCTTCATGCATCCCTTGAGTGGCATCGATCATTTGCTCGCGATGATCGCGGTGGGGCTGTGGGGCGCATTCCTCGGGCGACCTCTCATCTATGTGCTGCCGGTAGTTTTTCCCACAATGATGGTTGTGGGAGCGGTGTTGGGCATGTTCGCTGTGCCGCTGCCTCCAGTGCAGATCGGAATCGCGTTGTCTGTTCTCATGCTGGGAAGCTGTATCGCGCTGGCGATCAGCCCGCCGATATGGGCCGCCTGCCTCGTTGTTGCACTCTTTGCGATCTTCCACGGCGATGCGCACGGAAAGGAGCTCCCATCAGCAGCGGATCCTGTCAGCTACAGCGCGGGTTTTGTTCTCGCCACGGGACTCTTGCACGTGTCCGGGATCGCGCTCGGTAGCCTCACCGCTCGACCGATTGGCGCCATCACGACACGCAGCTTCGGCGGCCTGATCGCGATCGGCGGCGCGTGGTTTCTCTTTCGAGCGATCCGCACATGAGGGGCGCAATCGCGCCGTCCGCCCTCCTCTGCGCCGCTCTCGGCCTCGCGCTCGCATTCGCTCCTCGCAATGCCTGGGCACCGAGCGTGCTTGCGCTCCTTTCGACAGTGGCGGCACTTACGTTCGTGGCAATGCCACGCGCCTGGCTCGAAGGCGCCTTTCTAGGCTGCTGGATCAGTGTGATCACGACTGCGGGAAGCGTGCAGCTCTTTGCGAAGGTCACCTCTCGCGCGGCGCTCATCCTGGCGATCAACGCAGGCGCCTGGTCGAGCGCCATCACTGGCCTTTCAGGATCAAGCCTCGACCTGCTCGAGGCGCTGCCGTGGGTGCTGATACTGTGGCCAGCGTCATGGGTCTCTCGTCGCCATGGTCAGGTTCCGATCAAGGTAGGGTCGAGCTGGCTCACCGCTGTCGCTGCACTCTCGATCGCGCTTCAATTACTTCCCGTGACTCCGGGCTATCTACCCGATCATATGGAGTGAACGTCGTTGCGCTTGCGTCGCGTCGCCATCACCTGTGGCCTGTTAGTGTGCTCTCGTGCGTCGCCAGTTGCCGCTCACGATTTTTGGCTTCAACCGAACGAGTACTGGCTACCGGCGGATGCACCCACTTCCATGACACTGCAAGTGGGTCACGGGCCGTTGCGTCAGCGCTCACCTATACCGACCCGACGGATCACGCAATTCCGCGCGATCGCCCCCGATGGCGCCACAACGGACTTGCTACGACGACTCGAGCTGGGGCAACCAACGAAGGATGGTGACTTCCAGTTCCATGAACCGGGCACCCATATCCTGATCCTGCAAACGGACGATCGAGCGCAGACACACCTGCCTGCCATACGATTCAACGATTACCTGAAGGCTGAAGGACTGACTCCTGCCGTAGAGCAACGGGCGCGCCTGCATCGAATGGACAGCGACGGCTCGGAGCGTTACAGCCGATGCGCCAAATCCATCGTGCAAGTCGGTCCGCGAAATGCGCAGTCCCAGGACCAGATCAGCAAGCCCGTCGGTCTGCCGCTGGAAATCGTCCCAGAGACAAATCCATATCGCGCCTCGCAATCTGCAACCCTAACAGTGCGCGTGTTCTATGAAGGGCATCCTCTCGCAGGGGCGTTGGTGAAGCTCACCGATCTGCGCCAGGATGCTTCGCCATTCGAAATGCATCTAACGGACCGCAACGCACGCGCGACGTTCGCCATGCCGAGATCCGGAACCTGGCTCCTGAATGTGATATGGACGAAGCCGCTCCCGTCATCGGACGAAACCGACTTCGAAACCGTCTTTTCCAGTCTGAGCTTCGGTTTTCAGTGAGCTTCCAGCGCCCCGCATCGCTGCGAACCGCTCCGATGACCGTGTGACCTCGTGCCATCGCCTCCACGGCAATTGCACGACCGAATCCGCTGCTTACGCCGGTAATAAGTATGTTCATGCGCGAGAATGCTATGCCGTTCGCCGAACTGTCAGAATGCACGAGACTCTGCGACACTTACCTTAGGCATGCACCTTGGAGGCAATCGTGAATAACAAATGGAAACTCGCCCTTCCCCTCCTTGTGCTCTTCTGCGGCGATGCCGTTGCCGTGCAAAACAAGGCCGCCTGGACGACTCCGATCGCGCCGTTCCGCATTGCTGAGGGGTTGTACTACGTCGGAAGCATGGACCTCGCTTCCTACCTCGTGGTGACCTCGCAGGGAAACATTCTCATCAACTCCAGCCTCGAGAGCTCTCCCGCTCTCATTCGCAACAGCACGGAGCAACTGGGGTTCAAATACAGCGATACCAAAATCCTATTGATCAGTCACGCCCATTGGGACCACGACGCCGGCAGCGCCCGAGTGATCCGGGAGACCGGGGCGAAATACATGGTGATGGATAGCGACGTGCCGGTTGTGGAGAGCGGTGGTGCCCTGGACTTCGCGTACGCCGACAGTCCGTACCCTAAGGCGAAAGTTGACCGTGTGCTGCACGACGGCGACGAGGTCAAACTCGGCAACGCAGTTCTGGTCGCGCACAAGACGCCCGGTCACACACGCGGTTGCACGACTTGGACGATGAAGGTCAAACAGAACGGCAAGACGCTCAACGCGGTGATCGTCGGGAGCTGGAATGTGAACGACGAATTCAGGCTCCTCGACAAACCACAGCAGCCCGCCTCATATCCCGGCATCGTTGATGATTACCGCAAGACGTTCGTGTTGCTCAAGAAGCTGCCGTGCGACATCTTTCTGGGCGCGCATGGTGAATATTTCAACATGGTCGGGAAGCTTGCGAAGGCCGCAAACGCCGGGGAATCCGTGTGGATTGACCCTGAAGGCTACCAGGCTGCGGTGGCGGAGCATGAAAGGACGTTCGAGGCAAAGCTGCGCGGACAGCAACATTGAGGTAACCATTGGGTGTTGGTGGTAAGCAGTGGCACAGCGCGCCGCGCTGGAGCGCGCTGTGCCACGACGCCAGGTCTTGTCAGAACTTCGCTTTGATCCCTAAGGTAAAGTAGCGCCCCATGTCGTCGTAGAAGGCCAGCGTGGGATAGAACAGGCCGGGGATGCCCGAGTTCGACGGGAACAGCGGCGCGCGTTCGTTGAACAAGTTATTTACGGTAAGGAACACGTCCAAGTCCCCACCCATCAAGCCGAACCGCTTGCTTATCGTGGTATCGACTACATCATAAGCGCGCAGTCGCGGCGCCTCATAGTGTTGATTGTCGTTGCCGGGCGTATTGTCACTCGTCGGCAGGCTGACGCTGCTCAGCCACTGGTTTTGGAAAGCCACAGTCCAGCCTCTACTTGTGTACGACAGGAATGTGGTCTGCCGCAGCTTGGGCTCGACTGCAAAGGTTGGCGGGGCTCCCGGAATGTTGATAGTCGTGTTTTCCGGCTGATAGCCCGCCAGATGGCGCAGGGAGAAGTGTCCGCCCGCCATGTCCCAATTGTAGCCGATCTCGACATCGTAGCCGTGCGTCTTCTGTAGCGCCGCATTGAGCTGCGAATTGTGGATTTCAGTCGGGAAGTTGACGTTGGGATTCTTGTAGTTGGGATCGGTCGGATCGGTGATCGGGCGCACCGCCAGCGAGCAGAACGGCGAGTCGTACTTAGGAGCGCTGGCCAGGCAGACGTTCTGGAAGGAGTTTTGCTGATAGGTGATCGGGGTGATCGCGTCCGTGATTCTGGTCCGGTAATAGTCAACCGACAGGTTGAAGCCCGGCAGGAAGGTGGGGGTCAGCACCGTGCCCAGCGTGAGCGTGCGCGCCTTTTCCGGCGTCAGGGCTGGATTCCCGCTAGTGACGAGCCTCAGGCTGTTGTTGCCGCCGGTGAGCAGATCGGTGAACCCTGTCGAGGAAACGCCGGCCGGCTGGAACAGGTCGTTGAGGGTCGGCGCCCGGATATCCTGCGAGAGGGTGCCGCGGAAGCGGATCGAATCGTTGACATGCCAGTCGAGCCCACCCTTCCAGGATTTGACCCCTGCGAAAGTCGAATACTTGGTGTAGCGACCTGCCCAGTCGGTGGACACGTCCTGCAACAGCGGCACATCCTTGAGCAGCGGGATGTTCACCTCCAGCGCGAATTCGTAGACGTTGTTCTTGGCACTGACCGGCGCGTTGGTGTTCTGCACCCAGCGCACCGGTGCACCCGCGTTGGCCAGGCACATGCGCAGACCCGTGCAGTCGACGAAGTCGGTCGGCCTGAAATCGCTCTCCATATCGTACGTGGCCCAGCGCGCGTCACCCGATAGGTTGGCCCTGATTTCGCCCGCGGGGAGACCTAAGCCCCACAGACCGCGGCCGATCGAGGCGCCGATGTTGTCCAGCTTCTGGGTCAGCAGCCACGATGTGCTTTGCCGCAGATAGTTGAAGGACTCCGCGGAAGGCCCGTTAGGATCGGTGATGTTGGTGGGGACGCAGCCGGGATACAGGCCAGCGAACTGCGGCTGGGTGCTGACCCAACACCGAATGGTACCGCCGTCATTGACCGCGTCCAGAGAGGCCAGGTACTTGGCGTTGTCGGTATTGTTTGGATTGACGACCGTCAGCGAGCTTTCGCTGTGGTTGTAGAAGGCATCCCAGTTCAGACCGGCAAAACTCCCGGTGAGCCCGGTTTCCGCATTCCACGTCTTCTCGTGCGCTTCGGTGCGGTAAAGCCGGTTTGGGTTGCCGTCTGCATTTTGCCCGCCGACCTTGTTCCAAATATAGGAAGGCGCGGAGAAATACGGCGTGGTGGGCGGCGGCGGCGGCCTGCTACCGGTTTGCGGCGAAATGGCCGGCACGGGGGGCAGGCAGCGCCAGCCAACTGCGGCCGGAGTCCCGCAGACGATGCCGGCCCCCAGCTGCTGTTGAGTGGTCGGATCGAGGAACGGATTGTCGGCAAACAATGTGTTGGGGCGGCTGGCCGAGGGGCTCACTACCCAGTTGATCCAGTTCGAATTGTTGCCGGCATCCGCCCAGGATCCCTGGACATATAAGCTGACGTCGTTCGTCAGATCAAAGCTGAAGCGGGCGAACACGTCCTTCATCTCGATTTCGGAACGGAAGGTGCCGTACTTCACGTAAGAGCCGTCACCGCCCGATTCCAGGTTGGCGGTGGTGGTCGGCGTGCCATGGACCATCGGGCTGAGGATGCCCGCCTGGTTGAAGGTGTAGTTGTTGAAGGGGCAGGCTGTACCGCACTGGACATTGCCGTACTGGCCGCTGTTGAACACGCGTGCAAAGGGCACGTTTACAAAGGGTTTGCCAGGCGATCCGTTGCCGGCCAGCAGCCACGCCTGGCCGTCGGCGCCATAGGGGCGCGCGCTGATCGGGATCATGTCCTGGTGGCGGTAGCGCGCAGCCGTCTCGAAATGGCCGCGCCCGTCAAACAGGTCCGTGCCCCAGGCGGCGCCGAACTGGTATTCCTTGCCGTCACCGTACTTCGACACGCCGCCGTCGGCTTTCAGCGCCAGCCCGGTAAACTTCTTGTCGAGGACGAAATTGACCACGCCGGCCACCGCATCCGACCCATAGATCGCCGAAGCGCCGCCGGTGACGATGTCGACCCGGCTCATCAGCATCTGCGGCAGGATATCGATGTCGACCGTCCCATCCTGGTTGGACGGCGCGACGCGGTGACCATCCAGCAGCACCAGAGTGCGCTGAACGCCGAAGTTGCGCAGCGACAGCACGTTGCCGCCGTTGTTGTTGCTGCCGTTGCCCTGGTTGCGCGGGGTACGGCCGCCGATGATGTTAGGCAGCTTGTTCAGCGCATCGGCCGTGTCGCTCGGCGAGGTGAGCGCGATTTCGCCTACCTCGACCGCGGTGATCGGCGTTGGCGAATGGACGTTGTCGGTGATGATGCGAGATCCAGTTACCGTGACGACGCCCAGTTCCTCAGCGGCGACTTTCTGACCGTCGCCTTGTCTGGCCACCGAAGTTGTATCGGCGGCCTGCGCCCAAGCCGAACTGGCAGCGAGCGACGCCGTGACACTCAGTGCAGCCATGGATGCGCGGAAAAAAACCCGTGAAGTCATAACCCCCCCCTCATTTACCAAGGGGCACACGGAAGACGCCCCCAGTCGTTATTTGTGTCAACTCACGCGGTCATGAGTTTGACGCGTGGTCTGGAGTCTGAGAGTCACCTCCTCTTCGGTCTCACATCGGCGGCCACCACGCGTTGACCCTCCAGCAACGTCAACGTGAAACTGTTGGAACGCGTCGACCAACATGATGTTAACGCTACCACCCGGTATTCATCCTGGCAATACACTTGCCATTCCGTTATCGGGACGTTGGATATCAATTCAGATATCACGAGCCGCAGGACAGTTGGAGGTGCAGATAGACTGCGAGCGCCAGTGAACCGGCGCAAAAGGCTGCGGGCGTCGCAGGCATTGCGGCGGCAGTTAGGCCAACCTTCGACAGAAGTCGGTGAAGGCCGGTGCTTGCCCGGTCGTCAGTCCAGCCTCACCAACGCCGATGATCGGCATAATTCGGGAGCCCTCATCCTGGCCCCAAGCGGGCCGCTGCAATGAGCCCCTGACACCGGTGACAATGACCTCCTGCAGTGTGGGCTGGCCGGCAGGAAACCTTGCCAGCTTCTGCCCGCTGCAATATCGGTGTGCTACCTGTTGTTACTACTACCAGGCTTGGCGCTGATACTAGCGGCCGTGCGCAGGGGGCGCTAATCTCAAAACCTGTATATGTCTGACAAATTCTTCTATCGCTCCCGCACAATCCGATATACTGTTTGATATGTCGAGCCAGACGGTCCCCACGAGCACGCCGTGGTTTGTGCGTGCCCGGCTCAAGACCCGCCAACTCATGCTGCTGGTCGCGATCGGCGACGAAGGTAACATTCATCGCGCAGCCGAAATCCTCAACGTATCGCAGCCTTCGGCCTCAAAGCTCCTGAAGGATCTGGAGGATGTCCTGGGCGTCTCGCTGTTCGAGCGCCTGCCTCGGGGCATGCGACCGACCTGGTACGGCGAAGTGATGATCCGTCACGCTCGTATTGCCCTGTCGAGCCTCACGCAGGCGGGCAGTGAGCTTGCGGCGCTGAAGACCGGGCGATTCGGCGAGGTGCGTGTCGGTGCGATTATCGGTCCTGCGCTGTGTCTGCTGCCGCAGGCCGTGGCCATCCTGGCGCAAGAGCACCCGGGTGTGCGCGTGCAGATCGCCGTTGAATCGAGCGATGTACTGATCGAGCGCCTCAGGCAGAGCAAGCTCGACATCATGATCGGCCGCCTTTTCGAGACCCACGACAAGACGAATCTCTCGTACCAAATCCTGTCCGACGAGCTGGTATGCGCGGTGGTGAGGCCGGGGCATCCGATGCTCGGCAATCCGGCACTGACCCTGGAACAACTCGAGCATGTAAGGTGGATCGTGCCGCCGCCGGGCAGCGTGCTGCGGCACCGCTTCGAGCTGATGTTTCAGGAGGCGGGAATCGGCATCCCGGCGCATCTCATCGAGGCATCCTCCATCACCTTTATCACGAAGATGCTGCAGCAGAGCGATTGCATTGCAGTCGTGCCGACCGACATTGCGGGCTACTACGCATCCTATGGAATGGTAGCCATACTGCCGATTCAACTGTCATGTACGATGGATACGTTCGGCATCATCCTGCGTAATGACTGGCTGTTGTCGCCTGCCGCGAAAGTGTTACTGACGGCCCTGAGAGCCGCGGCGCTGAGCACCTACAAGCAGATGCGCGAGACAAAACAGCCGGCGCGCGTTGCCCTTGCGCACCTGGGCCCCGGATAGCTCCCGCGGCGGCTCTGCGCGGACGATATGCAATTCGCTATCGCCGGTTGTAAAATTGTGATTACTCGGGTCTGAATTTGCAGAGTAGGATGCATTCCTCGTAGAGCGGCACTCCTTGCCGCACAACGACCTGAAGGCAACTTCGTGGATTCAAAAAAAAAGCCGCGCCTGCGCAGCCAGGAGTGGTTCGGCAAGACCGCTCGTGAAGGCTTCATACACCGGAGCTGGTTGAAGGGCCAGGGTTATCCCGAGGATCTGTTCGACGGACGCCCGGTCATCGGCATTTGCAACACGTGGTCGGAGCTTACGCCCTGCAACGGCCACTTTCGCGAGCTGGCGGAGTACGTGAAGCGCGGAGTCTACGAGGCGGGCGGCTTCCCGCTCGAATTCCCGGTGATGTCGCTCGGCGAGACTCAACTGCGCCCGACCGCGATGCTGTTCCGCAATCTCGTCAGCATGGACGTCGAGGAATCCATCCGGGGCAATCCGCTCGATGGAGTTGTGTTGTTGATGGGCTGTGACAAGACGACCCCTGCGTTGTTGATGGGAGCGGCAAGTTGCGATCTGCCGACCATCGGCCTGTCCGGTGGCCCCATGCTCAGCGGAAAATTTCAGGGACAGGATCTCGGCTCCGGCACGTCAGTGTGGAGGATGTCGGAAGAGGTACGCGCCGGCAGGATGACTCTTGATGAATTCCACTCTGCCGAATCGTGCATGCACAGGTCGAAGGGTCACTGCATGACGATGGGCACGGCGTCCACGATGGCCAGCATGGTCGAAGCACTGGGTGTTGCACTTCCCGGTAACGCCGCAATACCGGCAGTTGACGCGCGCCGCGTACGGCAGGCGCAACTCACGGGCAGGCGCATTGTTGAGATGGTGAACGACGATCTGCGGCTGTCAAAGATTCTCACGCGTAATGCGTTCGAGAACGCCATCAAGGTAAATGCAGCGATTGGCGGGTCGACGAACGCGGTCATTCACCTGCTTGCCATTGCCGGCCGCGTCGGCGTGAGACTCGAGCTCGATGACTGGGACCGGCTCGGCTCGGCGCTTCCCTGCCTGGTCAACCTGCAACCGTCCGGCCAATACCTGATGGAGGATTTCTACTATGCCGGCGGGCTGCCGGCGGTCATGAGAGAGATCGCACACCTTCTGCACGTGGATGCGTTGACCGTTAACGGCAAGAACATTGGCGATAACATCAAAGATGCGCCGTGCTGGAACCGCGATGTGGTGCGTCCCTTTGCCGAACCGTTCAAGAGCGAAGCTGGCATCGCGGTTCTGCGCGGCAACCTTGCGACGAATGGTGCCGTTATCAAGCCGTCTGCGGCGTCTCCAAACTTACTGAAGCATCGGGGTCGCGCTGTCGTGTTCGACAGCATTGAGGAATTCAAGGCACGAATCGGCGATGAGAGTCTCGATATCGACGAGCACTGCATCATGGTGCTGAAGAACTGCGGACCGCGCGGCTATCCGGGTATGGCCGAAGTTGGCAATATGCCGTTGCCGCCGAAGGTGCTGCGTAAAGGCATCACCGACATGGTACGTATCTCCGACGCGCGCATGAGCGGCACGGCCTATGGCACAGTGGTCCTGCATGTGTCACCTGAGGCCGCAGCTGGCGGAGCGCTCGCATTGGTGAAATCCGGAGATATCATCGAGCTCGACGTCCCTGCGCGTCGGCTCCACCTGGAAGTAAGCGACGCTGAGCTAACGAAGCGCCGCGCGAGCTGGACTGGAGTGCCTGCACCGAGCCGCGGTTGGTACAAGCTCTATTCTGACCATGTTCAGCAGGCGCATCTGGGGGCGGACCTTGACGTTCTCACCGGCGGAAGCGGTACCGACGTTCCGCGGGAATCACACTGAGCGTTCACCTCCCCTTATCACTCGGCTGGCACCAGCATGATCCCCGTGGGAAGATGTAGACCGCGAGCACGCAAAATCACGCCAGCGGGGCCGACATCTGGACGCTCGTGGCAAGACCTTAAAGCGGCTGCTCGCCATCGCTATCGCTTGGCTTTACGCCAATCCCGTGATGGCATGCGGCAGTCAGCGCGCAAACGAGCCAACCGCGGTGCAGCAGGGAGTGGCACTCACGGGGGCGGCGGTTGGGCGCCCGGAGGAACGGATCACGGCATGGATGCGAGAATCCGTTGGGGCTCCCGAGTTTGACGTCCTGAGGCGTGCGGCGCAGCGATTCAACAGCAAACGGCCGCCCCATCCGATCCTGCTGCTCCCCGCCCTCTACCTGAACTATGAAGAGAAGGTGAAGGCGGCGGCGGCGGCGGGTACCCTGCCCTGCCTGCTGGAGGTCGATGGCCCGTTTGTAGCGGAATTTGCCTGGGCCGGTGATCTTCAGGCGCTCGAGCGCTTGATACCCAGGGAGCTCATGGAGGACCTCCTGCCATCGATCCGGGACCAGGGTTGGTATGCGGGGCACCTATACACTGTTGGGCAATTCGAGTCCGGATTGGGGCTGTGGGGTAACAAGCGTTATCTGCGCGCGGCCGGAATCCGCATCGCGACGGTGGGGAAACCCTGGACCTTGCGGGAATTCGAGGCAGCGATGCAGAAGCTCAACGCAGTCCCCGGTGTTGAATATGCGCTGAATCTGGATCTCCCAAACGAAAGCACTGAGGTTTACAGCTATGCCTTTGCCCCCATTCTGCAGGGTTTCGGCGGGGACCTGATCGACCGCAGCACGCTGGCTTCCGCCCGGGGCGTGCTGGATGGACCTGACTCGGTAGCCGCGATGAAGCACTTCCAATCCTGGTTCCAACGCAGCTGGGCAAAACCCGCCCGCCGGCACAGCGACTTCGAGCAGGGCAAGGCCGCCCTGTCCTGGAGTGGTCACTGGTTCTACTTTATTTTCCGGCAAGCGCTGGGCCGGGATCTCGTGCTCATGCCACTACCAGACCTGGGAGCAGGCACCAAGACCGGAATGGGCTCATGGAGTTGGGCGATCTCGAGCACTTGTCCTTACCCGGCTGAGGCCTGGAGGTTCCTCGCCCAACTCATGACAGCTGAGGAGATTCTGCGCCTCACCAACCTCAACGCGGGGATGCCGGCGCGCAGATCGGCGCGCGCGCGCTCGGCGTTGTACGGCAAGGACGGCCCGTTGTCAGTCTTCGCACAACAGCTCGATGCGGGCCACGGCGTGCCGCGGCCCAAAACGCCGGCCTACGAAATAATCAGGAATTCCTTCCGTACAGCTATTCTGGCCATTGTCGATGGAGCTGATGTTCAGACCGAGCTCAGCAAGGCTGCAGTGAGTATCGATCGGGAGATTGCCGCCAACCGCGGTTATCCGGACCCCATGGGGGAACCATGAAATTCCGCATCAAGCAGAAGATTCTGCTTCTGCTGATCGCACTTCTGTCGGTCACGATCACCTCCCTTGCGTTGTTGGCCGCCTACTCGACCGGTCGCCAGAACGAGTCTGCCGCGTTCGCAGACCTCGACCGGCACCTGCGCACGTGGCAGAACGACCTCGAGAGCTCCGTGGTTCATCTGCGGGACGTGGCGATCCGGGAAGTGAGCGATCCTGCGAGCATGACGCTGCTCTCGCAGCTGTTGGGCCTGCAGCTCACGATTGACGATTCGCACCAGTCAGCCGCGAACGCGGAGTTGTCGAGAACCCTCGGTTACGAAAAGTCCGTCGCGCTGGGCCGCATGCTTCCGGTCCTGCGCACCGGCGGGTTTGACAGCATCGCCGTGTACCTACACGGTCGTCTGAGTCAGCTCGTGTCCTCCTCGGGGGCTGGGATGATGGTTGCCCGCGCTGGCCGTCCCGGCGGGGTGTGGATTTCTGCTACCCCGGATATCCATCGCGCCCTGCCGCTGCAGAGTTGGCCCGCCTGGCGGCCCGGCGCACCCCCGTCGGACATTCCGCTCACGGTGCCCAGTCCAAAGCTACCCACCGTCTCCTTCAACTTTCCGACACGCGACGTCACCGCTATTGAGATCGCGATCCCCATACTGGGACGTACACAGGATGTGCGACCCGATTGGGGTCAGACGGTAGATCGCTTCGTATCGGACCTGACTGTTCCCCAAGTCTCGCACAAAGAACGGCTCGAGCTCGCGCCACCGGCCTCGCCGCTTGCCGTCGTGGTATTCCGCAAGCTGATCGACCGCGCTGCTCTGCAGGAGATTCGTCAGAGAACCGGCAACTTGGCCGCCATCTTCTCTGCTGACGGCTCCCATGACCAGCAACTCGACGTTAGCGTGCCCTTCGGTCCCGGATTGCCGGTGCGGGCAGGAGCGCAGACAACGCTCGCGCCGGTTTTCCATCGCACTATCGATACTCCGAGCAGCTCGTACTACCAGGCGCTTGGGTTTTGGGAATTCGACCACCAGCCCCGATTCATCCTAAGTCTCGCCGCCTCCCGCGCACCGACGCTACAGAACGTGCATCAGACCCTCACGGCCATCTTATTGGTCGCCGGGTGTATTCTGGCGCTGAGCGTAGCCGTGGGCGCGTTCTGGGTGAGGCGCTTCATCGATCCTATTGTCGCTCTCACGGGCGCCGCCATGGCCATTGGGCGCAAAAGCCACACGGCGGGCGCTGCCAACACCACCTCGGCTGCAGAGCTGCGGCCTCTGGAGATCCAGGCGAGCGATGAGGTCGGCGATCTCGCGGCCGCCTTCAACGCGATGATCGCCGAGCTGCGCCGATCGATCGAGACACTGGAACAGCGGGTGCGCGAACGCACGGCCGAAGCGCTGCAGTTAGCTCGCGCGCGCAGCGATTTCCTGGCGCAGATGAGCCACGAGCTGCGCACTCCCCTGAATGCGGTACTCGGCTACACCCAGATCCTGCAGCGCGACGGTCATCTGGATGAACGTCAGGCAAGACGGCTCAACATCATCCAGGACAGTGGGCAACACTTGTTGACTCTGATCAACGACATCCTCGATTTTGCCCGCATGGAAGCAACCAAGCTGGAGCTGACTCCTACCGAAGTGGTTCTGGGGAGGTTCCTGCAAGGCGTTACGGACATCATTCGGGTGAAGGCAGAACAGAAGAGTCTGCAGTTCTCATTCGAGACTGCACCAGACCTGCCGCCGACCGTGTGCGTCGACGAGAAACGTCTGCGGCAGATCCTTCTGAACCTGCTCGGCAACGCGATCAAATTCACCGATGCCGGACGTGTCACATTACGGGTGTGTCAACTAGTACCCCAGGGACATCCCACCCACCCTCCCGAGGCGCCGCACGCGCGGCTGCGGTTCGAGGTTGAGGACACTGGGATCGGGATGAGCCTCGAGCAACAATCACGGCTCTTCCATCCCTTCGAGCAACTTGGAGAATCCCGGCGGCGGGAGGGCGGAACGGGACTCGGGCTGGCCATCACCAGCGCCCTGGTACAGCTCATGGGAGGAAAACTCGAGCTCCGCAGCGAACCGGGAAAGGGCAGCCATTTCTGGTTAGAGCTCGATCTGCCGTGCACCGAAGCGTCGGCCGCTGTGAAGCCGCGACGAGTCACCGCGTCCTACAACGGTCCCCGGAAACAACTCCTGGTCGTAGATGATGTGGCTGAGAGCCGTTCGATGCTCGTCGAGGCGCTCGCGAGTGTGGGATTCATCGTGTTCGATGCAGTGAATGGCAGCGATGCGATCGAGCGGGTCCGGCTCGTGAAACCTGATCTGGTGCTGATGGATCTGATGATGCCGATTATCGACGGTGCAGAAGCTACGCGTCAGATCCGGCAGCTGCCGGGTTTCGAGCGACTGCCAATCATCATGGTCTCCGCGAGCGCGGGTCCTGAGGAACGCTCGAAGAGCTCCGCGGCCGGCGCCAGTGGCTTCCTCCCCAAGCCGATCGACCATGAGGTGCTGCTGCAAACGATCGGCGAACATTTGAGCCTGCAATGGACCTACCGAGACGCAGGCGAGGTGTCGGCTGCATCATATCAGCCGGCACGCGATGGTTGGCTTCTGCCTCCGAGCGAAGAGCTCGAGCGGCTGTATCAGGCCGCATTGGTGGGTAGCATGCGCGAGATTCAACTGCTCGCCGATCACCTGGGCAAACTCGACCCGCGTTACAGCGCGTTTGCCACGCGGATTGCGGAACTTGCCAAGGCGTACCAATCGCGTGCGCTCGTGCAGTTGTTGGAACGGTGCCGAGCTGGCGCGGCCGAATTGGAGTCTCATTGAAAGGAATGCCTTAATCGGCTCCCTCGTTCGAGATCTCCCTTTCGAGAGACGTCGCCAATCGACCGATCAACTCATGATCGGTTGCGGCTTGCCGCACGGTTCACGGTCGCGTCAACGCCCAGGGCCGTCAAGGTAAACGCGCGGCACACGCGTGTTGATATTCGTGAGCACCTCATGAGGGATCGTGTTGGCCCATATAGCCAGTTCTTCGGTACGAATGGGCAACTCCCCGCCTTCCCTGCTCTCGCCCAGCAGCACGACCTCGTCACCGTTGTAGGCACTTCCGTCACCGATATCCACCATGATCTGATCCATGCAGATCCGGCCTACGACCGGAACGCGGCGACCTCGCACAATTACCTGCGCGCGGCCGCTCATGGCGCGCATGTATCCATCACCGTAACCCACGGGAAGAGTGATGACGCGCGAGTTGTCAACAGGCCGCCACGTCGAACCATAGCTGACGGCATTGCCCGCCTTCACTACTTTGAAGAACACGACCTGGGTGACCCAACGCAAGGCTTGCTTCACGTCCAGTGTCAGCGGCAGGTCCGTAGCGGGGCTCGAGCCGAACATCATGATTCCCGGCCTCACAATGTCCAGATAGCTCTCCGGCATCTGCAGTACTGCACCGGAGTTCGCTGCGTGTCGCAGTGGCACGGGCAGTGACCGCCGCTCATAGAAACGCAGCACTTCATGAAAGCGCTCCAACTGCAACCGCGCATGTGTCAGATCCAACTCGTCCGAATTCGCAAAGTGCGTGAATATGCCCTGCACTTCCACATGCCGAACGCGCAAGGACGCCTCGAGAAGACGCTCGGCGCTGTACCAGTGAGTACCGATGCGTTCCATGCCCGTGTCCACCTTGAGGTGCACTCGGGCTCTGATGCGCTTTGCAGCACTACACTCCTCGATCGCCAGCAATTTATCGACCGAGGATGCCGTCAGCGTGAGATCTTGCTCGAGGAAGCGAGGTATCTGTGCGCCAACTATGCCGCCGAGCACGAGTATCGGCAGATGCACGCCAGCTTCGCGCAGGCGCAAGGCTTCCTCCAGGTAAGCAACCGCAACGGCAAACGGTTGTTCGCGCTCCAGCATTTTGGACACGGCCACGAGCCCGTGGCCGTATGCGTTTGCCTTGAGCACCGGCATCACCCTCGCCGGCGCAACATGCCTGGAGATAACCCGGTAGTTCTCACGAAGACGCGCGAGGTCGACCTCCAGGTGTGTCGGTCTGAGCTCGGTAGTCGAGATGGTATCGTCGTGGAGGGTGGATGACCGCATACACCGCCTATGTTCGACGATCTTGAGCCGCCGTCAAGTGGCGGCTCAAGGCCGGCAAGACCGCGTCACGCACCTTGTTCACCTGTGTGAAGATCACCTGCCAGCGGCCATCGCGCTTCGCCCAGATGTCGACGAAGCGCGCCCTGGTCGTGGTTTGCTTGCCGTGGGAAAGTCCCTTCGCATCGACCATTCCGCCGAGCACCGCGCCGTTTGGCCATGCTCTCTTGATTTGCCGCGTGATCGCAACCGACAGGGTCTTGGAGCCGGGCGCCGTGGCGTCGGCGAGGTATTCGGCCTTCGTCTGGTTTCGGCCGTCCGAGCCGACCAGGACGTAGTCGTCGGCCAGCAGTCGTTCGAGTTCGCGCCGGTCGGACCTGAATTGGGCCAAGTCGTAGGCGGTCGCCGCGTCCGCCAGGTCTTTGGGCAGGCCGCTGTAGTCGCCGACCTCCTGGCCGGCATGCGCACAAACCGTAATCAAGGCGCCGCACACCAGGGCGCCCCATTTGATGGTCAGCATGATCTACTCTCCGTGCGTCAGAAGTTCGGGATCGGCTGACCCTTCTCGTCTACGTTGCCGATCCAATCGATTAGCTCGGGGTGCTCGGTCACATCCAACGGACCGTAAATCCACGTGCGATCGATCATATTTTCCCGGATGAGCACACGGCCGTCGCCAGTGAGATTGCGTGCGCGAACCGAATAGACTGACGGCGCCTGAATGCGATTGTGCTCGATCAGCCACCCGCCGACATGCGCTGCCTTTTCGGACGTCACATTGCAAACCGTCTGAGTGAGCGATCGGCAACGGCGGATAGTCATTCACGAAGCTCGAGTCTTCAATAATGACATTGCTACCAGCCTTGGCGGAATCGCCATAACCGTCGGAGCTGCCGCGCATGATTGAAGCACGCACGATCCACGGTTGTGCTGGGTCGTGGGAGCCGAACGCAGGCATCGCGTCCGTGAAGTCGTTATGCTCGAAGACCAAACCAACCACCCGCGGATCATCGGTGATGGCAGGATCGAAGGCCCAGTGGTCGCCGCCCGGATATGTCTGGCCAACTGCCGTGAGCCACTTCACGTTCTTGAAGTGCACGCGGGCATGCATGATTTTAGGAGGCGTGCGGAAGATCAGCCCTTCGACCACCTGGTCGTCGGCGCTGGTCGACCAGCCGGCCGGCGCATCTTTCAGCGTCACCTCTGGTTCAATACCCGGCGTGACGCGCGGTCCATAGCCACTCGGCGTCGGACTGGTGCTGCCAAAAGCGGCTGTCACGTTGCGCGCAGCACTCATAGTAACGGTGCATGAGGGCGTCGTTCCGGCGCAGTCACCGCTCCAACCCTGAAACATCGCTCCCGTTGCCGGTGTTGCGCTCAATGCAACAGCTGTTTCATTCGCGAACTGCGCCGTGCAACTCGTGCCACAGTCGATCTCTCCGCCGCTTGATTTCACGGCTCCTGAGCCGGTGACGCTGACAGTCAACGCGCGTTTCGCGATTGGGGCCGCGCCGCGCTGCTGGGTTGGAGGGTCTGAACCGCCTCCGCAGCCAGCGGACGCTATCGCCAGCGTAACGACACACGAGCACAGCAACGCTCGGCCCACATTGAGCTCATGATAGTCATGATGTGGGAAAGCGGTAGGGCGATCCATGTCCGAAAGTCTCCGATTCATGACCGATGCGCTCACCGCACAGGATTGCCAACAGTCCCGATGTTAAGATCGGCGCGATGCTCGGAAGAGCGTGCAGCGGCCAGTATGGTACGGGACGGGGCACGCGGTTCAACGAACCAACCGGTAAGTAGGAGTGGGAGTGGCGAAGGACCGTGATCCTCTGTTATGGTAAGCAACAGCCACTGCCCGCGGGTGCTGTGTGAGTACTCCGACACCCCCCCGCTCGGCGGAGTGAATGAGCTAACCCCACGTTTGCGGACTTAGGACTGCGGAGAGTACATGGAAACTGTACAAACGATACCGGGTGCCTCGCCTGAGCCGGCGCCGGCCCCACCCGCCCCGATTTGGACGCTCCTCGGCGGAGATCTGCACATGCAGATGCTACGTCCCGACTACGCACCCGCGGGACTCCTCGAGATGATAACGCCTGCACCGTCTCGCGTGCTCGACATAGGCTGTTTTTGCGGCGGTACGGGTCGCTGGCTGAAGCGACGGTTCCCCGGGGCGAAAGTGATCGGCATCGAGTGTTTGGCCTCGGCGGCGGCGCGCGCAAGAGAGAGCTACGACCGCGTGATAGAAGCGTCCATCGAGGCGATCGATTTCGAAGCGGAGGGCCTGGTGCCCGACAGCATGGATGCCATCGTGGCAGCCGATGTGCTCGAGCATCTGGTGAATCCATGGGCGGTGTTGCAGCGATTGCGGCCGTTGCTCACTGCGAATGGTGCGCTGTATGTCAGTCTCCCCAATGTCCGCAATCTCAATGTGTTGGTACGCCTCACGGGCGGTGAGTGGCGCTACGTCGGATCGGGCATCCTGGATGTGAGCCATCTGCGCTTTTTCACGCGCGCTCAGGCCATCGAAATGCTGACGGAGACGGGCTGGCGAACGCAGGAAATTCGCCTCAACCCGGACCCGCAGGTCATGCCGGCCTTTGCCGGCAGGAACCTTGCGGAGGTCCGCTCGATAGACACACCGAAACTGTCCCTCAGGAACTTGACTCAAGCGGACGTGCATGAATTGCTGACTCTGCAGTTCTTCATGAGGGCGACGCCGGCAGCATGATCCAGTGCCCGCAATGCAGGAGTTGGAGTCTCATTGAAAGGAATACCTTAATGTCGCCTCGATCGTCCGCCCGACGATGCTGCGAGCTGTTGCCAGTCCGTTGGCAGGAAGTGCGGCGGCCTGAGTCTCCGTAAATCCGACAGTGTTGAGAATATTATTTCCACGCACGGCCAGCTGCAGTCCGCCGCTGAGCCGATAGCTGACAAAAGAATTCACCTGCACGAAGGCCGGCAGGGATACATCAATACCGGGAGCGACCGACACACCGACAAGATTCAAGCCGGCATCCCACCGCCCGGCCGTGTACGCTCCGGTGACCTGATAGATATATTGAGGAATTATCCGGCGTCCAATATCGTCCGGGCTGATCTGGTCGGCGGTGATTTTTCCGTTGGTATACGTCACACCTGCGTCCACCCTGAAGGCGGCTATACGATAGGCCATCTCGAGCTCCAGGCCCCGGGCTCCGTACGTGCGCCGCGCGAACGGCGCTGAGGGCACAGTAATATCCTGATCCGTAACCTCCGTCCGTGCATAGAAGCCGGTCGCGAAGAGGCTGAGCGAACTGCCTTTCCACTTCGCGCCACCTTCGTACTGTCGAACCTTGTTCACGGCTACTGGCTCGGCGATTCCTCCGTCAGGTCTGATACCGCCTCCGAAGAGCAGACGCGTGGCATTGGCCCGCCCTCCTTCGCTGATGCGCGCGAAGAGCGCCAAGTCGGGGTCGAGCAGATAGTTGGCGCCAACCGAGTAGGACACATAGCGGACGGTGTAGTTGACGGGCGCAGCGCCGCCCGTAGTGGCAATCGGCACCGATTGCTCCGGGATCTCGATCGTCCCGTTGTTG
>Ga0068859_100000492_pt1 | contig 38877 bp, 38 predicted proteins | sample KBSSwiS22_FD_66585 | JGI IMG/M metagenome (GOLD analysis project Ga0068859, IMG submission 66585) | Switchgrass rhizosphere microbial communities from Kellogg Biological Station, Michigan, USA - KBS Switchgrass S2-2 | ecosystem: Host-associated > Plants > Roots > Rhizosphere > Soil ... | reverse complement strand
TCCATTCGCGCCACGCGCGCGTCGCGGGATCGTACATCCCGACCTGGCCGGTGTTCCAGTAGCTGACCCAGATCCGGCCGCGCGAGTCCGGCCACACGCGGCGCGCTCCCTGGTTCGGCGTGGGCGGCTCGATCACCGTGGCCACGCCGGAGTCGACATCGATGCGCGCAATGTGGTTACCCGCGAGCGACGCATAGTAGACATCGCCGTTCGGCGCGGTCGCGATCCCGTACGGGCCTCGGCCGCGCGGCGCCTGCCACACCTTCACATCATTGGTGGCGGGGTCCACGCGCCCGTAGATGCCGGATTGCCCGGTAAACCAGACGCGACCCTTGCGATCGAACGTCAGCGTGTTGAGATTCGCATAGCCGCTGCCTTGTGGAAGCGGCCATTTCTTCACTTCCCGCGTGCTCGGATCGACGCGGACGATCGCGTTCTGTCCGCCGTCGGTGACCCACGGCGCACCGTCAGGTCCGACGATCACGCCATGCGGCGCGGACTTCGGGCCGAGCTCGACTTCGTCGACCTTGCCGGTTTTCGGATCGAGGATTCCGAGCTTGCCTGTGCTCTGCGCCGTGTAGTACACGGGGCCGCCCGCCGTCGGCGCGGCGGCAACGTCGTGCGGGTGTGAGCCGCGGGTCACGTCGAAATAGGCGGGCGCGCCGGTCGCCGGGACTGCCAACGCGGCGATCGCGAGGGCCGCCGCCAAACGTAGTGTTCCCGTCGTCACTTCCTGGCTGGTCATGGTTTGCCTCCATGGCGAAATTGCTGCTCCTCGATGCGACGGCAAACAGTTTAATCCCGGCGGCCATCGGCGACCCTTTCCGGTGAACGGATGGCACGATGCCGCGCAATCCGACGTACGGCTGGCGGGCCAGCCGCCATAAGGCTACTATCGTCGTCATCGTCGGCCCTCGACCGATTCGCCGACCCGAACGACAACGGAGACAGTCATGCGTGTGCGCATACCTCGAATGGAAATCGCGGCGGGATTGATCGCACTTGGCGCCGCGGGGCTGGCGATGGCCGCGCCCTGCTACCTCATCCTCGACCGCAACGACGCGGTCATCTATCGCGACACGCAGCCCCCTTTCGATCTGTCCACCGACAACAATTCGGCGGAACGCAAGGCCTTGCGCCAACGCGGCCAGCATTTGCTCGTCGCCGAATTCGATCGCTGTGACGCGGTCGGCTACATTTCACCGACGACCGGCAGTACGCAGGCTTCCGTCGACGACATCGTCATGCTGCTCCGGCCCACGATCGGCTCGTCCGTCGGCGTCACCGGCAATTCGCCGACGCCAGCGGCGCCGTCACGAGGCGCCAAGAGCGCACCATCGGCGCCTGCGCCCACGGCAAAGTCCTCGGCGCCCGGCGTCTCGCGCACCTACTAGCCGGTCCGCGTCTCGTTCCAATCGAGCTTGGGAATCGTGGTCGCGATCACCGCGCCCGTCGCGGTGAAGGCGGCGATGACGAAAAACGCAATGCGGAAGACGGCGTCGACGCGCGCGACGAGCTCCGCCCGCGCTTCGGCGGACATCGCGCGGATGTACGCGGATCCGCCCTCGATCGCATGATGCAATAGCGCCGACGACCCGTCGGCGGAGCGATCGATTTGCGCGAACAGCGTGGCGCCGACAATGGCGACGCCGATCGCGCCGCCGATCGCGCGCGACAGCGAGATCGTCGCCGTCGCGACGCCCAGCGCGTTGCGGCCCGCGGCCAGCTGCACCGTCACCTGCGTGGGCGGCATCACCATCCCGAGGCCGGCGCCGACCAGCACGGTCAGCGCCATGATCGCCGCCGTCGACGAGCTCGTCGCGAATACAGCGAGTCCCAGCAGAGCCACGGACGCGAGCGTCAGTCCGATCTTCGGGAAAATATTCACGCGACCGGTATGTGAAACAAGCCGGCCCACGATCGCGGCGGACGTGACCTGCGCCAGCGTGATCGGCAGCAGCAGCGCGCCGGACGCGCCAATGCCCATGCCGCGTCCGAGCTGCAGGTAAAGCGGCATGTAAAGAATCACCGAGAACAGCGCCGCGCCGAAGCAGATCACGACAGCATCGGACCGCGCGATCGCGGGAACCTTGAGGAAATGGATCGGGATCACCGGATCGTGGTGGTGACGCTCCCAGCGCAACAGCACCGCGAATCCGATCCCCGCGCCGGCAAGCAGCGCGGCCATCGGCCACGACGCCCATGCGAAACGATGGCCGCCCGACGACAACGCGTACAGGAAGGTGGCCGTGGCGAAGCAGAAGAGCAACGCGCCCACGACGTCGGGCCGGAACGGGCCCCCGCGAGGTCTCATCGGCGTATGCGGGACCCGCAACGACAATCCCGCGGCCAACAGCCCGAGCGGCACATTGATGAGGAACACGGCGCGCCAGCTCAAATGCTCGGTGAGATAGGCGCCGAGCACCGGTCCCGTCGTGCTGGCCAGCGCGAACACCGTCGCGAAATAGCCGGCAAACCGTCCGCGCTCGCGTGGCGACACATGCTCGCCGATCAGCGCCTGCGCCAGCGTCATCAGGCCGCCGCCGCCCAATCCCTGCAACGCGCGGAACAACACGAGCCAGAGGAAACTGGGCGCCAGCGCACAGGCAACGGAAGCACCCGTGAAAATCGCAAGCGCGCCGAACAGGACGCGCCGGCGTCCGAAGCGATCGCCGAGGTAGCCGTACAGCGGCGCGGCGACGGTGGCGGCGAGCAGGTAACCGACGACGACCCACGACAGATCGGTGATGCCGCCGAGCGAGCTCGCGATCGTCGGCAGCGCGCTCGCGAGAATGGTCTGATCGGCGGCGGCCAGGAACATCGCCACCATCACGCCGGGAAAGACGAGACGGAACGCTTCGCGCGTGGACAGCGACGCGCCGCTCTCGGGCGGCACGTGCTTCGCAGGCGGTTCGCTCAACGGCGCGACCGTTCAGCGCGCGCTGGCCGCACCGGGCATCGGGTCGAACATCCGCTCGTCGACGAAGCACCAGCCCCAGGTTTCGCCCGGTTCCAGCGAGCGCATGACCGGATGCCCGGTCGCGCGGAAATGCTTCGTGGCGTGCTTGTTCTTCGAGCTGTCGCAGCAACCGACATGGCCGCACGCGAGGCACAACCGCAGGTGCACCCACGAATCGCCGATCTTCAGGCATTCTTCACAACCCGAGGTGCTCGGCGTCACCGCACGGACCTGATCGAAGTGGCTGCAATATGCCGGCATGACTTTCTCGCGCGGTGACTGACTGTTCATTTTACGCGAGATGACTACGCGCCGATTCTTCCGAGCAAGCACGTCAATCAAGCTATTGGCGGCGATTGTCGCGGGCGGCTACCTCGCGCTGCTCGCCCTTCTCTATTTCGCGCAGGAGCGTCTGATCTTTCTCGGCACGCCGCTCCCGGCCGAGCACCTGTTTCGCTTCGACCAGCGCTTCGCCGAAGTCCGCATTCCGGTCCCCGGCGGCACGCTGCATGCGCTGCACTTCACGCAGGAGAATCCACGCGGTCTCGTATTCTTCCTGCACGGCAATGCGGGCAATCTGCAAACCTGGACGACCGGCATCGATTTCTATCGACGCGTCAATTACGATTTATTCATCGTCGACTACCGCGGCTACGGCAAAAGCACCGGCTACATCGAAAGCGAGGCGCAACTCCATGCCGACGTCCGCGCGGCGTGGGATGCGATCGCTCCCGCGTACCGGGGCAAGCCGATCGTCATTTATGGTCGCTCGCTAGGAACAGGACTGGCCGCGGCATTGGCGCGCGACGTCGAGCCGCGGTTGCTGATCCTGGTGTCCCCGTACACGAGCCTTGCCGATACTGCGTTGCGCGCCTATCCGATGGCCCCGTCGTTCCTGCTCAAGTACCCGCTGCACACCGACCGGTTGATTGGCGAGATCAGGAGCCCGGTGCTGCTCATTCACGGGACGCGCGATGCGCTGATTCCGTTGGCCGACAGCGAGAAGTTGCGTGCGCTCGCGCGATCACCGGTCGAGCTGCTGGCGGTCGACGGCGCCGGCCACAATGACATTCAGCAATTCCCTGGCTACGTCGAGCCGCTCGCCGAGCGACTGCTTCGCCTCGACTAGCGCGAACTCTCCGGTGGCACGGGACACTGCGCGACGCGTCCCCAATACCCGTCGCATGAGGCAAGGCGCACGCGCTGGTCGCAGATGAAGCCGGAAAACCCGCCTTCGCTGGCGCAGCGCGCGAGGGCATCGCTCATCGTCTGCCATCGATCGGGAGGCGGCGGCGCCCGTGGAATCGGGGCTGGCGTCGGCGGCGGCGCGGGCTTTTGCACGTCCGCCAGCGGGCCGAAGCTGTCGAGCGGCGGGTACGCGCTGGTTTCCGGCGCCGCCGGTGGGTCGTCGTGCGTGCTCCGCATCGCCGACGCTGGCGCGGACACCGAAGCGGCGGCGGCCACCCGGGCCGGCGCACCGGCAGGCGGACGAAGCGGCGGCGATGAAGTGAGCTCCGGTGCCGTCGCGGGCGCCGGGAGTGCCGCGATCTTTGCTTCAGCGGGCGCCGCACCGATGTCGGGTATCGGCGCGGCGGCGCTCGGTTGCGCGACGAGCACTGGCGGCCCGTGGGGAATCGGGGACCGAACGGCGAATTCGCGTGCGGCGACATAGGCCGCACCGGCCAGCGCGGCAATGGCGACGGTGCCGAGCAACAGCCGGGCCGCGCGATCGCTGCGCAGCGGACGCCGGAGCGCGTCGATGCCAGTCGGCGGTTCGGCCGGCAGATCGTGCCGGGCAGCCTTCCTCCTCGCGCGCGACGAACGTGGCGGCAGCTCCTGGACAGTCAGCTGCCGTGCCCGCTTGAGCGCCGCCTTGCAGGGGCGGCACAGCATCGTGCCGTGCGGCGTCGCCGTCCCGCAAATGGTGCAGTTCATCGCCAGGGCTTACCTCCGTTCTATGCTAATGTCATATTAGCTGGCGGGTCCGGATAAGGCAATGGCGCCCGACGAGCGGCACGAGTCCACTACAATCGACGGCGCCGGGCATCTTCGCCCCGGCAGAACCTGAAGCTCCCTCCACGATCGTTTACCGATGGCCCGTGCTGCCGCGCTCCTCGCGACCGGTCCCACTCCCGCAACAGGACTGCCATGACCGGCGACGCCGTCGTCAATCAGGAGCTGGAGCGCAAATACGAGGCGGTCGCCTACGCGGCGCAATCCAATGCGCTGTCGCATCCGCGCCATCTGGCGACGGTGGCCACCTTGTTCGGACTGGCACCGCCTGAAGTCGCGACTTGCCGCGTGCTCGAGGTCGGCTGCAGCGACGGCGCGAATCTGCTGCCGATGGCCGCCGCACTCCCGCACGCGCGATTCGTCGGCTGCGACCTGTCGGGCGGCGCGATCGCCGATGCCCGCCGCGCGGCGCTGCAGCTCGGCCTGTCCAACGTCACCTTCCTCCAGCAGGACCTGTCGACGCTGTCCGACGATCCTGGCGTATTCGACTACATCATTGCTCATGGCGTGTATTCGTGGGTGCCGGCGGCGGTCCGCGATGCGCTGCTGGCGCTGGCCGCACACCGCCTGTCGCACAACGGCGTGCTCTTCGTCAGCTACAACGTCTACCCGGGTTGCCATGTGCGGGAGGCTGCCTGGCAAATGCTGCACTACCACGTCGATCATCTCGCCGATCCGCGCGCCCAGCTCGACGCGGCGCGCGCGTTCGCCGCGCTGCTCGCCGAGCCCGGCGTCACGCAGACCGAGGCCGACGCAGTGGTGCGGCAGGAATTCCGCAGGCTTGCCGCGCAAACGGACAGCGCGCTCTTCCACGACGATCTCGCGCTCCCCAACGACCCCGTCTACTTCCACCAATTCGCCACGCATCTCGACCGGCACGGGCTCATGTTCGTCGCGGAAGCCAAGCTGTCGATGATGACGGCGGCGGGGCTCGCGCCGCGCATGCAGCAGTTCGTGAGCGGCATGGACCGGCTCGCCCGCGAGCAGTATCTCGACTTCGCACGGATGCGCCGCTTTCGCCAATCGCTCGCCTGTCGTGCCGACGCTGTGGCTGCCGGCAACGAAGGGGCGGCGCGCGTGTCGGCGATGCACGTCGCGGCGTCGATGACGCTCGTCCGCGCGGCCGCCGAAGGCAAGGCCTTCAGCGATGAAACCGGGACGACCGACGTCAACGTGCGCGCCGCCCGCAAGCTGCTCCAGTGGCTGGTCAGCGAGGCGCCGCGCATCGTTCCGGTTGCGGAAGTGGCTGCGTGGCAGAAGGACCACGCCCCGAACGACATCGCCGCGGCGCGCCCCGTACCCGTGCTGATGGCCGAGGCGTGCTATGCGGGAAGCGTCGAGCTCTATGTCGATCCGCCGGCGCTGGCCGCCGCGGCCGGCGAACGTCCGGTGGCGAGCCCCGTCGTGCGGTGGCAGGCGAGCCGGCAACCGAGCGTCACCAATTTGCGCCACGAGACGCTGCGCATCGACGATCCGCTGGCCCTCGCGCTGCTGGTGCTGGCCGACGGCACGCGTACGCGCGCCGATCTGGCTGCCGCAATGGCCGCGCAACTGCCGGAAGCCGAACGCATGAGCGCCGGCGAGCGCGTCGCGACGTACCTGTCGCATTTCGCGGTGCTCGGCCTGCTCATGGCCTAATGAGGCCGCGCTGCGCCGCCGGCTATCGGGCCACCCCAAAAAGGTTACGCGGCTTTTTTGGCCTCGACCGCCGCAATCGCCTTTTTCGGGTTGACGAGAATGCGCCGGCCATCGGCGGTCTTGTCGGCGGTGTCACGAATGATCCGGATCACGTCGGGCGGCGTGAGGCCAGGATTGACCGCGAGCATCTTGGCGGCGAGGTTGGTGACTTGCGGCGCCGACATCGACGTGCCCGATAGCGCCACGCGCTGTCCACCCGGAATATAGCTTTCCACCTGATAACCGTTGGCGTGGACGACCACGGTCGGGCCGTAGCTCGTGAAGGGCGCCTCGTCGCCCGCCTTGTCGACGGCGCCGACGGTGAGCAGGTTCGGCAGAACGATCGATGACGGGTAGCTCTCCGTGAAGGTCGAGTCCGAGTTGCTGTTGCCGGCGGAGGTCACGAACAGGATCTGCGGCGCGCTTGCCATCGCGTTCGTCAGCGCCTTCATCGACTGGTCGAAGTACGTGCGCGCGAGCGATGCGCGCTCGTCCGTGGTCGCGCCGATGCCGCACAGCTCGAGCGTGCGCTCATACCCCTTGACGCTCCCGCCCCAGCTCATGTTCGCGACGCGCACCCCTTCCTTTTTCATGAAGTCGACATAGGATTGATAGTTCTTCGCGCCCTTCGCCTCGAGCTCCGGCGTCGGGCACGGGTCGGGCAGCAGCTTGTAGCCGAATTCGATTCGCGCGACGGCGAGGCGCGCATAGGGATTGCCCGCCACCGCGATGCCCGCGACGTGGGTACCGTGCGAATAGATGCTCGCGATGCGAATCTCTTCGATCGCTGCCTTGTATTGATCTGGCGCCAGCGTCGACAGATATTGCTTGACCTCGCTCGCCTCGGGACTGTCGATGTTGGATTGCAGATCAGAGAAGCCTTTCACGCGCGAGCGCATTTGCGGCCACCGATCCTTGGCCTCGGCCGGCAGCGGAAACAATACGTTCGACGATGGATCGCCGTAACGATCGAATGCGATGAACGCCACCTTGCCGCCGGGATCAGTCACCAGGCGGTCGGAAAACAGCGTCGCGTCGACGCCGCTATCCCAGACGGCAATGCGCACCGGCGCCATGCCGCGCCCCGGCGGCAGGCTCGCGTCGCGCGCGGCCCAGATGTCTGCCTTCTCGACCTTATGCGCGTCGAGATAGGCGCTGTACGTGTCGATCAGCGTCTTCTTGAGCGGCAATGCCGTGGCCAGCACGTATTTCGCGCCGACGACGCCGGGCACCAGGTCCGACGAGAGCGTGCCGGTCTTGGCGACGGTCGGCTGCAGCACGTTGCGCACGTTGCCGAGCACGAGCGTCTCGCCCAGCGTTTCGGCCCGCGCCTTGCTCGACTTGATATCGTTTTCGATCGTCGCATAGGGAAGGGGCGCAAGCTCGGCCGCAATTACCCGCCCCACCTCGGCACGAAATGCTTCCGACGTCGTGCTGCCGGTGCTCTTCTGCGCGGCGACTTGCGCGCGGAGCTGCAAGCCGGAAAGGAGCCGGTCCGCCGGCTTTTCCTGCAACGCGCGAATCTTGAGCGATACCTGCATCGCATCGTCGTAGCGGCCATCGAGATAATCGAGTTGTGCAATCACGCTCAGCAGTTGCCGCAGCTCCGCCTTGTCGGCGATCTCGTATTGCGCGAGGATCGACTCGGTGTCGCGCCGCACCGCCTGCGCCAGCGGCTTGAATTTCGCGTCGTCGCGAATCACGTCCTCGAGCGATCCGTCGATCTTGTACGAAAAGCGCGGGATATCGGCGGCACGGTCGATACGTTTCTTGTCCTGGGCAACGGCCGCGGTGGCGGCGGCGATGGCGAGACAGACGATCAAGGTTCGAGCGAACACGGGGTTCCTCCCTGGTGAACACGCGGCACCGGCTCGTGGCGGCGGGCGCGCGAAGGCCACATTTTACGCAACATGGCGCTTAAGGCCGCCTGAACGCCACGCCGATTCGTGAATTGACACATCCGCCGTCGCTGCCTTGAACCTGGTTGCCGCGATAGTTGTGTCGAGACGCCGGAACCCGTCAAAATGTGGGTCCCGTGCGAAGGCGCGTCGCAGCGCCCGGTCCGCGCGCTTCCCTTTTCGACCCCACAGGAAATTCCATGGCTACGCATCAGAAAGTTGCGGTCGTCACCGGCGCCGGCACCGGCATCGGCAAAGCCGCCGCGGTGGCGCTTCTGCACAATGGCTATCGCGTTGCCTTTGCCGGCCGCCGGCGCGAGCCGCTGGCCGAGGCCATCGCGCAAGCGGGTTCGCTCGCCGCCAACGCTTTGGCGGTCCCCACCGACGTCGCCGACCCGGCGTCCGTCGCCGGGCTGTTCGAAAAAGTGAAGGCGACGTTCGGGCGTCTCGACGTGCTCTTCAACAACGCCGGCGTGGGCGCGCCGCCGATCAATCTGGAGGAGCTGACGTTCGCGCAATGGAAGAACGTCGTCGACATCAATCTCACGGGCGCGTTCCTGTGCACGCAGGAGGCGATGCGGATCATGAAGGACCAGACGCCGCGCGGCGGCCGCATCATCAACAACGGATCGATTTCGGCGCACGCGCCGCGTCCCAATTCCGCGCCCTACACGGCGACCAAGCACGCGATCACCGGGCTCACCAAGTCGACGTCGCTCGACGGCCGCAAATACGACATCGCCTGCGGCCAGATCGATATCGGCAACGCGGGCACCGAGATGGCCGCGCGCATGGCGCAGGGGGTTCCGCAGGCGAACGGCCAGATCGCGATCGAGCCGCTGATGGACGTGGGCCACGTCGCGAGCGCCGTGGTGTACATGGCGAGCCTGCCGCTCGACGCCAATGTCCAGTTCATGACCATCATGGCCACCAAGATGCCGTTCGTCGGGCGCGGGTGAGGCTTCGATGAGTTGGCGCTGGTTGCCCGCCTTCTGCGTGGCCGCCGCCGTGGCCACGCCTGGCGTCGCGTACGCGCAGACGTCCAAGTGCAGATTGCTGAAGATCGTGGATTGGCCGGTCCGCTTCGTGCGCAACCACGTCGTCGTGGACGGTGCGATCAACGGCCAGAAAATCGGGATCATCCTGGACACCGGCGCGCAGAGGAGCGTGATCCTGCGCTCGTCGGCCGTGCGGCTCGACCTTCCCAGACGCGAGGCGCTGGGCTACCGGTTTTATGGCGTGGGCGGTGAATCCAAGGTTGAGATCGCCACCGTCGATGATTTCAAGCTCGGCGCGGTCTCGACCAAGGACATGCAGCTCTTCGTCGCCGGGGAAAGCGACTTCGGCGAAGGCGGCGATGTCCTCCTTGGCGAGGACTTCCTGCAAAGGTTCGACGTCGAGTTCGATCTCCCCAACCGGGCCGTGCGGCTCTTCCAGCCGAAGGACTGCGAGGGCGTGTCGCTCGCGTACTGGACCAAGGAAACCGCGGGCGAGGTGGCAATCGAGCGCATCGACGAAAGCCGTCCGCGCATCAATCTGACCGTCCGCATCAACGGGAAACCTGTCGACGCATTTCTCGATTCCGGCGCCTCCACCTCGGTGCTGTCCAAGGAGGATGCCGCCTCCGTCGGGGTCACGCCGGAGACGCCCGGCGTCGTCGCCGTGCGTCCGAGCGGAGGCCTCGGCGCGAAGAAGGTGGAAAACTGGAGCGGCCCCTTTCAGAGCTTCGCCATCGGTAACGAGAGCATTCCGGACATCAGGATCCGATTCGCCGATCTGTTCAAGGACGCCACGTTCGCGGAAACCGGCAGCCGCGTCGTCAGGAAGGCGTTCGAGCGGCAGCCGATGCTGCTGGGCGCCGACTTCCTCCGTTCGCACCGGACGCTCGTGTCGCATACCCAGCGACGGCTTTATTTCACCTATGCCGGCGGACCGGTATTCGTGGCGGAGCCGGCGCCGAAGCCGGCAGCGAGCGCGGACCGGGAGACTGGCACGAAGCCAGACAACTAGCGCGCGGATTGCGCGCGGTACTCGGACAGGATTGCGTCCATCACCTGCGCAGTGCGCGCACCCGACTCGCCGGTGCTTTCGCACTTGCCGTTGCCGTTGAGCTCGTCGACGATCGTCTGGATGAGCGGCTGGTGGACATGCTCCGGGTCGCCGATCGGCAACTCCTCGACGGTATCGCCGCGGATGATCCGGATCGGCACGGGCGCGCTCGTGGAAAACCGGATGCGTCCGGTGGCGCCGATGATCTCGTTGTATTCCTCGTCGAAGTCCGCCGCGTAGCACCAGATACCGCTGCCCTGTACGCCCGACGCAAAACGATACGTCGCGGCGACCGTGTCCTCGGGGCGGTACGCGCCGGCCTGATTGGCCGCGAAGCCGCGCACTTCACGGACCGGGCCGAACACGAAGTCGAGGAAGTCGAGCGTGTGGCACGCGGACTCGAAGAAAAAGCCGCCGCCTGACAACAGCGGATTGACGCGCCAAGGCACGGCACCTCCGGCAAACGCTTCCGCTCCGGGCAATCGCTGGAACTGCCGCGATACAACCATGCGCACCGAGCCGATCGCGCCTTTCGCAAGCAGGTCGCGCACGGCGAGGAAGCGCGGCAGCGCACGCCGATAGTAGCCGACCCACAACGGAACCCGCGCGACGCGGCACGCGGCGATCATGTCGAGGCACTCGGCGTGGTTCATCCCCATCGGCTTCTCCACGTACACCGGCTTGCCCGCGGCCGCGCAGCGCAGCGTGTATTCGCGATGCGAATCGGTCAGCGTCGCGATGTACACGGCATCGATGTCCGGCGCCCCGATGATCGCGGCAGCGTCGTCGTGCCACCGCGCAACGCCATGCCGGCGCGCATAGTCGGCTGCCAGTGCGCCGTTGCGGCGCATGACGGCGACGAGCTGCGAATGCGCGGCCTTGGCAAATCCGGGCCCGCTCTTCTTCTCGGTCACGTCGCCGCAACCGATCATTCCCCAGCGTATCGTCTTCATGGTCCTAGCTCCGGCGGCCGCCGTTCGGCGGCTCGGGTCGTTCGACATAACGCTGGCGCAGCTGCACCGGATGCTTGGTTCGTTTGCGCATGCGAAGGTTGAGCATCTCCACGCAGACGGAGAACGCCATCGCGAAATAGATGTAGCCCTTGGGTACCGACTTGTCGAACCCTTCGGCGATCAGCGCGACGCCGATGACGAACAGGAACGCGAGCGCCAGCATCTTGATCGTCGGATGCCCCGACACGAACCGCCCGATCGCGCCGGCGAACACCATCATCAAGCCCACCGACGCGATCACGGCAGCGACCATCACCGCGATCTCCTGCACCATGCCGACTGCCGTGATGATCGAGTCCAGTGAAAAGACGATGTCGATGATGACGATCTGCACGATCACCGCGGCGAACGTCGCCTGGACTGGACCACCGCCCTCGTCTTCCTCGCCTTCCATGAGCTGATGGATCTCCATCGTGCTCTTCCAGAGCAGGAAAACGCCGCCGAGGATGAGGATGAGGTCGCGGCCGGAAATCTCCTGCTTCAGCACGCTGAAGAGCGGCGCGGTCAGCCCCACCAGCCACGACAGCACCAGCAGCAATCCGATCCGCATGAACATCGCGAGGAAAAGGCCGATCCGGCGCGCGAATTCGCGCCGGGGGACCGGCAGCCGGTCGACGAGGATCGAGATGAAGATGACGTTGTCGATCCCTAGGACCAGCTCGAGCGCCGTCAGCGTGACGAACGCGATCCAGGCTTCGGGACTGACGAGAAGGTCGAGCATCGAGCGCGCTGGAGACGATACTGGCTAGCGGCCGACAAAAACCCAGAACAGAATCGCGGCGAGCAGCAGCCATTTGACGGCGTAATACAGGTACTTGTTGCGCCGCTTCAATGCCTTGCCCGGATAGCGCAGGTAATACGCGAAGCCGAAGATCCGGTTCAGCAGGCCGACCTTGTCCCCGGGCACGTTCTCGGTCTGGCTCGCGCGCACGAACGTGCGCTCCATCCAATGGTTGAGCCTCGCGACCAGCCGATTGGTCAGCGGCCGCTCGACGTCGCAGAACAGGATGAGACGGTCGACGTTGCTCTTGTTCTCGGCCCAGTGGATGAACGTTTCGTCGAACATCACGGCCTCGCCGTCACGCCAGTAATACGATTCGCCGTCGACGAAGATCCGGCACTGCTCGCTGTTCGGCGTCACGAGCCCCAGGTGGTAGCGCAACGAGCCGGCGAACGGATCGCGATGCCGGCCAAGATCGCCGCCGGCAGGGAGCATCGCGAACATCGCGCCGTTGATCGTGGGGATCGACTGGACGAGCGCAACCGTCTTCGGGCACAGCGCGTGCGCCGATTGCAGCGGCGCGTCGTACCACTTGAGATAGAAGCGCTTCCACCCTCGCCGGAAGAACGAGTTGAAGCCGAGATCGTTGTACTTCGCCGCGGCACGAATGTGGCCGTCCTCGAAGAGCTGCAACGCTTCGTCGCGAATCAGCCGCCAGTTGTCCTGCAGCGGCGAAAGCTCCGGAAAGCGGTTGACGTCGACAAACGGGCGGTTGGGCACGGCCGAAAAGCCGTACATGATCGCGTTGTACGGCGCGATGATCGTCGAATGGTCGGTGAGCTGGCGGTGAAACCGGTGGCGCTCGCGGCCGCGGAAATGGACGAACAGCGCCCATGCGAGGTAACCGTAGACGAACGAGGCCTTCCACGACACGAGGGCGGACATCACCGCCGCGGAACTGGGGATGTCGATCAATGCAGGACCCCCACGCTCGCGGCGATCGCCGCTGCGCTGCCTGAACGGGCGCCATTCGCGCCTTGGGACGGCCCGGCGGCACTCATGCGCTGGCCGTCCGCAGCTTGCGGCGCTTCATCGGCTCCGCCACGGTCTTCCAGCGGCGATGCACCCAATACCATTGTTCGGGGCGCCGCAGGACGAAGCGCTCGAGCGCCGCGTTATAGGCGCGCGTCGTGAGCCGGATGGCTTCGCTCGTGCTTGGATGCTCGACCGCGGGAATCGGCGCTTCGAAGCGCAGCACATGCTTGCCGTCGGACTCGCGCCAGCTGGTCGCCGGCACCACGGGCGCACCCGTGGCGAGCGCGATGATCGCGAGACTCTTGAACGTCCACGCCGGCGTGCCGAAGAAATCCACGGCGATGCCGTCCGGCGGCTGCGCGTGCTGGTCGAACGCGAACACGATCGCGTCGCCGTGCGCCAACCGGTCGAGCATCGCATCGAGCGACCCGCGCTTCCCCAGCACCCCGAAGCCGGCGCGCTCGAAGCGCTGCGTCACCAGACGGTCGAACCAGTCGGGCTTCAACGCGCGGCGCACGAAATGAAATCGCCCATGCATATGCGGGAAGCTGCCGATGCCGGCGACGGTCGCCACTTCCCAATTGCCGAAATGCCCGGTGAGCAGCAGCACCCCCTTGCCCTGGAAGTAGGCATCGGCGAAGGTGTCGAGATTCTCGATGCGCACGAGCGCCAGCTGGCGTTGGCGCGACAGCCAGCGGAAGCGCAGGAACTCGCCGGCCAGCTTCCACAGGTGTCCGTAGTGGGCTTGCGCCAGCTCGACGATGTCGTCCTCCGACACGGTTTCGCCGTAGACGCGACGCAGGTTGGCGAGCACGACGCTGCGGCGAAACGGCAGCAACCGGTACAGGAGCCGGCCGGCCAGCGGCACGCGAACCGGCGCCGGCTGCGTCACGGCCACCGCCGACGCACTCGCCCGGTCGTGCGTCATCGACAGCGCAATGGGACCAACGCGGTGCTGGCCGGCAACCATCTCCGCGCGGGGCCCGAGCACGACCTGCGGCGCGCCGAAATTGTCGCGCACGACCGAGAAGTCGTGCGGCTCGATCTGCGCCAGCGCCGCCTCGCGCGGAAACAGCTTCACGCATGCTTCCTTCGCGGCGAAGCGCGCGGCAAGACTCGCCGCGCGCCCCGGCCCTTCGCCCGCGTCCGCCAATTCCTGCGCTGTGAAAAAGCGCGTGAGATCTTCGGGCGCGTTCTCGCGCAGCAAGCGCTCGATGCGCGCGATCTCGACCGAATCGATCCCGCACCGCTGCAAGGGCGTGGCGTCACTGGTCATGGCAGCCCGGCGCTTGCGCTCATGCCGAGCGCACCAGCAGCGCCGCATTGGTGCCGGAAAAGCCGCGGCAGAGAATCATGGCGATGTCGCTGCGCGGCGTCTGCGCGCGCGCGGACACCGGCAAGCCCTCGCATGCGGGATCGAGCGTTCGCAGCGTGGCAATACCCGGCACGATGTGGCGCTTCAGCGCCGCCAACGCGATCACCGCTTCGATGATGCCGGCCGCGGCGATCAGGTGCCCGAACGCCCATTTGAATCCGGTCACCGGCGGCGCCGCGCCGCCGAACACGGTGCGAATCGCCGCCGCTTCCGTCGTGTCGGATTGCGGCGTGCCGTTCGCGTGCGCGACGATCATCCCGACGTCGGCGGCCTTTAGCCCTGCATCGTCCAGCGCCTGCGCCATCGCCCGCGCAGGTCCGTCGCCGTCGGCGCGAATGGCCAGCAATCCCTGCGCTTCGGTCGCGTAGCCGCTCCCCAGCACTTCGCCCAGCACGGGCGCTGAGCGGTGCGACGCCGACGCTTCCGTCTCGAGCACGAGCGCCCCGGCGCCTTCGCCGAACTGGCTGCCGTCGCGCGCGACGTCGAACGGCCGCAACGTCTCGCTGGCAAGCAATCCCATCCGGTAATAATAGAGCACCATCTGCGGCTCGATCGGGGTCTCGTGGCCGACGGCGACCACGCGGTCCGCTTCGCCGGCACGCAGCGCCTCCATGGCCTCGATCACCGCGAGCAGGCCGCCGATGCTGTGGCTCGTGATGCACGCGTTGGTGCCTTTCAACCCGTGCTTGATGCCGATGTGGCCAAGCACGTTGTTCGGCAGCGTGCGCAGCAGCCACATCGGGTTGACGTTGCTTCCGAGCTCGCTGCCGAACGCCTTGAGATCGCCGTGCGCTTCCGTCATCAGCGGAAAGTAATCGTACTGATTCTGGAAGTTGCCGCCACCCGAACCCACGATCACGCCGGTGCGATCGCTGTAAGCCGCGGCGGCTTCGGGCGCGAGCGCGTCGCGTTGCGCCACAATACCGGACAGCTCGATCGCGCGACTCGCCGCATACAGGCCCACGAGATCGGTGCGCCGGATGAGCTTGTGCAGCTTGCGGTCGTCGACCAGCGCGCGCGGATTGAAGTCGGGAATCTCGCCGGCGAGATGCGTCGGCCAGTTCGTGGTGTCCCATTGCCGGATCGGGCCGATCGCCGAGCGTCCTTCGACGATGCCCGCCAGGATCTCTTCCGGGTGCATGCCGCCCGCGCATACCGCGCCACTGCCGGTGATGACGACCTTCGGGGCGGCCACCTCAGCCACCCTGCCCCGCGCGACCGTCCACCTCTTCGGGATGGCGCATGACGATGCAGCTGTTGGAGCCGCCGAAGCCGAACGAGTTCGACATCGTCATCCGGACGCGCTGCCGCCGCGGCGCTCCGACGACGAGATCGAGATCGCAATCCGGATCGCGGTCGCGCAGATTCGCGTTCACCGGCATTTCGCCACGGTCGATCGCGAGCGCGCACACGACGCCTTCGACCGCGCCGGCGGCGGCGATCAGGTGGCCCATCGAGCTCTTCGTCGAGCTCACGGCAACGCGCGCGGTGCCGGCGCCGAATACCGCATGGATCGCCGCGCTTTCGCTGCGGTCGTTCATGGGGGTCGACGTCCCGTGCGCGTTGATGTAATCGATGTCGCCGGTCGTCGCACGCGCGTCGGCCAGCGCCTGCCGCATCGCCTGGATGGGTCCGTCGCCGTCGGGCGGCGAGTCGGTGATCCGATAGCTCGACAACGAGTTGCCATCGCCAGCAAGCTCGGCGTAGATGTGCGCGCCGCGCGCACGTGCGGCTTCCCATTCCTCGAGCACGACAAAGCCGGCGCCTTCGCCCAGCAGGAAGCCGTTGCGCGTCGCGTCGAACGGACGGCTCGCGCGTTGCGGCGTCGCATTGTCGGCCGACAGCGCCGACAGCAGGCAGAACCCGGCCACGCCGATGGGGCTGATCATGGAGTCGAAGCCGCCGGCGAGCACGCGGTCGACGTAGCCGCGGCGGATCAGTTTCATCGCCGTGCCGAACGCCTGGCCGCCCGACGCGCACGCCGTGTGCACCGACGTCGCATAGCCATGGATCCGGTACTGGCGCGTCAGCAGTGCCAGGCCCTCCGCCGCCTGGCCGCGGCAGAACACCAGTGGATCGTTGGCGGGCCGGTCGGTGAGCAGCAGGTCGGCATCGAGCTCGCCGCCGGCCGCGCAATGCGCATGCGTTTCCACGAGATCGTCGAAGTCCGCGGTCATCATGCCGGCGCCGACCGCGCAGCCCCAGCGATGCGCATCGTCCGCCGTCGGCCGGATGCCGGCATCGCGCAGCGCCTGCTCGGCCGCTTCGAGCATGAACCGATGCGAGCGATTGGTGAACTTGAAGAGCTTGCGGTCGGTGACCAGCGTGTTGCGGAAATCCTTGACCTCCGCGGCGATGTGCGTGGAAAAGCCGCTGGCATCGAAGAGGCTGATCTCGGCGCCGCCGCTGCGTCCTGCGAGCAGCGCGTCCCACGTGGTCGCGACATCGTTGCCGACAGGCGTGACCAAACCAACTCCGGTAACCGCCACTCTGCGTCGAGCATCGTTCATGATTGAAAGTCCGTCGGTGCAATCTCCACCCGCGCGGTCGCGACCGTTTTCCCTTCCGACTCCGCCGACAACATGAACGTGGCCGTCTCGCCTTTCGGCGGCCGCATTTGCGCCGCGACGGTCAGTACCTGGCCGGGCGGCGTGAACGAGCGCACCTTGACGTTGGTCATGCGCACCGGCGTGAGCCTGGTTTTCGCCGGCCAGTGCGGCGATTCGGCGGCCACCTGCAACGCGAGGTCGATCTGCGCGTCGAGCAGCAACGTCGCGGGAAATACCGGCCGCCTCGGAAAATGATCGTTGAAAAATGGCGCAGCCACGGGAACCTGCAGCGTCCCCGTGGCCGCTTGACCCGGCTCACCGCTTTCGCGCAGCACGCGCGGTGGCGTAATGCCCCTGAAGCGATCCAGCGCCGCGCCGCCGTCGCACAGCAAGGCAAAGCGCGCCGCCAGCGCGTCAGGATCGTCGAACTCCGCCACCGGCATCATCGGCCCCAGGCATTGCTTCAATTCGATCACGCGCGCGCCGTCGATTGCTGCGCTGCCGCCGTAAGCGACCGCCTCGTCGTCACAACTCTCGATCTCGACCGCGAGATCGAGCCGCTGGCCCGGGCGCGCACCCTGCAGAAAGCGCGTCTCGAGCGCAAGGGCCGCGACCGGCCGGCCGCGGAACCCGATATGCGCCATCGCAACCCATGCCGCCAGCTGACCGACGGCCTCCGCCATGAGGCACGGCGGAAACGCATCGATGCGCGACGGAATCGCGAACGTGCCCTGCGCGCGCAACGCGGGTTCGAGCGCGGTAATGCGGTCGACGAACGAGAACGCCGCGAAATGATCCGACATCTGTCCAGAATCCAATACTCACAAAGAGGCGCAAAGGCACCGAGGACGAATCCTCTCGGCGTCTCGGCGTCTCCTGTGAGACGCTCCTTTCATCAACCCCCCGCCTTGGCATCGCGCTGCGCCTGCACGACCAGCTTGCAGAACGTTTCGGGCGTGAACAAGCGCGGAATGTCGGCGACCTTCATCGGCGCCTTGAACCGATCGGCGGGCACCTCGGACAGATATGCCTTCAGCTGCGCCATGCCGACGTCGGTGACCAGGCCCTTCTGCTCGAACTCGCCCTCGGTGAGCGTGCCGCGCGCATTCTCCACGATCTTCCCGCGCGGGATCTTGATCTTGAAGGCGCGCTCGAGGCGGAACACCATGTCGAGGAAGTCGATCGATTCCGCGTCGAGGCCTTCGATGAGCGAGACGTTGGGCTTGATGTCCTCGATCTCGCAACCGAGCGCATCGGCCATCGTTTCGGCGACCTTCGGAAATACCGCGTCGATCTCGTTCTGCGTGATTGCTGTTGTCATTGCTCCCTCTCATTCCATTTTGAAACCGCCGTCCACCGTCAGCACCTGGCCGGTGATGTAATTCGCATAATCGGAGGCCAGGAACCAGATGGCGTACGCCACTTCGTCCGCCGTACCGTAGCGCTTGAGCAGGATGCGCGCCTTGACCTCGTCGCCCGCGAGCTCGCGCACCGCGTGCGACATTTCCGTATCGACGACGCCGGGCGCCACCGCGTTGACGATGATCTTGCGCGGCGCGAGCTCGACCGCCAGCGCGCGTGTGAAGGCGTTGATGGCCCCCTTGCTCGCCGCGTAATTCGTCTGCCCGCGGCCGCCCTTCTCGCCGGACACCGAGCTTACATTGATGATCTTCCCGCTGCGCCGGGAGATCATGTACGGGGCCACCGCGCGCGTCACGTTGAACACGCCCGTCACGTTCGTGCCGATGACGTCGTCCACGTCGGCATCGGAGAATCCCGCCAGCGGACTGTCCCGGATCACGCCCGCGTTGTTGACGAGAATGTCGATGTGGCCGACGCGCTCATTGATGCGCTCCACCGCGGACGCGCACGCCGCCGCGTCGCGAATGTCGATCGGCTCCGCCGCGATCGCCTGCCCTGCCGCCGCTCCCGCGGCGACGACGGCCTGCGCCGCTTGCGCATTCTCGCGATAAAAGAACGTGACGTCGACGCCTTCCGCCGCCAGCAGCGCGACGGTGGCGCGCCCGATGCCGCGGCTGCCGCCGGTCACGATGGCCGTCTTGCCGGCAAGTCCCGAGCCGATGGGCAATGTCATGGCACCCCCCCGCTCATCCGGAAATCGCGAAACCGCCGTCGACGACCAGCGTATGGCCGTTGATCATCGACGCTTCCGGCAGGCACAGCAGGTACACGGCGCCCGCGACGTCCTCCGGCGTCAGCACGGGCCCCGCCGGCGTACGCCGCGCAAAGTCGGCCAGCAGCTCGTCACGGTTGGGAAAATAGCGCAGCGCGTCGGTATCGACCACCCCGGCGCTGACCACGTTGACGCGAATGCCGCGCGGCCCCAACTCCTGCGCGAGCGCCCGCGCCAGCGCTTCCAGCGCGGCCTTCGACGCACCGATGAACCCGTACCCGGGCATCGCACGCTGCGCGCCCAGGCTCGACATCGCAATCACGCGACCGCCGTCTTTCATCAGCGGCAGCGCACGCTGCGTCAGCAGGTTGAGCGCCAGCGCGTTCGTTTCGAGGCACCAGCGCCAGTGCTTCAACGTCATCTCGGTGGTCGGCTTGAGAACACCGCTGGCCGCATTGGAGATCAGGATGTCGAGACGGTCGAAGTGGCGGCCGAACTCCACGAACATCTCGTCGACGCTGTCCGGAATGCCCACGCTGCCGGCGATCGCGCAGGCGCGGCGGCCTTGGAGGCGCAGTTGCCCGCACAGCGCTTCGGCTTCGTCCGCGCTGTTGTAGTAATTGACCGCAACGTCGCAGCCTTCGGCGGCGAGCTTGGTAGCGATCGCGCGGCCGATCCCTCGCGCCGCGCCGGTGACGAGCGCCACTTTTCCCGCCAACGCACCTGCCATAGTGGAAACCTTTGGGACGCCTCTTTGGCGTGCTGCGCCAAGGCTCCCTTGCCGGGTTCGTGCCCATCGCTGCTGCCCCCGTCGCCGGGGCGAATGGGCAAAACCGCTATTCTAACTTGCCCGTCACTGCGGGTTGCGCGGCGGCGCGCGTGACGCGAATCAGGCGCTGCGCTTCCAGCACCCAATGCTTCTTGACGTCGTACCACGTGTCGGCGGCCCAGATAAGGTTGTCTCCGGCGTTCGGCGGCGGGGGCGCCGTCGTCCCCGGCACGTACGCGTTGATCCATTTTTGTATCGCGGAATCGCGGGCGAGCTGCGAGGTGACGGGCACGAGCACATGGCTGTTCATGGCGTCGAGCGTGACATTGCGCACCTTTGCCCGGCCGCCGTTCTCGAATTTGCGCGTCGCATCGACGCCGGGCACGGTCCACGCCCAAAGATCGAGCGCAATCGAGTAGCCGGTGAATTCGTCGACGGTATCCGGGATCGTTCGCAGCTTGCCGAGCATGCTCCACTGATTGGGCAGCAGGAACGCGGCGCCGCCGGCGCCGACCGCCGACACATAGGAAAGCTTCAGGCCGACGACCGGCCGCTCGCTGCCGGTCAGCGGATCGACGATGGCCGTGCGGCCTTCGGCAAAATCGGTGAGCGGGTTCCACACGGCGACCGCATCGCTGTATTCGCCGTTCAGCACGTGCAGGATCTTGACCGCCTGCATCCCGCCCTGGCTATGGCCGATCAGCATCGGCGGCATCCCGTCCTTTTCGTAGTACCACGCCGCGATGCCGGCCAGCCGTTCGGCATCCTCGTACGGACTGTGCGACCAGCTTCCGTCGTAGGGGTCGCGAATCTTCGCTTCCGGATACCCCATGCCGACCAGGAAGCGGCCGAACGACTCCATCGACAAATGTACCGGGTAGATGCCCCCGTGCAACAGCATGATGCGCGGCGTCGGGCCCTTGGCCAGGGTCTGCCGGACGTCGGCATCGGTCACATGCTCCGGATCGAGCGACAGAATCCGCTCGATGATCGCGCGATCCGTCAACTGGGGTGCCGACGGCGGCACCACGTCGGGTGGGCTGCGTAACGGACGCACGACGCATCCGCCGGAAACGAGCGCAAGGGCCAGCAGGGCCATGAAGGGCCACCGGCCGGTCGAGGTCAGGGGAGGTTGCGGGCGCATTCGATGAGCTTAGCGGAAATTCTGGCGACATCCTCCTTACTAAAAGCAGCTGTACGGTACGTTACCCCGATATGTAGGCAATCGCCTACGGAGGCGGGCATCATCAGGATCGGCGTGAACGGGCCGGTCGATACGGCCCGCAGATAGTGGAGGACCCGTGCCTCGCCCGGCGCGTCGCCCCAGATCGCCTCGACGTTGAGCATCGTCATCCCCGCCCACACCGGATAATTCTTCGCGTGCATCTGCGTGCGCTGCGCGGGCGTGAGATAGGGCCATACGAGGCCGCCGGCCGCGATCATGTACAGCGTCATCAGGTAGAGCCTGCGCCGCTTGATGCGCATGGTCTGTGTGTGAATGTCGCGAGCCACAGCCTGCAGCGTGACGCCATCCGGAACCGGATGCGAGACCATGAACGAGCTCAAGAACTGGCCGAAGGCTGCCTCCGGGCCGGGCGCCAGTTCGCGCCGGATGTTGATGACGGACGCCACGGCGATTTCCTTGCGCCGCTTCGCGTGCAGGCGCTCCGGGAGCTCCGGCGCGAGCGCGGTCAGCAGCATCGCGAGGAGCAGATCGTTGAGCGTCACGTCCCACGCCTTCGCGGCACGCAGGACGGAAGCGTACAGATCAGGGGACAGTTCCAGCGACGTCACCGCGTTGTACCAGCTGTCGCCGTATCGGTAGAACGGCCGGAAGGCCCGACGCGAGCGCAACAGCATTCCCGGCAACGAATACTGTCCGACGTGGGCCCTCACCAGGTTGCGTCCGAAAAGGCGAAGATAGGTTGGCGGATAAAGATCGGGCGCCGGCAGCGCGGGCATGGCGCCGCCCGCATAGCGGACGGCAATCCCTTTGAGCAACGCCACGATCGAGTCGCCCCCGGCGATGACATGATCGTAGGCGACGCCGAGGTGGAACGATGCGCCGGCATCGAGGGCGAAAAAGCGAAACGGATCGAGCGGGCCGTCGTGGGCGAACGGCAGGTTGAGCTGGCGCTCCATCTCCTGCTCGAGTACCCCGACGGCGTCTCCATTGCCGCGAAGAACGTCGACCACGACCCGTGCGGGTCCACCCGCGTATTCGAAGCGCCGGCGCGCCGTGTCGAGCACGAGTCCGGTGACGCCCAATGCCGTGAGGTGCGCGGCAATCGCCTCGGTGAGCCTCGCGACGTCGAGCGGACCCGGCAGTTCGGCGACATGCACGGCGTTGTAGGGATACAGCTCCCGCCACCGCAACATCGCCGCCTGGAACAGGTTGAGTCGGCCGCGCATGTCAGTCGGGGGCAGCGAGCGGAGCGAGCCTGGGGGGACGTTTCATCCAGTCCTGCAGGGCCGTCCCAAGGGACTGACCCGCCCCCTCCGGGGGCAGCGAATGAAGCCAGCGTGGGGGATTCATCCTAGCTCTGTCCCAGAAGCCAGCGCTGCCCCTCGGCGCACCAGTGCCGGCGGACGCTGAACCACAGATCGGCCGCATGCAGCAGATTGCGTACGTCGATGGCCGGATCGGCCGGGATCGGCGCCTGGGCGATATCCGGCCGGTAGTCTTCGATCCATGCGCGCGTCGCCGGGTGCGACGCAAGATGCGCGGTGATCGGCAGGCCGATATGGCTGTAGGACGCGGGCAGCAGGACGTTGCGGACGACGGCGCTCCCCAGCGCGACATAGGGCTCGGCCGTCGCAAAATTACCGGCGATCGGATCCCAGGCGATCGCGAATCCGGTGAATTCTTCGACGGTGTCCGGAATCTTGCGCAGCTTCGGGAGCATCGACCATTGGCCGAGCAGGATGCGCGGCAGCGTACCGGTCGCGAGCGCGGCCGCAAAAGCGACCTTCATCCCGACCACGGGCGTCTCCGTGTGCGAATACGGGTCGCGAATCGTGGTGCGCGGCTGCACGCTGCGCGTGGCGGGATCGTAGACGTTGAGCGCATCGTGAAAGCCGCCGGCCAGCTCGTGGAGCGTGCGCACGACGAGCATGCCGCCCTGACTGTGCCCGATCAGCATCGGCCGCATGCCGTCGCGCTCGTAATACCACGCAAGCATGCCCGCGAGCTCTTCGCTGCTTGCGTAACTGCTGTACGAAAGGCTGCCGTCGTGCGGGTCGCGCAGCGACGCTTCCGGATACCCCATGCCCGTCAGGAATTCAGCGAACGACTCCATATTCACGATCGGCACACTGCCTTGCAGGTTGATGATGCGGGGCGCCGGCACGCCAACGCGCGCTGCCGTGGCGGCCACGTCGGCCGGGCGCGTGCAATCAAGTGCGAGGAACCGCGCCCGCGCGGTGGCGTCGATCTCCGGAGCCCCGGTCGCGGCGGTTAGCGTGGCCAGCGCGCAACCGGCGGCGAAAACGAGCGCATGGCGACGTGCGCGAGTGGCGCGAGCAAGACGCAATACCATGCAGGGCAGGAACGCGAGGCGACCGATTGGAAATGCTTCGAGGCCGATTATGGCAGGCGGGCAGGAAAACCTGATTCTTATCGAAAACGAGGGACGAAGCGGCCGGTGGCTTCGAGATAGCGCGCATAAGCCTCGCCGTGGCTCGCGAGCAGATGACGCTCCTCGTTGCGCGCCTTCACCACCATGAGACCGATATGGACCACGCCGAGTGCGAGCATCGGCCACGCGGGGACGATGACCATCGTGCACAACATGAGCAGGATCGAGAACGCATAGATCGGATGACGGATGCGCCGGAACATCCCGTCGGTGATGAGCGTCTGGTTCGCCTCGTCGGTGACGGCCATGCGCCAGCCGCGGCCCATCCGCGCCCAGCATTTGATCGTCGCCGCCAGACACCCGACGGCGACGATGGCCGCGATCCACCGCAGCGCAGCATAGGCCGGCTCCGATCGCGCGAACTCGGGCAATGCCCATGGCGGCTGCGGCCGATTGAGCGCAAGCCACGGCAACGCGATCCACGCGATCACCAGCGGCACCCAGATCAGCCACATCAGCCGTTCGAGCGGTTGCTGCGGGACCACGCCCACGCCGCCGCGCGTGTGCCGGCGAATCCGCACGATCATCGCGCCCACGCCGATCCAGTAAGACCAGATCGTTGCCGTCAGAAGCACTCCCGGAACATCCATCGCCACCCTTGTTGCACAATCGGACAACCCGCTATTCTACCGGGTACCATCCCCCGCGCCGCCCCGCTCCAGCGCCCGCGTCGCGCCGACGCGTTTCGCGTGCGGCGAGCTGCGCCCTTGCGGCCCGCACGCCAGGCGCGGCCGCCGTGCCCGGCGTTGCTGGCCAGACGTCAACCTTTCGGCACAGGCTCGCTGATCAGAGCGAAGGCGTCCATGAACACGCGTCGAAACATATCGGAGTGTACGAAACGTACGTGCATGCACCGCTGCGAGCCTTTGCCGGCCCGGCGCGCACATGGCAGCGTGAAATGACTTCAGGGTCCGACAGCCCGTCACCACCAGCCGATTGGCGTTGGCGCCAAGTCCGGGCAGCGCAGTAGAATCGCGGCCATGGCCGCCATCCCAACCCTGGGTCTTGCGCCCACCGCGCCCCCCGGCGGGTCGCTCCACATGGGCAAGGAGGAAGGCCGCGCCATGCTGCGGGCGTGCTTCGCGCAGTATCGGGTGAAGCTCCTCGACGTCGTGCGCGCCTCGCTCGAGCAGACCAACGATCTGTTCGAGACGAACAGCCACATTCCGGACGGCGAGGTCGAGACCTTTCGCAACAAGCGAGGCGAATGGCTCGAGCGTTTCGACAAGACGTTGTGCGACCTCTTCGACCGTCGCATCGAAGGCATGCGCCGCAAAGGCCGGCGGCCGGATGCCGATGCGTCGTTGGCCACGCTGCGCGTGCTGACGGCGTTCGACCACGACAAGCAGACCGCGCTCAAGGACGCGACCCGATTCCTCGACCGCTATACCCATCGCGAGCTGGCGGCGCTCGACCTGCGCGTCGAGACGATCCTGGGCGACACGACGCAACGCGACATCGACAATCCGTTCGCCATCACCTACCTCCTCGATGCGGTCGGCTCGTCGGCCCGCGCCATCTATCCCAATCCCCGCGTATGGCGGCCCTTCATGGAGCGGGTGCTGGCCGATCTCACGTCGGAAATCAACAAGCTCTACATTTCGCTCAATCGCTTCCTCGCCGATCGCGGGGTGCTGCCGGAAATCAAGGCCGCGTTGCGCGCGCGCAGCGAGTACCGGCCGCACGACGACAAGGACCTGTTTCCGACCTTTACCAAGATGCTGCACGACGCGCTGCCCGACGTGCCACAGGATATCGTCGTTCCCGAGACCTTGACCGAGCCGGGCGCGCGCCCCGGACTGGTGTTCGCGGACAAGCCGATGTCGATGTTGCGTACCGGCTCGCACGAAGCCAATGAAATGTCGGCGTCGATGATTCTGGCGGGACTGGCCAATCTCGCAACGGCGAGCACGCAGGGGGTCGTTGCCGGAGGAAGCGCGGCCCCGGTGGGAGGCGGCGGCCAGCCGTTCGTCGTCGGCTACGTGCCGGCCGCGCCCGGAACGGCGACGTCGGCTCCTGGCGCGCTGCCGGAAGGCGCGGCCGGGTTTCCGTCACTCGAGCCGCTGATGGCGCTGGGCGCATCGACGCCGCTCTTCGCCACGTTGGCGCGCTGGCAGCGCCTCGACCTGCCGACGGCGATCGCACAAGCGGCGCCCAAGTCGGCCTCCGGCTCCAGCGAGGGCACGGTCGTCCCGCTGAATCTCATTCCGCACATCCGCGCGGCGATCGACGACCAGATCTCGAACGACACCGATCGCGTCACGATGAACGTGATCTCGCTGCTGTTCGATTACATTTTCCGCGACGGCTCGATTCCGGAGCCGCTGCGCATCCTGTTCGGGCGCCTGCAGGTGCCGATCGTGAAAGCGGCGCTTCTCGACCGAACGTTTTTCTCCGACAAGAAACATCCGGCCCGGCAACTGCTCGACCATCTTGCCGAAGCCGCGGTGGGCGCCACGAACGACGAGAACTATCGCGTCGCGTTCACGACGCTCGCCACGGAGGTGGTCGAGGACATCTGCCGGGATTTCGAGATCGACGTGGCGGTCTTCCGCATCGCCAACCTGAAGCTCTCGGCCTTCATCGACGGCGAACGACAGCGCGTCGCGTCGGCCACCTCCGACGACGTCGCCGCCGCGCTGACCTCCGAGGAAAGCGAGTCCGACCGTTCGCATGTCCGCGCGTTCCTGCGCGATCGGCTGGCGGGGGTCGACGTGCCGTTCGACGTGCGCTCGTTCGTGGAAACCGTCTGGGCCGAGCACATGGCGACGCTGCGGCGTGACCATGGGCCGGACAGCGACGAATGGAACGCTGCCGTGCGCACCCTCGACGACATGCTGTGGAGCATCGTGGCCAAGGAGCGCACCGCGCAAAAGGCGCGCCTCACCAAGATGATTCCGGCGCTGATCGGCGCCCTGCGCAAGGGCTGCGCGGCACTGAGCGTGGCGCCCGACCGCACCCGCGCCTTCTTCGAATCGCTCTACCAGCTGCACATCGCGGCGATCAAACCAAGGGTCGAAAGCACAGCCGCCGGTGCGCCCGTGCCGCCGCCCGCTTCGGCGCCGGCGGCGATCGTCAACGTCCACGACTACGTCAATGAAATGGCGGTCGGCACGTGGCTCGGATTCAACAAGGAAGGCCGCGTCATCAGCGCCCGCCTGACCTGGGTAAGCCCGTTGCGCACCAAGTATCTTTTCACCAGTCGGTCGCGTGCGCGGGCGTTCGTCTACACGCCGGAAGAGCTGGCCTACGAATTCGGTGCCGGGAAGGTCTCGCTGGTCGTCGAACCCGTGCCGCTGTTCGATCGTGCGGTCAGCGCAGCGCTCGATACGCTGGCGACCCGGCAACCTTCGGCAACGGCGGCCTGACCAACGCACATTTGGCCGTGCGCCATAATGGCGGCTTTGCGGCGCGAATCTGCCGGAGACTCCATGAATCGTTCGTTGACGCGCGCTTGCGCGTTACTGGGTTGGTCGTTCGTCTCGGCATGCGCCTATGCGCAAATTGGCGGTCCTCCACCGCCTGATCCAGCGGCGATCCTGGCCGCGGCGAAGAACGCGAGCGGCGGCGCCGCCTGGGATGCGCTCACGACGCAGCACAGCAAGGTCAACATCCACACGGCGGGATTGGTCGGAACGGCCGAGCGCTGGAGCGAATACGCGACGGGACGATCAAAGCTCACCTACAGCATCGGACCGGTCACCGGCGCGGCCGGGTTCGACGGAAAGGTTGCGTGGTCGCAGGACGCATCGGGCCAATCGCAGGTCGAGACTGTCGACGCGGCGCGCGAGCTGGCCGTCAATGCCGCCTACCGGGACCGGCTGGCCTTCTGGTATCCGGAGCGCGCACCCGCGCGTATCACATACAAGGAACGCGCCAACGCAGACGGCGCCGACTTCGACGTCATCAGGATCGTGCCCGAGGGAGGACGTGCGTTCGAGCTGTGGATCAACACGGAAACGAAGCTCATCGAGCGGCTGGTCGAGCGCGAAGCGCAGGAGACGCGCACCGAGACGTACATGGACGTGCGCGACGTAGCCGGCGTCAAGATTCCGTTTCGCGTGCGAGCGTCGCGCGGCGATCCGAAGTACGACGAGCTCGTCGTCGTCGACGCGATGGACTTCAATCAGCCATTGACCGGCGTGCAATTCGCGCAGCCGACGGCCCCGAAGCCGGATTTCGTGTTTCCCGCCGGCCGCGCGCTCGTCGAGGTCCCGTTCGAAATCCACAGCGGGCACCTCTTCGTCAAGGTCATGCTGAACGGCAAAGGGCCGTTCCGGATGCTGTTCGATTCCGGCGGCGTCAACGTGCTGCTCCCGCAGGTGCTTGCGCAAATAGGCGCCCGCGCAGAGGGTGCGATGAGCGGGGGCGCCGCTGACGACGACAGGCAGAACGTCGGCGTGACGCGCGTCGACCGGCTGGAATTCGGCGGCATCGTTGTCGAGCGCCAGGTATTCGCCACGTTCGATCTCGACGAGTTCATGCGCCGCGTCGAGGGCCTCGACGACGTCGCGGGCGTGGTCGGCTATGAGATCTTCAAGCGCTTCCCGGTGAAGCTCGACTACGAGCATTCCCGCGCCACCTTCTATGATCCGGCGAAGTTCAAATACGCGGGAACGGGTGCGCGGCTGCCGATCCTGTTCCGCGGAACCAATCCCCAAGCCAGGGGACGCGTTGACGGCATCGATGGCGTATTCCACATCGATACCGGCAGCCGCGGCTCGCTCACGCTCACGTTGCCGTTCGTCGAAGCGAATGAGCTTACGGCCAAGTACGGCGCGAAGCTCGAGACGATCTCCGGCGCGAGTGTCGGCGGTCACGTGCGCGCGCTGCTCGCGCGGGCGACGACACTGCAGCTGGGGGATATCACCGTGCAAAAGCCGGTGACGCTGTTGTCATTGCAAAGCCGGGGCGCGCTCGCCGATCCGGATCTCGCGGGCAACATCGGGTTCGGCATCCTGCGGCAGTTCAACATCACGTTCGACTATCCCAACAGTGTCCTCTATTTCGAAAAGAACGCGAACTACGGGAAACCGGATGTCTATGACCGCGCGGGCCTCTGGATCGAGCGCGCCGCCAAGGGATATGAGGTCGTCGATGTCGTGGCCGGCGGTCCGGCGGCCGCTGCCGGCGTCAAGGCCGGCGACCTGATCGTCGGCATCAATGGCAAAGCCTGGACGTTGCTGCCGCTCTCGGCGGTGCGCACGGAGCTCAAGGCCGCGCCCGGCCGCAAGGTTCGGCTCAAGATGGACGCGGGCCCCGAGCGCGTCGTCACCACGCGCGATTTGACCTAGGAAGGCGTCGCCGGGGATACTTGATCGACTGACATCCTCGATCGGCGCCATGTGCGCAGGAGCCAAAGAGCCATGACGAAAGGCAAGAGCGGTATCACGTTCCCCGCCCCCAAGGGCAAGCAAGGACAACCCGTGCCCGCGCAAGACCCGCGCCGGCGTCCGGCGGTGTCGGTGCCGCGGATCGTGCCGCGCACCAAGGCCAGCGCCAAAGGGCGCTAACGTTCTCGTTGCCGTGTGTCCGCTCCGCGCCTCGCGCGGAGCGGCACCGGATCGTGTTCGTCGATTCGGATGCGATGAGGTCGCAGGCGTTTCGTGACGCTCCGCATTGCGTGCGATCGCGGGCGTCGTGCTCCGCTCGTGCGAAAATATCGAATTCCGAATCAACGCACCGATCATGCCCGCATCCGCAGGAATAAGACTCTACACCGTACGCAACTCGGCGATTCATGGCCGCGGCGTGTTCGCGTCCGCCGAGATTCCACGCGGCACGCGCATCGTCGAATACAAGGGCAAGCGCACATCGTGGGACGAAGCGCTCGCCGCGCCGGACAGCGACCCCGACGATCCCGCCCACACATTTCTGTTCGAAATCGACGATGGCCGTGTCATCGATGCGCGGGTGCGCGGAAACGCTGCACGCTGGATCAACCACTCGTGCGCGCCGAACTGCGTGACCCACGAAGACGATGCGGGCCGTGTTTTCATCGAGGCCAAGCGACGGATCCGGCCCGGCGAGGAGCTGACGTACGACTACCGGCTGTCCGTCGAGGGACGCCTCTCCCGCAAGGAGCGCGCGCAGTACGCATGCCGCTGCGGCACCGCGAAATGCCGCGGGACGCTGCTCGCCAAGCCGGCCTAGCAGCGGCCAACGACAGCGATTCGACGCGCCGTCGGTCGCGTCGATAGTCTTGGACTAATCAAACGATAACTACAATCAAATTGAATTATGGCCTAGGCATCCCTACCATAGTAAGCGTTCTCATCAGCAACTGCGCCGGATCCGCCGGCGCGTCGCACAAGGAGCGCATTCATGAAGACCGTAGGCCAGAAAATCGAAGCATTCAACGTAGTGGGCGTGAAGCCCGGGTTCAACCGGCACGAGGAAAACGGCGTGTCGGCATTCGAGCCCGTCAATGAGCGCTCGTTCCCCGGCAAGTGGAAAATCATCTACTTCTATCCGAAGGACTTCACGTTCGTGTGTCCGACGGAGATCGTCGGCTTTGCCAAGCTCGCGCAGGACTTCGCCGACCGCGATGCCGTGGTGCTCGGCGGCTCCACCGACAACGAGTTCGCCAAGCTGGGCTGGCGCCGCGACCACAAGGATCTCACCAGTCTCAACCACTGGCAGTTCGCCGATGTCACCGGCTCGCTGGTCGATCAGCTTGGCGTGCGCGATGCCAACGAAGGCGTCGCGCTGCGCGCGACGTTCGTGGTCGACCCGGACAACGTCATCCAGCACGTTTCGGTCAACAACCTGAACGTCGGGCGCAACCCCGAAGAGGTCCTGCGCATCCTGGACGGGCTGCAGACCGACGAGCTCTGCCCTTGCAACCGTACGGTGGGCGGCGGGACGCTGTAGACGGACGGAATGATCAGCTGCGGTTGGCTGGCACCGGATTCGGTGCCGCGACCGCGGTCTTTGCGAACACTGGAGAACTGCCAATGCAATTCATCACTACGCTGAAGGAGCGGCTGCCCGACTACGCCAAGGACATCCGCCTCAACCTGGACGCCGTGATCGGGCGTTCGAGCCTGGCGCCGGCCGCGGCGGCAGGTGCGGCGCTCGCCGCCGCGTTCGCCGCCAAGTCGGCGCCGATCGTGGAAGCGATTCGCGCGGATGGCACCCTCGACCCGCAGCATCGGCAGGCGGCGCTGACCGCCGCCGCGCTGATGGGCATGAACAACGTCTGGTACCCGTTCGTCGAAATGGCGGACGACGCCGATCTGAAGACGATGCGTGCCGAGCTGCGGATGAACGCCTACGCCACGCACGGCGGCGTCGATCGCCAGAGTTTCGAGCTCTACGCGCTGGCGGCCTCGATCGTCGGCCAATGCGAATTCTGCGTGCGCTCGCACTACAAGCTGCTGCAGGAAACCGGCCTGACCACGCAACAGCTGCGCGACGTCGGCCGCATTGCCGCGGTGATCAACGCGGCGGCGCAGGTCCTGGCCGCGGAAGCCACGCGCGAAGAGCCGATCGCGGCCTGAGGCAAGCGCATTCACGATTGCCAAAATGGGTGGCGACGTCCGCAAGATTTCTGTCGTTCCCGCGAAGGCGGGGAGCCAGTGGCATCCGACGAAAGTCGCTGGGGCGCGCGCGAATGCGCGTGCGCATTGGCGGGAACGACGGAGAAATTGCAATGCGTTTCGATAATCCGCGGTAAGACCCGGCTGCGCTCAAACTGTCGAGCGCGCGAAGCACGCCGCCAGGAAGTGCGCCCGATGCCCTTCCGGCGCGTCCGGCGCATCGAACACCGCGCGCGCGGACTGGAGCAGGAAGCGCGCGTCCTCGTCGTCATGGGCGAACCAGCGCAGCGCCGGCGGGAACGCCCGGATCAGCTGGAAATCCTCTTCCATCCGATCGAGAAAGGCATCGCGGGACATGCCGTTCTCACGCGCCAGGGCGGCGTTGGCGATGAAGTCGGACCCTTCGAAGCAGTCCGCGACGCTCAGCATGCTCGCGCCGGCGCTCATCGCTGCAAACGCCGTGATGGCGGCCAGCCAACGCCAACAGTTCGCCATCTTCAGTCCTCCTCGTGCGATGCTTAAGCGCTGCAGAACCACTCGTACGTTCAGCCACGTCCTGCGGCAGCGCGCCGCCTCGTTGCCGGGCCGGTCAAGCCCCGGCACAATCGACCCTTCGCGGCATTCTACCCACCAAAAACCCCCATGGCGCGCAAACGCAGCTACCGAAGCACCGGCACCATCGTCATCGTCGAGCACGATTCACGCGTGCTGGCCGACAACCCGCTCGGCGACCCGCATGTGCGCAAGCTCGCGGTATGGCTGCCGCCAGGCTATGACGAAGGCACCGACCGCGGGCGCAGTGCGGGGCCGGGCCGCCGCTACCCGGTGCTGTTCGACCTCGTCGGCTATACCGGGTCCGGGCTCGCGCACCTCAACTGGCGGCCGTTCGACGAGAACGTACCGGAGCGCGCCACGCGGCTCATTCATCAGCAGAAGATGGGCCCCTGCATCATCGTGTTCCCGGATTGCTTCACGTGCCTCGGCGGCAACCAGTACATCAACTCGTCGGCGATCGGCAACTACGCCGACTATCTGACGCGCGAATTGATTCCGCATGTGGATCGCGAGTTCCGCACGCTGGCCTCGCGCACCCACCGCGGCTGCTTCGGCAAATCCTCGGGCGGCTATGGCGCCATCATCCACGGCATGAAGTACCCGCAGAGCTGGGGCGCGATCGCCAATCATTCGGGCGATGCCTACTTCGACTTCTGCTACCTCCCGGATTGGCCGAGGACCTTGAACGAGCTCGACCGGTTCCGCAAGCCGCCAAGAAGGCCCGGCCGGCAGGACGCGCGCCGATCGACACCGCGCACGGGCAACGGCGTCGATGACGGTCGCGTCAGGCGCTTCCTCGAGACCGCATGGGCCAAGGAGAAGCTGAACGACGCCGAAGCCCACGCGCTCATGGAGATCGCGATGGCGGCGACCTACGACCCCGACCCGAAGGCGCCGCTGGGGTTTCGATTGCCGGTCGATCTCGATACCGGCGAGCTGCTGCCGAAGCGCTGGGCGAAGTGGCAGGACCACGATCCCATTCATCTCGTCGGGCGCTACGCTCGGAACTTGCGGACGCTTTCCGGCATCTATCTCGATTGCGGGTGGCGCGACCAGTATCACCTGCATTTCGGCGCCCGCATCCTGGCGCGGCAGCTCGCCGCGCACAACGTCAAGCATCTCTACGAAGAGTTCGACGACAGCCACTCGTCGATCGACTACCGGATGGACGTAAGCTTGCCATTTCTATATGGAGCGCTCAAACCTTGAGGAAAGCCACGATGCGCGATCTTCGTTCTGCCGCATGGAGGGCCGGCATCTTTGTTCTCGCTCTGTTGTGCGCGCCGGCGGTGCTCGCCGACGCCAGTGTGACCAACCCGCCGATGAACAGCCCGGATTTCGATCTCGGTGCCGACGCGGTGAAGAGCAAGAACTGGGACCAGGCGGTCTACCATCTCAGCATCGTGGCCAAGGCCGAGCCCGCCAACGCCGACGCGCAAAACCTGCTGGGCTATGCCTATCGCAACCAGCGCAAGTTCGACCTCGCGTTCAAGCATTACGGCGAGGCGTTGCGGCTGGACCCGCAGCATCGCGGCGCGCACGAGTACATGGGCGAGGCGTACGTGCTGACCGGCGACAAGGCCAGGGCGCAGCAGCACCTGGCGGCGCTGGAGCGCATTTGCGGCAAGGGCTGCGAGGAGTACCAGGACTTAGCAAAGGCCATCGCCCAGGCGAAGTAAACTAGCCGGATTCAAACACCGGAAGGGCACGCCATGCGCTGGGGCGACATGCGACCGAGCGACAACGTCGAAGACCGGACCGGGATGAGTTCGGGCGGCGGCGGCTTCCCGCTGGGCGGAGGAATGCGGCTGGGCGGCGGTGCGATCATCATCATTGTCATCGTCAGTCTGCTGTTCGGCGTCAATCCCCTGCAGATCCTGGGAATGATGGAAGGCGGCGGCCCGGTCGCGCCGCCCCCGCAGTCGATTCCTGCCGGACCGCACGTTCCGGCGGCGACCCCGGATCCGCAAAAACAATTCGTCGCGCGCATCGTCGGCGACACCGAGGACGTCTGGACACAGATCTTCAAGTCGATGGGCACGCGCTACGAGCCGCCCACGCTGGTCCTGTTCACGCGCGCGACGGTGTCGAGCTGCGGCAACGCGAGCGCCGCGGCGGGACCGTTCTATTGTCCGGTCGACCGAAAGGTCTATCTCGACACGGCGTTCTTCCGCGAGCTGCAAAGCCGGTTCGGCGCCCCGGGCGATTTTGCGCAGGCTTACGTGATCGCGCACGAAATCGGTCACCACGTGCAGAACCAGTTGGGCACGATGGAAAAATTCGAACAGACTGCGGCGCGCGCCGATGCGCGCCAGCGCAACGCGCTGAGCGTCCGGCTGGAGCTGCAGGCGGATTGCTATGCGGGTGTCTGGGGCGCGTCCGCGGCGAAGCGCAACCTGCTGGACCCGGGGGACATCGAAGAAGGAATCCGTGCGGCGTCCGCCGTAGGTGACGACACGATCCAGAAGCGGACCCAGGGCCATGTCGTGCCGGATGCGTTCACGCATGGGACAGCCGAACAGCGCGTGCGCTGGTTCCGCACCGGTTTCACGTCCGGCGACCCGCGCAGCTGCAACACGTTTTCCGCAAATTCGTAAGGACGCGTCAGGACGCGGCGGCGCTGCCGCCGGTCACTTTTTCTTCGCGGGCGCGACGCCACTGTCCCCCTGGAAACGTACGCGGCGCACGACGCGATCGTATTCGGCTTCGACGACGAGCGTCACTTCCTCGCCGCGCCCCGTGAACACCCGTCCGCCATTGGCGCGACACGCATTGCGCTCGTATTGGCATGGCCCCATTTCCGGATGCCGGCGGCACAGCGTTTCCACGCGCGGCTCGTACACGATCGGCGTACGCTCGCCCGCCGCCGCGCAAAAATAGAGCGGACCCGGCAGGAAGTCGAGTGACGGCATCGCGATGGCCGGCGCCGGGACCGGCATCGGGAGCGTCGTGGGCGGAGGCGCCGGCGGTGTGGGAGGAACCGTCGTGATCATTCCCGGCTGAGGGGGCACGGTGGGCAGCGGCGCCGGCGCCTGCTGGCATCCGGCCACGACGACCGCCAGCCACGCTGCCGCCAACGCACGCCACGGACGTTCGCATCGCATGGCCATCATCTTATGAAACCACGCTGACTGCGACGCACGCAATACGGCGCGAGCGCAAGGGCGGCTTGCGGGCGCCGGCGCCGGTGCCCATAATCGGCCCCGCCCGTGCTGTCCGCATGAAATCCACGCCTTCCCGGAGGTTCACCACATTTGGGTGCGATTGCGTGTCCCGGCTGTCGCCAGCCCATGCGGACGGTCGAGCTCGATCGGCAATTCCCGGGCGTGGTCACGGTCGACTTGTGCGGTCAGTGCAAGGCATTGTGGTTCGACGCGTTCGAAAGCGTCCAGCTGTCGCCGGCCGGCACGCTGCAGCTGTTTCGCGCAATCCATGATACGACAGCGACCGCGGCGGTCCCGCTTCCGGAACATGTGTCCTGCCCGCGTTGCGACACGCCGCTGGATCTGACGCACGATCTGCTGCGCGCGACGCGCTTTACCTACTACCGCTGCCGCCATGGTCACGGCCGCTTCACGCCGTTCGTCCAGTTTCTGCGCGAAAAGAATTTCATCCGGCAGATATCCGTCGCGGATCTGGACAAGCTGAAGAAGCTGGTGCGCATCATCCGCTGCTCGAGCTGCGGCGCCCCCGTCGATCTTTCGACGCAGACGGCCTGCAGCTATTGCCGCGCGCCGATCGCGGTGCTCGATCCCGACGCGGTGGCGAGCACGCTGCGGGAGCTCGACGCCGCGGCAGCCCGGCGCGCGGCCATCACGAGTCCGGACGCCGCCGCGACGAGCATTCTCGCGGGCGCGCTCTTCGACCAGGCCATGGCGCGCGAGCAGGCGCGTGACGATCGCGCCACCGGCATCGATCTCGTCGGCGTCGGGCTGGGCCTGTTGGCGTCGCTCGCGTTTCGTTAGTGTCTTGCGTCAGTGATTCGTTGAAGGATGTACGCCCAGGCCTTCGCCGCTCGCGAAAAATCTCGAAATCGGTGCCAGACAAGGCGCGAACCGGAGCGGGGTTGGACACCTCGCGAGGATTCGCCACGCTGGATGGCGGCGATTCTTTCGCATTTTTCACCAGCGAATTACTGACTCAGGACGCTAGTGCGCGGCGAGCGCGCGCAACTGAGGCAATACCGCGCGCGCAGCGCGTTCGCCGGTCGCGATCGCCATTTGCCGGTACTCGAGCGAAAACCCGGTGCGATAGGGAAGCAGCGGCACGATCACCAAGTCCGCGCCGCCTTCCTCGCGTTCGATCTTGCTACGCCGCGCCACCGCCTCGAGCGTCCAATCCTTCGGTGCGCCCGGCGGCGGGGGCGCCCGCGATACGTTCTGCGCGACGTCGACGGCAATGATGCGCCGCGCCCCAAGTGCACGGGCGATGGCAATGGGCAGCGGCGCGCCGATGTCGCCGTCGATGTAGGTGATGCCGGAGATATCGACCGGGGCGAAGCTTCCCGGCACCGCGCTGGACGCGCGCACCGCCGCGCCGGCGTCGCCGCGCGTGAACGCCACCGGCATTTCGTCGCGCTGGCGCGTCGCGACCACCACGACGGGCACGTCCAGCCGGTCGAGCAGACGGTTGGCCAGCGCACCGTTGACCCAGGCCTGCAGCGCGGCGCCCGACACGCGGCGCCGGAAGACGTCGTAGTCGAACACGTCGGCGCCGCCCAGCGCCAGCGCCTGCGCTTCGATGTCCCGCGCGGAAGGATTGGCGGCGTAAAGGACGCCTACCAGCGCGCCCGACGACGTGCCGACGATGAGATCGGGATGCACGCCAGCCTCCTCCAGCACTTTCAGCACGCCGATGTGCGCGAAGCCGCGCGGTCCACCCGACGAGAGCACCAGCGCCAGCGCGGGCGCCCGCGGAATCGCCGAAGGATCGGCCACCGGCGGATTCACGGTGACCGCCTGCTCGGCGGGATTGCCGCAGGCCGACATCCCCACGACCAGCAGCACCGCGGCGCGACGCAACTTGCGGGCTAGCAGACCCGCCGCGCTGCGCAACGTTAAAATGAGGCCGTCCATCCCAAGAGGAGCCATACGATCATGTCCGTACCCCGCATCTTCGCAGCGTTGCTAGTGGCATCGGCAGCCACCGGCGCGGCGCTCGCGCAATCGCCAGCGCCGGCGGCAGCGGCCGATTCGTCCCAGTGCGCCAAGCCCGACGCGCATCCCGGCCGCCTCGCCTCCAACGAGAAGATCCGCGCCTGGAACAAGGAAGTGAGCGTGTGGCAGGAGTGCATGAAAAAGCACATTGCCGAAGTCCAGGCCAAGGCCGATGCGGCAGTAAAATCCGCCAACGCCGCCGTGGCGGATTCCAACGCCGCGATCAACGCCTACAACGCAACGGTCAAGGAGCTGCAGGCGCAAGCCGATGCGAATGCAAAGTAGGCGCGCGTCGACGGCGCAGCGCCGCGGGACTCATGCCGCCGCTCATCGTACGACGGTCCGCTCGACATCGGCGACCTTGCCGCCCACGCAGTTGAACACCGTCCGCATCTGCGGATCGCCGGCCCTCGGCTCGTACGTGTAGCGCGTACCAGCCGGCGCCGGCACCCCCGCGGCGTCCGGCGGCAAAGCGAGCGGCTCTTCCCGGTCCGCGGCGCCGATCTCCGCGAACACGTGCTCGCAAAAACGGCCCGCGATGACGAAGCGACGATTCTGCGCGCCGCGCATGCTCGCGTCGACGCCGGCCGATGGCGGTCCGGCGGACGGCGGCGCGGCGGCACGCGCGGTCGCTTCATCGCGGACCCACGCCACGTCCGGACCCGCGAATCCGACCAGCAGCGCGCCGTCCTTTGCGGAATAGCGCCAGACCTCGGTGGCCTGCTCGCTGATCGTTGCCGGCCTGATCTCGGCCGGCGCGCCGCGTGAACGCAACACCCAGCGCTTGGGCATTCCCTTCACCACCCGCGCATCACGCGCCGCGGCTTCCCAGGCCGACGTGTCTTCGCGCGCCTCGGCCTTGGGCAGCTCCACACTGCGTCCCGCCTGTCCCGGTGTGCACGGCACGTCCTGGTACGTGATATTGCCGTTGGCATCGACGCACTTGACCACGTTGCCCTGGGCGGTCGCCGGGAAGGCAAGCAGCGCCAGGGCGATGCCGATGCACGCACCAACGATCCCGACGCCCCGCGGGAAGCGGCGTTTCATTGCGCTATGATGCCTCATCATGACCCGGTTGCGCATCGAATATTGCGCTGGCTGCGCGCTCCGCGCCCATGGCCAGTGCCGCTTGCGCCGCGGGTCGTTCGACCCGCTGTCGCGCCCGCCGTTCCCTGCCGCGGCAGCGCAAAGCGGCTCCCGCCGATGCCCGCGCGCGCACTAGCCGCGGTCGTGCCCGACCGTGCCTCGGTCGCCGACGACACGGCGCGCGCCATCGCGTGGGCGTTGCGCGAAGGCTTCGACCGCCACTACGCGCTGTTTCGCGATTGCGCACGGGCAGCCAAGCGGCACTTCGAAACCCGCGATTGGCGTGCGCTGCGCAATGTCGCGCACGACCGCATCGACTATTACGACCGGCGGGTGCTGGAGACGGTCGACCGGATCGAGCGCGAATTCCGCTCAGCGGGTCTCGATGGCGTCGGCGCCGACGCCTTGTGGGAACGCGTCAAGCTCCACTATATCGGCCTGCTCATCGATCACAAGCAGCCCGAGTGCGCCGAGACGTTCTTCAACTCGGTGTCGTGCAAGATCCTGCACCGCACGTATTTCCACAATCGCTTCATCTTCGTGCGCCCGACGGTGTCCACCGAGCACATCGAAGCCGATCCGCCCACGTACCGCAGCTACTATCCGCTGGTGCAGGGCGCACGCAATGCGCTGATCGATATCGTCCTCGACTTCCGGCTCGAGACGCGCTTCGCGGACTTCCGCCGCGATCTTGCGCACCTCCTCGCCG
>Ga0068859_100000491_pt1 | contig 38902 bp, 69 predicted proteins | sample KBSSwiS22_FD_66585 | JGI IMG/M metagenome (GOLD analysis project Ga0068859, IMG submission 66585) | Switchgrass rhizosphere microbial communities from Kellogg Biological Station, Michigan, USA - KBS Switchgrass S2-2 | ecosystem: Host-associated > Plants > Roots > Rhizosphere > Soil ... | reverse complement strand
CGGAGGCCGAGGGTGGGAAGGTCGGGAGTGGGTAGGTGTTGCTTCGAGGGCGAGGGGAGCTGCGGAGGGGGGTGGGGAGGCAGGCTTCCTCGCCGGACGCGGGACAGCAGCAATCGAGGCTCGAGCCTCGACAGAGGCGGCAGCCGACGGAGTCGACGTTGAGGGCGCAGGGGCCGCGGAGGCCGAGGGACCACCTTTGGCACCTCCTGTCGGACGGGAAGATGCACTCGGCTCGGGAGATCGCGTCGCACGAGGCGCTTCGTGACGGGGCGTGGTACCGAGCGGTCCACGAGCTCGCAGAGCTAGGGTACGTGTTCCGGAGGAGGGACAACAGCCTGATGATGGAGAAGCGTCGCGCGGGAGAGCCGAGGCAGGACTTGGGGGTCTTGCTGGCGGGCATCGACGCTACGCGGGAGGAAGATCTCTACGGCAGGCGTGCCGAGGCCGACGTTACGCCAGCTCGAAGCGCGGAGCTGGAGCCCGGGTGGGAGGAGGCTGAGGGAGAGGCTGACCAGCCGGATTTCATGGACGGAGGAGGGAGCAGTCCGGAGCCGGGGGAGGGAGCGCTCGTTGTCGGTGATGGGGAGGCGGGTTTCTGGGTCTCGGGACCGCAGTACGTCACGTCGACGCGCGCGATACTCGCGCGCAAGCGGTCGGGAAAGACGTATCTCGGGCTCGTCCTCGCGGAGGAGCTTGCCCGGCACCGTTACCCGTTCGTGGTGATAGATCCGACGGGCGTGTGGCACGGGCTCCGGTCCCTCGAGGACGGGTCCTCGTCGGGGCTGGACGTTCTGCACTTGGGAGGCAAGCACGGGCAGCTGGATCTCGGGGAGGATGATGGGGCGGCGGTGGCCTCGATGGTGGCGGGCGACCGTCCCCCGGCGGTGATCTTGGATCTCTCGTCGATGGACCCTGCCGCGCAGCACGTCTTCGTGGCGGCGTTCGGGGAGCGTCTCTACGCGGAGTGCGAGGCGCCGGTGCATGTTTTCGTCGATGAGGCGGATGAGTTCGCGCCGCAGGCGCCGGACAGCCTTTACCCTGACCAGCGTCGATGCTTGAGGGTGATGGACCGGCTGGTGAGGAGGGGCGGGCAGCGGGGAGTCGGGACGACGCTCATCACGCAGCGTCCGGCCGTGGTCAACAAGAACCTGCTCTCTCAGATCGATGGGTTCTGGCTGCTGTGCTTGTCGGCGCCGCAGGACCTCACGCAGGTGGAGGCGTGGCTGATCCCGCTGGTGCAGGCGCAGTCGTCGAGGGCTGCGTGCCTGAGGGCCCTGCCGGGCTTGCAGCCGGGGGAGGCGTTCTGCGTCCTGTCGCAGGGAGATCCGATCACCAGGATCAGGGTGAGGAGGAGGCGGACGTGGGACTCGTCGAGGACCCCGAAGATCGGAGAGCCTCCGAGGGAGCGTCCGATGCTGGGGCTGGCATCTTCGGAGGTCGAGAGAGCGGCACTGACGAGGTTGGACCGGCTGGTGGAGGAGCAGTCGCCTGCGGCGGTTGGGGGGGATGGTGGCGGAGGGGACGACGATGACGAGCTCGAGTTCCCTGGAGGTGGTCCATGAGCTACGTCACCAACGTTATGTTGCAGTTCGACGGCTGCTCGTCTTGTGAGGACGGGGGTGCCCCGGAGGGCCTCGAGGCAGACAGTGCGAACCGGGAGAAGATCGACGAGATCACGGCGCGGTTGGCCTCGGGCCAGGTCTTCAGGCTCATCACCAGGGTGGGGAGGGCGAGCAACTGGGGAGGGGGGAAGCAGGCCGAGTGTGATCTCTTGGCAGCTGCCTTCAACTACCTTCCTCTGGAGGATTTCATCAAGGAGCTAGAGTCGTTGACCTGGAGCAGTCCGGAGATGTTTCGTCTCTTCGTGCAGCAGCAAGGGAGCGACGCTTTCGGGGTCTGGGTCATCAAGGAGGGGAAGGTCGTCTGTGTCGTCGAGGAGAGCGGGTGGTGACGGGTGGGGCAGAAGGAAGATGACGGTGGCGGGGCCTTCGGCCCCGGACCCGAGGGACGATGGCGACCAGGCGTCGACAGCGAGGAAGCGGGACAGAGGGCGAGGATCCTCCTCGCCGGCGCGGACGCGTGGTATCGGGGTCGAAAGGGAAGGGAGGCGGACGAGGGAGATCGGCTGGAGGCGGGGATGGCGCTAGGGCTGAGAGATCTAAGCAGGTGGGCGGCGGCCGAGGGAAGGTTGGCGGCTCGAAGGGCGGCAAGAGAGCTGTCGAGGGTCGTCGATCGCGCGCTCGCGGTGTTCGGGAGCGGAGGCGGGACAAGCTAGGGAGGTTCGCGAGGGAACGGGGTCGGAAGCCTGAGCCTCCGAAGAGGAAGCGGAAGCCTGAGGCTCCGAAGAGGAAGCGGAAGCCTGAGGCTTCGAAGAGGAAGCGGAAGCCTGAGGCTTCGAAGAGGAAGCGCAAGCCTGAGGTTCCGAAGAGGAGGCGGAGGCCCGAGCCTCAGAAGAAGGGGAAGGGGAGGAAGCGGAAGCCAGAGCCCTCTAAGAGGCGAAGGGGGAAGCGGTCAGAGCCGACTAAGAGGCGTGGGAAGAAGCCTGAGCCTCCGAGGAGGAAGAGGCGGAAGCCCGGGCCGACGAAGAAGATCTCGCCGGCGTCGTTGCTAGCGGACGCGGCGATCCAGCGATACCTGGCGGCGGTGATGGAGGCGATGATCTGGTCGGGTGCTGACCTCGGCCTGAAGAGCTTCATCAACCAGGACGGGACGGTGGACGGGGAGGTGCGGGCGTCGGGGCTGCCGGAGGAGTGGAGGACGGAGGAGGGTAGGGCGGAGCTTGAGGAGTTCCTGTCGGACGCTATGACGGAGGGAGGGGTCCTGGTGCCGGGGGAGGAGCAGGGAGGCTACTGGCTCTCGGTCGGGGTGCGGTTCGGTCCTCAGACCGACGCGGAGGTTGGAGATTTGGCGGAGATGTATAAGCGGTTTCGCGGGCTTTTCCAGGTGGCGACGTACCCGGTGGACGCGTCGTTGCGGGCGGCGCTGGGCAACGCGGTGGTGGGTGTGGGCCTGATGATCAAGTCGCTGATTGAGAAGCGTGGCCTGCCGCCGTCGGTGGTCTTCGTGAGGGTGACGTGGACGCCGACGGGGGAGCGGCCTTCGAGGTACGAGGGCGAGAAGGGGGGAGGGGACTGAGCAACCTGAGCAGCGGAAGGAGCTAGTGATGAGCGTCGTGATGAAGCAGATCGACTTGAAGCACCATGTTGACGATCAGTTTCGGATTGTGAAGACGGGCAACGGCGTCCCGATACCGGAGGCCGAGCCGCTGATCTTGTTCCGTGCTCGGGACCGCCTGGCGGTGCCGATGCTGCGAGCGTACAGGCAGCTCTGCGTCGATGACGGCTGCAACGACTTTCAGCTTGGTCAGATCGATGAGTTGATCGCGAGGTTCGAGGCGTTTGCCCGGGAGAACCGGGCGACGATGAAGCAGCCGGGCATCACGAGGGGGCTCTGATTTTTTCTTGGCAGGTTGGTCATGGTGTTGCCATGAGTGAGGATGCGAGCGGGCTACTGGTTGGGGATACGGAGCTTTCGGGGAGCGTTGTTCGGGAGGGTCCTGTTGATCCGGGAGCGTTGACGCGCTGGTGGGGGCGCTTCTTCATGATCGACGGAGGCGAGCCGGTGGACGTGCGCCAGTACCCCGACTCGCCGGCGGGCGGAGCTCCGTTGATCGTGGAGTTCACGACGAGAGACGGAGTGCTCCTGCGGTGTCTCAAGGATGATCTTTTGCAGGCGCTCGCTCGCTGCCATCTCATCCCCCGTATGACTGTCGATTACTAGTGGGAGTTCTTTCCCCCATAACGACGGAGCCCAACCTCCGCAGCTTTGGGGTGATTGACCTCGAGTGGGTGCCGGCGCGCCGGCTCCCGCTGCCGGCCTCGACGTTGGTTGACGTCGAGGGGATGCGGACGCGTTGTCGGATTCCCCTGCCCCCGAAGGAGCGGGTGACGGAGCCGCTGCAGGTGAGGATGGCGGCGGTCTACGACGTGTGCCGCCGGCGGGGCGGGGGGGAGAGGCTGGACGAGCCGGAGGTCGAGGAGCGGTACGCGTGGTTCCCGACGGTCTCGGAGCTCATCGACGCTATCTTGGTTCGTGAGAACCGGGGCCGGTGGTTCTACGCGCATGCCGGCGGCCTCAGCGACATGGCCTTCGTGCTCGACGTGATTGTGTCGGAGGTGCGGGACGGGCTGGTGAGGACGACGAGGAGCCGGTCTGTGCCGGCGACGGGGGCGGAGCGGGAGTTGGGCATCGACGGGCACGAGGAGCGGCGGGCGGGGGCTTGGACGGTGCGGGCGTCGTTCTCCGGGAGCTCGGCGATCATTGTGCACGTGTCCCGCGGCAAGAACGCGTGGCACTTCCTTGACAGCTACTGGCTGCTCCGGGACAAGCTCTCGAAGATCGGAGAGGCGATAGGGCTGAAGAAGGGTGGCTCGCCGTCGACGGTGGCCTACATGATGTCCCGGTTCGGGAAGGTCGACCTTGACGAGCTCACGCCCCTCGAGACTGAGGCGTTCTACGCCGACGCTCCGATCGAGGTGCTGGTCGACTACAACAGGCGCGACTGCGAGATCTTGCATAAGGGCATCTCGGAGTTCGAGACGGAGATACTGGAGCTGGGCGGGCAGCTCCAGCAGACGATCGCCTCGACGGGCATGAGCCTCTTCCGGCGGGCGTACCTGAAGAGGACGATCCTCACCTCGGAGCGGCTCAACCAGGTCGCCGACGAGACGTACTACGCGTCCCGGGTCGAGGTCCTCGAGCGCAGCGGCGAGGATCTCCTGATGTACGACATCAACTCGTCGTTCCCGCATGCGATGACCTTTCCCCAGCCGGGTGGTTGCATCGCCGTCCGCGCGGACCTGCCGGACTCGTGGCTCGTCGCCGGCAGTTACCAGCCTGACGACCCGGCGGAGCAGAACATTTTCATCGCCGATGTCACGATCGAGGTCCCCGAGACCGAGTTGCCGCCGGTCCCCTACCGGGTCGAGGGCCGCGTCTTCTTCCCGACGGGGCGTTGGCGCTCGTGGCTGACGAGCGTGGACATCAGGCTCGCGCTCGCCGAGGGCTGCACGCTCCACAAGGTGCACGAGGTCTACAGCTTCGAGCCGTTCATGGACCTCGCGGCGTACGCGACGAACATCTACGGGAGGCGGGCGGCGGCGACGACGTCGTTCCGCAAGCTCGTCCTCAAGTACCTGCTCAATTGCCTCTACGGCAAGTTCGCCGAGGGGCTCGACAAGCAGGAGATGCTGGTGAACCCGCCGGCGGATGAGATCGATAGAGCGGGGATGCAGCTCCTCATGCCGGGCGTGTGGCTGCACGGGAAGGAGTCGCCGGTGGCGCATCGGCACGTTCCGATCTCCACCCACATCACTTCGATTGCCAGGAGGACGCTCTATATGTACCTGAAGGAGTGCTACCGGCAGGGTCGTCCGCCGTTTTACTGCGACACGGACAGCTGTGCCACGAAGGCCGACCTGCCGTGCGACGACAAGCGGCTGGGGGCGCTGAAGCTCGAGAAGAGCCTCACGTGGGCAGAGTTTTGGGCTCCGAAGATCTACAGGGCCGAGGGTTACGAGCTCGTGAAGGAGTCGGGGCAGTGGGTGCGCGGTAAGGAGGTGCGGACGACGAAGGCGAAGGGGTTCTCTCTGGGCAAGTCGAAGGAGGAGGCTTGGTCTCGTTTCGAGGCGATCGTTGGGGGCGAGCAGGTCGGGATCCAGCGTATGGCCCGCATCAGGGAGCTCTATCGCGGCACGGATACGGCGCCGGTCGACATGTTGGTGATCAAGGCACTGACTTTCGAGGCGCTCTCGAAGCGCTTCCATTACCCTGACGGCAAGACGAGGCCGTGGCAGGTCCGCGAGCTCGTGTCGGGGGACTTCTACCCGCAGGGCTTCGACTTCGAGCCCGACGTCCGGCAGTCGCTGGCGCCGACGACGCTCGCGATGATGAGGGCGGTCGTATGACGGCGGGTCTGAGGGCGAGGCTCGTGCAGGGGATGCAGGACCTGATGGAGGAGGCGGCCGCGCTCGTTGCGATCTTGGAGGCCGCGCCCGAGGATGCTACCGAGGGCGATGCTCTGCACGAGATCAGCGCGATGCAGATTCAGCTCGCTGCGTTGGTGGCTGAGGTGGCGGAGAGCATGACGTCGGGATGGAAGGGCGGAGATGGGCAGGGGGAGAGATTGTCGTGATCGATGTTGTGCACAGGCTGGCGGGAGAGCCGGTTGCCGGGGGGAGCAGGGCCGCTGTATAGATGTCCCGATGAGGGGAGGCGATTTCTTCTTCGGGAAGAAGGGAGCATCTCGCTCGCCGCCTGACGGGGAGCGTCGGCCGGCGCGTACGCTCCCGGAGCTACTGGCTGCGCATGAGAAGTTCCTCATCTCGGAGACCCTGCGCCGGAACGGCAGCTCGAGGTCCCTGGCGGCGAGGGTCCTCGGGATCTCGCCCCGGCGCCTCTACCGGAGGATGAGGGCCTTGGGCGTGGAGGTCGAGGCCCCCCCCGCGAGGGGCCGGCCGATGCGCAAGCTGCAGGCCCTCAAAAAATAAATACTTGACTCTTTGTTCTGAAGGAGCTTATCTTGGGCTCTTCCTGAACGTGCCGTGACTTCGTCACGGTGAAACCGCGAACGAAAGGACGAATCTGATGAGACGCATCCTGCTCCTGGTACTGCTAGCTGTCGCGACGCCGTTGGTGTCGCCTGCCTACGCGCACGATCACAACGCTCACCCGATGCCCGTGGCGGTCAAGGCCCGGACGCCGCAGGCCATCGAGTTCCGTAACAGCATGCGCCGCGTGTGGGAGGACCACATCGTGTGGACGCGGAACGTGATCTTGAGCTTCGCGCACGATCTGCCCGACAAGGCGGAGGCGGTGGAGCGGTTGCTGAAGAACCAGGTCGATATCAGCGTGCTGTTTCAGCCGTATTACGGTTCGGTCAATGCGGCGACGCTTGCCAGTCTGCTGAAGGATCACATCGTGATTGCGGCCGACATCCTCGCTGCTGCAAAGGCCGGAGATAACGATGCCGTGGGCAGAGCCGTGGTGCGCTGGCAGGCGAATGCCGATGACATCTCTGCGTTTCTGACCAAGCTCAATCCGCGAAACTGGCCGCTGGCGGAGATGAAACCGATGATGCGTGAGCATCTGGACTTGACCCTCAAGGAAGCGGTGGCGCGCCTGTCGGGCGACTATAAGGGCGACATTGCGGCCTATGACGAAGTGCACGACGCCATCCTGGCGATGGCGGACATGCTGTCGATGGGAATCATCGCGCAACGTCCGGCGGCGTTCTAGCGAAAGCATCCCATGACCGTCGACACGAGAGTCGCGTTCAACGCTCGAGGTGGGGCGGATGTCTTTGGTTACGTGGCTCTGGCGTCGGACGTCCGGAGGGCGGGGTGACGTTCTCGCAGCGTCAGATTGTAGAGGCGGCGGTCGCGGGTCGGGGGGGCCGTGTGTTGGTGGATGGGGTGGACCTCAGGGACGTGGAGGTCCTCGTGAGGGAGGGAGTGCTCGCGCCCGCCGGCCTCATCATGGCGGGCTGGCACGTCTACGCGGTGACTGACTTCGGGAGGAGCCTGCTGCAGGGCCCCCTCTTCCGGCGATCGCAGTCGGAGGCCGTGCTCGCATGAGGGCGATGGTCGGCCTGGAGAGGTGGGAGCCCGGGCGACGGGGGAAGCCGGGCCGTTGGTGCTCGGTCGGTCTCCTGGGCATCGAGCTGGGGAGCTCCGGCTCGGACGTAGTGGACGCGGCGGAGTGGGCGCTGCGTTCGCGCGTGGCGGAGGAGCGCCATGCTGGCGGCAGCTACAGGCTTGGCGGGGACGACGGCTTCGTCTTCCAGCTCGGGTGGGAGCAGGGATCCGCGATGGTGCGGCGTCTGTCGCTCGATGCCGTGGCGCTCCTCGTGGGGAGGAAGATCGCGGGCCGGGGGAGGAAGGAGCCTTGAGCCGACGGAGCGGGTTGCGCGATCGCCTGGCTGGGTTGGAGACGGAGGCCGACGTCGTTTACGACTATCTCGAGCGGTTGCGGCTGGTGCTGAAGGAGAGGGGGAGAGGGGGGAAGGCCGTCTGGCTCCGGAAGATCACCGAGACCTTCAAGGAGCGCATGAGGGCCTTCAAGGGCATCATGACGAGGAACGTTTGTTCCGCGGTCATGCGGGGTCTGGCTGGGGATCTTCAGGCTGCGGAGACGGGGGACGAGGGGATCGTCGAGCCTGTTGCCTATATTTCCTACGAGACGGGAGGGGTCGTGGGTTCGGACCGGCCTCGGCCCCCGGCCCGGCCCAGGAACCCGAAGGCCGTCCTCGCGCTCAGGGTCGCGGCGACAGTTGTCGCAGGCGAGCATTGGGAGGACGACATCACGGCGGCCGTCGTTTACGTCGGGTGGGGTCCGGCGGTGGGCGAAGTCGACGAGGAGGACGGAGCATGAAGGTCTCGATCGGCGTCGAGGTTCGGGCGGGTGGCTCCTGGAGGAAGGCGGGGACTCTCGACCTAGATGTTCGCTTCCATGTCGTAGATCTGTCCGAGGAGGTGCGGAGAGCTCTGCAGAGGCTGATCGAACACGACGTTGTCCCGACGGCGGTCGACATGTCGTCGGGGAGCGAAGGAGTCCTCTATCGCTGCGGCGGCCGGGGCGGGCTCGTCTACGAGTGGGGAGATTGTGGGAACGGCAAGAAGATCGTCATGAGTCGCTTCGCGAGGTTCGAGATCATGGAGGAGCCAGATGCCTCGTCGTAGGAGCTTCGTCGGGGTGCTGCCGGATGGTCGTCCGACGACGAGTGCACATGCCTACGCGCGCGAGTGGCGGAAGCTGGCGACCGACGTCGAGTCGATACTGGGCCTGGGTCTCGTGCCCAGCGGTTACGAGCCGGGGATCACGTTCCATCGTCCGAGGAGCATTGGAGGCAGCTCGGTGTTGCACCTGCCGACGGACGTGTGCCTGGCTATCGTTGCCCATGCGGGCTGCTGCAAGGTCAGCGATGCTGAGCGGGAGTGGTCGGCCTCGAGGGGGCGTTCGTTCCGGACCGACGTCGCGCTGGCGAAGGTTCGAGGTGCGGGGCGGGAGCGGCAGGGGCTCGTGCGCCCCTGGGAGCGTCGGTGAGGCCTCCGTTCGTCAGGGCCTCGTTCTGTGGCTTCCCGGACGAGCTCGTGGTGGACAGCTTCGCGGGCGGGGGAGGGGCGAGCACGGGCATCGAGGAGGGACTGGGTCGCCCCGTGGATGTTGCGATCAACCATGATCCGATCGCAATTGCGGTCCATCGCGCGAACCATCCCGAGACGAGGCACTACTGCCAGGACATCTACGAGGTGTCGCCCCGGGAGGCCGCGGCGGGGAGGCGCGTGGGGCTCGCCTGGTTCTCGCCGGACTGTACGACCCACAGCCGTGCGAAGGGAGACACGCCGCTCGACAACAAGAAGCGGGGACTCGCCTGGGTGGTCGTCAACTGGGCGCGCGAGGTGCGCCCGAGGGTGATCGTGGTCGAGAACGTGCAGGAGATCCAGAAGTGGGGCCCGTTGGGCGATGACGGCCGTCCCATCAAGGCGCTCGAGGGGACGACGTTCCGGGAGTGGCTGGCAGCGTTGACGGGGCTCGGGTACGAGGTTGAGGTGCGCCCGTTGGTGGCGGCGGACTACGGTGCTCCGACGATCCGTAAGCGCCTTTTCGTGATCGCTCGATGCGACGGCAGGGTGCCGGTGTTCCCGGAGCCGACGCACGGGGCGGGGCGGCCCTCGGGGTGGCGGTCGGCGGCCGAGGTGATCGATTGGGGCGAGCCGTGTCCTTCTATCTTCGAGCGCCGGAAGCCGCTGGCCGAGGCGACCCTCCGTCGCATAGCCGCGGGGATCCGGAAGTACGTCGTCGAGGATCCGGATCCGTTCGTCATCCCGCTCACGCACCAGGGTGATCTGCGCACGAACAGCGTCCGGGAGCCCCTGCGCACCGTCACGGCTGCCCACCGGGGCGAGCTCGCGATGGTTGCTCCCTACGTCGTGCGGCACGGGCACTACAGCCACGAGTCGGGGGCTGGGATCCGGCCCGGTTGCGGCGCCGGGACGTTTCGAGGACAGCGTCTGTCAATGCCGCTCGGGACGGTCTGCTGTACGAACGACAAGCACCTGGTGGCGCCGATAATTCAGAAGGGTTTCGGAGGACCGAACGGTCATCAGACGCCGGGCAGCCACGTCGCGAGGCCGTTGTCCACGGTCACGGGCCGCGATCATCATGGCCTCGCGAGCGTCTTCCTCACGCACTTCTGGGGCACGTCGAGGTCTGGATCCTCGGTCGGGAGCCCGATGCCGACGGTCACGGCCGGAGGAGGCAGGGGCGGGGGACACGCGGCCGAGGTGAGGGCTTTTCTGATCAAGTATTACCGGGACGGCGGGCAGCATCAGGACGTGAGGGAGCCGCTGCACACCGTGACGACGAGGGCCCGATTCGGGTTGGGGATGGTCACGGTCGGCGGCGAGGACTATCAGATCGTAGACATCGGCATGCGGATGCTCAAGCCGACGGAGCTCTTTGCCGCTCAGGGCTTCCCGGATTGGTACGAGCATGAGGAGGTTGAGGGCCGCAGGTTGACGAAGACCGAGCAGATCAGCCTCTGCGGCAACGCGGTCCCTCCCCCGTTCTCGAGGGCCCTGGGGGAGGCTAACGCGGCGGCGTGAGGTCGTGGAGGGGTGGAGGTCCGTCAGGGTCTGGATCCCTCTCAGGTCGCGGTGCCTGGGGTGTCGGAAGGCCTACGGGCCGGGGGCGAGGTTTTGCGGGTGCTGTGGGGAGAGGCTCATGGTGGCGGAGGAGCTCTTCGTGATGGGCGTGAGGGACGAGGGCCGGTCAGGGCGGTCGGCGGCCGAGGCCGGCGCCGGCGCCGATAAAAAATTACTTGACTCTTAGTTCCCAAGACGGGAACATCGGGGGATCATCGAGAGAGGGAGGGACGAGCGATGCAGGACGGAGCAGACGCGTCGGTGAGCGGAGGGGGAGTGGAGGAGGAGTACCTGGATTTCGTCAGGGGGGTCGAAGATCTCTCGCAGTTCAGGCTCTCGGAGGGCCTCTGCCTGTCGAGGCCGGGGAGCCGTCGCCTGGAGGCTTCCGATCAGGCTGCGGCGCTGGCGGGGCTGGGAGAGCTGGCGGTCAGGAACGTGGAGCTCCTGCCGATCGTCATGGCGATCGTGGGCTCGACGACGTTCGGGAACGGGGATCGGACGGAGCACGAGGCTGGCCTCTTCCGCACGGCTCGGGCGTGCTTGGGGCGTCAGCGTTTTGTTATTCGGGAGGCGAGCGACCAGCATCCCTCGTCCTCCGACGATGGTCTCACCTTCGGGAGCCTGTGGCGGCCGTGGACGCGGGCCGAGAAGCTCGTCGTCCTCGAGGCGCTGCGGGCGCTCTGCGAGGGGTGGCAGGGGCCAGGTTGGGCCGCGTTCAGGATGGCGGAGGCGGAGGGTGTGCTGCTGCAGGTGCCGGGCGCGCAGCCCGAGCTCGTGGTCCGACAGGTCGCGGGCCGGGAGCCTGGGCGGTGATGAGCGGAGAGGTGATAGATGGCGTCAAGCTCATCAGCCATCGGGCCTCCGGCGTGGATGGTCCGGACGATGAGACCATGCCCTATCGCTTGGTCGCGATTCTGGAGGCTCCGGACTTCATGCGTGTGGCGTTCGTGCTCCTTCATGGCGGCACGGAGGACATCGCCGTGAGGGGGAGGACTCTCCCGGCACTGGAGGAGCTCGTAACGGTGAACCGGCTCGCCGGTCATCCGAGGCTGATCCGGATGGCGATCTACGGGCCCGGAGGGAAGATCTTGGTGGCGTGGAGGAGGGGGATGGTCCTGCGGGACGAGGCGGCTGTCTGAGAGGGAGCAGGGAGGAGGGCTCTGAAAGGGTTCAGGGCTCTTCGTCGCTGCCTGGGAGAAGAAACAAGGAGAGAGAACATGTGGGATGGGTGCAAGGTGTTCAGCGCGACGATGGCGAGGGACCGAGAGAGCTTGGGCGAGAAGGTGACGGAATGGATGCGGTCCAACAGGAGCACCATCAAGGTCGTCGACAAGGTGGTGTCGCAGAGCTCGGACAATGAGTTTCACTGCCTTTCGATCACAGTCTTCTACGCCGAGCTGAGCTGAGCTGAGCTGAGCTGAGGGCGGCGCTGACACGGTGGCGAGAGGCCGGGGGCGGGAAGGGGGCCGCCCCCGGCTCAGGCGAGGGAAAAAAAGATTTAACTTGACTGATTGTTCTAGAAAGGAGAAGGTTGTCGACTATGACGAGCACGGTGGTAGAGGCAGGGCAGGTATACGAGGACAAGGACAAGCGGCCCAAGAGGTCCGGGCGCAGGGTGCGGGTGATGGAGGTGCGGGGCTCGGGCGTCGATGCCCGGGTGGTCGTGAGCGAGGACCAGGTGTTCAACGATCAGGGCGTGACCAAGCAGCGTCAGATGACCGTGGGCAACCTGGTCCGCCGCTACCGGCTGGTCGAGGGGGCACAGGCGGCGTCGTGAGCCGGGTCGAGGTCAGGGTGTCGCTCGAGCTGCCTCCCGGGACGACGGCCGAGGATGCTGCTGACTACGTTGGGGATGCTGTTTTTTCCTGGAAGGGAGGCTTGGCTCCCGACGACCCGTTCTTCGATCTTGAAGTCTCGAGCGTGGTGACGGAGGTTGTAGCAGCGACTGGACCGGGGACCGGAGGTAAAGTGCTCCGTCTCCCGCGGGGGCGAGGAGGGTACTGATGATCGCGGAGCGGTGCCAGAGGTGGCGGGGAGGGAGGGGGAGGTACCGCCCTGCGGGCGAGGTGATCGTCCCGTCCCGCCACGAGGTCTCGGAGATCTCGTCGGACGCGGTGGCGCGAGCCTTCGTGGAGCGGCATCACTACAGCCGCTCCTTCCCTGCGGCGCGCCGGCGCTTCGGGCTCTACGAGCGTGGCGAGCTGGTGGGGGTGGCGGTGCTCTCGCACCCGATGCATGACCAGGTCACGGCCTCGGTGTTCCCGGGTGTGCCCAGGCTTGATGCTGCCGAGCTCGGGCGCTTCGTGCTCCTCGACCGCGTGGCCGGTAACGGCGAGAGCTGGTTCCTGGCGCGGGTTTGGGAGCTCCTTGCGGGCGAGCTCGCGGGGGTGGTCATGTACTCCGACCCGGTAGCGAGGCAGGATTCGCAGGGACGGAGTGTGATGCCCGGGCACGTGGGCGTCATCTACCAGGCCACGAACGCCACGTACCTCGGGAGGGGTCGGGGCGGCGCGGTCTACGTGCTGCCGGACGGCTCGGTGTTCTCGAGGCGTACGGTCCAGAAGATTTCGGGAGGTGAGAGAGGCTTCCGGCCTGCCATGGACCTGCTTGTCCGGCACGGTGCCCCGGAGCCAGGCTTCGACTTCTCGTCGGCGCCGTCGCGGAAGGAGTGGTTGAAGGTCGCCCTCGAGGCGTGCTCCCGGAAGGTCATGCATCCCGGGAACCACAAGTACGCGTGGGGCATCGACCGCCGGGTGCGCCGCCGGCTTCCGGAGTCGCTCCCTTACCCGAGGGCCCCGTCGTGAGCTTCCAGAGGGCCTGGGAGGGGAGAGCGGGCGACGCGGAGGGCGACGATTCGATCGAGGTTGACCTCTACGCGGGGACGGAGGAGCCGACGGTCCTCTCTCCGATCGGTCATCCTCAGGAGGTAGTCTCGTCGGATGTGGAGGAGACTGGGACGCTGTCGCAGGCGACCTTTACCTTCGTCCCGGAGGTCTGCACGCTGCTGGGTGGGTTCTGCGCGCGTCCGGACTGTGTGGTGTGTGGGCCGATCTACGCGCGCTGGAAGGCGGCGGCCGATTGGAGGCAGGGGACGGACGAGCAGCTCGACGAGGAGGTCACGATGGTGGTCGATGCGCTCTCGAGAGGCGGCTCGAGATGACGGCCGTGGAGTATCTGACAGCGGTCGGGGGAGGTCGTTGATGCTTCCTCGCTGTTGGTGGATTGGGGAGTTGCCGTCGGTGGCTGCGGTCTTCGGCCTGTGGATTACGGCTCGAGGATGCTCGTGACGTTCAGCGATTCTTTCATCTTGGCGCCGGGGCTGGGGGATGTGTCGATGTTCGGCAGGGTGAACCGCAGGCACGGTCCACGGAATGTGGCGGTCCTGTTGAAGGATGCTGGGTTGAAGGGGTGCGTAGTCCGTCCGAGGGGTGTGCCCATGGACGACGGCAGGATGGGCTTCGATGTTGGCAGGGGGGAGGAGCGGGTCTCGGTGCTGATGCCGGCGATCCAGCTTTGTAGGGTGCGCTGCACGGGGACCGACGACATTCTCAGGTTTCCCAAGATCTACGTTGACGGGAACGGTTGGTATTGGTGCTACGCGGTGCCGGTGCTGCGTGCTGCGTTCGGTTTGCCGGATGAGGAGGGCTGAGACGGTGTCGATCTGGCTCGACCGCAGGATTCTTGAAGCCGCACTCGTAGAGCAAGGATGGGAGATAGGCGAGGCTTCTCGGGTCGCGGAGCGGGCGATCTCATTCGTAAACGAGGTGATGTCGATTATGACTCTCCGGAGGGGGTGCCCGGCCGAGGGGCCGGTGGCCTCCGCTGAGGTGGAGGAGGAGGCCTGCGCACAGCAGGTCGGAATCAACTTCCTGCTTGCCTCGATGGTCGTGAGCGGGGTGCGCGGGAGGGCGGTAGCCCTCGGGCAGGCAATGGTCAGGGCGATCGTGCGGCGAGCGCCCGAGGCTCAGGCGGCGGTGCCTGGGCCTCGGAGCGGGAGCAACTGAGCATGGTGTCGCCGTCCAAGATCGCCGACCGGGTGCGCAAGCTCCTGGAGCTCTCGCGCAGTCCCAATCTCAACGAGGCCGCGGCGGCCGCGGAGGTGGCCCAGCGGCTGATGCAGGAGCACAAGCTCTCCGAGGTCGACGTGACCTCGTCCGCAGCCGACGGATCCGAGATCACTTCGATCCCGGTCGGCTCGTCTGGGTACATGGCGTCCTGGAAGTTCGCGCTCGCGTCGGATGTTGCCCGTTCCTTCTTCTGTGAGGCGGTGGGCCTGCGCGCGGGGCGGAGGCGCAAGGTTCGGATCGTCGGGAGGGACGACGATGCGCGGGCGGCGGCGGCGACGCTGGCGTTCCTGGCGAGGGAGATCGAAAGATTGGCCGACGAGGGCTGGCGCCGGGCCCGTGACGGCGAGGAGGGTGCCCTAGATCTGCTGGCCTCCTACTTCGGGCCCGACGTCGCGGCGGGGCTCGCTCCCGACTCGCGCTCCTGGAAGGACGCCTTCCGTAAGGGGGCGGCTACGGGCGCGGGGGAGAAGCTCAAGGCCCGGCATCGGGACTTCACGGCCTCGAGCGAGAAGGCGCTGTCGGTGGTGCGTCGGTCGCGGGCGGAGGTGCTGGCCTACGTCGGGCAGCGGCTCCAGGCTCCGAGGACGGTGGACAAGGGCACGGCGCCGCGGGACGACGAGGCGGAGGCCTTCGCGCTGGGCTTCGAGGCCGGCAGCCAGATCGCAGTTCCCGGCGAGCGGGCGATCGAAGCTGAGAAGGGCAAGGAGACCTGATGCCGAGGCGGCGAGGCGAGCGATGAGCGAGAGGCCGACACCCGACGTCGTTGAGTTGCTTCGTCGCAATGAGGAGGCTAAGAGGCGGGCGTGCCCGCATGCTCGGCAGAGCCTCGTCTTCAGGGACTTCGGCTACCCGGTCTACAACGTCTGCAGGGATTGCGGGGAGGACGGCCTGCCGCCGTCGGGGCCCGAGTGGGAGAGGCTCCGCATGGAGATCTACAAGATCTGATGTTGACTCCAGGTTCTCGAATGCCGTATCAAGGCTGGACATGACGACGGTGGGCTACCGCGTGCTCGACCTCGAGACGGTCCCCGACCTCTCGTGCTGGGAGCCGCCGGCGCCGCGCTGGCGCCTGGGACCGGGCCCCGACGGGACGTGCATGCCCGGAGGCGAGGTGCTGGCTCCCGCTCACGTGTTTCTGGAGGAGCCCTTCCCGCCGCCTCACGCGTGCCGCATCGTGGCCGCGGCGTGGGTGGACCTCTCCGCGGACGACGGCGCCTTCTACTGCTTTCGGCAGGCGACGGTGATCTCGAGGTGGGGCGGGGATTGCGAGCGAGAGATCTTGTCTGCCCTTTGTGAGGTTCAGGCTCGCGACAGAGCTTGCCTCGTGACCTGGAACGGTCGCTGTTTCGACCTGCCGGTGGTGAGCCTGCGCGCCCTGCGGCACAAGATCGCGGTCCCCTGGTACTACTCCGACGACGTGAGGCACCGCTACCGGGAGGCCGGGCACTGCGACGTCATGGACGTGCTTTCCGATCACGGCGCGGCCCGGAACATGAAGCTCGGGGACGTGTGTCGGTCGATCGGGTTGCCGGGGAAGGTCGGCGACGTGCGCGGCTCCGACGTCAAGGCGATCGTGGACGCCGGTCCCGATCGGATGCAGATGTCTCGTGTCGGGAGGTACTGCCTCGACGACGCGCTGCAGACCGCGCTTTTGTTCGTGAGGACGCGCTTCCACGAGGGCTACATCGGCGCTGCCGAGCATGATCGTGCCGTGGCCTCGTTCCGGGATGCCGTGGTCGACGTCGGTGATTCCCCGCTGAGGGAGTCGTGCCTGTCCGGCGTCGACTGGAGAGTGCTCATGGTGGGAACGTGAAGGCTCTCGGGCTCTTCGACGACTGGGACGACGATCGCTGGCGGTCGTACGAGTATCCCCCGAGGGCGAGCGCGTTCGGGCCGAGGCTCGTCCTCGAGGCCGTCGGCAGGGCGGACCTCCTTGGTGCGGGGATTCGTCGGGTGGACCCGTGCTGCTTTCACGTTGACCTGGGGCTGTCGACGTCGTTGCCGGGCCACGTCCTTGGGACGTGCTGCCGGCATCCGGGCGAGGTGAAGGTGATGAGGTGCTGCTTGCCCGATCACCTGGTCTGTCTGGCCCGGGATGAGCATCACGTCTCGTATCGAGCGCTTCCGGGGGGGGCCTGATGAGCGGCCTGCTGGTTGCGATCGAGGGGGGAGACGCCGTCGGCAAGGCGACGCAGTCGCGGCTCCTGGCGAGCAGGCTCGGGGGTGAGGTGGTGTCGTTCCCTCGCTACGACACTCCTGTCGGCCGGATCATCAAGCTCATGCTGCGCGAGGAGCTTGCTCCGCACATGGTCCTGCCCAGCCTCTCGCTGGCGGAGGCGGGGAAGATCATCCTGCAGGTGCTGATGACGGCCGATAAGCTTGACGGGTCGGTGGGGATCTTAGAGGCGTTGGGGAGGGGCGAGCATCGAGTGCTCGATCGGTGGTGGCCGTCGGCGCTGGTCTACGGATCCGCGGACGGGTTGGATCAATTGTGGCTGCGCAGGCTCGGGTCCATGCTGCCCAGGCCCCAGCTTTCGATCTTGGTCGATGTCCCTCGCGACGTCGCGGTCGCCAGGCGCCCGGTGCCCGAAGATCGCTACGAGGCAGATGTTTCCCTGAGGGGGGCGGTGCGTGCTCGCTACCTGGATCTCTGGGAGGCGATGTCGGTTCTGGAGACGGGCTGGGTCGTGGTCTCGGGGGAGGGGAGCGTCGAAGAGGTGGCTGAGAAGATCTGGAGCCATGTCTCTCCCCTCGTCGATGGTCGGAGGTTCCTGCCGTGAGGAGCGATGTTTTCGTCGTCGATCAGAATGGCAACCTCCTGGTCGCGAGGAGGAGTCCGGAGAAAGGGGCACTGCACTTCGACTTCCATTGGCCCGGAGGCCTCGTGGGGAGCTTCCAGCTCAGCCGGCAGGAGGAGGATGAGCTCGCTTCTATGGCTGCCGGAGATGAGGCTCCTGGTGATAGGAGCCTCCCTGCCACGATGACGGCTCAGGGAGGGCGTCTCTACGTCCTGCATGGGGAGCGCGTGCTCACGGTGCGCCGGAACGAGCATGGCGGCTTGGTCTTGAGGCTTCACGCTGCTCCGGCGAGGGACAAGGCTTCGGGCGGCGGCGGGATGGTGTCTGTCGTTTTGAGTAGGGCTGAAGTCGGGGAGCTCGTGGACTTCTTGAGGGTGGGAGTGTCGTGAGGAGGGTGGGGCTCATGCTCGGGGCTCTTGCTGGGCTGGCCCTGATGGTGGTCGTGGTGCTGCGCTGGTGGCGGCTCACGGATGGTGTTGCCGTCGGCGGAGCGATGGGGGCGTTCGCATACGTCGACATGGGTTGCCTGTGCTGGTGTGCGGCTAGGATGTTCGGGTGCAGGCTCTCCTGGCAGCTGACGCTGGTATTCTGGATGCCGATCTTCATGTCAGGGGATCTCAGGCTCCTCGAGGTGGACGAATGATCATCTATCCCGCATCGTCGTGGCGAAACCCCTTCCAACCGAGCGTCGTGACCGCGTTGCGGGAGGCCGGGCACGACGCCTACGACTTCCGCAACCCGCGCCCCGGCGACAGTGGCTTCTCGTGGAGGGAGGTGGATCCGGGATGGCAGGACTGGGACCTTCATGGCTGGGCGCGCGGGCTCGAGCATCCGGCAGCGGTGCGGGGGTACGGGCTCGACATGCAGGCCCTCGAGGACGCTGACCTCTGCGTGCTCATCCTGCCGGCGGGGCGCGATGCCTCGTTCGAGTACGGGTGGCACTGCGGTCGCAATCGGAGGGCCGGGATCGTGTATCAGCCTGCTGGGACGAAGGTCGAGCCGGGTCTCATGTACCGCGGCTCCCTCTTCGTGTCGGGGCTCCCGGAGCTCGTGGAGGCCGTGGCCGGTTACCCTGGATGCCTGCCTCCCGTAGATTTGGAGGAAGATCTCGTCGGCAGGCCGGAGAGCAGGTTCCGGCTCGCGGAGGGCGAGGCGAGGCGGCTGCTGTCGGCCGGCCTGCATGATGAGGCCTCGGACGTGTCGCGGGAGGCAGGGCTCTTCCTCTGCCTTCGCTGCGGCCGAGGCTCTCGTAAGCCTCTGTGGGGGGCGGGCTGCTCGACGTGTCCGAGGTGCGGCGAGGTTGCGGTGGCCGCGGGCGAGAGGCGTCAGGCGGCGGCGCTGCTTGCTGAGGAGGTATCGTCATGATGGCGCGTCCGAAGCTGAGGGTACGGAAGATCTCCGTCGTTGCGGCCCCGATGATGGAGGTCGAGCTCCCGGCAGACTCCGACGTCCAGGGGGTGGAGCTCTTGTCGCTTCAACTCGACGAGGGTTTCCTCCGGCAGTCCATCGAGATCTACATCGTGGCTCCGGAGGGAGTGCCGGAGGTGCTGCGGTCCGCGTGGCTTGTTCCCGTCGATGGGGAAGTACCGTCGGCGGCCGCGGAGGCCGAGCGGCTGGGCGTGGTGTCGCGCTTCGAGGACAAGGTCGCTGGGACGTCGATGACGCGTCCTGTGACCTGCGTGGTGCTGCTCGAGACGCAAGATCAGGCGAGGCATCGGCATTCTGCCCGGAGGAGCTGGTGACGGGGAGGCTACTCTGTGCCCGATGCGGGCGGGACGTGGCTCCGGGAGAGCAGGGGTGCGGGACCTGTGGTCCTGATCTCGTGTGCGGCAGCTGCGGCCGGCCGGTGCCGCCGGCGGCGGCGAGCTGCCCGTGGTGCTCGCTGAGGGAGCAGGAGCCGGTCCGCTCGCTGAGGGAGCAGGTCCCGATCGCTGACTTCTCGGGGTGGGAGGGTAGGCACGAGGGAGGGCCTCCGTCGCCGCGCTCGACGGAGATTGCAAGAGCGATCCCGGCACCTCGGCACGGAGAGGTGCAGCCTCTTCGCGGAGGGAGCGTCCTGCCGCCGCTGCGGGTGGACATGCCGCCGCCGGTGCCCGAGGTGTACCAGCACGGGCGGCACGGCGTGCGAGCAGAGGTGTCGCACCAGGGAGCTGATGCTCAGATCATGACGGAGCAGCTGGGGGTCGCGCAGGTGATGCTGGCCTTCGCGACTCGCATGAACAGCTACGTGGGGCACCTGCAGCTCACGCGCGACAATATCAAGGCGCTGCGCAGGCTCGCTGCGGACCTCCAGGAAGAGGTAGAGATCAGGAGGGGCCCTCAGGGCTGACGACGATGGCCAAGATGAAGGAGTATGTTCGTTTCGGGAACCGGAAGATCCATGCGCGAGGAGACGCGACGGCCTACGTGTCGATGGCCGACCTCATCGCGACGGTGAGGTCGGGGACGGTCATCAAGGTGACGGACGACGTGTCGGGGGCCGACGTCACGTCGAGGGTGCTCGCGAGGCTGGTCTATGACATGAGCCGCATGGCCGAGGATGACGCCTTCGACGCGGGCAAGCTCGTGTCGTTGATCCGGGGCGCGAGGGGCTTCGGGGACGTCGCGGGGTGACGGTCTTCGGGATCTCCGTGGACGAGGTGCACGTCCTGAGGTCGGACGAGACGGGAGGCGTGTTGATCCTCAGGCGGGGTCATCCCGGCTGGGAGCAGGAGCTCTCGCTAGGGGTTTCGGAGTGGGCGGCGTTGAGAGGGGCGATCGTGGGGCGCGGGAGCTTCGAGGCGCAGGCTGGTGGAGGAATCCTCCTGACGTATTGGAACGTCGGAGTCTCCTCGTTGTTTGCAATCAGGCACGGCGACGAGGCGACCGTGGTTGAGATCAGCTCCGCGCTCCTCGAGAGCTCGATGATGTGCCTGGGAGGTGGCTGAGATGCCCGACTTCAGGGTGCAGGAGGTTGGTTCTCACCTGGGGAAGGTGGTCTTTCACGGTGCCGTAGTGGCGGTGGGATTCCTGGCCTCGTTCCGCAGGCCGTCGCACGACGCCTGCTTGTCAGGATCCGGGTTCGTCTCCATGGTCGTGGCAGGCAAGAGAGCGATCACGCCGTGCGCCTGTGCGATCGGGAGGGCGGAGAGGAGGTTGGGACGCGTCGGCAGGCAGGTCTTCGAGCAGCACGCGTCGGAGTGGCTCGAGGCCGAGAGGATCCGGGTGAGGGAGAGCGAGGAGCGGTGTAGGCGCGAGGGAAGGGAGTCGGCTCCCGGTGCTGTTAACCCGTATCCCGGCGGCACGGATCAGGCCCTTGCTTGGGACGAGGGTGCGTCGGCGAGGGCTGTGCCTTGAAGCGCGTCGTCCTTTGCGAGTGTGGGAGGACCGAGGTTGTCGACTGCGTCAAGAACTTCATCTGGTGCGACGCTTGCGACGCGCGGGCTGCGGCGGTCATGGCTCAGGTGGCGAGGGAGTGCTACGGGCTCGGGCTCATGCATGAGGCGCTGGTCTTCGGGAGGATCTCAGGGCTCGTCCACGGGGCGCTCTTCGAGAGCCACGCGGAGCGCCGGCGCGAGGCTCGGGCGCGGTCGTCGGCGCAGGCGGCGGCGCAGGGCTCGGGCGAGGCTCAAGGAGGTTTCGGTTCCCCTGATGAGGAGGGCCGAGAGCAGCACGACGAGGCCGCATGATGCGGCCTCGTGCTCGTAGATCAGGTGGACGAGGTCGGAGGGCAGGGGGTGATTTTGGCTCGGGCTGGTAGTCGGCTTCAAGCTTCCCCGGGGGAGGAGGGAGTGTCATTATCTCGGGGCTAGGAGGGCAGGTCGATGAGCAAGCCGGCAGTCGGGAACAAGAAGTGGGCCGAGGCTGGGCGTCAGATGGCAGAGATGATGGCGGAGAGCGTCTGCTTAGAAGGCGATTTTGATCTCCTGCCTCCGGTTTTGGAGCGCAGGGTGAAGGAGGAGGCGTGGACGAGGGAGTGGGAGCGGGAGCTCAAATATGCGGCGGGCCGTAAGGACATCGCGGGGGAGCTTGGCCCCCTGACCGCGGGAGCCAGGAAGGCCTTCAGGGAGGCCTACGTGAGGGAGGGGGTGCGTTGGGTGAAGGCCTACGTCAGGGAGCTCAAGGATGACGGGCTCCTCGAGAGCCGCAGGTGAGCAGGGCCGGATTGAGGGTCCTCCCTCCGTGGCTCAGCGAGATCGAAAGGGCCCTCGTCGAGCCGGAGCAGCGGGAGGGGGTTCCCGACCGCCGGTCCTCGGAGAGGGTCGGGGTCGCGAGGAGAGATCGCCGGAGGCGACGCGCGTGGCAGCGGGCACGTAGTCCTCGTTGAGCACCGGCGTCTCGTCGGCGAGCTCAGCGGCCCTCCAGGCGAGGTAGATGAGTCCCCAGTCGTAGGTCGCGGCAAGTGGGGCTAGGGCCTTGTGGCCTTGTCCCTGTCTCCGCAGGCGCCTGACGATCGGAATGATGGCGTCGTAGGGGTGGACGGGATCCTTGGGAGCTGGGCGGGCTGCGCTCGAGGCAGACGGTTTCTTGTCGCGGGAGGTCTTCCTGAGCACGTTTTCGGTGACGTCCCTGCCGTCGGCGTCCAAGATCTCGACGATCAGGCCTCCGGGGAGCCGCCTCACGGCTCAGACTCCTCTGCCTTGGGGACAGCAGACGGTGGCGGTGCGGCCCTGATGCTCGTGGCCGCGGCGGCGTAGAAGTCGCGGCCCTTGGAGCGCCCCTGGGTCATGGACTCGCGGAGCCAGTCGATGAAGCGCCGATGGCACGGGCCGCAGGTCGCGACGCCGTGGGCGCGGTCGTAGTCGCCCGATGCGGGGTGGAACGGTCCCCTGCAGCCCGAGCATCTCATCGCCAGCCATCCTGCCGTCGACGATACGCGAGTCCTCTCCTGCCGGCTAGTTTTGTCTTGACTCTTAGTTCTCAGAAGCCGCATCATGCCGCGCATGACGACGTTCGACGAGAAGGCGAGGCTCAATCAGGTGACGGAGAAGCTGGGGGAGGGAGCTTCGTTGACGAGGCGCCCGACGAACTCCGAGGCGGAGGCTCTGATCGGCTTCTACTTTCCGATCTTGGACCACGGCTTCGTGTCCCTGGTGGACTACATGGGCACGGACGAGTGCATCGAGCGGGCCGCGCGCGTCTCCTACGGAGGTGGCAGCTCGCGTAAGAAGACGGACAGGCGGGGGCTCATCCGCTACCTGCACCGGATGAGGCACACGACCCCGTCGGAGATGCTGGAGGTGAAGCTCCACTGCTGCATGCCGATCTTCGTAGCTCGCCAGTGGATCCGTCACCGCACGGCCAACGTCAACGAGCAGAGCGGTCGCTACTCGCTCATCCCGACGGTATTCTACGAGCCCGCGCTCGAGGACGTGCAGCGGCAGAGCAAGGACAACAAGCAGGGGCGCTCCGGTCCGGTCGACCAGGCGACCTACGACGAGGCGGTGCGGCGCTGGCGCGCCGGGCGCGAGCGAGCGGCGGCCGACTACGAGTGGCTGGCGGCCGAGGACGTGGCGCGCGAGCTCGCTCGCATCGACTTGCCGCTGTCGACGTACACGCAGTGGTACTGGAAGATCGATTTGCACAACCTGCTGCACTTCCTCACCCTGCGCGTGGACTCTCACGCTCAGAAGGAGATCCGAGACTACGGCCAGGCGATCGCCGGCATGCTGGCGCGCATCGCGCCGCTGTCGTACGAGGCATGGATCGACTACGACGTCGCCGGCGTCCGGCTGTCCCGCCAGGAGCTCAAGGTGATCCGCACCTTCGCGATGGTGCGAGGGAGGACCGTGTACGGTGCGGACACGACGGTTTGTTGGACGGACGAGGACATGGGCAATCTTGGGATGAGCAGCCGGGAGATCGATGAGATCGCGGCGAAGCTCTCGGGAGCGGACGGCGTGCCGTCATTCGACCTCGACCTGTCCAAAGGGCTCCCGGCCTCGCATTTCGCGGAGAAGTTCGGCATCAAGGACGAGGGCTGAAGATGACCTCATCGGCGAGGTATTGGAGGTGGAAGGAGGACGGCCTTCGGGGAGAGCTGCGCTCGGGTATGGTCGTCATCGTTAGGGGTCCGGGCGAGAGCTACTTGGAGGCTGTGCTGCGGGAGCTGGGAGCAGACGGGATGTGGTTGACGAGCGTCCCCGAGCTTCTGGTGAGGGACTCCTTCGGGATGCTGGTGCTCGTGGAGGTGGGATCTCCCGGAGATCTGGCTGCAGCTGGTCAGATCGAGCATGTCGGGGACATCGAACATGCGACGACGTGTCGCGATCTTCGTAGTGTCCCGACGGGCCTGGACTCGTGGAGGACGGTCAGGCCGACGGGGCGGGGTTGGAGGAACGTCGGTGTCGCGGTTGGGCAGCATCATATCTTCTGGACCTGGGAGAGGACGGCGGCGGCGTGATGTCTGCTTCTGAGGCCGATGAGGCTCCGTCGGCGTCTGAGCTGCCTTCCCTCAACCCGAAGGAGAAAGCGGTGCTGCTCTCCTTCCCGCTGCCGGGCGAAGACGGCCAGCCGGCCTTCACGGGTCTCGCAGATCTCGCGAGGTTGGCCTTCGCGTCGGGTCGGCGGGGAAGCTCGCCCTCGTCGAAGGGCAACTCGTGGGTCCGCAACTCGATGCGGAAGCTCCTTCGACTGAAGCTCGTCCAGCATGAGAAGCCGCGGTCAGGGCGGTACTCGCTGACGGATTCGGGCCGTGCCGCGGCCGAAGCGATTGCGGCCGGAGATATCGAGTCGGGCGTCGGGCGCAAGGGCCGCGGCGGCAAGGAATGATTTTGTTGGCCCGCGCCGCGGCGGCGTTCGAGTGAGCGTCATTGTCCCGACGGCCGGGCAGGCCCGGGCCCTGGATCTGTCCCGCGCGCTGCTGGCGGCGCCGGGGCACGCGGTCGGCGTTGTCGTGGGCTACGCGGGGACAGGGAAGACGACGCTCATCAGGGAGGTCGGTGGGCTCGCGGGATCATTGGCGGTGGTCTGCCCGACGGGGAAGGCCGCGGGGCGGGTGAGGGAGGCGACCGGGCTCGAGGCCTCCACGATCCACAGCTGGCTCTACGATCCGTCAGAGGGGAAGGGGGGCGAGGTCAGCTTCGATCGCCGCTCGGCCTCCAAGATGCGGGTGCCCCCTTCTGGGCTGATGGTGGTGGACGAGGCGTCGATGGTGGGACCGGACGTGTGGCAGGACCTGCGGGCCGCGGCCCAGGAGCTCGGCCTCAAGATCTTGTTGGTTGGTGACGGCTTCCAACTGCCGCCGGTGCAGGCGCCGGGGGCGGCGCCGTTTTCGGTGCTCGACGACTCCTTCAGGCCCGGGGGCTTCGTCGGCCGGGTCGTTCTCGATGAGATCTTGAGGCAGGCCGAGGGATCTCCAATCATCCGCGCCTCGATGGAGCTCCGGACGGGCGATGCCTCGCGGGCCCTGGCCGCCTTTCCGCGTGTCCCGGCGAGCGTGCTGGCGGCGGAGGGTGCCCAGGTCTTTCGGCGAGGCGGAGCGATCATCTGCCACCGCAACGTGACTAGGCTCGCAATCAACGAAGCCGTCCGCTTCGCGCTCGGGCTCTCGGGTCAGGCACCTGAGCCCGGGGAGCCGCTGCTCGTCACCAAGAACTGCAGGCGGGCGGGGCTCGCGAACGGGGAGGGGGCGACGTTCAGGGGTTGGAAGTCGACGCTCTCGAAGCCTCGGAAGGTGTCGGACCGGTGGAAGGGGACGAAAGAGCAGGCGACGTTCGGGAGGGCTCTGATCGAAGGAGGTACGGACGTGGTCCTATCGCCCGAGGAGGTCCAGGGAAGGCTGGATGGGGGCGCGGCCGCGATTGCTGTGGCCTCGGCAGCGTGGCCGGGGGCCAAGATGGGGAAGGACGCGCGGGGCTTTGACGTCGTCGCCCCTCACCTCCATGCGAGCCTGGGTTACTGCCTCACCGGGCACAAATCGCAGGGCTCGCAGTACCCGGAGGTGATCGCGGTGTCGGAGTGGTCGGTTAAGATCTCTGAGGAGGAGGGGCGGCGTTGGTGGTACACGACCATCACGCGTGCCGTCCGGCAGGTTGCGATCTGCGAGGGTTACCGTCCGCTGCCGGTGGCGAGGAGGAATGCCTGATGCGGCTGGATGATTCCTGGAGGCGGTGCTTGCTGTTCGGTAGTTGCGCGGATTTCATGCTTCACGCGAGCCAGAAAAGCGGGTCTTTGGAGTTCTTCGATGGGTTGGGTCGGTCAGGGTGCTTCCAGCTGAGCAACGATGAGGCAGCAGCATGCGTCGCGTTCATCAAAGGCAAGGAGCGTCCGGAGGGCCTCGGTGATGTAGTCGTCGGTGCTTGTTCCTTTCATGTAGTGAGGAGGGGAGCAATCTTCAGCATGTATCGCGAGGGCGGCGACGGGGTGAGGCTGGTGCTTCACGAGGCTCGAATGACCTCCATATTCGTCGCTCCTGAAGATCTGGGAGATCTCGTCTGGGTGTTGGTCGGCGAACAACCGTCCGAGCCCGGCGGGCCTGCGTGAGCATTCTCGTCGAGTTGGGGGAGATCGCGGGGCTCGGGACCCTGTCGCTCGATCTGGCGCTCCTCCTCCGAACGAGGCTTCTTCTCGAGGCCTCGTCGGGGGGAGGTAAGAGCTACGCGCTTCGAGGGTTGGCGGAGCGGCTCTGGGGCAAGGTCCCGGTGATCATCCTGGATCCGGAGGGCGAGTTTGCGAGCCTGCGAGAGGTGGCGGGCTACTTCCTGGTAGGAAAGGGCGGCGAGGCTGCAGCAGATCCGAGGAGCGCGGGCAGGGTGGTGAGGAGGCTCCTTGAGATCAGGGCTTCGGCGGTCTGTGACCTCTACGAGATGTCGGAGGACGCCAGGCACGCGTGGGTCTCGGCCGCGGCGACGGCGCTGGTCGAGGCGCCGAAGTCGCTCTGGAAGCCGGTGGTCGTGATGTTGGACGAGGCGCATGTCTTCGCCCCCGAGCGAGGTCTGGGCGAGTCGCCGGCGCGGATCCCGATCACCGACCTCGCGACGAGGGGGAGGAAGCGGGGGCAGTGCCTCGTGGCGGCGACGCCCAGGCTTTCGATCTTGTCTAAGACCGTGGCAGCGATGCTGCAAAACAAGCTCGTAGGCCTGACGACGGAGGCGGTCGACGTGGACAGCGCCGCCCGGCAGCTCGGGATCCGGAGGCGCGACTTCGGCGCCTTCGAGCGGCAGGTGCAGGACCTCGATCCCGGTCGTTTCCTCGCGAAGGGCCGGGCCTTTCGCATCGGAAGCGTTGCCGGCGGCGAGCGCTTGAGGGAGCTCGTCACGGTAATCGTCGGCCCAGTTGCCTCCTCGCACCCTGACGTCGATGAGGCTCCCCTGCTCGAGCCGCCGCCGCTGCCGTCGGAGTTGCGACGCCTGCTTCCGAAGCTCGTCGACTTGCCGGCGGATGAGGCCCCGTCGGTTGCAGGGAGCTCGGAGGAAGTTGCGGGGCTCGCGCGCGGGCGCCTGGCGGAGCTCGAGGAGGAGCTCCGCGAGGCGCGTGCGGTGGTAGCTGCAGGGGTCGCGGTCGTCGCGGAGAGGGACGGTGCCCGGGCGGCGCTGGCGGCGGCGCACGCGGGGCTCGAGGCGGTGAGCCGGCTTGCCGGGGAGGCGCTCGAGGCGATCGGAGAGGAGGCCGAGAAGGCCCGGCCTCACGAGCTCGCTGCGAGGGCTTACGAGGACGTCGCGGGGGGTGCGGTGATTTCGCCTCCTCACACTTCTCCGTCCGAAGATCAGTCGTCGGGGAGCCATCTGAGGTCGATGGCGGCGCGGGAGATCTTGAGGGTGGCGGGCGTCGGCCTCAGCAGCCGGGCCGACCTGGCCCTGTGGGCGGGCCTTCGCCCAGGAGGCCACCTCGCCCGAGGCTTCGCGGAGCTCTTGGGTGCGGGCCTCATGGTGGCCGACGGCGGCATGCTCCAGGTGACGGAGGACGGCTCAGAGCTGCGCAGGGCGATCGGGGGAGGCAGGCGCCCGACGAGGGCCGGCGTGGTCGCGACCTGGGAGCCGAAGCTCTCGCCCCTCGAGCGGGCGGCATGGGAGCGCGTCCGCCTCTCGCATCGCCCCCTGCCCGCTGCCGAGATCTCGGGGATGCTGGGCCGGAAGGGGGGGCACTTCGCGCGGGCGGTCTCGTCGCTCGTGAGGTCGGGGCTGGCGTCCCGCGACGCGAAAGGGAGGCTCGTGCCGCCTCAGGGTTGGCTCTCGCTGCCGGAGCGATAGCACTTGACTGCTAGTTCTGAACGCCCCATCATCGCGGACATGAGGACGTCCTTCCCTGCTCGGCCGGCCCTCGCGAGGGCGTCGTGAGGGTCGTCTACGTGGCCGGTCCGTTCCGCGGCGCCACGCCGTGGGACGTCGAGCAGAACGTCCGGCGTGCCGAGGCCGCGGCGCTCGAGGTCTGGAAGGCAGGCGCGACGGCGCTCTGCCTCCACGCGAACACGCGGCATTTCGACAAGCTTTGCGCGGACGAGCTCTGGATCTCCGGGACGCAGGAGCTCTTGGCTCGCTGCGACGCGATCTACATGACGGGCGACTGGCCCTCGTCGAGAGGCTCCGTTGCCGAGCTGCGGTCTGCCCTTCTGAAGGGGATGCCTGTGTTTCTCGAGCAGCCGGGCTCGCTCTGGGCGTGGCTGGCCGAGCAGGACGAGTGCCCGGGGGGCCTCCATGGCCTCTTCCACGCCGGGGGCTTCGTAGAGCTTCGATCGTGGGCGGCGACCGGGATCGCCCCGAGGGCGGAGCTCGCTGACGAGTGGAGGACGGTGCGGTCGCCGGCTGTCGCCGAGCTCATCAGGAAGGCGGGGCACATGCCGGCGGCGGCGATGGATCCGATGCGGCTCCGCGAAGCGCTCGTTCGGATCACCGACCTCTGCGGAGGTGACGAGGACATGGACTGCGTGGCCGGCGTGGCGCAGGCGGCGCTCGACGGCAGGGAGCTCCCGTGACCGAGATCTTCGGAGCCGTCGCGCGGGGTTCGTGGAGAGTCCTCGCGGCGCTTGTCGATTCCGGCGCCGAGGCCGCGGGCGCCCTGGCGCTGCGCCTCGCATCCGAGGGTCTGGCGGCCCTTGCTGACAGTGTCGACGGTCGTCATCACGTGCTGAGGGCTCTCGGCATTGCCGTCGACGTGCGGGACGTGGAAGTGGCTGGCAAGCTGCTTGCCTTGGCCCAGCGATCGTGGCCAGATGATCCTGACGTCGCTTATTACGCCGCGGTCATGAGGCTCTGGCCTTGGCCCGAGCGGGCCTCATCCGGGACTGCTGACAGAGGGGACTGGCGATGAGGCTCGTCGCGGTGCTGCTTGCGTCGGTGGCTGTGGTGGCAACCGGCTGCCGAGATCTCGGGCGCGAACGACGAGTGGCCGCTGCCGCCGATCGCTTCGTCCGTGAGCAGGGTTTCCTGCCGCCTCGTTACAGCGAGCCCTCGTGCGTCGTTGTGGTGCCGGCTTTCCTGCGCTACTGGCAGAGCTGCGTGACGGTCAATCTGGAGACCGGGATCAAGGTCGAGTTTGTGTGTTCCGATGAAACCTGTGCCTACGAGGAGAGATCATGAGCGGCCCCCGCGTCACGTCCGGGGACGCCTCGAGGCAGGACTACGCGACGCCGTCCGAGCTCATGGACGCCTGTGCTCGGCGCTTCGGTCCGATCGTAGTCGACCTGGCCGCCACGGCCGAGAACGCGAAGCACGAGCGCTATTACGCGCCGGCGCGGCTCACGAGGCTCGTGGATCTGAGTGATCTCGGCGTCGTCGACGTCGTCCCGATGAAGAAGGTCATGACGGCTGCTGCCGTTCTCGCGGCATCGAGGTTGCCGCCGGGCGATCGCCTGGTGGAGATCAAGAAGCCCGGCAAAGGCGAATCTTGCTGCGCGCGAGCTCTCATCGAGCGCGACAACGTGGATCCCAAGGCCCTGGCGCTGGACGCGCTCGCCCAGCCCCTCGGGGCCTGGGCAGCACACTCGGCGGCCCATCGTCGGACCGATGGTGAAGGCAGCGAGGGGCCGGGCGTGGCCTGGCTCAACTGCGAGTGGGCCGACGTGGATCCGTGGGCCTCGCGTTGCAGGGAGGAGGCCGGTGAGGGCATGAACGGGCTCCTGCTCGTGCCGGCCCAAGTCGGATCGCTCTGGTTCGATCGGCACGTTGCAGGGCATGCCGACGTCTTCTTCCTGCAGGGCCGGGTGCCCTTCAACGGCGAGCCCTTCCCGAAGGACTGCATGGTGTGTCACTACTACCCTGGTGCGGGGAAGATCATGTGCGTCTGGGACTGGAGGCGGGACCAGATTCGGGCGACCTGGGGCGTGAGGCTCGATGGCGACGGGCGGTCCGGCGACATGGGGCTTGTCTGGTATACGATGCCCCTGCCGAGCGGCCGTCCTCGGTGCTACTTGCAAGGAGTGTGAGCGATGTCGATGTCGAGTGACGGTGGTGTCTTAAGTCGGGGAGCCATGACGGCGTCATCTGCGGTCGGTGAGGGAGTGTCCTGTGCTCCCTGGTGCGGGGAGACGCTCGTCGAGCTCGACGCCCGACCGAGCCTCGATTACCTGTCGTCGGCCTACTTCGGCAAGGTGAGGGGCGTCGATCGGGGTTACTGCACGGAGCTCTGCTGCGCGATCGAAAGATGCGAGCCGTGGTGCGGCTCCGAGAGGGTTGTCGTGGAAGAGGGCTTGCTGGTCGGCGAGGCCGGCTGGCGGCCGATGGTCTACTGGCAGCGCGACCTCGGGCCCGGCGACGGCTCTCGCGATCGCGGCTACTGCAGCACGGAGTGCCTGAGGCTCGCTCCCTGCTTACCGTGGTGCGGGACGTTGCTCAGGGAAGGGGGGCTCAAGGCCCCTTACAGCTTCCCGGCTGCCCGGGCAACGAGGGACGGCGACGTCGTGGCCTGCTGCCGGGCGGGCTGCATCGAGGAGAACAAGGTCAGGCGGCACGAGGTTCGAGATTCATGTTACCCGTCTCGGTGCTCTGCTTGCGGGGCTACTTCTCCCGATCTGAGCGAGGCGTGCGTCGTAGATCTGGGCTGGCGGGCGAGGGCCCAGGAGGCTCAGCGCCTGCTCGAGATCATGTTCCCGGATCCCTCGCTCCTGCCGGCCGTGACGCTGGAATCGTGCTCCCTGATGACCGAGATATTCTACGGGATGTTCGTCGAGATGCAGGGCGGGAGCTTGAAGTACCTGCGGCTCTGCCTCGAGAAGAAGCTCTCGGAGGGCTGGGTGCCGTCGGTCTCGAGCGGGGTTCGTCGATGACGGTCAGGAAGCGGCGAGAGCGCACGACGCCGGTCGGGCGCATGCTCCGGGCGGCTGATAAGGCCGAGACCACGGTTCGGGCGATTGCCGGGAAGTCTGCCTCGTGGGGCGAGCCGTCTCGTCAGCTGACGGAGGCTTGTCAGGACGCGCTCGTCGTCCTTGCCAGGGTCAAGCGTCGGGCGGAGGAGCTGGCCGCCCGGGGCTTCGTCCCTCCGGCCAAGAGGGAGGGTTTGTCCCTCGAGAGGGGCGACCTCGTCGCGATAGCTCCCCAGCATCGGGACAGATACCCGGGGCGCGGCGATCTCGACGCCCTGATCGTCTTCGAGGCGTCGTCGCCCGACGAGGTCGTGGTCGTCCTCGACGACGGCGACGGGACCATGAGGAGGCCTGTCTTCAAACACAAGCTCACGGTTCCCCGACATCACCTCGCGCGCCGGCGCTCACGGGACGAGGAGGCGGCTTGAGCTCAGAGGATGAGGCGAGGGTCGCGCTCGCTCCCTGCCCGTTCTGCGGGGACGGCGACGCTGTCGTCGGCCCGGGCGTCGAGCTCGGAGTGCAGGTGACGAGATGCCAGGAGTGCGGAGCGACGGGCCCCAGGGCCGGCACCGGTGCTCGCGCTTCCGAGGCCTGGGCTCGTCGGGTCTCGAGGCAGAGCTCGGCGGTCGCGGTCGAGGGTTCGGTGCCTGGATTCACGTACGTTGTTGGTACCGGGACGTGCGTTTACTGCGAGCGAAAGGGGGTGGCGGTCTTGCGATCTAAGACCGCCTTCAACATGCTCGGCGGAACGATCACTGCGACTATGGCGCCGGCGGGCCAGGGGGCGTGCGAGCTCTGTTCTCGAGCGGCAGCGATCGCCTGGCGAGGTGTCGAGGGGGACCTTGCTCCCGGGCAAGTTCTTCCAGACGTCGAGAGGGCGTGCATGGTGCTCGTGATGAGAGATCGCTTGCCCGGCGAGGGCGTCGCTCGCGAGATGCTCGTGACGCCCAGGAAGGACGACGAGGGGGTCGTGAGCTTCCCGGGAGGCAAGCTCGAGCCGGGGGAAGACGCGATCGCCGCCGGCGTCCGGGAGCTCCGGCAGGAGACGGGCCTCGTCACGTGGCCGGAGGCGCTCGAGCCCCTCTACCTCGGGCACTCGCCCCGCGGCGCCGTCGTCCGGATCATGCTTGCCCGCGCCTGGCACGGGAAGGTCGTGCCGTGCGAGGGGGAACCGATGGCGGAGTGGCGGCCCGACGTGCTCTCAGGTGACCGCGTTGCACAGTTCGGGCCGATGAGGTGGTTTTACCGGGCCGTGGGCGAGGCTTTGGAGATGCGGGCCGAGCTCGCGAGCTCGTCCGGATCCACGCTGCCCCTCTCGCTCGAGATGTCCAGGGCGGCAGCGGAGCACGTGACGCTGCGGGCCGCGGCATTGAAGGGCGAGAGGTCGGAGTCGCGAGATGCCGACGCCAAGATGGCGGCCGCGTTCCAGGCCGTCATGAGCGAGCACGAGCGGGGCGCGGCGAGCCTGATCTTGGACGAGGTCAGGAGGAGGGTCGAGGCCTCACGTCCTTCGGCGGCGCCGGCGGAACAGGAGGGAGCGAAGAAGAGCGGCGATGCCGAGGACGACGGCGTCGTCGATGCGGAATGGGACGAGGCCGAGGGTTCGCCGGTCCCGGCAAGGCCTTCCTTGACAGGCAGGCAGCGATGAGGCCGGCCGTTTTTTGTTCGGCGGGGTGGAGTGTCGCATGGAAGTGAGGCTCACGAAGCCTCAGCAGCGGGAGCTCGAGCGTATCGCCAACGAGCCTCAGCCGACGTACGGGAGCTCGAGGACCAGGATCCAGAACACGCTCGTCAGGATGGGGTTCGCCAGGTACTCGTCGGGAGGCGATCGGTGCGTGATTGCTCCCGATGGTGCCCGGCTCCTATTCCCGGGAGGAGGGAGCGAGGGCGTCGCGGGCGGCAACGTTGGCGGCGACGTCTCCGAGCGCGAGGATGTCCCGACCGGGTCGGGGCGTCGCTACTACATCCAGGACTCGCGGTCGTACTGGGGCGACGCCCTCGTCTGGTGGCGGCCCGAGGGGAAGGGCTACACCGTCGACGTCGACCAAGCTGGGATCTTCGAGGAGGGCTTCCTCAAGGGGCTCCGCAAGACGGACGTGCCGTGGCTGGAGGAGGTCGTGAAGGCTGCGAGAAAGACGCGGGTGGTAGTTGCCGGCTCCCTCCGCATCGCGGCCAGCAGGCAGGGTGGGGGCGAGTGAGGCTGAGAAGGTTGACGAGGGCCGAGCTTGCTGAGGCGAAGGCCCTCGTCGGCAGGGAAGCCGTCTGCCTCGAGTCGATCGCGAGCCGAGGAGGCACGAAGATCGCTCCGGGCGAGGTGGTAGAGGTCAGGGGGCTTAGCCGCGGCGGGAAGGTCTCCATCCGCGCCGGCGAGCGCTACGTCAGGGGCGTCGACTATCGGAAGCTGAGCTTGCTCCTGTCCCAGAGCCCTGTTGGAGCCAGCCGGTGAGCTGGGCTCGCGTGTACGACATGCTTAAGCACGTCTCGCTCGAGAGACAGGACCTTTGTCGCGACCTCATGGCGAAACATCGTGACAGGTTGAAGGCTGCCCCGGGTTCCGGAGGAGCTCACCATGCGTGGCCGGGAGGCTACCTCGAGCACGTCTTGCAGTGCATGAGGCTCGCCGTAGATCTCCACCTCGTCCTTCCTCGGCCGGCGGCGGTGAGCGTGCAGGACGCCGTGCTGGTGATGTTCTTGCACGACCTTGAGAAGCCTTGGAGGTACGTGGCTCCCGTAGACCCGAGGGCCGCGGGCTCGAAGAATGAACGAGGTTCCTTCAGGGACGAGCTGATCAGGGGGGCGGGCATCGTGCTCACGGACGGTCAGGCCGAGGCCGTCCGACACGTGGAGGGAGAAGGGGATGACTACGTCCCGGGCGGCAGGGCCATGAGCCCGCTCGCGGCTTTCTGCCACGCATGCGACGTGATCTCGGCTCGGATATTGTTCGACGAGGGGCGGCCGACGCCTTCGGGAGGGACGTGATGAAGACGGCATGGAAGGAGGACCCGACGATCTCCCTGAAGCTTCGCCTCGTGGCGGCCGACCTGCATGCAGGGGAGACCCTTAAGCAGGTCGACGCTCTCCTGGCGCGCGTGAGGGCGTCCCTGGTCGCCGAGGCGAGCGAGCGGGACGCTCGGATCGCCTCGGCCCTGAGGGCGTTAAATGGCTAGGCGACGAGCCTCCGCAGGGGGCTCCGGAGGGGCGCCCGGCAGGGACAGCTTCAAGATGATCAGGGAGGGGGCGAGGAGGGCCATGCGTCAGCTCGAGCGGTCGGAGCGCTTGGTTCTGGTCGGCTACGAGGGGGCATTGAAGGGTGACAGCAGGAGGCTCCGCGCTGACTGGGGCTACCTGCTCGAGGTCCTGAGGGACAAGAAGGAGGTGCTGGAGGTCGTGATCCGGAGCTACCGCGTGAGGAAGGTCGGCAGGGCTGCCCGTGGGAGCTGACGCCCAAGGGACCCTGGAGGCGTGCGGGCATGACGGCAGGTGGGTTGTCGTCGCCCGCTGGTGCTGGCCGTGGCGAGACTGCGCGGAGCAGGCGTTTATCCGCAGCTTCGGGGCGCCGGTGCCGCTGACGCTCTTCATGTCGGAGGCTGGCGAGGGGATGGAGATCTTAACGGGAGAGCAGAGCCGCCTGTATCAGATCGAGGGCTCTGTCGGTTTGGTCGAGGCTCTGTCGAAGGGCGGGGCGGGTTACGTTGTCCTCACGGAGGCGGGGGTTCGGAGCGCCGGGCAGGTGTGGCGCTCCAGCGCCGTGCTCATGATGATCGTCGCGGCCTGTATGGGTTCTCCAGTGCCGACGAGGCTCATATTTTGGACTGATCAGTGAGATCGAAGAGGAAGGCCCCCGTATCCCAGGTCGCGCTCACGGCGAGCGCGACGCTCCTATACGGGTGGAGGAGGAAGGGCAGGCTGCAAGGGCGAGGGCTCCGAGGCCGAACGATCGGAAGGGGACGCTACCGCTTTCGTGCGGCCCGGGGAGCTGCCGGGGTGTCGTCGGAAGATCTAATCCATGTTGCCCTCTCCGGGCACGAGAGGGAGGTGCTCTCCAGGCACGTGAGCGTGATGGTGGACGAAGAGCAAGGCTTCCTCGACGTCGTGGTGGTGCGGCAGCTCGCACGGGCAGCGTCCTCGCAGCCCAGGTTCGTTCCGCAGCACTCCGACTTTGCGCTTCGGGTCCATCAGATCGCTCGCTCCGGTCGCCTTGAGGATTCGGTACCGGCGACCCCGCTCCCGACGAGGCGTCGGTGAGCGAGGCGAGCTGGGACGCGTGGCCCGTGGAGGGGGGCGGCTCGGTCCCTGCGATCGCCGTGCGGACGGCCCTGCTCGATCGCGAATGGCTTGGATCTCTGGCCCGCCGTCTTTCGGGATGGGGTGTCCAGGCGTTTTCGGGAGGCGGACGCAGGAGGGAGCCGTGGGAGCGGGGCAGGAGGCGGTACGTGGCCGGTCGGCTCAGCGTGCCCGAGGGGGCGACGGGGCTGGTCTCCTTCTTCCCGTGGCGAGGGCTCGGGCTCACGGCGATCCGAGTGATCGCGTCCGCGCCGGCGGCTCCTGGGATCTTCACTGTCACAGCCCTGCTCGCCGGCCTCGACAACTTCCTGCGCGGCGAGGTGCCCGTGGGCCTGCCATCTGAGACGAGTCTGCCCGCGGCCACGCTCGGTTTTTGCCGGCCGGGAGGCGCGATTTCCGCGTGCGTGCGCAACGACGGCGCCTCCCGCGAGCTCTCGGTTGCCCTGGCCTGCTGCCTGTGGCGCCTCAGGCCGAGCGCGTTGCGTCCTTCTTCACGAGGGGAGAGGACGAGGTGAGCGTGAGGTGGGACGTCTACTGCCTGGCCTGCGACGACGGGGCTGGCCTCGACGTCGAGGGGCAGCAGGGCAGGCAGGTCTGCGAGGCGTTGTCCCTGCATGCGGACAGGCTGGCGGCGTTGGAGCCCATGGAGGCCTCTCTAGATGCGGTCGAGGTAGATCTCCGCCTCGTTTCGGGGTTGACGGCGATCGGTCGACTTCGCTCCTCCTGGTTCCGCGAGCACGCCTACCACGTGAGGGTAGGGGACGAGACCAGGCGGATCGTCTGTCGGCCAGTGGCGAGGAGCGAGCATGGGGAGATCTGGGGCGACTGCAACGCTCTCCGGGCGGGGGGAGACGAGATCTGCCGGCTGCGGCAGGGTCATGAGGAGCCGTGCTCGTTCACGAGGTCGGGCGAGCCGGGCATCGAGATCTTGGCTCGCCGGTGCCCGGTCGAGCTCTTGGGATGGAAGCTGCGATGACTGGTCCGCGACGAAGGCATCGAAGGAGGCGACGATGAGCGAGGAGAGAGAGAAGGACGCCGAGACGGAGGGAGGGACGGCGACGCCCGGCTTCGCCGACGCGGTGATCGAACGGCCGGAGAGCCTGGGGGCCTCGCGCCCGACGGTGAGCCTGCACCTCCTGGTCAAGAACGGAGAGTCCGTGGTGGGGAGGCTCCTCGAGAACGTGGGTCCCTACGTCGACGAGGTGGTGGCGGTCCTCAACGACTGCGAGGACGGCACCGAGGGCGTGCTCGAGGCCTGGGGCCGGGAGCCGGGCAGGACGGTCGACCTGGTGCGCGTCACCCGGGAGAGCCATCCGGACCTCTACATCATGGACGAGGCCGAGACGTACGACTGCGGCCGGCCTCTGGCGGGCGAGCGGTTCGAGGGCCCGTTCACCGGCAAGAAGATCCTTGCCGACTGGGCTACGGCCCGGAACCTCGGGTGGCGCCGGTGCACAAAGGACTGGCGGCTCTTCCTCGACGCCGACGACGTCGTGTTGGATCCCGAGCGGATCCCTGGCCTCTGCAAGGTCCTGGGCGAGCACGGGGTCGACGTCGCCTGCTCCCTCTACCATTTCCACGTCGACGTCGAGGGCAGGCCGCTGGGCAGCTCGTTCAGGGAGCGGCTTGCTCGAGGAGCGGCCAAGCAGGTGCGCTGGGCCTACCCGGTGCACGAGGTGCTGGTCGGTGACAACAAGCGGTCGCACGTCGAGGGGTCGCTCCTGGTGCAGGACTTGCGTGACAACCGCGGCAAGGACGTTCGGATCCCCGGGCGAGGGTTCAAGGTTCTCTATCAGTACGCGCGCGCCCGCGACTGGGCGGTCTCGCCACGGATCTTGGTGAACCTGATTATGGAGGTGCGGCTCCTCGTGCAGTCGGGAGCTCCGCTCGTGAGCTTCATGCAGTCGCTGCTCGACACGTACCTCGCGCGCTCGACGTGGCCCGAGGAGAGGGCCTGGGCGATCGCTATGGTGGGGGAGATGCTCGAGCGCGACGACGCCTTCGAGGACGCGAGCAAGCTCTACCGGGCGAGCCTCGCGGAGCACCCCGGGTCCAAAACTGCGTTCCGGCTCGCCCGGGTGAGGTTCAAGGCGGAGGACTGGAGGGGATGCGTCGAGGCGCACGCGCTAGGCGTCGAGAACCGGGGGGCGAGGCAGGTGCTCGACGATGGGGAGGCCCTGGGCGTCGCCGGGGAGATCTTGGTCGCCGCGGCGTGGGACGAGCTCGGGGAGAAGGAGAAGGCGCGGGCAGCCTGCGACGCTGCGATCGCAGCCTACCCGAAGAACGTGCCGCTCAAGGAGCTGCGGGAGAAGATCGGATGAGAGACCTAGACCTGGACATCAAGGCCATGATCCTTGCCGTGTTGATCGTAGCAGGGCTCATTATCGCCTGTGGTCTCGTTGCTCGAGCGTGCTTGCCGGACAGGAGCGTCGACGAGGCCAAGACCGCGGCCGAGGAGGCCGCCTGGCGAGCCTGGAGCGTTGGGCGCTGTCACCTCGTCACCCGCGCGATGCGGACCTCCGATCTGCCGGTGCGGGAGGCTTGGGAGTGTGACGACGGGCTGACGTACTGGCGCGACGCCGGGCCGGTAGCGGCGCCGGTCCCGTGGCAGCCGGGCGGCGGTGTCGGGACGGGGGGCGGGAGATGAGGGGCGGCACCTTACCGGGGAGCGCGCGCGCCGGCGCGAGGAAGACGAAGGGCCGCAAGGCCTCGGAAGCGTCCAGATGGGAGGAGGCGGAGCGCATTGCGAAAATCCCGATACATCGGAGGTGGCCAGGCGCATACGCCTTTCGGGTGGCGGCCTACTTGCCTGATGGGTCGTTCCTCAAGTTCGAGACCGACATGCCGGAGGAGGGCGCGAAGATGCTCCTTCAGATGCTCACGGTGGCGGTGACGAGGGGTGGCGGTCGATGACGGTGCGAGAGCTCCGTCGGGCGCTGTCGAGGGTCGTCGACGACGTGCTCCTGGACATGGAGGTCGGGATCTGGGACGGGGAAGGCTGGACGGCAAGCCCGTTGGCGGGAGCTGCGGTTCAGGGTCTTCCTCTCGTGGCGGACGAGGAGTTGAGACGGTTCGGCGTGCTTCTCGTCCTCAAGAGGGAGGCCTGAGGTGCCTTTCTCGACAGCCGGCGACGACGGTCGGCAGCCTGGGCAGGGCGGCCTGCCGCTGCCGGCCTTCATGATCGTGGTGCTGGGGTCGCACGTCTTCGAGCTTACGTCCGTCTACCGAGCATCGACGACGGGCGGGAAGCTCTGCCTAGCGGGGATCCACGCGTTGGTGCTGCTGGCGATGAAGCTCGCCATCGATGCGATCATCAGGTCGCGCGATGCCTAGGGGGCTCTGCGACGTGCGAGTCGGGATCTTGCTCGCGGTGAGCCGCGGCCCGGACGGCGTCGAGGCGGTGGTGCGGAAGGGGGAAGAGGTTGTTTCCAAGGTCCAGACCTCGCTCGAGGTGGGCTTCTGCTGCATCTTCTTGCCTGCAGGCATGGAGCACGACTTCGAGATCTCGACGGACCTTGAGCACGGCGCGCAGGTTCGCGTCGGAGGTTTCCTCGAGGTGCGGGCGAGGAGGACGGGAGCAGGCTCGGGAGTCTTCCGGGCCGCGCTCGCATATCACTGGCCTCCGCCTCCGATCGAGAGGCGGTACTTCGATCGCCCGATCGAAGAGCGACGAAGGGAGGACAGGCGGAGGATGGTGTGGCTCCTGAAGCACTGGCTGGTCGAGGATCCGGACGGAGAGGACTCGAAGATCTTCCGCGCCAGGCTGGCGGAGCTCCAGGATGAGGGCCGTGAGGCTCTCGAGCTCGAGTGGAGTCTTGCTTCTAGGGGGAGAGC